>Ga0256841_1000673_pt1 | contig 33577 bp, 17 predicted proteins | sample 356308metaG_FD_185971 | JGI IMG/M metagenome (GOLD analysis project Ga0256841, IMG submission 185971) | Hydrothermal vent microbial communities from Mid Atlantic Ridge, Atlantic Ocean - 356-308 | ecosystem: Environmental > Aquatic > Marine > Hydrothermal vents | place: Atlantic Ocean: Mid... | reverse complement strand
GATCTTTTCACCCAGCTTGCCCGAACGCCCTGCAAGTCGATGAATAACATCGGCTTTTGTCCGTTCGAACAATCTGGGCAAAAATCTCTCCGGGAAAATTCCGGATTCCGGTGCAATATTCGGGTTAAGTCTGGTTCGAATGAGGTGTCAGAGAATGAGCAAAATAAAACCATCGCCCGGCACATGGGATGTAAAGCGAAAAATCCAGCTGGGCAGACCGTTGCGTAAGGACGAGCTTGGTGAAATCAAGCATGTTCTGCGTGGGATGCCCGGTATGAAATTACTGGAAGTAAATGCGGGTGAAGCGCGCATGGCAGTAACCTATGACGCAAGTTTGTTGAACTATGGTGGTTTGATCATGGCCTTGGAAGAGGCCGGCTATACGGTAGCTGGCGGTTGGTGGAATATCTTGAAGAAGCGCATCTATGAGTATGCTGACAACAATGCGCGGGACAATGCCAGAGCAGGTCCGCCAGCATGTTGCAACAAGCCCCCCAAATAAGCGGATGTCCTATCCGGGGGAATTCAAATAGTCAATATTTCACCTGTATCCCTTTTGAGCTCTAGCCCGAATATTGCACCGGAATCCGAAATTTTCCCGGAGAGATTTTTGCCCAGATTGTTCGAACGGAAAAAAGCCGATGTCATTCATCGACTTGCAGGGCGTTCGGGCAAGCTGGGTGAAAAGATCCCGGGAAAAACCGGATAGCATGACAGGTACGAACTGTATCCAGCATACTCGTCACGCAACAGGCTGTAATTCATGGTAAAAAATCCATATTTTGCGCGTTCTGGTGCAATATTCGGGCTAGGATTCAGGTTTTCTGTCAAGAGGTTGAAGAATATGTATGAAGGACATTGGTTTGGAGGCGGATTCATGTGGTTGTTCTGGGTGTTGCTTGTTGTTGCGATTCTGTGGGGCATCAGGAGTTCTTGGGGGCAGTCGGAGAATAGAAAAAGCAATTCGGCTGATGCATTGAGCATACTGAAAGAACGATATGCCAGAGGTGAAATTGACCGGGAAGAGTTCGAACAAAAAAAGCAGGATCTGACATGAGGACGTCTCGAAAAATCCAGATCTCCATGAGTTGAAGCAATTCAGATTTAATCTGATAGTCACCGGTTTGAGGGAGGTCACTGTAAGTTCAAGTTCAAGTTCAAGTTCAAGTTCAAGCTACGAATTGTTCCGGAAAAACCATTTTTACCTTGGTAACCGGGCTGGTTGATCGAACCAGCCCGGCTGTCAGCATCAATCCTGTTGCACGCCCCTGGAGAAAAAACCATACAGACTTGGCAGCACATACAGGGTCAGGAGTGTACTTGAGATCAATCCCCCCACGACCACCGTAGCCAGGGGTCTTTGTACCTCCGATCCCACACCGCTTGCCAGAAGCATGGGAATGAGGCCAAGTGCTGCAATGGATGCGGTCATGAGCACCGGGCGTAACCGGGACAAGGCTCCCCGAAAGACGGCTTCACGTAAGGATTCTCCAGCTTCTACATTCTGGTTGATGGCATTCACCATGACCACTCCATTGAGCACCGCGACTCCGAACAAGGCGATAAAGCCAATGGACCCCGGAACGGAAAGGTATTGTCCGGTTGTGTACAGCGCCACGATTCCCCCAATGAGCGCGAGGGGTACATTGATCATGATCAGCAGTGCCTGCCCAACGGAGTGGAAGGCGAAGTAGAGCAACAGGAAAATCAGTCCCAGTGATAGAGGAACTACAATCATAAGACGCTTCTGGGCACGTTCCTGATTCTCAAACTGTCCGCCAAAGACCACCGAATAGCCTGGGGGTAAATTCACTTCCTTGGCAATGCGTTCTCGCAACTCCCTTACCAGACTGCCCATGTCGCGATTCTCCACATTGGACTGAATCACCACCCGCCGTTGCACGTCGTCCCGGCGAATCTGCGGCGGCCCGGATTCGATGCTAACGTCCGCCACTTCACCCAGACGCACCCATGCGCCGTTAGGCGCCTGTAATACCAACTGGCGCAGGGTTTCCACATCCTTTCGATACGGTTTTGCCAGGCGCACATAGATGTCATAACGTTCATTACCCTGGATGACTTGCCCGGCTTCGGTGCCTCCAATTCCGTCCGAAACCAGGTCCATCACTTGAGCCACGGAAATGCCATAGCGTGCCAGGATATTGCGTCTGGGGCGGACGGTGAGTTGCGCTTCACCTGCAATCTGCTCCATTTCAACGTCACGAGTACCTTCTATCTGACGCGCCAATTGCTCGATCGCCTTGCCTTTTTCAGCCAGAACATCGAGATTGGGACCAAACAGTTTGATTGCCAATTGTGCTTTTACGCCGGAAAGCAACTCGTCCACGCGAGTGGCAATGGGCTGGGAAAAGGTGAAAAGCAGTCCTGGATGCATCGAAAGTGCTTCCTGGAATTTTTTCTGCAGTTCAAAACGATTCCCGGCCGTTTCCCACTCCTTTACAGGTTTCAGCCCTACATAGATTTCCACATTGGATACCGGCTCCGGGTCTCCTCCCAGTTCTGCCCGGCCGACACGGCTGGATGCATAAGTCACTTCCGGAAATCGCAATAGTTGCTTCTCCAGTTCCGCGGCTACTTTCAGGGAAGTATCCAGACTGGCGGATGGCGCCAGAGTCACACGGATGTTGATGGTGCCTTCTTCCAGTTCAGGAACAAACTCCGTACCCAGGCGAGGCAATAGCGCCAAGGCTCCGGCAAACATGCCCAGTGCCAACAGTATCACCAGCCATCGTGCGCGCAAGGCGCCTTTCAAGGTGTTGCGATAAACCCATTCCAGGGGAACGAAAACCGGGCTTTCCCTATGCTTTACCGCGCTGCGGAAGCTGTAGGTGGCCAGCGCCGGTATCACCACCAGGGCCACCGCCAGGGAAGTGAGCATGGCCAGTACGATGGAGATCGCCATGGGCTGAAACAGTTTTCCCTCCACGCCTTCCAGGGCAAACAGGGGGGCAAAGACCACGATTATGATGATAACCGCATAGAAGACCGGGCGCCCCACCTCTCGTGATGCCTCCTGAATGCGTAATGGAATCCCGTGCCGGTCGCTGGCGCTGTTGTACGGGTCGGGATCGCCTGGTGCAATTTGTTGCTCATCGGATGGGCTATGTTCCGGGTCGGGATGGGAAAGATGCTTGAAAATATTCTCCATCATCACCACGGATCCATCGACCATCATGCCGATCGCGATCGCCAGTCCGCCCAGGGACATGAGATTCGCGGAGATCCCCCAGTAGCTCATTGCCGTAAGCGCGAGTCCAACCGAAAGCGGTACTGAAATCAGTACGAGCAGGGTGGCGCGGATATTCAGGAGAAACAGCAGCAGAACGATGACAATGAGGACAAACGCCTCGATGAGTGCCTTGCTTACGGTATTGACTGCTTGTTCCACCAGATCTGCCTGATCATAGAATGGTTCTATGCTCACCCCCTCAGGCAGGGCCTGCTGAATGGCCGGTAGACGCTTCTTCACCGCATCTATGGTTGCCTTGGTATTGGCTCCCAGTCGTTTGAGTACAATGCCTGCGACCACTTCTCCAAGAGGTTCCGGATTGCCGTCGGCGTCACGGCGGGTCATGGTCACCGCGCCCTGGCGAATTTCTCCACCGAATTGGACTTCAGCCACATCCCGGACTCTGATTGCCACACCGTCTTCATCCTTGATGGGGACATTGGCGATGTCCCGCAGCCCTTGCTTTCCGGCACGCACCCAGCCCACACCTCGTATCACCAGCTGTTCGGCGCCACGATCCAGATACCATCCGCCAGCATTGCGATTGTTGTTTTCTATGGCTGTGGCAATTTCATCCATGCTCAACCCGTAGGCCAACAGCTTTCCCGGATCTACCTGAACCTGGTATTGGCGTACCTTGCCGCCGTATGACAGCACATCGGTAATGCCATCAACCGGTAGCAGGAGCAGTTTTACGACCCAGTCATTAAGGCTGCGCAAGGCGGTGGCGTCATATTTTTGGTTTTCAGAACGTAATATGTACTGATATACCTGCCCCAGACCGGATGTGTTGGGTCCCATTTCGGGCACGCCCACGCCTTCCGGAATTTCCTCACGGGCGGCTTGCAGACGTTCAAATACCAGTTGGCGGGCAAAGTAGATATCCGTGCCTTCCTTAAAAACTACCGTGATGACGGACAAGCCAGTTTTGGAAATGGATCGAACTTCCTCGACATCCGGTAAAGCGTACATGACCGCTTCAATCGGGTAGGTGATCAGCTGTTCTACCTCTTCAGCCGCAAGTCCTTCTGCTTCCGTATTTATCTGAACCTGTACGTTGGTTACATCCGGGAAGGCATCCAGATTCAGTTTGGGAATCAGGGTGGCTGCCGCGCCCAGCATGGCTATCAGCCCCAGAACCACCAGCAGGCGGTTTGCCACGGACCAGTCAATGAGTTTGTTCAACATGCTTGCTTACCCCATCAATGGTTGTGGACGGCAAAACCGGACTTGGCCAGTTCTGACTGGATGAAAAAGGCGCCCTGGACTACCACGCGAGTGCCTTCAGGCAGGCCATCGATAACGGCCAGCCCGGGAAGTTGCCTCACCAGATTTACCTCAACCGGTTCAAATTCCCCGGGTTCCTGTTCGACAAATATTTCCCAGTCACCGTCCGGGCTGCGCAGTATGGCTTCCCTGGGCAGGGCCAGCACTGGATCGCTGGCTCCAGCGAGACCAATATATGTGGTAACAAATTGTCCGGGGTGGAGATGATCGCCTGGATTGGGCAGTTCCACGCGAACTTGCATGGTGCGCGTGGTTTCATCGAGAGCATGGTAAATTTGTACAATTTTTCCCTGATACCATTTGTTGCCCGCGTGGATTCTTGCCGGCGCGCCCCGCTTTACTCTTTCCATGAGATCTGGGTTGACATGTGCCTGGACCCAGATTGTCGATTCGTCGGTAATTTCAAACAGCAGGTCGCCCGGTTCAACCATCTGGCCGATGACAAAGTTGTCCTGGATGATGGTGCCATCCTGGGGGGAAAACAGCGTGAAGCTGCCATCGGCACGGGTAACATCCGGGTTTTGCATCAGGCTGTCGATTTGTTTTCGGGTGGCACCGTAGGCCAGTAATCTGGCCCAGGCCTGCTGATAAGCCACGCGGCTCTCCAGATAGCGCTGTTCACTAACAACCTTGAGGCCAAGCTTTTTCACTCTCTGCCATTCGCGTGCGGCAATGATCAGAGCTCCCTGGGCTTCGGCCATGTCTGCGCTGGACAGCGTTATCAATGCCTGGCCTTTTTTCACATGATCTCCCAGACGTGCATGGCGTTTGCTTACCTGTGCTTCAATGCGGGGTGTGATCTGACTGGTGGCATAAAGATTGAGCTTCAGTTCACCGGGAGCTTCGATTTCTTCCGGGATGACCCGTGACTTCAGCGTCTCGACTTGTATGCCAGCGGCGTGCTGTTGGTTTGTATTCAGGTGAACGCGTCCTGCCTCTTCGTCGCCGTTTCCCTCATGGTGCTGGTGAGCGTCTCCTGACTCTGGTTCATGCTCCGAGGTATGGATAGCAGATTGGACATTCGCCTGTTCATGTTCATGGGCTTGTGTGGCCCCAAGCCTGCTTCCATGGATCATTGTCAGCAGAATCAGAATAAATATTGTGTTGTTTGTTTTCATTGCATGTATTCTCTTGATGGTTCAATCGGTATCTTTCAGCTGTTGACTCAGGGTGGTGGAATGAGTCATCCAGGCCAGCCATGCACTCCACAGATCAGCTTGCAGCTTGATGCCGGAAGCCTGTGTGTCCAGTGTCTGCTGAACCTGTAGAAGATAATCCGTAGTGCTGATTTCGCCCGTGTTCCACAGGGTTTCAAGCAGATGGATACGCTTTTGCAAGCTGTTGCGTCCTTGTGTCAGCCATTGTTTCCAGGCGTGGGATACCACGGTGAAGCGTTGTTCCGAGCTTCTCAACAAAGCGCGAAGTTCCCAGAATTTCTGCTGAGCAAGCTGTTCTGCCTGCAAAGCATCATGACGGACGGCATCTACCTTGTTCTGATAGTTGTTTCGTACCTGAATGGGAATCGAGAAGCGAAATGCAAGGAGCGTATTGTCATCCTCCCTCCCGGCGGAAACACCCACAGTTGGATCAGCCTTGCGTTCCCGGTCTGCAGCAGTAATGGATGCTCTGGCGATTTGCGCCTGGAGCAGGGCAAGCTGTACATCAGGATGCTGGCGCACCGCTTTTTCCTGGGCGGATGTCGTTAGCGGTTCAATGGCAAGGGAGTCAGGCAAGGTGATATCCTCACGCAAATCCTTTCCACTCAGGGAAAAGAAGTCGCTTTTGACCTGGATCAATGCTGCCAGATCCCGGGCATGTTGCATCTGTGCTTCTGCCAGGGAAAGGCGTGCCAGTTCCAGTTCCGATTGGGAGATGTCTCCTGCGGCATGGCGTTTGCCGGCCAGTTTGCTGAAGCGGGAAAGAATGCTGGTTTTACGTTGCGAGAGTTCCACCATTGCCGATTGCGCCGCAATGTTTCCCAGGGTTGCGAGCAGCTCGCTTCCCTTACTCAAGCGCAGGGAACGCAATTCCTGTCCGGCGGCTTGCAGTTGTGCCCGGGCTACCTGTTCGTAGGCTGAACGCTTGTCGTGCCAGTCGATGGTTTGGCTTACGCCCAACTGGTAGGTATTGATGTCTGTGCGTTCGGTTTCTGCTTCGAACTCGGGATTGTTCAATGGCAGAGCCGCCCCTTTCAGGCGCGCCTTTGCAGCGGCAACGGCTGATTGCGCAGCCTGGATTTCGGGGCTGGATTTGAGGGCCTGTCTGGTGATGGTCATCAGGTTTCCAACCATGCTGGTGGAAAAGCTGCTTGGTGCAGTATTTGCCCAGCCTGGATTGCTGACAACTACCGTCACGGCGACCGTGATCGCAGTGGAAGATATTTTCATTTTTCGATTTTCCTGGACGAAAGAAAGAACAGCCTCCCGATGGCATGTCTGTGACAGACAGCTATCCGGATGCGCGCTATATATGGAAAATCAGAGGTATATGGGAGGGCGGAGCAGGGAAGGAGGAGACAGAGAAGACCAGTTCAGATCATAAGGGGCGGGGGAAACGCAACGGGCATTCGGGAGATATGCTCCCCCACTGTAATTCAATCCAAGAAGATGGCTCACGCCATGAGCGCAATGATGGCAGCCGTCATCATCCGCCGGGTCAGCATTGTTGTCCATAAGGTGAACGTCCTGAACACCTGCCAGGTCACCATGCACGTCTGACGCCAACACCATCCCATAACCGAAGATGGACAGGATCAGCCAGATTTTCAGGAAGCGCGAGAGCATGTGGAAACCGCAGACGTATGATGGTACAAGTCTACCCCGATAACAGCGAGCTTACAATGACCAGTGGTGCTGATAACGCTGTCTGCGGGCACGGGCAAGCGGGCTGAACCGATTGAATGTCAAAAAGATTGGGACGTCAGACAAAAGCCAGCATTTTCGTTCACCACAAGTGATTGAAAATGTAAGCAAAGAGGAAATCGCATTTTCCCTTTGCGACAAGAAAAATTCCATGGAAGGAATTTTTCGAGATCCCCATAACCGTTGCAAAGGAGGCTTACCGCTTGTCATCGTCTTGTGTGTCCGGCCACAGAATTGCCCTGATCTTGTTTTCAAAGAAATCAGCCTGTCTGGATCCCTTTAGCGCATCGGCAATGATGATCTGTCTCCCGTTTTTGCCAAGAGCGCGAATGGCATGATAGACCGTTGTCTTTGCACCGGTGTTCATCTCTCCACCACTGATGCGTTCAAGTTTGCTGATTTCATGGGTGCGCAAATGTTTTCGGAAGGGAATCCCGTACACCTTGCGCACGGTTGTGATCCCGCCCGAAGTAACGGTCGTGGTCAGGGTGTTGCCAATGACCAACAATCCGACCAGGGTGCTCATGCCCCCCATGATGGCGAACAAGACCGGGATGATGGATGCCGCGCCATGTTGCCCCGCAAGCCAGCCGAAAGCCGCGAATGCGATACCGAAGATAATGAGCAAGACCGACATGAGGAGGTAACGGTGCCAAGGGTAGTAAAAGCGCAGCCCATCCTGGTATGAGGATATTTTCACGATGTTTGAAGGCACCTCCAGCAGTGGAGCCGTATCCTTGACATAGGGGATGTCGAGACTGCTGCGCAGTGGCTGACCGGTGTCAGCCACCGGCACCATGAAGCTGCGGTTGAAGTCGATACCAGGCAGTTTGGATTCGACTTGCAAGATCCACAGGTGAAAGTCGCTGCCAGATTGCCCGGTGGCAGGCAGGTGATCAGGGACGGAAAAGCGGAACTGGAGTTCGGTTTTATTGTTTGACCCCTGTCGTGTCTGGGCGACTCCTTCGCGTTGCCAGATTGTTTGCGTTGAGGTTGATCGTTCCTTTCCACTGCCAGTCGTGTACTTGCGTTGGCAGTTCAGGGTGACCTTGAAATCATTTTCTGGAGGGTATTGTATGTTGGTTTCGATACGGCCACCGAAGTCACCGCCCAGAGAACCGGGCAGGGGGTCGAGGATCAGCTCGGTTAAACCAAACTTGCGCCAGGCGAGCAGTGCGCGCAGGAAGACGACCATAGCGATGGTGCCGGCCACCGGAAACATCAGCACCAGCAAAATGGCTTTATTTCCCTTGCGAATTTCGTCGGGGATCGCCAGTACTGCAGGCAGGCTAAGGCCGATGAATACGATTCCAAACAGCAGAGCGATCCAGATGATGCCCTTGGCGTTGGAACGAATGCGACCGCTCTGCCAGTCCTTGACCGAGCGCCAATCGAAGGTTTGTTCCGGGTTGGCCTTGTTACGTGAGAACCATCTCATGGGAAGTTGCAGGCAATGATACCCGGATTCTGATGAGAGGCCAGTGCATGGTTCAGTCCCTAACCTAGGCGTATTCGCTCATGCTCATCGGCAGCTGGTTGTCGCCCGGGCCGATGCTGGCGGCATGCTTGCCATGCACGAAGGGCGCCAGCATCCTGTCACCCACGAGCAGTTCGGAAAACCCCAGACAGATTTGTTTGCCGTTGAAAAGTTTTTCGCTCATTCCCCGTTCGTATTGTTTTCGGGTTAATACCATCATAGAACAATTTATGTTGGAAGCAAATAAACTGTTCGGATTTGTCGGCTACTGCACCCTGATAGTGATTTTCTTTGACATCAGGGGTGGATCTGTGGGTTCGTGATTCTCGTCTCCCAGCAGCAGTTGCAGGGTATGTTCTCCCGGGGGAAGGTCGAGGATGGTAGTGGTTTCGCCTTTGTCAAAATGCAGACAGTTCTTGCTGTGATCCAGTGGTTCATCCATGTCGATATTGCCAGGATGATCAACCAACAGGTGGTGATGGCCTGCGGTGTGGCGGCGCTTGTCTTTGGTTCCAGCGGGTACGATGCCATATCCCTCGATGCCAAACTCGACCTTGTAAGGCATGTGGATAATCTGACCATCTTTTAGATTCTTGAAATAGACTCTCGCATTTTCGCCGGGGCTGTGGGCAAGAAGTGGGGTTGCATTCAACATCAGCATGGGCAACAACATGAATAGTTTGAGAGATTTCATGGCTTTTCTCCGGAACGTGTAAAAAGGGGCTTCTGAAAAAGTTCTGCTCTATTTGTAGCACCTGAGTGGTTCACTCAGAACTTTCCAGAAGCCCAATGCCTTATCAGAAGGATAGGGTATCTCGAAAAATCGAGATGCCCAAGTGGGACAGGGAAGTCCCACCATTTTCGATCACCACAAGTGATTGAAAATGTGAGCAAAGAGAAAATCGCATTTTCTCTTTGCGACAAGAAAAATTCCATGGAAGGAATTTTTCGAGATCCCCGATAGGTTATATGGGGGAATCTATTTTTTCTTTTGCAACTCCACCAGTTCTCTCAGCAGTGCTTCGATATTGGCCATCCGTGTTTCCATGGTCGCCATATGTTTTTGCATCATTTCCTGCTTTTTCTGCATCATTTCGGGATTCATCATCCCCATTCCGCCTTGCATCATCTTTCCCTGGCCGTGATTCATCATCTGCATGTTGCCCGCTTTCATGGGCATGCTTGCATTGTCCGCGAGGGCGGGCAGCGCCAGGGCAGCCGCAAGGGCTGTGGTAATCATCATGTTGCCAAGTTTCATTTTGTGTTCTCCGTTGTTGTGTGAAAAATCAATCAGAGGTTCCCTAAAGCCAAATGCTCCTGAAACCCTTGGGATTCTGGTCGTGAGCTATGGCCGCCATACAGTTGTTGGTCGCTCATGTGCGTAAAGTGTCATGTTGCTCAGTGATTGCCCATTACTAAAGCAGGTAGTGTGCCAACCTAAGAGGTTTTCCAGCAAAACTGTTGAATAACAATGAGATAGAACGAACATCAACGCTTGGGGCAACATTACTTGGAGCTTGGTGTGCATCGCCAGCGTTAAATTTTTGCATGGTTTGATAAAACGCCGCTGACGATTCCAAAACGGAAGGAATTGTGGCTGGTGTTGAGCCTGATTCAGAAACAAAAAACCCAACCACCGCCAAGTGATTGGGCTTTTTTATAAAAATTGGTAGCGGGGGCAGGATTCGAACCTACGACCTTCGGGTTATGAGAATCACACATCTAATATGCATCATGCATATTTAATCGGTTATGATAGGCCTGTTAAAGGCTGATTTGGCGTGCTAGAGTAGGAAGCAGCTCAATCATTTATCGAAAATTTTGTGGCATCCAACGACCGGAAAACCACTAAAACCGATTCAGAACCATCAAACAGTACTTCTGAGAATCATCCCAAACTGTCGGAAAATCTAAATTTTTCGACCTTAAGGCTCATTGAGGAGTGGCGCGAGGGTTTTGAGTGGGCCCGGAAACATTCGGTACTGCCTCAACTGTTGCTGCTCATCGATTGCTTCCGCATCAAAAATCAGCCCACCTACTTGGGCAGTGTCCTCGATCATCTGGCCTCAGAAGACCCCCTGCATCAACTTGAACAGTGGGCTGAGAATGATTCGTATTGCCTATTTCTGCTGCAACTCGCGTCTGCCGCTCTTGTAGATCCTTCGATTTATCGTCACTATCCGCCGCTTCCTCCCGAACCTCCCGCCAGGAAACAATTTGGACGAACCACAAAAAAATGGTTTCTTTTGGCCACACTGGTGCAACCACCCAACCCTGGCGAACCGAACCTGGTGGGGTGGTATCGAACGATCCGGACCTGGCTGATCAGGGAGGCACTACAAAGAACTCACCAGGGCAATCCAGTGGACTCGAATATTCGGTTCCTCGCCAACCATCTGCGGCTGGCAAGGGAAACCGATCGAGGCTGGCAAGAGCTTGTCGATGCATTGGCAACCCAATCTGCCAACTTTGACAGCTTCCGCAGAATGCTCATATATCACGCACTCGCCGCCAAGCAGCAGCCTTGGACCGATCAGGTCTCACCCGCCAGCCGACGCTCCTTTGTCGATAGGGTCATTGCTATTGCCAGCGGGGAAGAAGCCCCCGAGGCCGAGGAGGGACATTCGACTTTCGATGATCTCGTTTCCTGTCATGCCCCTTTGGTACTGAGGCACCGGGAACGCCTGCCAGCCCTCTTGGCACTTCCGGACCGGGAGGACGAGGAGGACGATGATGGCCTCTCCGCATCCTTCCGCTACGAAGGGTTGGAACCAGAGGAGGATCTCTACGCCACTCAGTCGGACTCGGACAAATCCCCCCTGCAACATGGGCTCAAGTCAGCAAGTGTCTTGACGCTCGTGGGGGAAGAGCTGCACTTCCTCCCCTGGTCCTGGAAAATGATCAATCCTCGCGAGCAGAAGGCACTGGAACAATGGATCCAAGTGAGCCTGGACAGGCCGACAGACAGCAGGGAAGCGTTGATCGCCGCCATGGTCTGGGGAGCAATTTCCACCGGGCGCACCCTGCTTCGCTTTCTCGAATGCCCTGTCTCGGCAACCGATGAGTATGGCGACGAATGGACGCTCGGCAGGCAATCCCTTTGTTTCGCGAGGCAGCGCCCTGCCCGGCATTCGGCCTGGCGTCCCTCCACCGTCGACGAAAGATCCTGGGTGGTGAGCCCGACTCCATTCCTGACTCTGCCAGTGCCGACCCAGGTGAAACGGGTATTGGCGCACGCATTGTCCTCCCGCCCCGACGCCCGGAATATCGGTCAGTTGTGGCCGGATGACACCGACTGCTCTGCCAAGAGTTTTTTCACGCGGCAGATGCGGGGCTCTCTGTCGAGAATCACCTCTTCCATGCTGGCATCCCTGCTGCCCATGCGCAGTTACCGGGCCATGGGAAACTCCGTGTTCACCCGCCTCCTGACCGCTCACCCAAAATCCGCTCTGCCCGCAGCCTGCGCCTATTCCGCATGGAGCGCCGAAGAAGCGGAGTCCATCTTGCAGGGGCGACATCCAGAGGACGGCCGCGGACTCTATGCACCCGAAGCGTTGATTGGGATGGGCAGTCTGCTGATCGCCATCGAAGCCTATTTGAAGAGGGACATCCAGCGAGCTACCGCATTGTCGTCGGAGGCCGATCTGGCGGGCGATTTCATACTGACCCACAATCGCTACGTGGCCTTCTTGGTTGCCGCACTGCTGGCCGCCACCGGGGGTCGGGTTGTCCGGGATCCGTTTGAGTCTCCAGGCCAGTTCGACTTTTCCGATGGGTTGGTGTTCATCGATGACAAGGCCAGCGGAAACCTGAGGCAGGGACGCCTCCTGCCACTCCCCCGTTCACTCTGCAGACACTTACAGGAGGAGTACCAACCTTACCTGGAACGTCTTGCCTCTGCCCTGGAGAGCACCCACCCTGCACTTTCATCGGATATCGGCACCTTGATCCAAGGTCAGCAAGACCTGCCGATGCCCTTTTTCTTCTTCCTTGCACAAGCGCCGCATCTGCATTGGATATCGGTATCGGAAGCCAGCATCTCGGCGCTGGGACTTTTCGAAACACCGCTACCCCTGCGCCTGTTCCGGCACCGGCTGCCCAACCGGTTACGCATTCTGGGGGCCGATTCGGAGGTGATCGAGGGTCTCATGGGTCATGCCGAGGCGGGTGCGAGCAGCTATGGGGACGACTCGCCCCGCTGTTGGGCCCACGACATGGCGAAGGTCCGTCCGCTCCTGGAGAAGTGTTTCAGCGAATTGAATTTCAAGCTTCGTCCGCCCCGCACGGTACAGATCGGGGAGATGACGCCCGTTCCACAAGCAGGCGTACGCCAGAAAACCCTGTTCGGTTCCCGCGCACGTGAGCAGGCCCGGAAGAAAAGGCGCGAAGGCGCCCGCAAGGAGGCCAGGGCGCAGATTGAACAGTTTCTGGCGGGTCGTGAACTTGCGGACCTCGATTCAGAAGAACTGCAGCAACTGACCGCCCAATTGCTGGGCATCGATAACGGGAAGCTTTCCTCGAATGGATACCTCAAGTATCTCTACCTGGAGGTGAGGGTCGATGCCCTGTGGAACCGGCAGACCAGATGGGTCCGCTCCAGAACGAGATTCACCCTGGCCGAGGCCGCTGAAACTCCGTTCAACGAATTGGCCGTGAAGGCGGTCCAAACGCGTGATCGGATCCTGAATCAGCTCCAGGATCTCATCGGACGGCGTGCCCTTAGAACGATACCCTCGGGTGAATCCCGCATTTTGTCCGCGGCTCTGCTGTGCGTGCGCGTTGGCATTGGATCGATTCCGATCCTCGAAGCCGTGCTGAAATTGCAGGATTTTCGGGTGATCCATTTGCGAGGCTACTATTATCTCGAGTACGCCCCGGACATGAGCGATTACCTGCACAAGGGGATGCAGATTTCCGCTGTCCAACGGTTCCAGATTCCTCGAGAACTTGCCCTGCTGCTCGATCGTGCCAGTGCGGCGGAACGGGTCACCCCCCTGCTGGACAAGGCCATTCCTTCCCGAATGCGGATACTCGCCGAGTCGCTGTCCGATACGGGCTTGGCCATCACGACCGCCTGCACGGCAAGGCAACTCATCCAAACGCTTTCCCAAATGATGAACCAGTATACAGCCATGCATCGACCCGGCCAGGTCGCAGCGCTTCTTTCAGGGAGACGGATTTCCGTATCGCTTGGATGGCATGACCGCATTCGACGGGACGAGGACCGAATCCCGGAGGTCCACAAGCCCGCCGTATCGGAAAAACCAAATGAGGATGATGAGCAGGAGTCATACGATTCAGGCCTGGGACGCAGCATTACGGCGATTCGCAGTCCCTCCACATTGGAGTCGGAATCCTTGCTGACAAGCGCCAGGGACTTCTGCGCCCAACTGCGCAAGGCACTGCACATCGACGGCCAGATTCCCAGGAAAGCCTCACCGGTGGAAAGAAAAAGGATCAGAGCAGCGATCCGCAATGTATTGAATACCCACTCCGGAAAGGTCTCCGGTGGGATCTATCTGCTGGGTCAGTGGATGCTGCACCTGACCTTCCAGCAGAAAAACCGGAAGGAACTGCTCAGCTTGGCTTCCGTGAACCGCTACTTCGGTGCGCTTTCTCCCACCTTCCAGGGACTGATGCATGAACAGGATCTTCTGTCTGCGGATGAAGACACTCTGACAGCCCTGTATGAGGACCTGCTTCTCTCCTGTTCCGGACTGAAGAACCGAAAATTGATCGAGTATTGCTTGCTGTCCTTTCACAGCTGGGCCCGAAATTCGGGAATCGGCGAACCCCTATGGCAGGAGCTGCCACTCTCAGGCGTCTATTGGTCGATCAGCGCGAGTTTCGTCACCGAAATGGAATACCTGGATACTCTGGGCATGCTGCTCTCGGACAAGAGCGAGGCACATGATGGTCTTGGTCTGCAGGCCGCGTTTTTGCTCCTGCTGTGTTATCGGTTCGCCCTGCGTCCGGGGGAGGCGCTGGGACTGGTGCGCAGTGACTGGATCCGACAGGACGATGACGTGGTGGTGCTTGTGCGAAAGAACTACCTGCGATCACTCAAACGCCCCCAGTCTCGCCGTCAGGTACCGCTGGTTTTCCCATTGTTTCCCAGGGAAGTGGAGATCATTAAAAAGATGGAGGGGATCACTGAGGCAGCACATGGAAACGACTCCAGAGCCCCCTTGTTTGCCGAAGCCGATACCCCTCGTGCCGTGGACCGGGATCGGGAATTGAAGAGGCGGATTACGGAAGCGCTGCGCCTGGTGACGGGCAACTCGAATCTCGTCATCTATTCGGCTCGGCATAGTTGCGGAATGGAAGTGGCGACGGCACTCCTCGGCCTCGAACCCGGCGGTCTGGCCAACCGGCGCAGAACTGCCCAAGCACGCCGCATGCAGAACATCCGTACGATCCTGCTGGGTCGAGATGAAACCGCCACCCGACGCGCCGCATGGGCACTGGCCCGATTCATGGGACATGCCGGGCCAGACCGCGCCCCAAGAAGTTATATCCACCTGTATACCGAGTGGGCCGACCACTTTCACGACTGGCCGAAAGCGGACTTCGAAAGCCCCTGGAAAACCATCGTAAACCTGGATGCATTGCCCAGGAAGAAAAGAATCGTGCCGCTTTTCTCCGAGACCAAACCCCGTTTTCAACCACTCACCCCGGTCATCGCCTTGAAATTGATGCGGCTGGTTGTCCGGGGAAATTCCCTGCAGCGGGCGTCGGAGTATCTTTCCCTGGAATGGGCTTCGCTCCAGACCTTGGCGGAAACAATTCACAAGGTCGGTGACAAACTGGTGCTGGCGCGCCTGAAAGACAGGCCCTGGCAAAACGACGGCCATGAATATCTACGGCGATTGAGCGACGACGCCTGGAGGCGCCTGATCCATCTTGCCCTGGAGGCCGAGAAGAACAGTCGAGAGATCGAACCCTTGGTCACCTTGGAGGAAATTCCGCAGCTTGTGGGCGCCAACCGCCAGTTGTTGTTGTGGGAAGAACGCCATTTCCAGTGGGCACGCCAAATGCTCGATGCCCATGCCCTGCCCCGGGAGCAATATGTGGTCATCCCCGGCGGTGGTAGCCCAGTGATTCGCGAATTGATTCGTACGACGGCCGCCAATCATGGATTCGAGCCAGACCCACCCACTTCGGAAAGAATCATCAAAAAGGAACAACCATCCAAGCCTGCTGAAACGAGTTCCGAGGCCGCGCAAACCAGCCGGAAGAAAGAAACCATCATCAAGGTGATACGCAGACCGCGCCTCGACACGGCCCAGGAGATGGTTCGGGGGCGGCCACGAGCCATTCCGGAACGTTGGGGCATCGCCTGGAAGGAGTCCTCCGAGACCAGTATCCGTTCCGGGATCGAGTGGATGGTGTTGGTGGTGGCCTCGGCTGTCGGCCTCGCTAGAAATCAATGAACCTTCCACCGGGCACTCGTCCCCTAGTCATGTTCGTACCATTTATGGTACGCTAGTGCCATGATTCCCGATTCTCCCCTGGATGTCGTTTTCTATCGCACGGAATCGGGCAAGGAGCCGGTCCGAGAATGGCTGACCGGGTTGAGCCGGCAGGACAAGCGCATCATCGGCGGCGACATCAAGACGGTGCAGTACGGCTGGCCATTGGGCATGCCCGTAGTCAGGAAAATGGAGCCCGGCCTGTGGGAACTGCGCTGTCGACTGGATCGGCGCATTGCGCGAATCCTTTTTACCCTACAGGATCGTCAACTGGTGCTTCTGCATGGGTTCATCAAGAAATCGCAGAAAACCCCACAGGCCGACCTGCAACTGGCCAGACAGCGCAAGGCAACCCTGGAGCAATGAGATGAAGCGACAACACATTGGCAGCAATTTCGATGACTTTCTCGAAGCAGAAGGGTTGCTGGCCGAGGCCGAGGCCATCGCCTTGAAACGCGTCATCGCTCATCAAGTGCGACAACTCATGGAAGCCCAGCAACTTTCCAAGACGGAAATGGCCAGGCGCATGGGCACCAGTCGTTCTGCACTGGAACGGCTGCTCGATCCGGAAAACCCGTCGGTTACCCTGCTGACGCTGGAGCGAGCTGCGAAGGCACTGGGCAGACGCATTCACATCGAGTTGGCAGCCTGACTGCATGCAGTCGACAGAGCGACGATGGAATTTGACAACATCATTTAATTCTGAAACACTTCATTTATGCACATCGTGTGCAAGTGCATGGAGAACAGGTGCCTATGGGTTGCACCTAAAAGAAAACCCACAGTAGGGTCGGTTGCACCGAGAGATCCGGCCTGACCAGGGAGAGTGGCCATCTACTCCTCGTAACATACCCTCTCACTCACGGAATAGGCCACATCGTGAGTTCGGCTGGCTCATCCAGAGCCAAGATGTCATCAAATACACACGGGGCATTGATCCGGGGCTTTCTCGCGTTCTGAGCGGGACAGGTGATTTCGTTCGCCTGCAGAAAATTACCACCTTGCCTCGCCCGTAAATTTCCAGCGCTATTTCTGCGCGAAATTCTTATTCAAATCAGTCTGTGGCGCAATTTTCCCTGCGTTACGCCTTCTCCGCCGTTTGCGTCCTCAGTTCTGTTCCTCAGGCGGAGGGGGCTGGAGAATTGGAGTGAACAACGCTGTTGCACCAGATTTCCATGTGGTCGATATTCGATACGAATATGGCATCGCAGTTGATCGCCATGGACGACGAATTTACGGACCGATGGACAAGGTTCCGACTAAACCACTGGAGGCCCACGCTGCCGATATGTTCAAAATTCTAAATCAAATCAATCAGCAAGGCATCGAGATAAATTTTTATGAAGAAGAGGTTGATCCACAACATCATATCGGTTACGAAATTCGCTTGGATCCAGCACACTGGAGAGAGCACGAACTGGCTGAATTCGCGAATTGCTGTCGAGTATACGTCAATTCCGTAAATCACGGCCTTGCTCCCGCGGCTTTTGACGACATGTTTTCAGATGATCCGGAACTATTGGAATTCATGATATCTATAATCAGATCATTTCTTGAAAAGAAAGGGGGACAAAATATTTCTCGTAGCATGATCATTTCGCTGAGCTGGAAGCATGACCTTAGAATGATATTTGCAAAACAATATTGCGAAAAACCGCCTATTGACAGGAAGCCGCCTCATATACATAGCATAAATGCCGTAGTAGACGATCTGTGCAGGACTGGAAGTATCTGCGGACTCAGAGATCCATCAGGCAAATTATACACGGTAAAATACAATTATCACATTCACGGGACGGCACTTCTGGAAAAATTGTGGGATGGAGAAATATATATCTTCCAACTAAGAACCGAACAAGATGCAAAAAACAGGTCCGTATATATATTGAATTCAATTTCAGAAAAGCCTAACCCTTTCTGTCTAACTGGGTGAGTATATAGCTTTCATAAGTAATAGGGCATCTCGATTTTTCGAGATGCCCTAAAGGAAGCCCTGATTAATTCTGTTTTCGAGCGGCCATAGCCATGTCCCATGGTGACTTCTTCAACATCCATCAAAAACTGTTAGCAATAAATAGAACTGTCCGGTTTTAAAGCACATGAATTGTCCGCCCGAATTCAACCAATAAGTGCAACACCACCTAGTTTGGTGTTCTACCACTGTGCTCCATCACAGAACACCTCAATGGGCGCCTGATAGCCGAGGCACTTCCTGGGGCGTATGTTCAGCTTCCGTTCCACCTCGGCAATCTCCTCATCTGTCACCTGATCAAAGTTGGTTCCCTTCGGGAAGTACTGCCAGATCAGGCCATTCATGTTTTCGTTCGCTCCCCGCTCCCAACTGTGGTAAGGACGGGCGAGTTACACCTTGCAATTCAGTGCCTCAACAACCCGGGCGTGATAGACGAACTCCTTCCTATATTGGTTGAATTCGGGCATGTTTTTGTGGCGACAATGCCTGCTGGTCGCCCTCTGGTACCGCTGTCACGGCAGGCGGTGTCTCTCCATCGGGCGTGATGCTTCCCCGAAAAGGCGCAGGCGCTGCCGTGGGGTCGCTCCAGATTTTTCCGACAGGGAAGCGCAATACGGTGAGCGTGTTGGCCTGGGGCCAGTTATCCGCGAACACCTGCACCTTCCAGATTGCCTTGTCATCACAGGGAATCAGGCTGCCGGACTGCTGGAGCGCGTCCATGAGGCGATCATTGCGCAGGGGAATGCCGGCATGGCCCTCCCGTTCCAGATGCTCCCGCAGGGCATCCAGGGCGCGCTTGCTCACCAGCCAGACAGCATCGTCCTTTATCCAGCCCGCGGCGCCCCGGGCGTTGAGGGGGAGTGCCCCCTGATCCAGCAGATAACGCAGCCCCGTCAGCAAGCGTTCATGCAGGGGGCGCTGCCGGGCGCCGGGCGTCTGTTGCTGATCGCCTGCCAAGTCGCCGGCAACGGATCGGGCATCGGCGTGGCTGACGATCTCACCAATGATGCCCGCGTTTTCCCAGTCGCCCGCCAGCAGGGCGCTCCAGAGCGAAAAAGCCTCCGCATCCTCCGCCAGCCACTCCAGGCCCAGTTGTGGCATGAGCCGGGAAACGAAAAACGCCGGCAGGCGCTCATGCAACCGGTAGTTTCGCTGGCGGCGGTAGCGCAGGCGGTAGGCATGGCAACCCTGCTGCAGCAGATCGCCCCGCCAGGGCTGCCATGCACCCATGTCCCTGCCGTCTGCATCGAGCATGAGGACCTGAATATCCCCCACGGGTTTTCCAAAGTCATGCAGCAGTGCGGCCGACACCACCGCGTAGGTCCACACATCCTGCCGGGCCGCCAGTTGCTCTGCCGTGGCACCGCCAGGCAGCAACAGCTTGCGCCGCCGTTTCACCGCATGCAGGGCCACCTCGATGCCGTGGCGCAGAGCCCCGCCAGGCGCGCAGTGATGGTGCGCTTCCGATGCCGGTAGTTCCTGGCTCCAGGCGGCGAAATGATGGAACAGGGGGTGGTAAAGCGCCCGGTAATGGGTGTCGGGGATGCCAACGGTGCGGCGGATTTCATTCAACAGACCGTGATGGCCACCGAGCAGCTTTCCCGGTTCCTGGCACAGGAAGGCGTCGTCGGGAAAAGATGCGCCTTTTATCCGTGGCTTGAGAAACGGGGGTGTTTTCATCAGTGATACTGAGACAAGAAGGCCGAATGAAAAGGGGAGGGTGGCAGAAGCGATCTGGGGAAGCGAGGGGAAATCAAACAGTGGCTGCGGGAGATTTATTTGGGCCGTATTGGTCCTGGTGGTTCATTGCGGGAAAAGTGTGATGAAGTTCACAAAATTACCGGAGGTGCATTTGCATTGGGAGGCGGTGGCTGGGAAACTGCAAGCATTCCAGCCCGCAAGTAAGTCTGAACGTCAGAGGAATGGCGGTGAAAAGAAAAAAGGGAATCAAACCAAGTTTTGCACACAACGGCGCTGTTCACATTATTTTCTTTATTCTGTGGGCGCTGTTTTCTCCAGCTTCCTCCGCCACCGATTCAATTTGCGCCCTGGTCAAGATCGAGATCGAACAGACGCTCACCCTGGAACGCCAGGCTTTCGATGCCCGCATGGTGATCACCAATCATCTGGATACGCTGGAACTGACGGATGTGAAGGTGGATGTGCTGTTTACAGATGAGCAGGGCAACAGCGTACTTGCCAGCAGTGACCCCAACAATACGGATGCTACCTTTTTTATCCGTGTCGATTCGTTGTCTAATATTTCTGATATATCGGGAAGCGGTACGGTTGATCCTAGTTCTGAGGCCGAAGTGCATTGGCTCATTATTCCCGCGCCTGGCGCCGGAGGTAGCGTTGCTACAGGAAAACGCTATGACGTTGGCGCGGTGCTTACCTACAAGCAAAATGGTGTGCCGCAGGAAATCACCGTGGCACCTGATCTGATCTTCGTCAAACCCTTGCCCCTGCTGAATCTCGATTACTTCCTGACCCGTGATGTAATCGCAGACGATCCCTTTACCAATCCGATTGAACCACCGGAACCTTTTGTCCTCGGCGTCAGGGTGGCGAACAATGGTGGTGGCGCCGCGCACAATCTGAGCATCGATACGGCACAGCCCAAGATCATCGAAAACGATCTGGGGTTGCTGATCGACTTCCGTATCACTGGTGCGCAGCTGGACAACCAGCCAGTTGAGCCGGTGTTGCTGATGGACTTTGGCGATATCGAAGCCGGTCAGTCACGGGTCGGGCGCTGGCAGATGGAAACCACCCTGTCGGGAACCTTCATCGAGTTCGAGGCGCGTTTTTCCCATGCCGATGAGCTGGGAGGGCGCCTGACTTCCCTCATTGACAGCGTAGACACCCACTTGCTGATCCATGATGTGTGGGTCGATCTGCCCAGTCGAGACGATGTTCTGGATTTTCTCGCCCTTGATGGTGATGTCATCCGTGTGTATGAATCGGAGTACGTAGATACCGTGGTAGAGGATTTAAGTACATCCGCATCGCTGACGGTATTGCCTGGCGATAAATACAAGCTGAACCTGCCTTCGGTAAGTGGCATGCACTATGTTTCGTTGGTGGATCCCTATAACGGTTCCAAGAATTTGATGGCCGCCTACCGGGATGATGGTAGCCAGCTTCCCCTGGAAAATGCTTGGCTGACCAAAAAGGGTGGATCCGGAGGCAGCACACAGTATGGTTTGCATCTGTTCGACTATGTGGATTCTTCTTTCTATACCCTGGTGTTTGGCATGGATCTGCCGGGTAACGAAGCACCAGTGATTCAGTTCATCGATGACCAATCCGTGGTCGCGGGTACAACATTGGACTTCCTGGTTGAAGTATCTGACCCGAATCGCACCATCCCGCAGGTAACCGCATCACCCATGCCTGCTGGAGCTACTTTTATCGCTGAACATCTCGATTATGATTTTAGTCGTTATCTGTTTCAATGGGTTCCTTCTAGGGATCAGACAGGAACTTACGACATTGTTTTCCGAGCGGACGATGGGGAATTGAGGAGCTATCAAACTGTTAGGGTAGTTGTAACTTCAGTGGTAGATATGGATGGCGATGGTATGCCTGATGAATGGGAGCTCAAGTATTTTGGTTCATTGGTTCAGAATGCAAGCACGGATTTTGATGGAGATGGTTTTTCTGATTTGGAAGAATATTTGCGCGGAACTGATCCTACCGACCCTTCTGATCCATGCGTAAACACTATGCCGCCTACCATTGATTCCATTTTTATGAATGGATTTGAATCGATATGTCAATAGAGTATCTTTAAAAATTGAAATTCCCACGTTGGGTAAAGACGCTCCACTTGATATTTAGGGATTCCGGAAATTGTAACAGCGGACTAATAATTCAGAAGAAAAGAGAAAACCATATTTTCTCCTCGTGGTGAAGTAAATGCTACGTAAGGAACTTTTTAGGCCTCAATAATTACCATGATCTTTATAGAAAAACCATTCACTGCCATAAAGTGCTGTTTGTACATTTTATAGAGTCGCAGATGGAAGAAATACCCAGCACACCATACTTGAGGTTGATGTTGATTTTTTGGGGGTGCTCAACTGCATTTCTGATTGCGGCGGTACTATGGGTTTTAGGCAACTTTGATCCAATAGATGGCAAATCAAGAAAAATAGAGACTGTTCGGATAATTGTCCAACGCTATGAATTGAGGAATCGTTCGGGGCGGTTGCATAGAAACCTTTATTTCTGGGTGCGTGGCGTCGTCAAACAGGGCGTAGCCAATCGCTTGCTCAAGACCGAATCGAACCGGGATTATCATGAACAGACCGACCAGCTGGGGAACCGCATCATGACCTTCCCCATCGAGCAGATTCCGCCTTATGGCAGCGTGATCATCGAGAACAAGGCTCATCTTGCCGTGGATGATGGTCATGGCCGGGAAAAGGGCGCGCCATCTGCATTGGAAGATGCCCTGCGGCCCGAGCCACTGATCGAATCCACCGACCCCCGCATCGTGAAGCTGGCGCGTTCTTTCGGCCAGGCCGATGAAACACAACGCGCCAGGGCGATATACGACTGGCTGCTGGCCAACATCCGGGTGGCCAACTACCAGTCCCGTGCTTTGGGCGCGCTCAAGACACTGCAAATGCGCAAAGGCGATTGCACAGATTTTGCCCACCTGTATGCCGCCCTGGCTAGGGCGGCCGGTCTGCCTGCCCGGGTTATGGCGGGCTACCGCTATCAGGATAGCACCGTGATGCGCCCGGATGACCTGCACAACTGGGTGGAACTGTACCTGAACGGGCGTTGGCGCATAGCGGATGCCCACGGGCGCAGTTTTCTGGAAAATGAAGCCGATTATATCGCTATCCTGCGCCTGGATATGCTCGGCCAGGGTGAACTGCAAGGACACCGGCGTTACAAGATCAGCAACGCCGCCATTGAAGTACGGCAATTCTGAATGCACAGGTTTTGGAAAGGAAGATTTCCATGTTGAGAAGGATGAAAAAACAGTTGTTGGTAAAAGTGTTGCTGCTGGCATGGTTGCTGCCGGGCTTTTCTCCGGTAATGGCTGCCATCGTGTACCACAGCGGCGAACTGACCGCTGATGAAACCTGGGGTGGCAGTGATGTGCATGTGGTGGATGCGCCAGTTACTGTGCCGGTTGGGATAACGCTTGATATCGAACCTGGCGCGATCATCAAATTTGCGCCGGGAGCCTATCTGGAAAGCCTGAATGGAATCATTGTTCAGGGAACAGCGGCTAATCCCGTATTTTTTACGTCTCTGAAAGATGACAGCGTTGGGGGCGATACAAACGGTGATGGCAACGCCACCCTGCCTGCTGCTGGCGACTGGCTTGGTTTGTATGTTAAAGATGGTGACACAGAGCTATCCCATGTCGAAATCCGTTATGGAGGTAACCATCGGTTCATTGAGGAACCGGGTGCACTGCTGTTTGTTGAGGGTATGAATAATGCGGTGTTGAGAAACAGTTCGCTTCTTTTCAGTGTGGACCGGGGAGTTGTTTTTAGTGGGGAATTCTCATCTGTAACGATTGCCGATAGTACGATTAGCGATAATGGCTCTCATGGAGTAGAGCAATACGGGGGAGATGTTTTGGGCTTGATGAACTTCACAGGCAACCACCTGGAGCGAAATGACGCATCTGCTGTGGTTTTCGGCAGTGTATCGCAGGGAAATATTGCGAACAATCAGATTAGCAACAACGGGGGAAACGCATTTGATATCCATGGAGGAGAGGTCAGTTTTACCAACAATGTAATCACTGATAACAGTGGCTATGGGGTTGTTTTGCTTGGTGGTGACTATGATGGAAGCCCCTTGCCTATTAGGAGGAACACTATCACGGGAAATAGCAAGCCTTTCCGTTTGGCTTTTTCTGCTTTGCCAAGTGCGGTGGACGGCAACACGATCACTGGAAATACACACAATGTCTGGGAGGTAAGAGGGGGATATCGTGTAACCCCACTTGCTTTGGAGTCAGGGCCTGTTTACTGGTTTCAGGGATACGGCTCTTACCTGGAAGGGGCAATGGACATCGCACCTGGCACGATCCTGAAATTTGACCAGTATGTGGGTTTAAGTGTGAACGGTACCTTGACAGCCGCAGGCACGGAAGCTTCACCCATCGTATTTACATCGATCAAGGATGATATCGGCGGGGATACAAATGGCGATGGTGCGGCTTCTACTCCAAGTGAGGGGGATTGGGGTGATTGGGACGGTGGATTAGTTATTGACGCTGTGGATGCTTCTTCTCAGCTGGATCACATCGATATCCGGTATGCCGGGTATAGTGTCGATGGCTATACCCCGCAACTGAGCTTGTCTGGAGACAGCATTCTCGTGCGAAACAGTAACATTCACTACGGTAGCGGTGTTGGTGTTTTGATCCGAGGTGCTGCTGTCCTTGCCAACAATGTGGTCAGCAATAATCCTGGTGACGGAATACAGATTTACGGCGCACAGGCACAAGCTACGCTTACGGGCAATCAGATCCAGCAAAATGGCGAAAACGGCATCAATGCGACCAGCGGCACAGCGACGATTGACAACAACCAGATCAGCCAGAATGGGCAGACAGGTATCTGGGGTTACAATGCGATATTGGATATCCTCAACAACCAGATCCTGAACAACAGCGGCTACGGGGTTTCTGTAGAAGGAAGCAGCAACCCCATGCCGCCCATACAGGGCAACACCATTACTGGCAACGATGCGCCATTGTACCTGCCGTTTTCCGCCTTGCCTGTGGCCGCTGACAACAACACCATTCACAGCAATACAAATAACATCTGGCGCGTGTGGGGAAATATCCGTTCCACTTCGTTGCAACTGGATGCGGATCCGGTGTACTGGTTTCGTGGCGATTCGGTGCTGGATGGCGGGGAGCTGCAACTGCAGGCTGGTGCGGTTCTGAAGTTTGATCGATACCAAACGGCATCGCTTACCGTAAACGGGGTGTTCCAGGCAGTGGGTACGGATACCGCCCCCATCGTGTTCACCTCGATTCGGGACGACAGCGTGGGAGGCGATACCGACGGTAATGGTGGCACACCCGGTGCCGGGGATTGGGGCTATGTTCGCCTGAATGCCTCCGATACCGCGTCTGAACTGGCGCATGTGGAAATGCGCTATGGCGGTGGCGGCGACGGGGTCCCGGCACAATTGCAATTGAATGGCAATGCCATGACGTTGCAAGATAGCACCATTCGTTTGAGTAGCCGTAGTGGTGTCACTGTTTCCAATGCCGCTGCAACCCTGTCTGGCAATACCATCAGTGACAACCAGGTACACGGTGTTGATCTCAATGCCGCCAATGCCAACCTGACCGGCAACCAGATCACCAACAACGTCCAGGACGGCATACATGCTGAGGGTGGGCTGCCGAACATCACGGACAATCAGCTGACGAACAATGGCGGGATTGGTCTTTATCTGAATACCACGGAAGCGGTCCTGCCCATCCAGGGCAACACCATCACCGGCAACGATGCACCGCTGTATCTGCCGTTTTCCGCGTTACCCGGCGCAGCAGACAACAACACCATCAGCGGCAATACACACAACCTCTGGAAAATAGTGGGCAACAGCCGATCCACTGCCCTGAGCCTGTCCCCGGAGCCGCAGTACTGGTTTAACGGTCTGGCGCAGCTCACTGGTGGCGAAACCTTGCAGCTTGCGCCGGGAACCGTCCTGAAATTCGATGCAAATGCCGGGCTATCGATCAATGGCGTATTGAACGCGCCGGGAACAGCGATCGCGCCCATCGTCTTCACCTCAATCAAGGATGACAGCATGGGTGGGGATACCAACGGTGATGGCGACAGCAACGGCTGGCCCGGTGATTGGGCAGGCATCACCCTCACTGCGGGCAGCCCGTCTGCAATGAGTCATGTAACCCTCAGTGATGCGAACGTTGGCCTGAACCTGCAAAACACCGAACTTGTCGTCAATGATTCCCGAATCCTTTCTTCCAGCGAAGATGGCCTCCGCATCAGCGGGGGGCAGGTGAGCCTGAATCAGAGTGTGGTATGGGGACATGCAGGCATTGGGGTCTCTGTCGGTGGCGGGGCGACGCTCAGCCTTGTGGACACGGAACTGAGCACCAATGGCACCGGCGTCCAGATCGATGATTGTGTTTCCTGTGAAATCACCGGCGACTGGATTTTCGGTAATCGCATTGCAGGCCTGATCAACAATCAGTCTGCAATGATCACCCCTAGCAGCGTCTGGTGGGGGGATTGGGACGGCAGCGGACCTTATGATGCCTCAGCCAATCCTGCTGGCACTGGTGATGCCATACAGGGAAATGTGGACTATGCGGATCGTCTGACCCACGTGCCTGTCGATTTCAGTTACACCAATTTCAGTGCCCAGGGTGTGAGCGGCAAAGGCACGCTGCCTTTGGCCACCGTGGTGCGCGGTACGCTCTCGGATGACTGGAGCCCGGTGGAGTTGTCTCCGGACAAGACCGTGGTATGGGATGCAAGCAGGGTGGATCTCGATTACACGGGGCTGTTGCCCGGCGTAAACTACCGCATTCGTTTCAGTCTTTATGATACAGGCACGGCCTACGACCCGGAGCTGCGTATCACCGACGATGAGAACCGGGAGTTCGATGCCCGGCTTGTTGTGGGAGAGGGCATTCCCGGCCTGTTCGAGTTTGTGGTTCCTGCCGACAGTGTGGCGGATGGAGAGTTGGGTTTGCGCTTTATAAAGCTGAATTCTCATTATCAGTCAAGAGTGTCGGTATCCCAAATCTGGCTGCTGCGGGATCTGCAGCCGGCACAGGTGTTGGGTACGGAATACAATGACCTCGATGGCAGCGGTGATCTGAGTGAAGGCGACGAATACCATTTTCATTTCAGTGCGCCCATAAAGCCGGAAACTCTCGCCGATGACAGCATCTACATCAAGGGCCAGACACCCCCGGCCAGCGGTACGATTTTTGGCGCTACCAGTCAGATGCGCTGGGCGGACAGCAACAAGACCCTGATCGTTACCTTGACAACCGGTTATTCCATCGCTGGCAACGAAACTCTTACGATTGAGAATCTTATTGATAACAATGAGCTGACGGTAAACACCGAAGCGCTGTTGACGCTGACGGATACAGTAAATCCGGTATTTGAATCCATCGAATGGATCGATGCCGATAGTAGTCAGGGACCTAGCAGTGGTGATCAGTTTGTGTTTCGCTTCAGTGAGTCCATGGATAGCAGTCAGGTAAGCAGTTGCTGGGACGCAAACACGTTTTTGTCGCCACAGGGAACGACCTATGGTGATAATTGTATCGTGCAATGGTCGGCGAATGAACGGGTCTTGACCATTACTCTGGCTGCGGGTTACACACTGATTGGTGATGAAACGGTATCCCCCGGAAATGCTCTGACCGACCATGCTGGCAATCCTACAACTGAAACCCATCCTTTGGGGGCTGTTGACACTTATCCTCCAACCATACAGTCAGTTGAGTTTGATGATATTGATGGCAATGGCACCTTGAGCGTGGGTGACAGATACCGCTTTACCTTCAGTGAACGCATGAACGTCGATGTGCTGCAAGACGGTACCGATAGCGCCAACACCTTGCTGAATCCCGAATCCAGGCTGTATGGAACCACCAATTCCCTGGCCTGGTTGGCGGATGGTTCGGTGTTGGATCTGTTCCTGACCACTGGCTTTACCGTCACGGGTTCAGAGTTGGTGACCCCCGATGCGCAGCTGACCGACCGGGCGGGCAATGCCACCAGCAACACCATTCACTTGATAGGGCAGGATGTGACGCCGCCACAACTGCTCAGCATCACCATGAACCACCCCAGCCCCACCCGGTTCAGGGACGATATCCAGCTTACCCTGCAATTCGATTCCGCCATGGATGTGGCGGTGCAACCTGTGGTTTCCCTGTCGGGGCCTGTGCCCGCCCCGGCTGTGGGGGCCGGCATCTGGAGCACCACGCAACATTCCAATGATACCTATACTACTGCCGCCATTGCTTTCGAGCAGGCGCATGTGGGCAGTTGGCAGGTAGCGGTCTCGGACGCCCAGGACAATGCCGGCAACGTCATGGAGGCGCTCAGTAACGCCTTTGGCTTCACCATCACGGATCTCGTATTTCGCGTCACCAACTATGCGGCAGCGCCCTACGAGCATGTGCTGACCACCCCGGATATTACCGTCCAGGGCAGGCGTGACGACCAGACCAGCGTCTGGCTCAACGGTGCTGAAGCAGTGCCCCAGGGAAGTGGTGACTGGAGTGTTCCCTTCACTCTGTCCGACGGGAGCAACACCCTGACATTCGAGGAAAAGGATGAAAACAGTACGCCGCTCAAGACCGTTACGCTGCTATTCACTCTCGACCGCCAAGCGCCCGCCGCCCCGGTCATCGACGCCTATCCCACACAAACGACAGATTCGGTGATTACCCTCACCGGCACCAAGGAGGCAGACACCTCCCTGTGGCGCGATGGCGTGCGGATACAGGCATTGAATGCGCAAACCACCTGGTCTTTTTCCCAATCCCTGTCCCTGGGAACCAATGCGCATACGCTGCTGGTGAAGGACCGGGCAGGTAACGCCAGCCCTGAAGTCAGCTATTCCATCACCCGTGAAGAGGTGATCGAATCACCTCCCGTGCTGAATGATTTCGTGCTGGATGCCCAGGCGCTTACCGATGGCATTGTCCTGAGCAAGAGCGGTCAGTTGGGCGTTAGCGCCACCTCGGAGACGGGGATCAGCCAGGTTGCATTCTTCGTCGATGGTGTGCTGCTGTCCACCGACAGCAACGGCAGTGATGGCTACCATGCAGTTCTGGATTTGAACAGCATTACCGATGGCGCGCATACGCTTGTGGCACAGGCCACCAGCAGTACCGGCAAGACAGGCGAATTGAGCGTATCGGTCAATGTGACATTGGCAACACCTGAAGTGCCGCAGATCACCGTGCCGCAGGATGGTCTGGTGACGGCCCATCCGCAACAGACAGTGACGGGCAGCGCGGAAGACCAGGTGCATATCCGGCTCTATCTCAACGATCAGTTGCAGACGCCCGAGCTGGATGCCGACCCGCAAGGGCAGTTCAGCGGCAGCGTCACCCTGGTGGATGGTGCTAACCAACTGCAGGCCAGCGCGGTTAACCGGGCCGGGGAGAGCGCCAGGAGCGATACCATCAACCTCACCCTGGATCGTTCGCTGCCCGCACCTCCTATCGGCCTGTCGGCCACGGCTCTGGAAAGCGGGCGCATCGCCCTGAGCTGGCTGGCTGTGGCGGGTGATGTCGCCGGATATAACATCTATCGCCATACCGCGCCTTTCACCACCAAGGCGGAAGCCCAGCGCATCAACCCGACCCTGGTGACCGGCACCCGTTTCGAGGATGCGCCACCAAGCGATGGGGTTTACTACTACCGAATCAGTGCCGTCAATCTTCTCGATACTGAAGGGGATTTGTCGGACATGGTTCATGCGACCGTTGATGTCACTCCGCCGCGGGCCTTGGATATCAGCTACACGCCCCAAGATAACTACGATCCGGTCACCGGTCGCTATGCCCAGGGACAGGTGGATGTGGTACTGACAGTGAGCGAGCCGCTGCTTGCCACACCGTTCCTGAGCTGGGTGGTGGATGGTGGATCGCCCATGTCTGCTGTGCTGAACAAGGTGCACGACACAGAATACGAGGGGCATTTCACCATCACCCCGGCAGCGGGCAATGGTATTGCCTATGCGGTATTCTCGGCGAGGGATCTGACCGGCAACCGGGGCACCGCCATCGACAACGGTGGTCAGATCCAGATCGATACCAAAGGTCCGGACGTGCAGAATATCGAGCTGACGCCAGGGCATCCCATCCGCAATGATCAGGCCCACCCGGTAACGGTGAGCATCGTCATGCAACTCGACGAAGCCATTGCCGCTGGCGAGAGTCCCCAGCTGGAACTGCAGTTCCCCCTCAGCGGCACGGCGGTTTCGGTCGGCAACTTCAGCAGCACCGACCAGCGGCAGTGGCAGGGCAGCGTCACCTTGCCCGCAGAGGCCGGGCTGAACGCACCGGAACTGCTGTTGTACAACTATGCCGGCACCGATGATCTGGGCAACCAGAGCACCCGGGTGCTCGATACCCGCCGTCCCCAGGTGTATCAGGGGGATCTGCCGCCCCTGGACGTACCCGCACAGTGCCTGGTCGAGGCCCTGCCCGCAGGTGAAGTGCGCATTACCTGGTCAGCCGTGGAGGAGGCCTCCGATTACCGGATATTCCGCCGTGCGCCCGGCGAAGCCCTGCTCTCCGAGTACGATCTTTCCGGCGGGAAGCTGTTCTACCAGGAAACACCTGGTGTGGATGGCAGCTATGAATACGCCGTGGCCAGCGTTCGCACCGCAAATGGCGAAACGGTACTCAGTGCGCCTTGTGAAGCCCAGACCGTGGTCGTGGATGCGGAAGCGCCCTCCGTCCCAGAAGGTCTTGCCCTTGCCCTGGTGGGCGCAGGTGTGGAGGCGACCTGGACCCATCCGGGCGTGAACGAGCCGGTCACCTACCGCCTGTATCGCAGCGATACGACGCCGGTTACCGATCTGGCGGCACTCACACCCGCTGTCAGCGGCATTACCGAGCTGTGGGCGGTGGATACCCGGCCAGTCAGTGGCCAGTTCTATTATGCGGTGACCGCCGTGGATGCCGCCGGCAACGAATCCCTGCCGTCCGATACCGCTTATCTGAACTTTGAACTGCTGCCGGTCAGTCAGTTCAGTATCACCCAGTCCCTGGATCAGCCGCCACAACTGAGCTGGAGCCATCCGTCCTCCAGCATCGCTCACTACGATCTGTATCTGGATGATCCGGCGCTGGGGTACAAGCTCAACGATAGCGGCCTGACCGAAACCAACTACACGGACATGGCGGCGCAGCCCGATCAGGAACGCCTGTATGCCATCGTCGCCGTGGATACGGCCGATGCGCAAAGCCCTTCACGCAGCCTGCTGCTGCCCAGACTGCGCATCAGCCCGGCGGAAGACAGCATCCTCAAGCGAGGTATCATGAACCGCATCGCCTACACCTTGACCAACCAGGGGCAGCACGGTATCCACAATGCACAGCTCACCGTGCTGGCGGACGGCAAGGAACATGTTTCCTCGGTTTTCGACCTGCCCGCGGGGCAGTCGCGGGTGGTGCCCGTGGTCATCGGCGGCTATCAGTCCCTGCCAGACGCCGCTACGTTGCAGATCTGGGTGGATATTCGTCCCAACGATGGTGAGCATGTGCGCCTGATACGCGAACACAGCATACCCGTCACCGATGCCGGATTGACCATCGGTCTGGCGGCCAGGGACATGGTGCGTGGCACCCAGGGCAGTGTGCGCTTCACTCTGGAGAACAGCTCAGATGTGGAGCTGGAAGTGATTACCGCCCGCAGCTCAGGTACACAGCCCTCGGACGAGGTCACCCTCAAACTGCTGGGCGCGGACGACAACGTGTTGAGCACGGCGCCCCTGAAACAGTTCCTGGGGCCGGTGATCACCTTGAGCGATGGCACCACGGTGGCGCGCATTGGGCCGGGGGAAAGCTTCACCTCTGACTGGATTGGGCTGCACATTCCCCAGTCCGCACCGGATGAAGTGGTGGTGCAGCTAGATATCGCCGCGTTGCACTACCATCATGGAAAAGATGATCATGTCAGTATCGCCGGCGTGTCAGGACGGCGCAGCCTGCCTCTGGTGGATACGCCCTACTATGGCGTGCTGGACAGCATCAGTCCATCTCTCAGCCATGGCGAACAACCGGTCACCCTGACGGGCCGGGCATTGGTGCGCGCCGATGACAGTGCGCTGGCCTATTCGCCCCTGCACCTGGTGCTCACCCGCAAGGGCTTCGAGCGGGTGATTGAAGTGATGACCGGGGCGGACGGGCGCTTCAGCCATCAATTCCAGCCCGCCGCCAATGAATCCGGGGTGTACCAGGTGGCGGTGGTGCATCCGGAATTGGTGGAACGCCCGGAGCAGGGGCGATTCACCATTGCCGGCCTGCAGTTGCAGTACGACACCTACCGGCTCACCACCGCCCGCAACTACGACCAGCCCCTGAGTCTCAAGATCACCGCCAGTGAAGGCGCGGATTTTCACAACCTGCGCTTCCAACTGCTGGCTCAAGACCAGCCCAGCGGCTTCCTCCCTGCCGGTATCAGCCTCACGCCGGGTACGCCCATCGACCTGGCTGCGGGCGAAACCACCACCCTGTCCATGGTGATTCGTGCCGACGACGCGGCAACGGATCAAGGCGAATTCGTGTTGCGGGTGGTCAGTGATGAAATGACCAGCCATCCCCTGGATACGATCCGCATCGACTACCGGCTGGTCGATGCCGCGCCGGTATTGCGCTTCGTCCCCGACAGCCTGGGCACCGGTGTGGCGCCGGGGGAAAGCGTGAGCGAAGTGGTGACCCTGGTCAACAAGGGTCTGCTGCCTGCTGAGAATATACAACTGTCTCTGATCAACAACAGTGGTCTCGACTGGGTGCAGATGAGCACCCCTGCCAGCATCGCCCGGCTGGCCCTGGATGATGACTATGCCATCGGCTTGAACTTCGCGCCGGATGCCAATGTGGCCGACGGTGTCTACAACCTGGGGATCGAAGCGCGCAGCGGCCAGGCCGTGCTCGCGGTGCTGGGTATCCAGGTAACCGTCTCTTCCGCCGGGGAGGGGCAGTTGTTGTTCAAGGTGGAAGACATCTACACCGGCACCCGGGATGATAACGACCAGATCATTACCGGCCTGTCCGGCGCCCGCATCAGCTTGCAGCACGAGCTGTTGTCCACCGTCCGCTATGAGTTTACCAGCGCTACCGGGGGCGAGGTGCTCAGCAGCGCCATGCAGGCCGGCAGCTACCGTTATCGCGTCACCGCGCCGGATCATGTGGAAGCCACGGGCCGGGTCACGGTGCGCGCCGGCATCATCTCGCCGCAGCGTATCTTCCTCGATACCAATGTGGTCACCGTGGAATGGTCGGTCACCGAGACCACCATCCAGGATCTGTACGACATCACCCTCACCGCCACCTATGCGGTGAATGTGCCCACGGCGGTCATCGTCCTGGAGCCTGCGGGCATCAGTCTGCCCTATCTCAAGGCCGGGGACGTGTACTATGGCGAACTGACCCTGACCAACTACGGTCTGATTCGCGCCGACAACCTGGCGATCAGTCTGCCGCCGGAAGACGAATACCTGCGGGTGGAAGCGCTGATCGACAAC
>Ga0256841_1000672_pt1 | contig 33583 bp, 31 predicted proteins | sample 356308metaG_FD_185971 | JGI IMG/M metagenome (GOLD analysis project Ga0256841, IMG submission 185971) | Hydrothermal vent microbial communities from Mid Atlantic Ridge, Atlantic Ocean - 356-308 | ecosystem: Environmental > Aquatic > Marine > Hydrothermal vents | place: Atlantic Ocean: Mid... | reverse complement strand
CCGGAATATGTCGTCGATCGTCTGGCGCGCCTGCCAGCGGTCGATGGCCGCATGCAGGTGCTCAGCGACGCAGGCCAACCGCTGGTGGTGCTGGACTATGCGCATACCCCGGACGCCTTGGAGAATGCATTGCGCGCCCTGCGGGCGCATTGCGATGGCGAGCTGCTATGCCTCTTCGGTTGTGGCGGTGATCGTGACAAGGGCAAGCGCCCGTTGATGGGCGCTGTTGCCGAGGGTTTTGCCGACTGGGTGGTGCTGACCAGCGACAATCCGCGTGGTGAATCGCCGGATGCCATCATCGAGGAGATCCTCGCTGGTATTGGCGATCCCGGTTGCGTATCCAGCGAACCGGATCGGGCGAAAGCGATTCAACGCGTGATCCAGACCGCGAGCGCGCGCGATGTGGTGTTGATCGCTGGCAAGGGTCACGAGAAATATCAATTGATTGGCGGTCGCTCGTTGCCGTTCAGCGATCGCGCCGTGGCGCGCGACGCGTTGATGCGCTGGCCGGAAGGGCAAGGCTGATGCGCTGGGCGATGTCCGAAGCGGCTGCTGCAATCGATGGTGAACTGGTCGGTGTCGACCAAGTGTTCGAGCGGGTCGGTAGCGATTCCCGTGATCTGGCGGCGGGCAGCCTGTTCGTCGCATTGCGCGGATCGCGCTTCGATGGCCACGAGCACGTCGAGGCGGCCGCGCGGCGTGGCGCGGTCGGCGCGCTGGTCGCGCGTCGCCTGGATGTGCCGCTGTCGCAGATCGTCGTTGACGATACTCAGGCGGGTCTCGGGCGCCTCGCCGCCGATTGGCGTGCGCGCCAATCGGCGGCGCTGATCGCTATCACCGCGAGCAATGGCAAGACCACGATGAAGGAGATGCTCGCGGCGATCCTGCGGCAGCGGGCAACGGTACTCGCGACCCAGGGTAATCTCAACAATGAGATCGGCCTGCCGCTGACGCTGCTCCGGCTGGAGGGAGAGCGTTTTGCCGTTATCGAGATGGGTGCGAATCATCCCGGAGAGATCGCCCGCCTCAGCCATATCGCCAAGCCGGATGTCGCTTTGCTCGGTAATGCTGGCAGGGCGCATCTGGCCGGCTTCGGGGATGAGGCCGGCGTTGCGCGGGCGAAGGCGGAGATTATCGAGGGATTGTGCCCCGACGGGCTTTTCGTTTATCCGGCGGATTCTCGCTGGGCGTCGATGTGGCGGGAATTGGGTAGCGACGTTCGCCGCGTGAGCTTCGGCTTCCAGCCTTCGGCCGATGTGTATGCCGATCCGGCAACGCTGGTCCAGCGATGGGACGACAAGGGCTTTGTCACTGATTTCGAGGTGGTAGCGGGTCGGCGGCGCCTGGAACTGACTCTACGCGTCGCCGGACGCCACAATGTCGCAAACGCGCTGGCCGTGTGCGCCGTGGCGTTGGCTCTGGATGTGCCGGAGGATGCGATCCAACAAGGGCTGGCCGCAATGCGGCCGGTCGGCGGGCGGTTGTCGCCCGTGTCGTTGGAGAATGGCGCATTGCTGATCGACGACAGCTATAACGCAAACCCGGATTCGGTGCTCGCGGCGATCGACGTGCTCGCCGGCCTGCCTGGACGCCGTACCCTGGTGCTCGGTGATCTGGGCGAGTTGGGTGAAACGGCGGTGGCCTTGCATCGCGAGCTGGGCGAGGCGGCGGCGCGCGAGGGCATCGACAGATTGTTCACGATGGGCGCGTTGGCGGCCGAGGCCGGGAGCGCTTTTGCCGGCGGGGCAGGCGATTTTGATGACCCGGCCGCGTTGGTGGAAGCGTTGCGTCGGGACATGCATTCGCATGACTGCATCTTGGTGAAGGGTTCGCGCGCCGCTGGCATGGAACGGGTCGTGGAGCGGTTGCGGGAGACGAGGCCATGATGCTGTGGCTAGCGGACTGGCTGGCGAACTGGGACAGCAGTTTTGCCGTATTGCACTACATCACATTGCGCGCGATCCTCGCCGCGCTGACCGCGTTGGTCATCTCCTTCCTTGTCGGGCCGGTGTTGATCCGGCGCCTGAGTAGTCGCCAGATCGGCCAGATGGTGCGTGACGACGGTCCCAAGAGCCATCTGTCCAAGGCCGGCACGCCAACCATGGGCGGCACGCTGATCCTGGTGGCGATCGCGATCTCGACCCTGCTGTGGGGTGATCTTTCGAATCGTTACGTGTGGGTCGCGCTGCTGGTGACGCTGGCTTTCGGCATCATCGGTTTCGTCGATGACTATAAAAAGCTGATGCTCAAGGACTCACGTGGCCTGATCGCGCGCTACAAGTATTTCTGGCAGTCATTGTTCGGCCTGGGCGCGGCGATCTATCTGTATCTGTCCGCCACGTTGCCGGCCGAGACCCAACTGATCATCCCATTCACGAAGGATGTGGTCATCGATCTCGGCTTCGGCTATGTCGCGCTGGCATATCTGGTCATCGTCGGCACGTCGAACGCGGTGAATCTGACCGATGGTCTGGACGGCCTGGCGATCATGCCGACGGTGATGGTCGCCGCCGCGCTGGCGATCTTCGCCTATCTGTCCGGGCATGCCTATTTCGCCAGTTATCTGTTCATTCCGAAACTGCCGGGAGTCGGTGAGCTGGCGATCTTCTGTAGCGCCATCGTCGGCGCCGGACTTGGCTTTCTGTGGTTCAACGCCTATCCGGCGCAGGTGTTCATGGGGGATGTCGGTGCGTTGGCGCTGGGCGCGGCGCTCGGCGTGGTCGCGGTCAGCGTGCGTCAGGAATTGGTGCTGGTGATCATGGGTGGGGTCTTCGTTGTCGAGACCCTGTCGGTTATCGTCCAGGTAGCGTCGTACAAATTGACCGGGCGGCGAGTGTTCCGCATGGCGCCGCTACATCATCATTTCGAACTAAAGGGTTGGCCGGAGCCGCGCGTCATCGTGCGTTTCTGGATCATTACCGTGATCCTGGTGTTGGTTGGCCTTTCCAGCCTGAAGATTCGATGAAGGTATCATGCGCATGCAATCGGAAAGACAGGTGAACGAAAATGCGCTGCAGGCACGCACGTTGATCGTCGGTCTGGGAAAGACCGGTTTATCTTGCGTGCGCTTTCTTTCCGCCCGGGGTCTGCCGGTCGCGGTGGTCGATAGTCGCGATCAGCCGCCGGGCCTCGAAGTCTTGCGCGCGGAGCTGCCCGGCGTGGCGCTGTTCACTGGTGGTTTCGACAAGGCGGCGTTCGATGCCGCCGACCGCCTGATCGTGTCGCCCGGGGTATCGGTGCGTCAGCCGATGATACAGGCGGCGGTGGCGCGCGGCGTCGAACTCATCGGGGATATCGAGCTGTTCGCCCGGCATGCCCGGCATCCGATCGTTGCGATCACCGGCTCGAACGGCAAGAGTACCGTCACGGCGATGCTCGCGGCGATGGCCTCGGCTTGTGGCAAGCGCGCCGGGGTCGGCGGCAACTTCGGCACCCCGGCGTTGGATCTGCTCGACCAGGATGTCGAACTGTATATCCTGGAGTTGTCCAGCTTTCAGTTGGAAACCACCGATTCGCTGACGCCGGTCGCGGCGTCGGTGTTGAATATCTCGGCCGACCATATGGATCGTTATACGGGTATCGACGACTACGCCTTGGCGAAACAGCGCATCTACAGGCATGCCGGGCAGCGGGTATTCAATCGGGACGATGCGGCGGTGATGGCGATGACTGTCGGTGACGGGCAGGCCAGCTACTTTACTCTGGGCGTGCCGGCGTCGGACGCTCAGTTTGGCCTGCGCGAGCAGGCTGGCGCCCAATGGCTGGCGAAAGGCGGCGATCTGTTGATGGCGGTTGGCGAGCTGCCCTTGCCGGGGTTGCACAATCAGGCTAATGCGTTGGCGGCGTTGGCGCTGGGATGGGCCGCCGGCCTGTCGATGAGCGGTATGCTCGATGGCTTGCGGCGTTTTCGCGGTCTGCCGCACCGCACTCAGTATGTCGCCGAGATCGATGGCGTGCGTTGGTACAACGATTCCAAGGGCACCAATCCCGGCGCGACCATCGCCGCGCTGAATGGTTTTGCCGATCACGAGGGACGCATCGTGTTGATCGCCGGGGGGCAGAGTAAGAACGCGGATTTCACCGCTCTCGCGGTGGTCGCGCGGCGTGCCTGCAAGGCGGTGGTGTTGTTCGGCGAGGATGCCGAGCGGATCGCCTCGGTGCTGGATGCCTCGCGGGCGACGAAGCGCGCCGGCGATCTGCGCGAGGCGGTCGCGCTGGCCGCGGAGCAGGCGCGTCCGGGGGATATTGTGTTGCTGTCGCCAGCCTGCGCGAGCTTTGACATGTTCAGCGGTTTCGAGGCGCGCGGCGAACAATTCGTGCGCATCGTGCTGGAGTATCAAGAATGAACGCGTCACGCTCTCGGGTCCGCGCTGGTGGTCATTCGGCCGGGCTGCCGGTGGATGGCGTATTGCTCGGCGCGGTGTTGGTATTGCTGGCGCTGGGTTTGGTGATGGTGGCCTCGGCCTCGTTGCATCTGGGTGATCGCTTGTCCGAGCAGCCTTTCCATTATGTGATACGGCATCTGCTCGCATTGGGCTTGGGCCTCGGTTTGGCCGGGGGCGCGGTGTTGGTGCCTGTCTCGGTATGGGAGCGCAGTGGCCTGTGGCTGTTCTTCACCGGCGTCCTGATGCTCATCGTGGTGCTGATCCCCGGTGTTGGGCGTAGCGCGAACGGCGCGACCCGCTGGATCGCCCTCGGCGGCTTCAATCTGCAACCGTCGGAATTCATGAAGTTGTTCGTTGTGATCTATATCGCAGGCTACCTGAATCGACGGCGCGATGAGGTCGAACAGACCACCTGGGGGTTCGTGAAACCGATGCTGCTGCTCGCGATAGCTGGCGGTTTGATCATGCTTCAGCCGGATTTCGGCACCACTGCGGTGCTGATGATGGTTGCGCTCGGCATGCTGTTTCTCGGTGGCGCTTCGTTGCGCCATTACGCGGTGTTGCTCGGGCTGGTGCTTGGCGCGGCGGTGCTGTTGGTGGCATTTTCACCTTATCGTCGGGCACGCGTGGCGATGTTTCTCGATCCCTGGTCGGATGTGAACGGTGATGGCTATCAACTGGCGCAGGCGTTGATCGCCTTTGGTCGCGGCGGCATCGACGGGGTCGGGCTTGGCAATGGCGTACAGAAGCTGTTCTATCTGCCGGAGGCGCATACCGATTTCCTGATGGCGGTGATCGGTGAGGAATTCGGTCTGCTCGGTACGTTATTCGTCATCGTAATGTTTGCGTTGATCACCTGGCGGGTGTTTGCCATAGGCGCGCGCGCCGAACGGCTGGAATGGCGCTTTGCCGCTTACACAGCCTACGGCTTCGGCATCTGGATCGGCATCCAGGCGTTCATCAATATTGGCGTGAACGTCGGTCTGCTGCCGACCAAGGGTATCACCTTGCCGTTCATGAGCTATGGCGGCAATGCGATCATGGTCGCCTGCGTGATTGTCGCGATCGTGTTGCGTATCGATTACGAGACGCGCCTGGCGGCGCATGACGAAGGTCTGCAACGCCGCAATCGCGGTGCCGAGTCTTCACGGGCGCAAGGGGATGCGAAATGGGCGCGCGCGTGATGATCATGGCGGGCGGCACCGGCGGGCATGTCTACCCGGCATTGGCGGTTGCTCGCCTGCTACGCGCGCGTGGCGCGGAGATCTGCTGGATGGGCGCGCCGCACAGCTTCGAGTCGCGCCTGATCCCCGGTGAGGGCTTCGCCTTCCTGCCGGTATCGGTGTCGGGCCTGCGCGGTAAGGGGCTGTGGCGTCGCCTGAGCGCGCCGTTTATGCTGGTCGGCGCGATGTTGCAGGCGGCCGCCGTGGTCCGGAAGGCGCGTCCGGCCGTGGTGCTCGGCATGGGCGGTTTCGTCACCGGTCCGGGTGGGGTCGCGAGTCGCCTGCTTGGGCGGCCATTAGTGATCCATGAGCAGAACGCGATACCGGGCATGACCAACCGGCTGCTGGCGCATATCGCCAACCGGGTGTTGGAGGCGGCCCCCGGCAGCTTCGCGGGCGCGCGGGCGCTGCCGGTCGGCAATCCGGTGCGCAACGAGATTGCCATGTTGCCCGAGCCGGCGACGCGCTTCGCCGGGCGCGACGCCGCCGTGCGTGTGCTCGTGCTCGGCGGTTCGCTGGGCGCGCAAGCGTTGAACGAGAGCGTTCCGCCAGGGCTGGCCAGGCTGCTGGCGCGAGCGGATGCGTTGGATCTGGCGATACGTCATCAGGCTGGACGCGGCAAATGTCCGACGGCGGAAGCTGCGTACCGGCGGGCGGGGCTGCATGCCGAGGTCAGTGAGTTCATCGACGACATGGCGGCGGCCTATGGCTGGGCGGATCTGGTGATCTGTCGCGCCGGCGCGCTGACGGTCGCCGAACTGGCGGCGGCCGGGGTCGGCGCCTTGCTAGTGCCCTACCCGCACGCGGTGGATGATCACCAGACGGCCAATGCGCGTTATCTCGGCGACGCGGGCGCGGCGCGGTTGCTGTCGCAATCCGGGATGACGCCGGAATCGCTGGCGGACAGACTTGGCGAATTGCTTGCCGAAGGTCGCGATGGCTTGCTGCGGATGGCGGTCGCGGCGCGCGCCCTGGCGAAGCCGGACGCGGCGGCGGCGGTTGCCGATGCCTGCGAGGCGTTGGCGCGATGAGCGGTTCATTTCCGAATCACGTCCCGGCCGCGGCGATGCATCGCATCAGGCGGTTGCATTTCGTCGGCATTGGCGGCGCGGGCATGAGCGGCATCGCCGAGGTGGTGTTGAATCTGGGCTTCGAGGTGTCGGGTTCCGATATGCGCGAGAACCAGGCGACCCGACGGCTCGCGGCCCTGGGCGCGCGCATCGAGATCGGTCACGCCGCCGGGCATGTCGTGGGCGTCGACGCAGTGGTGACCTCGACGGCAGTCGGCGCGGATAACCCAGAGGTGGTTGCGGCGCGCGAGAAACGCATCCCGATCGTGCCGCGCGCCGAGATGCTTGCCGAGCTGATGCGTTTCCGCTATGGCATCGCTGTCGCTGGCACGCATGGTAAGACCACGACCACCAGCCTGATCGCCAGTGTGCTCAGTGAGGGTGGACTCGATCCAACCTTTGTCATCGGTGGCCGCCTGAACTCGGCGGGCGCAAACGCGCGTCTCGGTGACAGCGGCTATCTGGTCGCCGAGGCGGACGAGAGCGACGCATCCTTTCTGTATCTGCAACCGATGATCGCAGTGGTGACGAACATCGATGCCGATCACCTATCCACCTACGGCGGTGATTTCGAGCAACTGGTGAGCACCTTCGCCGAGTTTCTCCATCATCTGCCGTTCTATGGGCTGGCGGTATTGTGTATCGACGATGCCGAGACCCGGGCGTTGTTGCCATCGATCAGCCGACCCGTGCTGACCTACGGTTTCGACGAACAGGCGGACATCCGCGCGACCAATCTGGAACAGCGTGGCATGCAGACCCATTTCGAGGTGCATGTCGCCGCCAGTGGCGAGTGCTTTCCGGTGAGCCTGAACATGCCGGGACGGCACAATGCGCAAAATGCCTTGGCGGCGGTTGCTATTGGTTTGGAATTGGGCGTCGCGGTCGATGCGCTCCAGCGCGCCTTGGCTGGCTTCCAGGGTATCGGACGGCGCTTTCAAGTGCATGCTTGCGCGGTTGCCGACGCCGAGGATGTATTGCTGATCGACGATTACGCGCATCATCCGAGTGAACTCCAGGCAACCCTGGACGCAGTACGCGCCGGTTGGCCGGGGCGGCGCTTGGTATTGGTGTTTCAGCCGCATCGCTACACCCGCACCCAGGAGCGTTTCGAGGACTTCGTCAAGGTATTATCCGAGTCGGACGTACTGGTGCTGACCGAGGTCTACGCCGCTGGCGAGATGCCAATCGCCGGCGCCGATGGTCGCGCGTTGAGCCGCGCGTTACGCATCCGCGGCCAGGTCGATCCCGTGTTCGTCGAACCGGTGACCGATGTGCCCGGTGTGCTGCACGGCCTGTTGCGTTCGTGCGATATCGTGGTGATGGCTGGCGCCGGCGACATCGGTGCGGTTGCCGCAGGGCTGCCACAGAGGCTATGCCGCTCATGAGCGCCCAGGCGACATCACTTGGCCGTGTCGCCGTGCTGCTGGGCGGCAATGCGGCGGAACGCGAAATCTCGTTGATCAGTGGCAACGCGGTGCTCGAATCCCTGCGGCGTCAGGGTGTCGACGCGCATCCAGTCGATCCGGCGGAGGGTGAGCTGGAGCGCCTGCTGCGCGGCGAATTCCACCGCGCCTTCATCGTGTTGCACGGCCGTGGTGGCGAGGACGGGGTCATCCAGGGCTATCTGGAAACCCTTGGGATTCCCTACACTGGCAGCGGTGTCGCCGGTTCCGCGCTGGCGATGGACAAGGTTCGCGGCAAGCTGGTGTGGCTGGGCCTCGGCCTGCCGACGCCGGCGTTCATCGTCGCGCGTGACGAGGCAGGATTGAAATCGGCCGAAAGGTTGGGTTTTCCGCTGATGGTCAAGCCGGCGCGCGAGGGTTCCAGTATCGGCATTTGCAAGGTCGGGAATGTGACGGAGTTGCGTGACGCCTGGCGCGAGGCGGTGGCATTGGACAGCGATGTGTTGATCGAACAATGGATCGAGGGCGCGGAATACACCTGCGCGTTGCTCGGCAAGCGGGCCTTGCCGTTGATTCGCCTGGAGACCGCCAATGCCTTTTACGATTACGCCGCCAAGTACCAGGACGAAGGCACGGGTTACCATTGTCCATGCGGATTGGACGAAAGCACCGAGCATGCCTTCCAGGCGTTGTCGCGGGATGCCTTCGCGGCGCTGGGCGCTGGCGGCTGGGGACGCGTCGATCTGATGAGCGACAGCGGCGGTCGGCCATGGCTGATCGAGGCGAATACCGTGCCCGGCATGACCAGCCATAGCCTGGTACCGATGGCGGCGCGCGCGGCGGGTATCGATTTCGACGCCTTGGTGATGCATATCCTGATGATGACCCTGTCCGACGGCGATGGAGGGCGAGACTGATGGCGCGACGCAGTCAGGCAAAACCGAAGCGGCGTGGATTTGAATGGCGCTGGCCTCCGGCGGTAATGCTGAAGATGCTGAGTGGCGTTCTGCTGCTTGGCCTGCTGTTCGGTGGCGCTTCCTGGCTGGCCGGGAAGCTCGCCGATCCGGAGGTGATGCCAGTACGTCATGTCGGCGTCGATGGCGGTTCTCGCCATGTATCGCGAATCCAGTTGCAGCGACGCATCGAGCAGGTGGTGCGGCGCGGCAGCTTTTTTACCGTCGATGTCGCGGCGGTGCGCAAGGCGGCGCGCGAGATCCCCTGGGTGGACGATATCCGCGTGCGCAAGCATTGGCCGGACCGCTTGTATATCGAAGTGACCGAGAAACACGCCGTGTTGCGTTGGAACGACAATGCCCTGGTCGACGTGAAAGGCAAGCCGTTCGTGGTGCCGCACGATAGCTTTCCACCGCGCTTGGCCAACCTGCGTGGCGACAAGGCCGATCTGCCACGCCTGTTCAATGCCTATCGGGATATCCAGCGGCGCTTGAATCCGGTGGGGCTACGGGTGGCCGAGTTGGCTTTGAGTCCGCGCGGCGCATGGCGCCTGAAGCTGGATGGCGGTACGCTCGTCGAGTTGGGCGCGGAGGATCTACATCGTCGACTCGCGCGCCTGGTCATGCTGTATCCGCGCTTGGTGGCTGATCCGCTGCGTTTCCCCGAGAAACTGGACCTGCGCTACGCCAACGGGCTGTCGGTGGGCTGGCGGGACACGGAAAAGGGGCTGGCCGCGCGGAGTCGGTCATCGAGAGGTAAGAGTTGAATGACGCGTAAAACGGACAAGAACCTGATCGTCGGCCTGGATATCGGCACATCCAAGGTCGTGTGCATCATTGGTGAGTTGCGGGACGATGGCGAGATCGAGATCGTGGGTTTCGGTTCCAATCCGTCGCGAGGCCTGAAAAAAGGTGTGGTGGTGAATATCGAATCGACCGTGCAGTCCATCCAGCGCGCGGTCGAGGAGGCCGAGCTGATGGCTGGCTGCGAGATCCATTCGGTGTATGCCGGTATCGCCGGCAGCCACATCGGCAGCATGAATTCGCACGGTATCGTCGCGATCAAGGACGGCGAGGTCAGTACCTCGGATGTCGAGCGTGTCATCGACGCAGCGCGCGCCGTGGCGATCCCGGCCGATCAGAAGATCCTGCATATCCTTCCGCAGGAGTTCATCATCGACCACCAGGACGGCATCCGCGAGCCGGTCGGCATGTCCGGGGTGCGCCTCGAAGCCAAGGTGCACTTGGTCACCGGCGCCGTCAGCGCGGCGCAGAATATCGTCAAATGCGTGCGCCGCTGCGGCCTGGAGGTCGACGATCTGATTCTGGAGCAGTTGGCGTCCAGCTATGCGGTGCTCAGCGAGGAGGAGAAGGAGCTTGGCGTCTGTCTGGTCGACATCGGCGGAGGCACCACGGATATCGCGATCTTCACCGAAGGTGCGATCCGGCATACCGCGGTGATCCCGATCGCCGGCGATCAGGTGACCAACGACATCACCGTTGCGTTGCGCACGCCGACGCACAACGCCGAGGAGATCAAACTGAAATACGCTTGCGCGCTGACTCAATTGGCCAGCGCGGAGGAATCCATTGAGGTGCCGAGCATCGGCGACCGCGCGCCGCGGCGCCTGGCGCGCCAGACCCTCGCCGAGGTCGTCGAGCCGCGTTACGAGGAATTGCTTTCGCTGGTGCAGGCCGAGCTGCGCCGTAGCGGTTTCGAGGACCTGATCGCTGGCGGTGTCGTCATCACCGGCGGCAGCGCGAAGATGGAAGGTTTGATCGACCTCGCCGAGGAAGTATTCCATATGCCGGTGCGGCTCGGGATACCACAGCATGTGAGTGGCCTCGCCGAAGTGGTAAGTAACCCGATTCACGCCACCGGCGTCGGCCTGCTGTTGTTTGCGCGCAATAATCGCAACGCGATCGGGCGGAATTTCGATGATGCTGGTGGCATGCAATCGATCTGGAGCCGCGTGAGAAACTGGTTTCAGGGGAATTTCTGATCGGCACGATTGCCCCGATCGATGTGTCGCGTGGTGTCGCGGCGGGAGTAGAACCCAGGCGTATGAGGCGTACGCCGGAGTGAATGTTTGTTGATAGAGTCCGTGGAGGATCGAGTATGTTTGAATTGATGGATGTAGATACGCAGAACGCAGTGATCAAGGTCATCGGTATCGGCGGCGGTGGTGGAAACGCCATCAACCATATGATCGCCAACGAGATAGACGGCGTCGATTTCATCTGCGCGAATACCGATGCGCAGGCGCTGAACAACAGCCAGGTGCGCACGGTGTTGCAGATTGGCTCCAGTGTTACCAAAGGGTTGGGCGCGGGCGCCGATCCGGAGATCGGCCGGCAGGCCGCCGAGGAGGATCTGGATCGCATCAAGGAGGCGATAGAAGGTTCCGACATGGTTTTTATCACCGCTGGCATGGGGGGCGGTACGGGTACCGGCGCGGCGCCAGTGGTCGCCAAGGTGGCGCGTGATCTGGGCATCCTGACCGTGGCCGTGGTCACCAAGCCGTTTCCCTTCGAGGGCGGGCGGCGCATGACGGTCGCCGAGAACGGCATCAAGGAGCTGGGCGAGCATGTCGATTCGCTGATCACCATCCCAAACGAGAAACTGCTCGCGGTGCTCGGCAAGCACATGACCTTGCTCGATGCCTTCGGCGAGGCCAATGACGTGTTGCGCAACGCCGTGCAGGGTATCGCCGAGCTGATCACCCGTCCGGGTCTGATCAATGTCGATTTCGCCGACGTGCGCACCGTGATGTCGGAGATGGGCATGGCGATGATGGGCAGTGGCTCCGCGGCTGGTGAAGACCGCGCCCGCGAGGCGGCCGAACAGGCGATCAACAGCCCGCTGCTGGAGGACATCGATCTGGCCGGCGCGCATGGCGTGTTGGTGAACATCACCGCGGGTCTGGACATGTCCATTGGCGAGTTCGATGAGGTGGGCACCACGATCAAGGAGTTCGCCGACGACGAAGCCACTGTCGTCGTGGGCACGGTGATCGATCCGGATATGGGAGACCAACTGCGCGTGACGGTGGTTGCCACCGGCCTGGGCAAGGAAGGTCGCTCGGTGGTGGCGCCGGTCGAGGAGGTGGCCCAGGTGCGCTTGGTCAGTAACGAGCCTCCCGAGCCGGTTCGAGAGCGCGAGCCGGCGATCGTCAACGAGCGTCCCGCGCATGCGGCCGCGACGTCGACCGAAAGCACCGCTGGCGGTTCCTACAACGAGCCGGAAAAGAAGAAACGCGGCATGGACTATCTGGATATTCCAGCGTTTCTGCGTCGTCAGGCGGATTGATGTCGGCGGGTTTCGATTACGTTACAGTTGGCCTGGTGTTGTAAAAAACACAAACTTGCGAAAAATACCAATTTAGTGCTATTTTAGATAGTGTGACCGGGTTGGCTGAATGGACGTATCTTCAGCCGTTTTCGTGGGGCGGGCTAACTGAACGTATCGAGGCTATGATCAAACAAAGAACACTCAGGAATGTGATTCGGGCTACCGGGGTCGGTTTGCACTCCGGGGAAAAGGTCTATCTTACCCTGCGGCCCGCCGCGCCGGATTCGGGCATCGTGTTTCGTCGAGTGGATCTGGACGAGCCGGTGGATATCAAGGCGTGTCCCGAAAACGTCGGTGATACGCGCCTGTCCACGACGCTGGAAAAGGATGGCGTGCGCATCTCCACGGTCGAGCACCTGTTGTCGGCCTTTGCCGGGTTGGGCATTGACAATGCCTATGTCGATGTCAGTGCCTCGGAGGTGCCGATCATGGATGGTAGCGCTGGCCCGTTTGTATTTTTGATACAGTCTGCCGGGGTCGAGGAGCAGCCGGCGGCGAAGCGCTTCATCCGCATCAAGCGCAAGGTGCGCGTCGAGGATGGTGACAAATCCGCCTCGTTCGAGCCATTCGAGGGTTTCAAGGTATCCTTTGCGATCGCCTTCGATCATCCCGCCTTCCGGGAGCGCAGTAATTATGCGTCCATCGATTTCTCCTCCACCTCCTTCGTAAAGGAAGTCAGTCGCGCGCGTACCTTCGGTTTTCTGCGTGATCTGGAAATGCTGCGCGAGCGCAATTTGGCGCTCGGCGGTAGTCTCGACAACGCGGTCGTGGTGGATGACTATCGTGTTGTCAACGATGACGGCCTGCGTTACGAGGACGAGTTCGTCAAACACAAGATTCTCGATGCGATCGGTGATCTGTATCTGCTCGGTCATAGCCTGATCGGCGCCTTTGAAGGCCGCAAGTCCGGCCATGCGCTGAACAATCGTCTGTTGCGCACATTGCTGGCCGATGAGTCCGCGTGGGAGGAGGTCACCTTTGACGAGGAGCGCGGCGCGCCGATCTCCTACATGAAGCCTGCCTGCGTCAGCGTATAAGCATGGCCACGCTCGTCTTGTGTCTTGCCAGGAATGGGCGAGCGTGCATTGCCTGGCGTTCGGCCAAGGGATGTCGAGGCGGGCCGGCAATGAGGTCTTCGCGGCGTTCCCGCTGATGGATCATGGGCAACCGCGCGGCGCTACTTTCATGATGGGAACGACACCCCTGCGATCCTAGCCTGGATTTCTCACTGTGCCGGGATTCGATGGGCTGTGCTTCTGGAAGCGGACCGCCGCGGGCGGGCTTATTCAGGGTTTGGCTGGTGCTGGCTCAGCCGTCGCAGCGCGTCGGCGAGTTTCGGGTCTTCGAGGCTTTCCGCCGTTCGAGCGATGATCGCGGCGGATGTCGTGCTGATGGATTTTTTCTGCTTTTTCGGCGTTTTTCGCGAGATGTCGAAGCGCACGCGGATATCGATGCCGAGTATGTCCGGCTGGCTCGCCTGGAAGCTTTTCAGCAGTTCCGGCGCCAGCAGACGCAGTTGCGTTGCCCATACCGGGGCGTCGACGAACAGGGTCAGGCGGTTCCGGGCGAACCGCAGTCCGCTCAGGTGGTTTCGCAATGCCGACGGCGTTTGTTCGCGTAGCTGGCCGAGCAACTGGCTCTGTCGGCGAATGTCGTCAAGTAATTGGCGCATTCGCGCGTTGTTGCGCAGGATGCTGTATAATTTCCGCGATTTCACGTCGATGCTCTTTCTGTTATGAAAACCGGGACAACAAAATTCTGCGCGGGATCCGACAGTATCGCGCATTGTTTGCCGAAGCTGGCGGCTGCGGCGGTGTTGCTGCTGGTCGGGATGGTAGCGCTTTCCGGCTGGCTCGGCTACCACCAAGGGGTACGAGACGCGTCGCCGGATGGGCAGGCCTATCGGATACAGGTGAAGCACTTGCTCGACGCCGACAAGCGCGCGCTGGCGGTGGCCAGTCGCCGCTTGGATGAGCGCCTGGAGGCGCTGGCCTTGCGCCTGGGTACCTTGCAGGCCGAGGTAATGCGGCTGGACGCGGTCGGCGAGCGTCTGGCGCGGCGTGGCGGCTTGGATCTGGACGAGTTCAATTTCAACGCGGAGCCAGCGCGCGGTGGCGGTGAAACACAGGAGTCATCCGGCGAGGTCTCGACGATTGCACTGGTTTCGGATGTCGACCGGCTGGCCGGGCTGCTGCGTGACCGCTCGGACAAGCTCTCGCTGTTGGAGCAGTTGCTACTGAGCAAGGAGCTCCAGACCGAGGTGCTGCCATCGGGCAGGCCGGTGGATGGTGGCTGGATCTCCGCGCGCTACGGCATGCGCACCGATCCATTCGATGGCAAGCGCAAGTTTCATCATGGCATCGATTTCGCCGCTAAGCCGGGTACTCGCATTCGCGCGGTCGCCTCGGGCGTCGTCGTGCGTTCCGGCCCGGCGCCTGGCTTTGGTAATCTGGTCGAGATAAAGCATGGCAACGGCCTGGTCACGCGATACGCGCATTGTCGGGAAACCCTGGTGCATGTCGGCGATGTGGTGAAGCGTGGTCAGGTCATCGCACATGTCGGCTCGACCGGTCGTTCCACCGGGCCGCACCTGCATTTCGAGGTGCTCAAGGACGGTAGACCGATGGATCCGGCAAGATACGTCAGCCTCGATAAGGTCACCAAGCTGGGTTGATTGGCAGTCGTTCGTGGCGCCTCCCAGGCTTCTTCGGTCCCAAAGCGCGTTTTTCATCTTGGCGTGGCCTTCTACCTCACCCGCGCGGGTTCGGCGCATGTTTCGAGTCGGCGAGCTTTTTCTCAACAGGCATTTCTGGATAGCAACACATGTTTCGTAAGGTCGTAAGAAAGGTATTTGGCAGTCGTAACGACCGCCTGGTCAAGCGCATGTACGCAACGGTGGAGAAGGTCAACGCCTTCGAGCCGGAGATGGAGGCGTTGTCCGACGAGGCGCTGCGCGCCAAGACCGAAGAGTTTCGTCGGTGTATCGGCGAAGGCGCGAGTCTCGATGATCTGTTGCCGGAGGCCTTTGCCACGGTGCGCGAGGCTGGACGTCGCGTATTGGGCATGCGTCACTTTGATGTGCAGTTGATCGGCGGCATGGTGCTGCATCAGGGCAAGATCGCCGAGATGCGCACCGGCGAGGGCAAGACCTTGGTGGCGACGCTGGCGGCCTACCTGAATGCGTTGCCGGGCCGGGGTGTGCATGTGGTCACCGTTAACGACTACCTGGCTCGGCGCGATGCCGCCTGGATGGGCAAGATCTATGAGTTCCTCGGCATGACGGTTGGCGTGATCGTCAGCAATCTGGCGCCGGAGGAACGCAAGACCGCCTACAATGCCGACATCACCTATGGCACGAACAACGAATACGGCTTCGATTATCTGCGCGATAACATGGCGTTCTCCGCCGACCAGCGCTTTCAGCGCGGCCATTTCTTCGCGATCGTCGATGAGGTGGATTCCATCCTGATCGATGAGGCGCGCACGCCACTGATCATCTCCGGGCCGGCGGAGGACAGTTCTGAACTCTACATACGCATCAATGAGATCATCCCGAAGCTGAAGCGCCAGGATCCAATCACCAACGAAGAGGGCAAGCCAGACTTTGGTCCAGGCGATTACGGTGTCGATGAAAAACAGCGTCAGGTGCATCTCAGCGACGAGGGGCACGAGCATGTCGAGAGACTATTGATCGAGATGGGGTTGCTCGACGAGTCATCCAGCCTGTATGACACCGGCAACCTGATGTTGATGCATCATGTGAACGCCGCGTTGCGCGCGCATACCTTGTTCACCCGAGATGTCGATTACATCGTGAAGGACGGCGAGATCGTCATCGTCGATGAGTTCACCGGTCGCACCATGCCCGGGCGGCGTTGGTCCGAGGGTCTGCACCAAGCGGTCGAGGCGAAGGAAGGCGTACAGATCAAGGCAGAGAACCAGACGCTGGCGTCGACCACCTTTCAGAACTACTTCCGATTGTACGACAAACTGTCTGGCATGACCGGCACAGCGGATACCGAGGCCTTCGAGTTTCAGCAGATCTACGGGCTGGAAACGGTAGTGATTCCGACGAACAAGCCGATGATTCGCGATGATCAGGGTGATCAGGTTTTTCTCACCCAGCAGGAGAAGTTCAAGGCGATCGCCGAGGACATCAAGGATTGTGTCCAACGTCAGCAACCGGTGCTGGTTGGCACCGCTTCCATCGAGACCTCGGAACTGCTCTCGAATGCGCTGAATCAGCAAGGCATTCGGCACGAGGTGCTGAACGCCAAGCAGCACGAGCGCGAGGCGATGATCATCGCCGAGGCGGGCAAGCCGGGCGCGGTGACGATCGCGACGAATATGGCCGGCCGTGGCACCGATATCGTGCTTGGTGGCAATCTCGATGTTGAGAAGGCGGCGCTGGGCGAGAATCCGGACCCGACGGCGCTCGAAGCGCTCGAAAACGAATGGAAACAACGCCATGAGACGGTCATGCGGGCCGGGGGGCTGCGCATGATCGGCACCGAGCGCAATGAATCCCGGCGTATCGACAATCAGTTACGCGGTCGTTCCGGTCGTCAGGGCGATCCGGGGTCGACGCGCTTCTATTTGTCGCTCGAAGACAATCTGATGCGCATCTTTGCGTCGGATCGCGTCTCCGGCCTGATGCAGAAACTGGGCATGGAGGAAGGCGAGGCGATCGAGCACCCCTGGGTCAGTCGGGCGATCGAAAACGCGCAACGCAAGGTCGAGGCGCGCAACTTTGATATTCGCAAGCAATTACTCGAATACGACGATGTCGCCAACGATCAGCGCAAGGCGGTCTACGAGCAGCGCAATGAACTGATGGATTCCGAGGATATCTCCGACACCATCGAAGCGTTGCGCGCCGATGTGGTGAACGTGCTCGTCGATGGCTATATCCCGCCGCAGAGCATCGAGGAGCAGTGGGACATCCCCGGCCTGGAGTTGGCGCTGAAGGAAGAGTTCGCGCTCGATGTGCCGGTTCACGCATGGCTGGAACAGGATGAGGATCTGCATGAAGAGACCCTGCGCCGGCGCATCGTCGATGAGCTGATGCGCATCTACAAGGAGAAAGAGTCGCTGGTCGGTGCCGAGGGCATGCGCCAGTACGAAAAGGGCGTGATGTTGCAGGTGCTGGATACCAATTGGAAGGAGCACCTCGCGGCGATGGATTACCTGCGCCAGGGCATTCATTTGCGCGGTTTCGCGCAGAAGGACCCGAAGCAGGAATACAAGCGCGAGGCCTTCGAGATGTTCTCGAACATGCTCAATGCCATCAAGCATGAGGTGATCACGGTGTTGTCCAAGGTCGAGATACGTGATCGTCCGCCAGAGGCCGAGATGCAACAGATCCCAGACGATGCCTTCCAGTTCCAGCACGAGGCGTTCACCGGCTTTGGCGCGGACGAAGAGGCCGAGAGCGCGCCAGAGGATGCCGCGGCTGGCGAGGCGCGCGTCCAGACCTTTGTTCGCGAAGGGCGCAAGATTGGCCGCAATGAACCTTGCCCCTGTGGTTCCGGAAAGAAATACAAGCAGTGTCACGGTAAGTTGTCGTGAGCGATGGCGCCGACGGCATGCCGATCGCCGGCGTGCGTCTGGCCGCGGCGGCTGCCGGGATTCGTTATCGGGATCGCGACGATCTGGTATTGATGGACTGTGGCCAGCGGGCGCGCATTGCCGCTGTGTTCACACGCAATGCTTTTTGTGCGGCGCCGGTGCATGTCGCCCGCGAGCATCTGGCCGCCGGTTCGCCGCGCTATCTGTTGATCAATGCCGGTAATGCGAATGCCGGCACTGGCGAGGCCGGCATGCGGGCGGCGCGAGCCAGTTGCGAGCTGGCGGCGGCCCAGCTGGGCGTGACCGCGACCGATGTGTTGCCGTTCTCCACCGGTGTCATCGGCGAGGATCTGCCGTTGGAACCCTTCTCACAAGCCCTGCCCGAGCTGACCGCCGGGTTGCGCGAGGACGGCTGGTCGCGCGCGGCGCAGGCGATCATGACCACCGACACCGTGCCGAAGCTGGTATCCCGCTCGGCGGATGTCGATGGCGCGACCATCAAGGTCACCGGCATGGCCAAAGGCGCTGGCATGATTTGCCCGAACATGGCGACCCTGCTGGCCTTCATCGTCACCGACGCCGAGGTGGCGGCAGGGCCGCTGCAAGCGCTGCTCGAACAGGCCGTTGCGCCGAGCTTCAACAGTATTACCGTCGATGGCGACACTTCCACCAACGATGCCTGCGTGCTGGTTGCGAGCGGTACCGGCGTGGCAGTAGTCGGCGACGATGCGCATGGCGAGGCTGGCAAGGTACTGCGGCGGCTGGTCGATGAGGTCTGCATGGCGCTGGCGAGTGATCTGATCCGTGACGCGGAAGGCGCAACCAAGTTGGTCACGATCGCGGTGGCAGATGCCGCGAGCGCCGACGAAGCCCGCCAAGTCGCCTATACCGTGGCGCATTCGCCGTTGGTGAAGACCGCGCTGTTTGCCTCCGATCCCAACTGGGGGCGCATCCTCGTGGCGGTCGGGCGCGCCGGGGTCGATGAGCTGTCGATCGATGCGGTCGAGATCTGGCTGGACGATGTGTGTATCGTGCGCGCGGGTGGTCGTGATCCGGCTTACACCGAGTCCGCTGGACAGCGCGTCATGGCGCGGGCCGAGATTACGGTTCGCATCCTGCTGGGACGCGGCGATGCCTGCGCGCGGGTGTTGACCTGCGATTTGTCCTACGATTACGTGCGCATCAACGCGGAGTACCGAAGCTGATCCAGGTCGCTGTCGCGGTCATCCAGGATGACAACGGCCGGGTACTGATTGCGCGGCGCCCAGAGCATGCGCATCAGGGCGGCCTCTGGGAATTCCCCGGCGGCAAGCTGGAGCCGGGCGAGACGCCTGTGGCCGCATTGCGACGCGAGATCGACGAGGAACTGGGTGTTCAGGTGCTGGCGGAGCGTCCATTGATTCGCTTGCGCCACGACTATGCCGAACGCAGCGTGCGGCTCGATGTCTATCGGGTCACGCGTATGCGCGGCGCGCCCCGGGGCAGGGAAGGCCAGCCATTGCGCTGGGTGAACCCCGAGGCGCTCCCGTCGATCGCCATGCCCGTCGCCGATGTCCCCATCGTCACTGCGATTCGTCTTCCTGAATTTTACCCGATCACGCCTCCTCATCTCACGACTTGCAACGAGTTGCTATGCTGGGTTCAGGATCAACGGGAAAAGGGTCGCGCGCTGATGCAGATACGTCTACCCCGATTCGATGAGGCGTTGTTGAAGAAAAGTCTGGAACGGGCCGCCGATCTGGCGGGCGACGCGCGCTTGCTGGTCAACAGCGCGGACAGCAGTCTGCTGGAGCATGGCGCGGACGGCCTGCACCTGGCTTCGCGTCATCTGAGCGACCCCCCGGCGCGGCGCGGCTGGCCGAGCGCGGCCTCTTGCCATGACCCGGATGCGTTGCGCGCGGCGCGCCGCGCTGGCGTGGATTTCGCTGTGTTGTCACCGCTGTTGCCGACAGCCAGCCACCCTGGCGCGCGAACCCTGGGTTGGTCGCGGTTCGCCGAATGGGTGGATGATTGTACGCTTCCGGTGTTCGCTCTCGGTGGCTTGTCGCTCGATCATCTCTCCGCTGCCTGGCGGCACGGCGCGCAGGGTGTTTCGGGAATTCGCCTGTTTGAGGGCGGCTGATGAAAAACATCAACCGCCTGTGGATGTTCTTCATCTTGATCGCCGCTGGACTGGTGTACAGTTATGCGATGGTCGGCGAGCGTTATCGGCGGGCCGGGGAGGCGCCGCCGGCCGGGGAGGCGTTGTCGCGGGATGCCCTGATACTGAACGTGGAGGAGGATTGTTATCCTTTCCAGGCGCCGTGCGCCGCCTATGCGGCATCCGCCGCGCTGGTGTTGCGGCTGGGACGCGTGAGCGGTGCCGGCGGCGCGCCGGAACTCGCCGTCGAGGTGGCTCAGGTCGGCTTTCCAGCGCAAGCGCTGGCGTCGGCAGTGTTGCTTCTCGCCCCGAGGACGGAGCGGGCCACCGCGCCGTTGTTCCGCTTTCGCGCGGTGGCTTCTGGCGATGTTTGGAAGGCGGTATTTCCGCTGGATGCGAAAGCCACGCGCCTGGAGGTTCGCCTGGACGATGGTAAACGGGTATGGGTGGCGGAGTATCCGTTGTGACGACGGGGGCTGGCTTCAGGGCATCTCGAAAAATCGAGATCCTCTTCAGTCATGGGAGCAGCCGCCGTCCTCATGCGGGTTCCGGTCCGGAATTTGCGCCGGCTCGCCGGGTATCCGGCGGGATTCGTTCAGCCATTCGCCGAGATCGATGAGCCGGCAGCGCTGACTGCAGAATGGCCGGGTATCGGTTTGTTTCTCCCAGTTCACCAGGGTCTTGCAGATCGGGCATGGAACCTTGGTCATCAGAGCATGCAGTTCGTCAGGGAGAATTCGATATCGTAATCCGCCGGCGTCGGCTGGTTCAGACCCCGGCTCATATCGATGAAGCGGATTGTGAAGCGGTGTTTTCCACCGCTGACCTCGGCGTGGCATGGGATGGCCGGATCCAGGCCGATGCGGATCAGGCGGGTGCCACGTTCGGCATCCTGGTCCTGTTGAAACATGCCGCGTGTCGCCTGCCGGCGCTCGCTGACGGCGCTGTCGCGGATCAGTGACAGCAACAGGTCTGTGGTGTGTCTCACTGGCGCCAGGTCGGTCAGCCAGTCGGACAGATCGGCGCGGCGTTCGTCCTCCGCGCGGTGCAGCCAGTAATGCAGTTCCGGCAGGTCGAAAGAGCAATCGCCGCCCGGAATACAACTGCGTTGCGCGACCGACTTCAGAAATTCGTCGTTGCGCAGTCGCTGGCCGATCTGACCGGGCTGATTGCGCAGCTTGGCGCCGCTCTGTTCCAGTTTCTCGAGTGTCTCGTCGAGCATACTGGTGTCTATACCGGCGTCGCGCTGTATGCCATGTAGCACATTGCTCAGGCGTTCGACTTCCTTGAGTAGTTCGGATCTCAGGTCGCTGCGGGTCAAGGCGGTGGTTGCGTCCAGCAGCGCCTTGACACATTGGCGACTGCTCCATGGGTCGCTCTGGGTCATGTGGTAGGCGATCTCATCGAACAGGCGCTCCAGTCGCAGCAGCGTGCGCATGCGTTCGTTCAGGGGGTGTTCATAGATGATCAGCTCGGCCACCGGCTTTCCGTCCTGCGCAAAAAGGCCATTTTCCGCTATTTGCCGAGTGGCGTAAACTCCTGTTACATCGATTCGGCCAAATCGAGATAGCGCCGGTGGAGTCGCGCGACCTGTTCGTCCAGGGCTGCAAGCGCGGTGTTGTTGTCGATGATGTCGTCGGCGATGTGACGCAGCGCGCTTTCGGTGGCCTGCTGGGCGATGATGGACTCAATGGCCTCGCGCGGTTGATGGTCACGCCGCATGGCGCGCGCGACACGGGTCTCGCGGGTGGCGTCGACAAGCAGAACGCGGTCAGCCAGGTCGTCGAATCCGGCTTCCAGCAACAGGGGTATTACGGCGATCGAGTAGGGCGCGTCGACGCGCTTCAGGCGGACGGTGAGTTCGCGGTGGATCAGCGGGTGCAGCAAGGCATCCAGGCGGGCTTTCAACGCCTGGTCCGTGAATATCGCGCGGCGCAACGCACGCCGGTTAAGCCGGCCAGTGGCGTCTAGGAAGCGATTGCCCCAGGTATTTCGAATGGCGGCGTGACCCGCCTGGCCAGGCTGGACGCTGTCGCGGGCGATCACATCGGTGTCGATGACGGGCACGCCGAGCGCGGCGAAGCGCTCGGACACCGCAGTCTTGCCGCTGCCGATGCCGCCGGTCAGCGCGATATGCAGCGCCATCGGTGCGAGATTACAGGCCGGAAAGCCGCAGATAGGCTTGGTTGATCTGTTGCCCCCAGAGTAAGGCGATCCAGCCGGCGACCGCTAGATAGGGGCCGAACGGAATGGGCTTGCCTTGCTCGTGGCGGCGCAGCAGTATCAGGCTGAAGCCACTGAGCGCGCCGACCACCGAAGCGATCAGAATGATCTGCGGCAACATCTGCCAGCCGAACCAGGCGCCGAACAGCGCGAGCAGCTTGAAATCGCCAAAGCCCATGCCCTCCTTGCCGGTCAGCAGCCGAAACAATTGAAAGACCGCCCAGAGCGCCAGGTAGCCCGCGATCGCCCCGATGACGGCTGATCGCAGGTCGGTAAACAGGCCAAATAGATTGAAGAACAAACCCAGCCACAGGAACGGCAGGGTGATCTGGTCGGGTAGCAATTGGGTATCGAAATCGATCATCGCGAGCGTCATCGATACCCAGGTGAAGAGCAGTCCGGCGAGGGTCTGCCAGGTGACGCCGAAGTGCCAGGCAACCGCCAGCGACAGCACGGCGGTCGCCAGTTCGACCAGCGGATAGCGCATGCCGATGGCGACGCCGCAATTGGCGCAGTGGCCGCGCAGCAGCAGATAGCTGACCAACGGGATATTCCGCAAGGCGCTGATCGCGTGGCCGCAGGAAGGGCAGCGGGAACCTGGCCTGGACAGGCTGAGCGGCTGGTTGTCGTCCGAGTCTTCCTCCAGCCCGAGAAACTCGCGGCATTCCGTCTTCCAGCCACGTTCCAGCATCAGCGGCAGGCGGTGGATGACGACATTCAGAAAACTGCCGACAGCCAGTCCGAGCAGGCCGACCCACAGCAGGAACCAGCCGGGATGGGCCTGAAGGAGTTCGATATAGGACATTCGAGTTCTGGCTTACTGACCCATGATCGCTGAACCCATCTGGAAGATCGGCAGATACATCGCGATGACCAGCCCGCCGACCAGGGTGCCAAGTATCACCATGATCAAGGGTTCCAGCAGGCTGCTGAGCGCGTCGACCGCGTTGTCGACCTCTTCCTCGTAGAAATCGGCGATCTTGCCGAGCATCGAGTCCAGGGCGCCGGATTCCTCGCCGATGGCGACCATCTGGTTGACCATGTGCGGGAACAGAGGCTGCTGTTTCATCGAGAGTTGCAGCGACTGACCGGTAGCCACGTCCTCGCGCATCTTCAATACCGCGTCCGAGTAGATGGTATTTCCCGTGGCGCCGGCAACCGATTCCAATGCCTCGACCAGGGGCACGCCAGCGGCGAACATGGTTGACAAGGTACGCGCGAAGCGCGCGATGGCGGCCTTGTGTAGAATCGGGCCAATGATGGGGGTTTTCAGCAATAGTCTGTCTATGAATTGGCGGAATTTTCGCGAGCGTTTCCAGAAAAAGGCGCTGATATATATCGTGGCGATGAATCCAGCCAGCATCAGCCACCACCAAGCCTGCACGAATTTCGACATGTCGACGACCAGGCGGGTGAATGCCGGCAGGTCGGCGCCGAAGCCGGCAAACAACGACTCGAATTGTGGAATGACGAAGATCATGATGATGGCAACGACGATCACCGCGACGATGATGACAGCCGCCGGGTAGAACAAGGCTTTCTTGATCTTGCCTTTCAGCGACTCGGTCTTTTCCTTATAGGTCGCGATCTTGTCCAGCAGATCTTCCAGTATGCCCGCATGTTCGCCGGCCTCGACCAGATTGCAGAACAGATCATCGAAATACAATGGATGCTTGGCCAATGCCGGGGCCAGCGCGGTGCCGCCCTCGACATCGGCCTTCAGAGCGAGCACCAGATCCTGCATCGAAGGGTTGTCGTTGCCGCGCCCGACGATATCCATTGCCTGAACCATCGGCACCCCGGAGGACATCATGGTTGCCAACTGGCGGGAGAACACGGCGATGTCCTTGGCCTTGATGGCCTTTTTCCGGTTGCTGAGAAAGGATGTCGATTTACGCCGCACCTTGGTCGGCGTGAGTCCCTGGCGGCGCAGATCGGCCTTCACCAGCGCGATGCTTGATGCGCGAGACTCACCCTTGACCTTGCGGCCCTTCCTGTCCGCCCCTTCCCAGCTGTAGACGTAGGCCTTGTCCGTCTTCGGCGCCTTGGCCTTGCCCCGGGCGCGGGTTTGTCGAGCTTTCTGTACGGCAGTCGCCATGCTTAGTCCTTGGTTACGCGGTTGATTTCTTCGAGGCTGGTAATGCCCTGCTTGACCTTGTTCAGGCCGGAACGACGCAGGTCGGAATAGCCTTCATTCAATGCCTGAGCGGCCAGATCCATGGCGTTGCGTCCCTCCATGATCAGCTTGCCCATCTCTTCCGAGACTGGCATCACCTGAAAGACACCGACGCGCCCCCGATAGCCCTTGGCGCATTTGTCACAACCGACCGGGCCGTACAGGGTCAGGCCGGAACCCACCTCGGACTCGCTGAAGCCTTCCTCGATCAGGGTCTCGCGTGGCAGTTCGTGTTCGGTCTTGCAGTGTTCGCAGAGCTTTCGCGCCAGGCGTTGCGCCATGATCAGATTGACCGACGAGGCGATGTTATAGCTAGGGATGCCCATGTTCGCGAGTCGCGTCAGGGTTTGCGGCGCATCGTTGGTATGCAGGGTGGACAGCACCAAGTGACCGGTCTGGGCTGCCTTTACCGCGATCTCAGCGGTTTCCAGGTCGCGGATCTCGCCCACCATGATGATGTCCGGATCCTGGCGTAGAAAGGCGCGTAGCGCGGCCGGAAAGGATACCCCGGTTTTCGGGTTTACGTTGACCTGGTTGATGCCCGGCACCTGGATCTCCACCGGATCCTCGGCCGTGGAGATGTTGATCTCCGGGCTGTTCAGCAGATTCAGCGCGGTGTACAGCGTGACCGTTTTACCGCTACCGGTCGGGCCGGTGACCAGGATCATGCCATAAGGCTTGTGGATGGCCTCCATGAAGTCGGTCTGCTGTCGCTCCTCGAAGCCCAATGCCTCGACGCCGAGCTTGGCGCCAGCGGCGTCGAGAATACGCAATACGATCTTCTCGCCATGCAGGGTAGGGCAGGTGTTGACGCGAAAGTCTACGCCATGGTTCTTGGAGATCTGTAGCTTGATGCGCCCATCCTGTGGCACGCGGCGCTCGGCGATATTCAGGCGCGCCATGACCTTCAGGCGCGCGGCCAGCCGGTCGGCGATGCCGTGCGGTGGCGCCGATGCCTCGTGTAACACGCCGTCGTGGCGGAAGCGGATGCGGTAGGTTTTTTCGTAGGGCTCGAAATGGATGTCCGATACGCCCTGGTTGATCGCATCGAGCAGGATCTTGTTGATGAAGCGCACCACCGGGGCTTCATCGATTTCGGCGTTGCTTTCACTCAGCTCGTCCGATGCCTCGTCGCCGACATCGAGATCGCCAAGGTCGTCGTCGAGCAGGTCGGCCATGCTCTGTTGCTTGGAATCCAGTGCCTTTTCGATGGCCCGCGCCAGCTTGTCTTCCTCGGCCAGCACCAGTTCGGTGCTCAGGCCGGTATGGAATTTGATTTCATCCAGTGTTTGATGACTGGTCGGGTCGGATACCGCCAGATAGAGTCGCTTGCCGCGCTTGAAGATCGGTAGCGCGTGATGCTTGGTGATGAGTTTTTCGTCGACCAGGTCAGTTTGCAGCTCTTCGGCGTTCACCGCGTCCAGATCGAAGATGGGGATGCCGAATGCCTGTGACGCCGAGATGGCGACATCCCGCGCGCTGACCAGTTTGCGTTCAACCAGATAGCGCGTCAGAGAGAGTTGTTGCGCGCTGGCATTCTTTTGCGCGGTGGATGCCTGATCCTCGGTCAGATTGCCTTCCTGAACCAACCGCCTGGCGAGACCGCTGAGTTGATACTTGGCTTGGGCTGATGGCATGGGCTATGCGTTTTCCAAGAGAGAGTATGAGATATGTCGGCGACGCGCTATGTGCGGCGCGCCCAAAGTATAGCTTAATTCCGGGCCTGGGCTGTGTGTCGTCTGCTTGGAGTGAAACTTTAAAGTCCTGGCGCTAGGGGCAGGCGGTGGTCGAGTTGGTGGCTCCGCCAGAGTGGCAGCATTTCTGCATTCTTTCGTCACAGCGCGACCAGGCGCTACTGTCGTTGTCGGTGACGATAATGGAATAACTTGTATTATTGGCTATGACATTGTAGGTGTAGCGATTCTGATCACCTTCCGGATGCCAGCCGAGGTTGTTGGCCAGGGTGCCGCCTCCATTGCTCCAGGAGCCGCCGATATAGACGTTGTTGTCCAGCTTGTAGTCTTCCAGTGCCAGCCGCAGCGGCTCCATGTTGGCGCGCGCCGTATTGTAGCGGGTCTGGGAGATGTAGCCGTTATAGGCGGGAATGGCGACAGCGGCGACAATGGCGAGAACCGCCACGGTTATCATCGCCTCTATCAGCGTGAATCCTTTGCAGGCTGCTTTCATGTGAATTGCTCCAGCTAGTTGATACGCCTAGCCCGCCCTGTCGTCAGGGCGGGCTAGGCGCGGCTCAAGGGCTATTCTACCCCGTCAGCCTCGGCTATTGCAGCATGTGATCACTCAGGCGTGAAGGTGATGTTGCTTGGAGCCTGGCCGCCCGGGTAGTCAGCAGCGACCGTGCCGGTAGCGACAACGGTTGAAACCGTAACCGTATTAGCCGGAACTGGGCAGCCATTGCTATCCAAGCCAGCGATGGAAACCTGACCAGCGGTCGCGGTGCCGGTGGTAAACGCATTACTGGACGGATCGCCGACGGCCCGCTTGTCGCCTTCGTTGAGCGCGCTGATGAGACTGGTTGCGCATGCACCGCCAGCGGACATCTTCGCTGCTTCGGACTTGACCATCTGATGGGCGATCTGCATGTTGCTGACCAGGGTCGAGACCTTGGATGTCTTGATGTAGTTCTGATAAGCCGGAATCGCGATGGCGGCGAGGATGGCGATGATCGCGACGACGATCATCAATTCGATCAGGGTAAAACCGGATTGGACTTTCTTCATGGATTGCTCCGTTGTGTTGAGTAACAAAGTAAAGGCAATGGACGGGCGGTATTGCCGTGGAGGGCGCCTGTCCGTTGGCAACGGTACTTGCAGATGCCGTGCCAACTTTTCTTTCGTTGACTGTTTGGCGTCCACAACAGGCAAAGCTTTAGCAGGCCATTGAAAAATGGCATTTTTCAATGGCCTGTGTGCGGCACAGGGAGGCCCCGCCATTTTCGACGACGGTAAGTTGTTGAAAATTAAGGAATTGGGAAATCGCATTTTCCGGTTCCGTTGTTGAAAAAGTCCATGGGAGGACTTTTTCAACATTCTGTTAGAGATATAGCGCCGGCGTGCGTGGAGCCGGACCGCGCGTTTGGTTGCGATGCGCCTTAAGCGAGGCGTTGAGTGACAAAAAACGTCACATTGTGCCGTCAGTCGTCGATTTCGGTCTTTTCGATGCCGAGTTTCGCCAGTCGGTAGCGTAGCGCGCGAAAGCTCAGGCCCAGTTGGCGGGCTGCGGCGGTGCGGTTCCAGCGCGTGGCTTCCAGCGCGGTCAGGATGCGCTGGCGTTCGATGTCGGCGAGGTAGTCTTCCAGCGGGATGTCGCCGTGCGGTTCGGCCGGATCGCTGGCGGGAGTGTCGGCCGGCAGCATCAGGTCGGCGGTGGTGATGCATCCGGCCTCGCACAGCGCCGAGGCGCGTTCCAGGATGTTTTCCAGTTCACGCACATTGCCGGGGTAGGCGTAACGGCGTAGCCGCTGCATGGCTTTTTTGTCTATCACGGGTTTTTCCAGGCCGTTGTTGCGTGCGATACGGATCAGGAAGTGTTCGGCGAGCAGCGGGATGTCGTCGGCGTGCTGACGCAATGGCGGCATGCTCAGTTCGATGACGTGCAGGCGGTAGTAGAGGTCCTGGCGGAACTGGCCGGTCTCGACCAGGCCGGCGAGATCCTTGTGCGTGGCACTGATCAGGCGGATGTCGACGGGTATCTCGTGCGCGCCGCCGACCGGTCGGATGCGGCGCTCCTGGATTGCGCGCAGCAGTTTGACCTGCATGGCTCGTGGCAGGTCGGCGACCTCGTCGAGAAACAGGGTGCCGCCCTCGGCGCTCTGAAAAAGCCCCTTCTTGTCTTGTGTGGCGCCGGTGAAGCTGCCCTTGACATGGCCGAACAGTTCGCTTTCGACCAGGTCTGGCGGGATGGCACCACTGTTGACGGCGATGAATGGCCCGGCGGCGCGCGGGCCGTGGGCATGGATCAGTTGCGCGGCGAGTTCCTTGCCGGTGCCGGATTCACCGCTGATGAACACCGGCGCCTGGCTTCGGCCGAGCTTCACGATGGTCTCGCGCACTCGCTCGATGGTCTCGGAGTTGCCGAGCAGCATCGGGCGTTCCGCATCGGCGCTGGCGTTGCGCGAGCCGCTGTCTGCTTCGCTGGGGGCTGGCCGCTGTTCCAGTTTCAGCGCGGCGCTGATCAACTGGCGAAGGTTGCCGAGATCGACCGGCTTGGCGATGAAGTCGAAGGCGCCGGCCTTCAGCGCGCTGATCGCGGTTTCCATATTGCCGTGCGCGGTGATCACCGCGACGGGCATGGCGGGCCGGGTGGCGCCGATGTGCCGCACCAGCTCGATACCGTCGCCATCTGGCAAGCGCATGTCGGTCAGGCACAGGTCGAAGTCCTCGCTGTCGATCAGTTCCCTCGCGGCGCTGAGGTTGGCCGCCGAACGAGTGTCCAGGCCCATCCGGCCCAGGGTGATTTCCAGCAGTTCGCGGATGTCCGGTTCGTCGTCGACGATCAGCGCGGTCGGAGTGCTCATGGGCGGGCCTTGAAGGTCAGTCGGAAACAGCTGCCGCCGGTGGGTGGCGGGACATAGCGTAAGTCAATGTCGTTTAATTCCGCAAGTTCTCGAACGATATACAGGCCGAGACCGGTGCCGCTGTTGCGCGTGGTGAAGAAGGGTTCGAAGATGCGATCGACGGTGTCGGGTGGGATGCCGTTGCCATTGTCGATGATGTCCAGCAACGGATTGTTCGATTCCCGGGAGAGGCCGCCGCTGAGCGTGACCTTCAACGAGGTCATCGGCTGGCCGCCATGCACGACGGCGTTGCGCACGATGTTCAGGACGATCTGCGCGAGCTGGCTCGGGTCGGCGATGACCCGGGTGTCTGGCGGGTTGATCGCGACTCGCCAGCGTGCGTCAGTCAGGCCCAGGCTGGCTTGGTTGTCCGTTATCAGCTTGTTCAGCCAGCTTGCCAGATCCAGCTTTTCGAAGGCGGCCTGGGTGCGCCGCGACAGGCCGAGGACATCCTCGATGACCCGGTTCACGCGTTCGGTGTTATCGTGGATGATGCGGGTCAGGCGCTGGTCGGCGGCGTTCAGCTCTGGCGATTCCTCGAGCAGCTGGGCGGCATGCCCGATGGCGCCCAATGGGTTGCGGATCTCATGTGCGATGCTCGCGGTCAGCTTACCCAGCGAGGCAAGCTTCATGCGCGTCGCCTGACGGTTCACCTCGCCGACGTCCTTGATCAGCAGCATGATGCCGTGGTGCTCGGCCAGGCCGATACGTGTAAATTGCAGATTCAGCTTGCGCTCGCCGGGCAGGTCGACATCTAGGTTGTCGATGCCGTCTTGCTGTTCCCGCCAACGGTTCAGCGCGCGAGCCAAGGCTGGCGAAACCGCTTCCAGTGGCGCGCGCGGTGGTGCGACCGGCATATCGAGCAGTTGCCAGGCTGCTTGGTTGGCCATGCGCAGCACCCCGTTGTCGTCGACCACTGCAAGCCCGGCCTGCATGTGCTGAATGATATAGTTGTTCAGCTCTGACAGACGCGCCACCTCGGCGCCGCGTTGGTGGGCGAGAGACTCGGACGACTTCAGTCGCTGGCTCAGGTTGCTGGCGAGTACCGCGATGGCGAACAGGGCGATGCCGAACAGCCCGGCTTGCACATAGCCGCCGGTCGGCGCGCCGAGATAGAGCGCTGAATAGAGCTGCTCGGCGAGCACGCTTACCGCCGCCAGCGCGGCGAAGGTCAGCGCGGCGCGGGTATCGATCAGCGTGGTGGAGATGGCCAGCGAGATCAGCAGCAACATGCCGATGCCCGAGCCGATGCCACCGCTGGCATGCATCAGCGGCACGGTCGCGGTGATGTCGGCGAAGAGCATCAGATAGACCTGATGATGAAAGGCCGGCCGGCGCAGCGCGGCGAGCAGCGCCGCGATGACCGTGCTGGCGAAATATCCCAGGCTGACCAGGGCAAACAGCAATGGCGCGCGCTGGCCGAAATAAGCGTGGCTGTCGGGATAGAAGAAGTAGACCAGCACCAGCAGCGCGCCAAGCAGTACCCGGTAAGTGGCCAGCAGGGTCAGAAGCCGCCAGCGGCGTCCCGGGTGTCGGGCGCGTTCAGCCGTCGTGTTCGGCATGTTCCTGGCTGCAATACCACCGGTCGCCCCGGTGTACCGCCATCGAACATGGCACATGCACGCCGCAGGTCGCGCAGCGCGCCATCCGCTCGCTGTCGGCACATGGCGGCATGCGTCGCGTGGGGCGGTACAGATGGCGGAAGATCATCACGATCGCGGCAATGGCGAGGATGAGCAGGATCAGACGCATGGGGCGAATGCTTCTTGTGAAACGACCGAGGATCACTGAGAATAGCATCTTTTAGCTGTTGGGGCAGCGCATGAATCTGCACGAGTATCAGGCCAAGAGGCTGTTTGCCGATCGCGGTGTGCCGGTGCCGAAGAGCCAGCCGGCCGATAGCGTCGGCGACGCCGTCGCGGCGGCCGAGGTGCTGGGCGGCGATCGCTGGGTGATCAAGGCGCAGGTACATGCCGGTGGGCGTGGCAAGGGCGGTGGCGTGAAACTCGTCGATTCATTCGCCGCGTTGCGTGACGAGGCCGCGCGCCTGTTGGGGTCGCGCTTGGTGACGCCGCAGACCGGCGCGGCCGGGCTGCCGGTCCATCAGGTGTTGGTCGAGCAGCCGACCGAAATCGCCCGCGAGCTATATCTGAGTGTGCTGATCGATCGGCGGAGCGAACGCTTGACGTTTCTCGCCTCCGACGCCGGCGGAATGGATATCGAGGCGGTGGCCGCCAGCGAGCCGCGACGGATCATTCGTGTTGGCGTCAACACGGCGGCCGGCCTGCAAGCGTTCCAGTGCCGTTATATCGGTTTTCGCCTGGGACTGGAAGGTCGGCAATCGCGCCAGTTGCAACAGATCATGTTTGCCTTGCAAGGTCTGTTCCTGGACTCCGACGCCAGCTTGATCGAGATCAACCCGCTGGTGGTGACTTCGGGCGGTGACCTGTTGGCGCTGGACGCCAAATTGCACCTCGATGACAACGCCTTGTATCGGCATGCCGATCTGGCGGCGCTACGCGACCCGACTCAGGAGGACGCGCGCGAGGCGGCCGCCGCCGAGCATCGACTGAACTACATCTCCCTGGATGGCGACATCGGCTGCATGGTGAACGGCGCTGGGCTGGCGATGGCGACCATGGATCTGGTCAAATTGCATGGCGGCGAACCGGCGAACTTTCTCGATGTCGGCGGCGGTGCGACCGCCGAACGCGTCGCCGAGGCGTTCAAGCTGATCCTGTCCGACGACAAGGTGGCGGCGGTGCTGGTGAACATCTTTGGCGGCATCGTGCGTTGCGATCTGATCGCCGAGGGTATCATCCAGGCGGTCAGGGAGAGCGGTGTCGCGGTGCCGTTGGTGGTGCGGCTGGAAGGCACTAACGCGGAACAGGGGCTGGCGTTGCTAAACACCAGCGGCCTCGATCTGCTCGCCGAGCAGGATTTCGACAGCGCTGCCGAAAAGGTCGTGCGCGCGGCGCGCGGGGAGTCGAAATGAGCATACTCGTCGATCGCGATACACGCGTCATCTGTCAGGGTTTCACCGGCAGGCAGGGCACCTTCCATTCCGAGCAGGCGATCGCCTATGGCACGCGCATGGTCGGCGGCGTAACGCCAGGCAAGGGTGGCCAGACACATCTTGGCCTGCCGGTGTTCGATACCGTGCATGACGCGGTTGTCGAGACTGGCGCCGAGGCGAGCATGATTTATGTGCCGGCGGCCTTTGCCGCCGATGCGGTTCTGGAAGCGGCGGATGCCGGTATTCGTGTGATCGCATGCATCACCGAGGGCATCCCTGTGCTTGACATGCTGCGCGTGAAGGCGGCGCTGAAGGATGTCGATGCGCGTTTGATCGGGCCGAACTGTCCTGGCCTGATCACCCCGGGGGAATGCAAGATCGGCATCATGCCCGGTGGCATCCACCGGCCCGGACGGGTCGGTGTGGTATCGCGTTCCGGCACCCTGACCTACGAGGCGGTGCATCAGACCACGCGCGCCGGGCTTGGGCAGAGCACTTGCGTTGGCATCGGTGGCGATCCCTTGCAGGGGATGAATTTCATCGATTGTCTGGCGCTGTTCGAACAGGATGGCCAGACCGAGGGTATCGTCATGGTCGGCGAGATCGGTGGCGGTGCCGAGGAAGACGCCGCCGCCTATATCCAACAGTATGTTTCCAAGCCGGTGGTCGCCTATATCGCCGGCGTCACCGCGCCGGCGGGTAAACGCATGGGGCATGCCGGCGCCATCGTCAGCGGTGGCGCCGGCGCCGCCGAGGCGAAGTTCGCCGCGTTGGAGGCGGCCGGAGTCGCCACGGTGCGTTCACCGGCTTCGATCGGCGAGCGCATGCGGGAATTGTTGAATGGCTGAGCCGGTGGCGGAACGCGGAAAAGATCAGCGAAAGAGGCTGGTCATTGCGCTGGCGCAGCTCGATCTGCACGTTGGCGCGATTGCCGCGAATGCCGAACGCATCATCGAAACCGCGCGGCGCGCGCGTGATGCGCTTGGTGCGCGCTTGGTGGTATTCCCGGAGCTGAGCCTGACCAGTTATCCACCCGAGGATCTGCTGCTGCGCGAGGACTTTCTCGACGAGGTCGAGGCTGGCTTGCGGCGCGTGATGTCGGCGGTTTCCGGCATCGCCATGGTGATCGGCTACCCGCGCCGCAAGAGCGGTAGCCTGTACAATGCCGCCGGTGTGTTGTCCGATGGCGAGATTCTGGTGGAATACCACAAGCAGGCCTTGCCAAATTACAGTGTGTTCGACGAGAAGCGTTATTTTGAGCCAGGGTTGGAAAGTGGCGTGTTCGCCTTGGACGGCCATGCCATCGGCCTGACCGTCTGCGAGGACATCTGGGAACCGGAACCGGCACGCCAGGCCGCGCGCGATGGCGCGCGGCTTTTACTCAACCTGAATGCCTCGCCGTTCCACAAGGGCAAGGCGCCCGAGCGCGAGGAGCTGCTCGCGGCGCGCGCGCGGGAGAACGACCTGGCCATCGTCTATGTGAACCTGGTTGGTG
>Ga0256841_1000671_pt1 | contig 33584 bp, 35 predicted proteins | sample 356308metaG_FD_185971 | JGI IMG/M metagenome (GOLD analysis project Ga0256841, IMG submission 185971) | Hydrothermal vent microbial communities from Mid Atlantic Ridge, Atlantic Ocean - 356-308 | ecosystem: Environmental > Aquatic > Marine > Hydrothermal vents | place: Atlantic Ocean: Mid... | reverse complement strand
GCCCTAATACCCGCCGCCATAGCCACCACCGCCGCCGGAACTGTCGTCGCCTTCGCTGCCATCAGGCTCCCGACGGGCCAGAATGGCGTCGACCCGTTCTTCGCAGGTTAAGTCTCCACAATCGTACCAGGTGCCGTTAACCTTCACCTGCTTGACGTCATAGCCTTCCTCATAGCCTAACGTGTAAAATCCTTCCGCATGATGCGCAACCCGCGTTTCATAGGCCACACCATCGCGATACACCGGGGCCTTACTGGAAAAAGTGATCGGTGCGCAGGATGCAATTAACAAAAGCGATGCTAAAAAGTAGTTTTTCATCCGTTTTGTCTCCTGAAATACAATTGGTTTGAATCAAAGGGCCTTGATGACCGGCAAATGCCCGTCTGCTTGCAAGAATGCATCTCAAAAACCCGCTACAGAATCCCCGACAGAGCCTCTTTGGCAATAGGGGCAATATGCCGCCAGCCTCGCGACCGGGTCTCGCCGTTTCTGGCAGGCCCTATCCGGATTTGGCAGGAATCTTCGCGGCTCAGCGCAAAACCTGCTATTCTTGCCCGCATTGGCGCAAACATTGTGGACGTGGAAATGCTGGACCGGCATCCAAAACTGAATACCGACAGTTTCGAACTGAGCCGGCATGTCCATGCGCTTTTACAGCTTTCACTGGAACCTGTGGATGCAAAGGTCGCCGATGATCGGTTTCACACCATCGCGAACGCGTATGAAACCCGCGATTTCACGCTGTTCTATTTCAGCTATTCTAGGGATGTGGTGCTGGACGCGGTTGCCGAGAACCCGCATTACTGGCTGGCCGTCCCGATCAGGACAACCGCATCAGGGGCGTCGCACCGGCGCATTTCGCTGCAAAAGGGCGCGGCACGGCTTGCTTCTCCCGGCGCTGCGGATCCGCTGCGGCTCTGCGGCGGGGTGCAGTCGCTTGGCCTGTGCCTGAAGGATCATACCATCAGGAATTTCGCCGAGCCCTATTTTGGTGAGCACCTGAAACGCTCCATCGTTTTTGAGCCGCGCTTTGACATCGAAAACACCGTGGACCGCACCATCGGCCAGATGCTGGCGATGATTGTCGAAGAGGAACATGTTGATGCATCAACCTTTCATGACACGCGCTGCACCGACCGTTTTGTCGAGGCGATCGTTTCAACACTCTTGCTGCATGCGCCCCATTCGCATTCGGCGCTGCTGGGAATCCGGGCGCATGCCCCCGCGCCACGCGATGTGAAACGGGTCATCGACTATATTCAGGCCTATCCGCATCACGCCATTACCCTGCCGCTGCTGGTCGAAATTTCCGGCGTGCCCGGACGGACCCTCAATCAGCATTTTCGCGCCTTCACCGGCCTGCCGCCAATGGCTTATCTGACACGGGTGCGGCTGCATCGTGTCCGGCAGGCGTTTCTTGCCGGATATGCCAAAAATGTTATCAGCGTTGCGATGGAATTCGGCTTTCACCATCCAGGAAGGTTCGCCAGGCTTTACCGGAAAGCCTTTGGCGAAGCCCCGTCCGAAACGCTGGCGGCCAACCGGCGGCACTGACGCCATGCCGCCGAGGGCTGGCGCTGCGCAACACTGGCCGGCCCCCCTGACCACAGGCGGGCGTTTCTTTTCCGGCAGGTCAGATCGATTTGTCAGTCATTGCCAAACCCGTAGGTTTCCACCACATAATCCAGATCCTTGTCACCACGTCCGGACAGGTTGATCAGGATCGACTGGCCGGGCCGGCTGGGGGCTTCGCGCATGGCAAAGGCCAGCGCATGGGCGCTTTCAAGCGCCGGAATGATACCCTCGTATCGACTGAGATCATAAAAGGCCGCCAGCGCTTCCTTGTCGTCGGCTGCCTGATAATTCACCCGGCCGATTTTTTGCAGATGCGCATGTTCGGGACCGACGCCGGGGTAGTCAAGCCCGCTCGCCAGCGTGTTGACCGGCGCCGGGTTGCCTTCTTCGTCCAGCAGGACCTTGGTGTGAAAGCCGTGAATATCGCCATCCTGCCCGTAGGTGAGCGAGGCGGCATGATCGCCCAGCTTGGGCGAGGTTCCCAATGGCTCGACACCAAAAATCTCAACCCCCGCGTCAGCGATGAACCCCGAGAAAAGCCCCATGGCGTTTGAGCCACCGCCAACACAGGCGGCAACGACATCCGGCAGTTCGCCGGTCATTTCCAGAAACTGTTCGCGCGCCTCGATGCCAACGATTTTCTGGAAATCGCGCACCATCATCGGAAACGGATGCGGCCCCACCACCGAGCCGATGCCAAACAATGCCTTGTCAGCCTGCGCGATATAGCTGCCAAAGGCGCTGTCCACCGCTTCCTTCAGGGTTGCGGCGCCTTCTGTCACCTCGACAACGGTGGCGCCCAGCAGCTGCATGCGCACCACATTCGGTGCCTCTTTCACCATGTCGACGGCACCCATGTGGATTTCGCACTCCATGCCGAAATAGGCCGCAGCGGTGGCCAGGGCCACGCCGTGCTGGCCGGCGCCGGTTTCGGCGATCAGCTTGGTTTTGCCCATGTATCTGGCAAGCAACCCTTCGGCCATGCAGTGGTTCAGCTTATGCGCGCCGGTATGATTGAGATCCTCGCGCTTGGCATAAATCTGCGCACCGCCGCAGCGCTCGGAAAGGTTTCTCAGATAGGAAACCGGCGTCGGGCGGCCCTGGAAATGTTTGCGGATATAGCGCAGGTCATTCATGTACTCGGCCGATTTCGACAGTTTGTCATAGGCGGCCGCGATCTCTTCGAAATGCGGCACCAGCGGCGGTGGCAGCATGGCGCCGCCGTATTCACCGAAATAGCCATCGCGGGTCGGGGTTGTCTTGAAATACTGTTCCATCCGTCTTCCTGTTGGTTGCTTGTGTTGGTTATTTTGACGTCCTGACAAAAAAGGCCACGAAGCGGGCGGCGTTGCAACAGAAAAATTGACGCGCTGCACGCAGCTTTACAACGGCCAGAGAAACGGGATGACCAGACTGGCCAGCAGGCCGATCGACAGGTTGAGCGGAATGCCGACGCGCAGGAAATCGGTGAACTTGTAGCCGCCCGGCCCGTAAACCAGCATATTTGTCTGATAGCCGATCGGGGTGGCAAACGAGGCCGAGGCCGCCACCATCACCGCCACCACCAGCGGGCGCGCGTCAATGCCCAGCGCCTGCGCCAGACCGATGGCGATTGGCGTCACCACCACCGCCACCGCATTGTTGGACACCAGTTCGGTCAGAACCGAGGTCAGCAGATAAATCGCCCAGACAATCAGGAACGGCGGCAGATGTGCCAGCACCGGGGCCACAGCGGTAACGATCAGATGCACCGCGCCGGTGGCATCCAGCGCCGCGCCGATCGCCAGCATGGCAAAAATCATCGCCAGCAGCCGGCCGTCGATATAGGAAAAGGCCTCGTCCGCATCAATGCAGCGGGCCACCAGAACCAGCGCCACCGCCAATACCGCCAACAGAAAGATCGGCGCCACACCCAGCGCCGCCAGCACAACGATCCCCAGCAGGGCCAGAACCGCCACCGGCGCATGGCGGCGGCGAAAGGCGCGCCCCGACGGATGCGTGATATCCACCAGATCCATATCCGCCGCCAGGCGCTGGATGTCTTCCGGCGCGCCCTCCAGTAACAGCGTATCCCCAACCCGGACCACCAGATCATCCAGTTGCCGGCCGATATTCTGGTTTCGCCGGTGCACCGCCAGCGGATAAACCCCATAGCGCCGGCGCAGGCGCAACGCCCCCAGTGACCGGCCGATCATCTTGCACCCCGGCGAGATCAGCACCTCGACCGTAGTGGTTTCCACCGCCGAGATCTGATCCACCCGGCGCAGGCTCTTGTTGCGTTGCAGGCTGAGAAGCTCCGTGACCGCCGTGCGCAAGACCACCCGATCCCCGACCTGCAGGGTCACCCCGGCAAGATTGCGCCGCAACGAGGCATCGCCGCGGATCACATCGATCAGCCGCACCCCGTCACGCTTGAACAACTGCACGCCGGTTACCTCGCGGCCAATCAGGTTGCTGTCCGGTGGAATGACGGCCTCGGTAAAAAACTTCATCCGCGATTTGTCCGACAGCAGGGTCGCCATGCTGGCCCGGTCCGGCAGCAGGCGTGGCGCGATAAAGCGCAGATAGATCATGCCCCAGGCCACCAGGATCAGCCCCAGCGGCGTGACTTCGAAAATGGTGAACGGGCGCAACCCATGCGTGCGCGCAACCCCGTCGACCAACAGGTTGGTCGAGGTGCCGATCAGGGTCAGGGTGCCGCCCAGAATGGCCGCATAAGACAACGGGATCAGCAGCTTGGAGGCCGATGTTCCCAGTTTTCGCGCCAGTTGCACAAAGACCGGAATCATCACCACGACAACCGGTGTGTTCGAAACCACCGCCGAGGCCAGCACGACAAAGGCAATCAGCCCGCCAATGGCAATCCGCGGCCGCTGTATCACGTGCCGTTCGGCAAACTTGGTGAACCAGTCCAGCGCGCCGGTGCGCACCATTGCCCCCATGACAATGAACATGGCGGCAATGGTCCAGGGCGCCGGGTTTGACAGCACCGCCAGCGCCTTGTCATAGGGCAGCAGGCCCAGCGCCATGACCAGCGCCGCCCCGGAAATCGCCACGACCTCGGTCGGGTAAACCTCTTTCACGAACAGAACGAACATGCCGGCCACCACCGCCAGCATCAGAATGGATTGCGTTGTCGTGGACAGATCAAGCCATGTCATGAATGTCTGCCTCTCCGTTGATTGCCCGGTTCATCATTGTGCATCTTTGCCCATGGCGGGCTTTGGGACAAGCGCAGCCATAGATTGCCGGTTATTTCGCGGCTGCACCAGAAACAACCCGACCATCATCAGGCCAAGGGCGGCCCATATATAGGGCGAATAGCTCTCTTCCAGCAGCAGCATCGCCCAGACAACACCAAAACCGGTGACCAGATAGGCCACCTGCGCCGCAAACACCGGCCCGGCCCGGCCGATCAGCCAGACATAGCCGACATAGGCGCCCCAGTTGAGCAGCGACGCGGCCAAAATCGCCCATTCCGGCAGGCCCCAGGGTTGAAACGGCGTAATGAACTGCCCGCCGATCAGGGCTGCGGGCAGCGACATCGCCAGCCCGAAAAGGCTCGTCCCCAGAAGAATCTGCACCGGATCCGGCAGTTGCAGGTGCCCGCGCGTCTTGATCCAGGTCAGAAAATTTCCCTCGGCGCCATAAGACAGCGGCATCAGCATGGCCAGCAGCACATAGCCCACTTTCTCCGGGTCGGGCAGGCTCGCCTCGGGGCCGACCAGAACCGCAACAGCCATGGCCCCGAACCCGATACCCGACAGGCGCAGGAAGGATGGTTTCTCATACCCGATCACCAGCGCGATCAGCATGGCAAACAGCGGCACCAGGGCGACGATGATCACCAGGATTCCGGCCGGCAGCTGCGCCGCTGCGATATAGGAAAAATAGTTGGGAAACACCGTGCCCAGCACCGCCACCCCGAAATACAGCAGCAGATGCCGGTGATGCAGGCCAAAGGTCATCCGGCGCAGCCGCAACAAAACGACCGAGGCCACCAGCATGATCACCATCTGCCAGACCAGAATGCCAAACGGCCTGTAGCCGGAGGACACCGCGATCTTGGTCAGGGTAAACACCAGCCCCCAGGCCGCACCCATCAATACCAGGATCAGATAAAGGGCCCGGTTTCCCTTCACCCCGCCGGCCCTGCCTGTTGCAGCCGGCCACCGACCCGCACCATCTGCACATCGCGGGCCAGTCCGGTCTTGTCATCGGTTTCCACGAACAGCCCTGAAAGGGTTGCCTCATCGTTGGCCGGGGAAAACCGCCCCTTGGCCATGCCGGTGACAAAGCGGCGCATCGGTTCGGATTTCTCCATGCCGATCACGCTGTTATAATCGCCACACATGCCGGCATCGGACTGAAAGCCGGTGCCTTTGGGCAAGATCTGTGCATCCGCCGTCGGCACATGGGTATGCGTGCCGACAACAACACTGGCCCGGCCGTCGCACCAATGCCCCATCGCCATTTTCTCGCTGGTGGCCTCGCAATGCATATCCACCAGTATTGCCTGCGCCATCCCGCCAAGAGGCCGGGCCTTCAGCACCGCGTCAATGGCGGCAAACGGGTCATCAAACGGGCGTTTCATGAAGACCTGCCCCAGCGCCTGCGTCACCAGAATCTTTTGCCCGCGCGCGGTTTTGAACAGCCCTGCCCCCTTGCCCGGCGCGTCCTTGGCAAAATTGAGCGGGCGAATGATGCGCGGCTCGGTTTCGATGAACCGCAGCATGTCGCGCTGGTCAAACGCATGATCGCCCAAGGTCAGGCAATCGGCCCCCGCCTCCAGCAATCCCTTGGCATGATCCGGGCTAAGCCCCGCGCCATTGGTGGCGTTCTCGCCATTCACCACAACAAAATCCAGCCGCCAGGCCTCGCGCAGGCCTTGCAGCCGTTCTGCGATTGCCCGCCGTCCGGCGCGTCCCATCACATCACCTAAAAACAGAATTCTCATAGGGTCTGCCTAAGCAGCGAAACCGGAAAGGGCAAGCCATCGGCAGGATTTTTGCCCGGCTTCAGTCAAATCGCAGAACTTCGCGCTCGGTCACAATCGCGTCCAGCGGCTGATCGGTCGGCGCCAGCGGCAGCGCCTCCGCCTGTTGCGCCGCAAAGGCAAAACCCACCGCCACCGTCGGACGCCGCGCGCGCAGCATCTGCAGGGTGCGGTCGTAAAACCCGCCGCCATAGCCCAGCCGTCCGCCGCTGCGGTCAAAGGCCACCAGCGGCACGATCAGCACCTCAGGCTCCAGAACCGCGCCGTCCCGTGGCACCATGGCGCCAAACGGGCCTGGCTGCATCTCCGCGTCAGGCGTCCATTGACGAAACAACAGCGGTTGCCCCCGCCCCTGGATCACCGGCACACAGACCGGCCCGGATGCCGCCATGCGCGCCATCAGCGGCAAGGGGGATATTTCGCTGCGGATCGGCATGTAGCCCGACAACACACGCCCCCGGAACGGGGCCAGAAATTCGTCCAGCAGGGCAATGCCCGCCCCCGGCTCTGCCCTGTCAAAGGCCTGCTGACGGCGGGCGAATGCCGCTTTGCGCGCCGTGGCCTTTACCTCCGGCAGATCGCTCATAGCAGCATGACCGTCGCCAGCCCGAGAAAGGCGAAAAAGCCAATCACATCGGTCACCGTTGTTACAAAGGTGCCCGAGGCCAGGGCCGGATCAACCCCCAGCTTGTCCAGCAGCACCGGCACCAGAACCCCGACCAGCCCGGCAATCACCAGGTTGATGATCATCGCGCAGGCGATCACCACCCCCAGCAGCGGAATGCCGAACCAGAACGCGCCGACAATCCCGATCACAAGCGCGAAAACCAAGCCGTTGATCAACCCGACCAGAACCTCGCGCCGGATCACCCGCCAGACATTGGCCGGGGTCAGGTCCTTGGTGGCCAGCGCCCGCACCGCCACGGTCAGCGCCTGGGTGCCGGCATTGCCCCCCATCGAGGCGACGATCGGCATCAGCACCGCCAGGGCCACCATTCTTGCGATCGCGCCCTGAAACTGGGCAATCACCGTTGCCGCCAGAATGGCCGTCACCAGATTGACCAGAAGCCACGGCAGCCGGCGCTTTGAGGTCTCGATGGCCGAATCCGAAAGACTGCCCTCTTCGGACACACCGGCCAGACGCAGCATGTCTTCCTCGTGCTCTTCGTCCAGAACCGCCATGGCGTCATCGATGGTGATCACCCCGACAAGGCGCCCGTCATTGTCAACCACCGGTGCCGAAATCAGATGATACTGGTTGAAGGCATAGGCCACATCTTCCTCGGGCTGATCCACCGGAATGGTGCGAAAACTGTCTTCGGTGATTTCTGTCAGCGGCACGTCGCGCCGGCTCGACAACAGTTTGCCCAATGTCACATAGCCGGTCGGACGCATCTTCGGATCAACCAGAATGACGTGGTAAAACTGTTCGGGCAGATCCCGCTGGGCGCGCAGATAATCAATGGTTTCGCCGACGGTCCAATGTTCCGGGGCAATGACCACCTCGCGCTGCATCAGCCGGCCGGCGGATTCCTCCGGATAGGTCAGCGCCTTTTCAACCGCCACCCGGTCGGCATCCGGCAAGGCATCGAGAATAACTTCCTGCTCGGCCTCGTCAAGATCCTCGACCAGATCGACAACATCGTCGGTTTCCAGATCACGCACTGCCTCGGCCAGAACCTCCGGCTCAAGATCGCGGATCACTTCCTCACGCAGGCCCTCGTCCAGTTCCGAGAGGACATCGCCTTCCATGCCCTCATGCCAAAGCCGCAGCAGCGACCGGCGTTTCTGCGGGCCGATCTGCTCCAGAATATCAGCAATATCAGCCGGGTGCAGCGGCTCCAGCAGGGCCTCCAGCCGCAGGCTGTCGCCCGCCTCTACCGCCGCAAGAATGCTGTCGACCAGATGTTCGTCCAGCAGATAGGCATCTTCGTCGTGATCTTTTGTTTCAAAGAGGTCCGCGTTCATCTCATGCCCCTGTGACCGTTCGTTGCACCTTAGCCAAATGCCTGACAAAGCAACAGGGGGCAATGGATGATTTACGACCGCGGGTGTAGTGCCTATGCTGTATCGTTGCGAGGCAGGAGAAACCATGCAGACAGAACAGCTTTTACTGGGTCAGACACTGCGCTTCAGCGCGGATCCGTTCCAGGCCCCGATCAACGAGGCCGCACATCACGAAAGCAAAGGCGCCGTGCTGGTGCAGGGCGGCCTGATCCGGGCGGTTGGCCCCGCAGAAAGGCTGCGTGCCGCCCATCCCGACGCCCGGATCGTGGATTATGGAGCCGGCCTGATCACCGCCGGATTTGTCGACGCCCATGCCCATTACCCGCAAACCGGCATTATCGCCAGTTGGGGCAAGCGGCTGATCGACTGGCTGAACAGCTATACCTTCCCCGAGGAAATCCGGTTTTCTGATCCGGAGTATGCCCGCGAAACGGCAAGGCTGTATCTTGATCTGACGCGCGCCAACGGCACGACAACCATCGCCAGTTTCTGTACCATCCATCCTGCAAGCGTGGACGCATTGTTCGAGGAAGCCCGGCAGCGGGGCCAGCGGCTGGTTGCCGGGAAAACCTGCATGGATCGCAACGCACCGGACGGACTGCGCGACACCGCGCAATCTGCCTATGACGACAGCAAGGCCCTGCTGGAAAAATGGCATGGCCGCGGTCGGCTTGCCTATGCCATCACGCCGCGGTTTTCGCCCACCTCGAGCCCCGGTCAGTTGGCCGCCCTCGGGGCGCTTTGGGCGGAACACCCCGACTGCCTGATGCAAACCCATCTTTGCGAGCAGCCGGACGAGATCAAATGGGTGGCCGAACTGTTTCCGGATGCACGGGATTATCTCGACACCTATGAACAACATGGCCTGTTGCGCGAAAGGGGCCTGTTTGGCCACGCCATCCATCTGACCCCGCGTGAGCGCGCGCGCCTGCGCGATGTCGGCGCAAGCCTGATCCATTGCCCCACATCCAACACCTTTATCGGTTCGGGCCTGTTTGACATGGCCGGTCTGATGGCCGAGGGGCAGCACATCGGTCTGGCCACGGATACCGGCGGCGGGTCGTCTTTCTCGATGTTGCGCACCATGGCGGCAGCCTATGAGATCAGCCAGTTGCGCGGCACAGCCGCCCTGCATGCAGCGCAACTGATGTGGCTGGCCACGGCCGGTTCAGCCCGCGCGCTGCATCTGGCGGATAAGATCGGCAATCTCTCGCCCGGGCTTGAGGCCGACCTCGTGGTCCTCGATCTCGCCTCGACCCCGGCGATCCGCCAGCGCAGTGCCCGGGCTGGTGACATATGGGAGGCGATCTTTCCCACCATCATGATGGGCGATGATCGCGCCGTGAAATCCGTCTGGATCGGCGGCAAAAAAGCACTTTGACGGCGCGCAGGGTCTGCGACCGGTTCTGCCGTGTCTTTTCCCGTGTCGTCAGCAATGATGGCAAGCCGAATGTATAAAAGCCATACGCTTTCCATACGCTTTCCATACGCTTTCCATACTGGATTTTCGTGCAGAAATTCCGCCCGGTTCCGATGCGCGGGCAGCTATTGCATCAGCCTTGCGGCCAGCCGGTTCTGCTGTTCGATCAGCCGGGGCAGATCGACTGTCAGCATCTGGCCATCCCGCACGATCGGGCGACCTTCGACAAAAAGATCCCGCACCCGCGTCGGGCCGGCCAGCAGCAGCGCAGCCTTGTCCCAACTGCCGGCGCTCTCGATGCAGGCAACATCCCAGATGGCAATATCTGCGCGTTTGCCGGGGCAGATGCGGCCGCAGTCAGGGCGCCCCAGAACATCGGCGCCACCGCGTGTTGCAATCTCAAGCGCTTCGCGCGCACTCATCTTGTCTGCCCCCTGGGCGACGCGCTGCAACAACATGGCCTGCCGCGCCTCCAGGATCAGGTTGCCGCTGTCGTTGCTGGCGGATCCATCCACCCCGAGGCCCAGCTTTACGCCAGCATCCCGCATGGCGCGCACCGGAGCAATACCGCTGCCAAGGCGACAATTCGAACATGGACAATGGGCGACACCGGTGCGCGAGCCGGCAAAAAGTTCAATTTCCGAACCATCAAGCTTTACGCAATGGGCATGCCACACATCATCGCCCGTCCAGCCCAGATCCTCGGCATACTGGCCGGGGCGGCAGCCGAATTTTGCAAGACTGTAGGCAACGTCTTCGTCATTTTCCGCCAGATGCGTGTGCAGCATTACCGCCTTGTCGCGCGCCAGCAACGCCGCGTCGCGCATCAGATCCCGGCTGACCGAAAACGGCGAACACGGCGCAATTCCGACCCGCACCATCGCGCCTTCGGTTGGGTCATGGAAAGCATCCACCACCCTCAAGCAATCTTTCAGGATGTCGGATTCGCGCTCAACCAGACTGTCTGGCGGCAGCCCGCCCGCGCTTTCGCCAATGCTCATGGCGCCGCGTGTGGGATGAAAGCGCAGGCCCACCTCGCCGGCCGCCTCGATCGTATCGTCCAGCCGGCTGCCATTCGGAAAAAGGTAAAGATGATCAGAGGTTAGCGTACACCCCGAAAGTGCCAGTTCCGCCAGCCCCACCACGGCGGAGACCCGCATCTCCTCCGGCCCAAATCGCGCCCAGACGGGATAGAGCGTTTGCAGCCAGCCAAACAGCAATGCATCCTGACCGCCGGGCACAGCACGCGTCAGCGTCTGAAAGAGGTGGTGATGGGTATTGACAAGGCCGGGGGTAACAACACAGCCCCTGGCACTGATGACCTCGGCCTGCGGCGCCACAATCCCCTGGCCGACCTCGGCAATCGTCCCGCCCCGGATCAGGATATCGGCACCGGACAGTTCGCACCGGTCATCATCCATGGTCAGGACCGCATCGGCATTCCGGATCAGCAATTCATGCAACGGTCAGTTTCCTTCTGCCAGGGCCAGCACCGCAAGTGCGGCGGCATGAATTTGGCTGTTGGCGGCAGCAATTGCCCGGCCGCCCTCATGCGCTGCACCGCCTTGCCAGTCGGTAACGACTCCGCCTGCGGCCTGCACAACGGCAATCGGCGCCTGTATATCATAGGGGTGCAGTTCCGCCTCTACCACGAGATCAATCTGCCCCAAAGCCAGAAGCGCATATGCGTAACAATCCATGCCATACCGGGTCAGCCTGACACGGTTCGACAGGGCCTCAAATGCCCTTCTTTCCTGCGGCGAGCCCACCTCGGGGAAGGTGGTGAACAGGGTGGCCATCTCCAATGAGCCGGTCGCGCGAGTGCGCAACTTCACCGAACCATGCGGCCCGGTCATGCTGGCCCGGCCAAATCCGCCAACAAAACGTTCGCCAATATAAGGTTGATCTATCAGGCCAAAAAACGGGCCGTTTTCGTCACGCAGGGAAATCAGCACTCCCCAGGTCGGCGCGCCGCTGATAAAGCCGCGGGTCCCGTCGATGGGATCCAGAACCCAGGTCAGCCCACTGGTGCCGGAGGTGTGGCCGAACTCTTCGCCCAGAACCGCATCCTGCGGCCGCAGACGCGCAAGAATGTCGCGCATCAGACGCTCGGCATTCCGATCAGCGACAGTGACCGGGTCAAACCCCTGCTGATCCTTGTTGTCGGCTGTCAGATTGGGCGCACGAAAATGCCGCAGAGCCTCCTGGCCCGCGGCATTCGCCATCTCATTGGCGCATTCTCTCAATGCATTTTGTTCAGATTCGGAAAACCTGCCCATGTCCTGCCCCGGCTGTCAGGCCCCGATGCGGGGCAATTGCCGGACTGCGGTAGCTCAGACGCATAATGAACGTCAATAGCCGGATTTCAGGCCGCGGCGCTCAGAACCCGTGCAAGATCGAACAAACGGCGGCGCTGGTTTTCCGGGATCGCATAATAGGACCGGACCAGTTCAAGCGCTTCCTTGTCTGACAAGATATCGCCGGGCACACCCGCATCTGCTTTTTGGGCCGGATCGGAACCTGCATTCAGACCTTCGAAAAAGAAGCTGACCGAAACACCGAGGGCTTCGGCAATGTCCCAGAGGCGAGAAGCGCTGACGCGGTTCATTCCGGTTTCGTATTTCTGAATCTGCTGAAATTTAATACCAACTTTTTCCGCAAGCTGCTGCTGGGTCATGCCAACAAGCCACCTGCGGTGACGAACTCGTTTTCCTACATGGACGTCTACTGGATGTTTCATATTCGCACTCCTAATGTATGCCGCCAACGTAAGGTTATTTTCACTGAGGCATAGCTGTCTTTATAGACAACTCCAGACATAGCCAAAGTGCAGGAAAGCACCTTCAGCGAGTATTTGCCGATAGCCAAATTGCCATGAAAACACCTGAAAACCAACGGGATTTTAGAGAGGCCGACACAATCTGAGGGTGAAAATTCGAAAATCCTCCGCGCTGCAAAGTTTACGCAAGGGAAACCTGGATCAGCACAGGAAAATGCGCGAATCGAGGAGAAGTCCCGAATCACAACGCGTTGTTTCGGGGGGCGGAACGCCTCTTTCAACAACGCGATGCTGCCTGAAAACGGCTAAAGGCTGGCAAAGGCGTGCCGGATCAGCCCCGACATTTCCTCCATCATCGGGCTGCGGGCAAGATCGGCGATATACAGATTGATCTGCTTGGTCATCAGTTCCGGCAACGTGCCCGCATGGTGGATAGGCTCCAGATGCGGCGGGATCATACCCTCAAGCAGCGTATGGACTGCCAGGTCGGCACTGACGCTGGCCTCGATCGCGCGGTGCGTGTCTGACTCGACAGCCATTTCCCAGGGAATATTTGCATCATCCAGCGCCTTTTGAACGCTTTTGCGGAAAATGCACGTATGCTCAAACGCGAGGCGCAGGGGCCGCTGGCGCCAGGCCGTTCCCCCTGGTGTCCCGACCCAGACCAGCGGCAGGGTGATCAGGGTCTCCCCGCCCGCATCGCATGTCCCCTCGGTGGTCAGGATAATGTCGCATTCTCCGCGCTGGATCATATCCCGCAAATGGATGGTGTTTGATGACACCAGATGCACCTTGACCTGGGGGAAAATGGCATTGAACCGTTTCAGCACCTGCGGAATCGCCGGATAGACGATATCACCCGGTACGCCCAGAGTGATTTCGCCGGCAATCGCCTTGTCGGTCAGCCGGCCGAAAACCTCGTCGTTCAGTTCAATCATTCGCCGTGCGTAGCCCAAGAGTTGCTCGCCCGCGGCCGTCAGGCTGACGCCCCGGCCTGACCGGTCCAGCAGTTGCAGGCCAAGCGCATCCTCCAGGCGTTTCAGTTGCATGGAAACCGCCGACTGGGTCAGGTTCAGAAACCCCGACGCCTTGGTCACGCCGCCCACCTCGGCCACCGCCGCAAAGGATCGCAGTGCTGTCATGTCCAGATTCCTAGGCATATCAAATTCCCTTATGGATAACCACAAAAACATTCATTTTCAAAATACATCACAAACTGGCAGTACTATCAAGAAGATTGATGAAAAATGAAACCACATAACAATTTGGAAAGGACAGACAAATGACCCGCACTGTTTGCCGCAAGGCCTCCAACCCGACAATTCGCCACCAAACCCCTGTTTTGCAGCAGCTTTCAAGGCTTTTTTCCGTTCAGCGCAGCCGGCGGCACCTGTCGCGGCTGGACAATCACGCCCTGCAAGACCTGGGGCTGACCCCACGCGAAGCCGCCGAGGAAGCGGACCGGCCGATATGGGACGTGCCGGCATCCTGGCGCAAATAGGGAATAACTTACAAAAATTCGCAGGCTTTTCCCTTTGATCTCTTGAAAAAATGGTCGTTTTTGCCAATATCTAAAGACAAGAGCGGCCATTTTCCCTATGGTCGCCGAAATGGTATCAAACGGAGGCTTCTTCCATGGCTGACTACAAAACGGCCCGCGTGGCGACAGGCACACGCACTGCCGTGATCGACGAGGGTCTGCGCGCCCACATGAACAAGGTGTACGGCACCATGTCCGTGGGGCTGCTGATCACCTTTCTTGCGGCATGGGCCGTGGGGACAAATCAGGCGCTGATGGTGACGCTGTTTACCGGTTTCACCCGGTATATTGTCATGTTTGCTCCGCTGATCATGGTTTTTGCCTTTGGCGCGATGATCAACCGCATGTCTGCGGCGGGGGCGCAACTGTTCTTTTACGCCTTCTCGGCCGTCATGGGCGTGTCGATCAGCTATATCTTCCTGATCTTCACCAACTTCTCCATCGCCCAGGTCTTTCTGGTGACATCCATTGCCTTTGCCGGGCTCAGCCTGTGGGGATACACCACAAAGAAAGATATTTCGGGCTGGGGATCGTTCCTGATCATGGGCGTGATCGGGCTGATCGTGGCCTCGATCGTCAATATCTTTCTGGGCTCGCCTGCGATCATGTTCGCCATCTCGGTGATTGGCGTGCTGATTTTTGCCGGGCTGACAGCCTATGACACGCAAAAGATCAAATCGATGTATCTGGCACATGCACAGCATGGCGACAGCGAATGGCTGGGCAAATCCGCGATCATGGGGGCGTTGAACCTGTATCTGGATTTCATCAACATGTTCATGTTCCTGCTGAATCTGCTCGGCAACCGGAACTGATCACATCCGACAGAATTGCCAAAGGTCGGCCTTCGGGCCGACCTTTTCATTTGCGCTGCGGTGTTTTGAAAGGCTTCAGATGCCCGCGTACCAGGCGTAATCCGACAGATCCTCCCAGAACCCGCCCTTGCCATCGCCAAATTGGGAAAGGCTTGAGGCTGCCTCGATCTGCATGACAAACTTGGCGTGTTTATAGCCCAACTGGCGTTCGACCCGCAGCCGGCATGGCGCACCATGTCTGACCGGCAGGGCGGCGCCGTTCATCTCATAGGCCAGGATCGTCTGCGGGTGAAAAGCATCAATGAGGTCGATGCTTTCATAATACATCCAGGCGCCAAATTTGTCGGCACAGTGAAACACGATATAGCGGGCATCGCTCTGCAGGCCGACAGTCCCGAGAACCGTCGCCAGTGGCACGCCGGTCCACTGGCCGATGCAGCTCCAGCCTTCGACGCAATCATGGCGGGTGATCTGGGTGCGAGCCGGAAGAGCCCGAAGCTCGGCAAGCGAAAAGGCGCGGGGAATTTTCACCTTGCCACCGACCTGCAACTGCCAGGTTTCAAAGCCGGTACCGGCATCTTCAACCCATTGCGGCGTTTTTGGCTGGGTGCTGCCATTCGGGCGAAACACCGCAGAGATATCCTCGCGGCGGTATTCACGCGCCAATGCCTTGCGTCCGACCCGTTGCCGCGCCTGCAGTGACAGCCATTCGCCGGAGCCGAGCAACGCATCACCCGCGCCCTTTTTTCCCGCAAGACCGATCCCCCCCAGTATCAATGCAGGTGTTGCAAGCCCCAGCCCCAGCAGAAGTTTTCGACGTGTCACAGGCTTTTTCATTTGCGCCTCTCTTCCGGCAGACGGAACCACCCGGTTATCATTGAGCGTATTTCATTGACCGGTCCTGCCACAACGACCATGACCAGATGCACGATCACAAACAGCACAATCAGGAAGGCCGCGATGAAATGGATCGAACGGGCCGATTGCCGCCCGCCAAATACGTCCACCAGCCAGGGCACAACCGCGTTAATCCATGGTGACATGGTCAGCCCGCTCAGGATCAGGGCCGGGATAAGCAGCCCGCTCACCCCCAGGTAGACCAGCTTTTGCAGGGTATTATAGCTGCGTGCCTCCAGGCCCTGTGGCAGGTGAAATGATGCGTGCTGCTTGATTTGCCCGCAAATGTGGCCCGGTCTCAGTTCGGACTTGTGTGGCAAGAGATCACGCCGCACATGCCCGTTCGCAATACTCCAGATCCCAAACAGCAGCGTCCCCGTGGCCAGCAACCATGCAAAACTCAGGTGCCAGCGGCGCGCCTTGGCCAGATCTTCCTCGCCCGGAAGCGTCGCCCATTGGGGAAAAGCGCGTTTTGCGATGGAATCGCGCGGGCCGGCGGACAGCCCGAGCACCCCGGTGGTTGTCAATTCTGTCTGCCCAAGCCGGAAATACCCCTTTTCCCCGGTGGCGCCAATGCTGGCTCCAATTTCCAGCCATGCCGGATCTGTGTTGGCACCGTCTATTCCCCAGTACAGGCGCGGGTGGGCATTGAAAATCATCAACCCACTCATCAGCATCACCACAATGATTGCCGCGCTGGCCCAGTGCCAAAGCCGCGTTGACAGCTTGTGCCTTTTGACAAGGGTGCCTTTTTGCGGGCGGAGTGAAGCCTCGGTTCTAGACATGCCTTTCCTGCTTTCCAGTTGATGCGAACGTGAATCCACTGATGAATCGGTCACAGCCATGATGATATGTCCGGGTGTGATCACGTAATCAAAACCTATCAATTCGGCGTGCAATGGCGTCAGTCACCCCGTGAAAGGAAAAACCGCGCGCAAAACAGAAAAAGCCGCGCAAAATGCACGGCCTTTTGAAATAGGTCCCGATAAAGGGGCAGGCTTACTTGATCTTGCCTTCCTTGTATTCGACATGCTTGCGCACGACCGGGTCGTATTTGCGAACCACCATTTTCTCGGTCATTGTGCGGGCATTCTTTTTGGTCACGTAAAAGTGGCCTGTGCCCGCAGTCGAATTCAGGCGGATTTTGATTGTGGTTGGTTTCGCCATTATCTGTCTCCTCAACGCAGCGACGACAGTGCCGCCCGTGAAATCCATGAAGCCCGCCTTTTAGCGCTCTGGCCGCCCGAGTCAACAGGATAATACACGCGGATGGCCTGTAAGCCGGATTCTGTCCCCGCCAGAATGATCTGGCGCTGGATGACCATTCCTCTAGCCTGCCTGTTACCAGACAGGTCCAGCTGCCAACCCGAACCTTTGGGCCAAAGCTGCCCCGGGCTGCGCCCGCAAGGTTCCTATTTGGCATTGCTCCCGGTGGGGCTTGCCGTGCCGCCGCTGTTGCCAGCGGCGCGGTGGTCTCTTACACCGCCGTTTCACCCTTACCCCGGATCAGGTCCGGGGCGGTCTGTTCTCTGTGGCGCTTTCCCTCGGGTTTCCCCGGCCGGGCGTTACCCGGCACCGTTGCTTTGTGGAGTCCGGACTTTCCTCGCGGTGTTGCCACCCCGCGGTCATCCGGCCATCCGCGCAAGGTTGATCTAGGTACTTATCTGTTTGCGGTCAACGGGAAAGCGCTGCGCCAGATCGGATGCCATGGCCATATCATCCGGATGCAAAGGCCCGGATGCATGGGGACGAAAGCGCAGCCGGAATGCAGACAACAGTGTTTCGGCCGGCAGATTCACGGCATAACCAAAGCATTCCAGTGCCTGCAAAAACCGCGGCATGTCAGGCGCGGCACCCGTTGGGTTGTCCGGCCAGACCGACACCCCAGCCCAGGCCAGGCGCTGCCAGTCAAAACGCACGCCCGGATCAATCTTGCGCCCGGGGGCCATGTCGGAATGGCCGATCACCCGCTCGGGCGCGATCCGGTGCCGGTTCATGATGTCAGACAACAGGTGTTCAAGCGCTGCCATCTGCGGCTCGGAAAACGGCGTTTCGCCGGTATTTGACAATTCTATGCCGATGGAATGGGAATTCACATCCGTGACATTCCCCCACTGCCCGGCCCCTGCGTGCCAGGCGCGTTTTGCCTCCTCGACCAGGGAATAAATGCGTCCGTGTCCGCAAATGAGATAATGCGCCGAAACTTCATGCTCGGGGGCGCAAAGCCTTTCCAGCGCCGCCGCCACACCATCCATGGCGGTATAGTGCAGCACAATCATATCTGGCGTCACACCGCCGCGCCGCGCACCAAAATTTGGCGACGGGTGGAGATGATGCCGGTTCGGTGCTGTCAATTATTTGCTGCGCGGTACTTTGCGGTGCGGAAAGGTTGCGGATCCCAGGAACAGGCAAAACCGTCCCCATCGGGATCAACCCCCATGCGGTCCTTTTGCGGGCCACCTTTGCGCAGGAAATCAAGTTGCGCCAGGTCGGGGGACGCATATTTGCCGCAGTTGCGGTTGTAACGCGATTCAGCGAACAGACCACTGCGACGATAACGGGCCTCCCCGACGTTGTTCGTGGTTGAAAGCGCGTATTCGACAATGCTTGGCCCGACGGAACCCGGCCGGGCCGGCAGGGCCGTGGGCGGGATTACCTTGTATTGCGCGCGCTGGCGGGCCAGTCTTTCGCGGTCGCTTTCAATGGTTTCACGGCTCTTGACGGCGCCAAAGTCCTGCTCATCCGAAATGCCCACATTGTTGGGCCGGGCGGATGTCTTGGCGGGTGTGGAGGTCGTGGCCGTGGGCGTGGTCTCGGCCAAAGCCGTTTGTTGCCCAGCGGATGTTTCCGGTGGCCGTATGGTGGTTTCCTGTTGTCCCGCCTGTTGCCCTTGCAATTGCGCATCGCGTTGCGCGTTGCGTTGGGCCGTACGCCCGACATAATCGGTGTAGCTGTCAAAGCCGGCGCCGGATTCCGGCACCTCAGGGCTGACACAACCCGCCAGCGTCAGAACAAACGCCCCTATAACCATTACACGCATCATTTTTCCCCTGCCCGTTTCATTTGCCCGTTTCATTTTTCCAGTTTTTACCACCATTTTGCCGGTTTGGAAACAAATCCGGCAGCTTTCTCCAGAACATAGGCCGAATTCAGCAAATCACCTTCTTCCCAGGGGCGGCCAATAAGCTGCAAGCCCAGTGGCAATCCCTGGGTGTCCACGCCAACCGGAACTGAAACACCAGGCAGCCCCGCCAGATTGACTGTTACCGTGAAAACATCGTTCAGATACATCTGGATCGGATCAGCCGAGGCCATTTCCCCCAGCCCGAAGGCCGCTGAGGGCGTGGTTGGTGTCAGAATGGCATCGACCCCGTCATTGAAAACATCCTCGAAATCCTTGCGGATCAGGGTGCGTACCCGTTGCGCCCGACGATAGTATGCATCGTAAAACCCGGCAGACAGAACATAGGTGCCGATCATGACCCGGCGCTGCACTTCGGGACCGAACCCTTCGGCGCGGGTTTTCTCATACATTTCGGTGATCCCGTCGCCTGCGGCCAGTTTGGCGCGATGCCCGTAGCGCACGCCGTCATAACGGGCGAGATTGCTCGAAGCCTCGGCCGGCGCGATCACATAATAGGCCGGCAGCGCATATTTGGTGTGCGGCAGGGAAATATCGACAATCTCGGCGCCGGCATCCCGCAGCATCTCGGCCCCGTCCTGCCACAGCTTTTCGATCTCCGAGGGCATGCCCTCCATGCGGTATTCCTGAGGGATACCGATTTTTCGCCCCTTGATGTCGCCGGTCAGGGCAGATTCGAAATCCGGCACCGCGAGATCCATCGACGTGGAATCCTTGGGATCATGCCCTGCCATGGCCCGCAGCATGATGGCGGCATCCCGCACGGATTTTGTCATCGGTCCGGCCTGATCGAGCGAACTGGCAAAGGCCACCACCCCCCAGCGCGAACAGCGGCCATAGGTGGGCTTCAGCCCGACAATGCCGGTAAAGGCCGCCGGCTGGCGGATCGAGCCGCCGGTATCGGTCCCGGTTGCCGCCAGACACAGATCCGCCGCGACCGCAGAGGCCGAGCCGCCGGAGGAGCCGCCCGGCGTCAGTTGGGCACTGTCATTGCCTCGCCGCCACGGGTTGACGGCATTTCCGTATACCGAGGTTTCGTTGCTGGAGCCCATGGCAAACTCATCCATGTTCAGCTTGCCCAGCATGACCGCACCCGAATTCCAGAGGTTCTGGGTGACGGTGGATTCGTATTCGGGTTTGAAACCTTCGAGGATACGTGATCCAGCCTGGCTGGGCACATGCAGTGTGCAAAACAAATCCTTGATTCCCAATGGAATTCCGCACATGCCGCTGGTATCGCCCTCTTGCAGCCGCCTATCCGCTGCCTTGGCCTGATCCATCGCCAGTTCAGGGGTGTTGTGGACAAAGGCATTCAGTGCCCCGGCCGATTCAATCTGTTGCAGGCAGCTTTCTGTCAGTTCGGCCGCGGTGAATTCACCGGCGCGCATCCGGTCGCGCGCCTCGGAAATGGTCAGGGCGTTCAAATCAGACATTCTGCTTACTCCACCACTTTGGGCACGGCAAAAAAACCTTCGCGCGCATCCGGGGCATTTGCCAGAATTTTTTCCGGATATCCGCCGTCGGTCACGACATCCTCGCGCCGTTTCAGCCGCATCGGCATGACGGCGGTTGTCGGTTCAACCCCCTCGACATCGACTTCGTTCAACTGTTCCACAAATTTCAGGATGGCGTTGAAATCAGCCGCAAGGGCGGCCAGCGCCTCTTCCTCTACCTTTATGCGGGCGAGATGCGCCACGCGGCGCGCGGTATCCGTGTCGATCGACATTCATTGGCTCCGTCTGGGATATCTGGATTCAGTTGCACATGGCTTTAGCGCGCTGTGTCGCGGCTCGCAAGTGGGCAAGCAACCGCGGTGACAATCACCCGGTCTGTGATAAACTCGGGCAAAGACAGCAAAGAGGAGTATCTGCGATGAAAATCATCTGGCTTGGGCATTCGGGGTTTCGGATCGAAACAGGGGGATTGGTCATTCTGTTTGACCCGTGGCTGACCGGCAATCCGATGTTTCCGCCCCAGCGCCGCGCCGATGCGATCAGGGGGGCTACGCATATTTTTGTGACACATGGCCATAGCGACCACACCGGCGATGCCGTTGCCATATCAAAAGAACTGGGCATTCCGGTTCACGGTATTTACGACCTGATGACCTGGTGGGGCGAAAGTGAACAGATTGAGGTGGTGGGCTTCAACAAGGGCGGCACCATTGACCTGGGGCCGGTACAGGTGACGATGCTGAATGCCACCCATTCCTCGTCACTCGGAAATGGCCGTAACGGGCCGATCTATGGCGGCCACGAATCCGGTTTCATGATCGCGGCCGAAGGGCATGTCATCTATATGTCGGGTGACACCGATGTCATGGCCGATATGGGCGTTTTCAACGATCTGCATCACCCGGATATCGGCATTCTGGCTTCGGGCGGTTTTTTCACCATGGACATGCGCCGCGCCGCCTATGCCGCCAGGACATTCTTTGATTTCAAGACGGTTATCCCCTGCCACTATCGCACATTTCCACTGTTGGCCCAATCCGCCAAAGAGCTGACCGAGGCCCTGCCCGGTGTGGATGTCATTGAACCCGAGGTTCTGGAGGCCATCGAGATTTAGCCCCGCCGCGACACAAAAAAAGCGCGCAGCAGTTCCTCGGAGTCTTGTGCCCCGATGCCATCATAGACCTCGGGGACGTGATGGGCCTGCGGATGCGTAAAGATTCGCGGCCCCTGCAGAATGCCGCCCGACTTTGGATCGGCGGCCGCGAAATACAAACGCCGGATGCGTGCCGCTGAAATCGCCATTGCGCACATCGGGCATGGTTCAAGCGTGACGTACAGGTCATGCCCCGTCAGCCGTTCGCGGCCAAGGCGCGCGCAGGCCGCACGGATCACCTGCATTTCGGCGTGCGCGGTCGGGTCATTCATCGCGCGGGTCTGGTTCCCTGCCCCGGCAATGATTTTGCCTTCGGGCGAGACAATCACCGCCCCGACGGGAACCTCGCCGCGTTCTGCCGCGCCGCGTGCCTCATCCAGTGCGTGTCGCATATGGCTGGTAAATCCGCTCATGAGCCTGTCATGCCCTGATGCCGCGCTTCTGCCAAGGCCTTTCCAAACGCACGCCCGCAGGTTACAGGCTGCACATGACGAATTCCACACATAAGGGCGATCGTATCGCCAAGGTCCTTTCCCGCGCCGGGATAGCCAGCCGGCGCGCGGCGGAAAGGATGATAAAAGCCGGGCGTGTATCGGTAAATGGACAGGTGATTGAAAGCCCCGCCCTGAATGTAACCCAAGAGGATAACATCGAGGTTGACGGAAAACCGGTCGCCCCCCCCGAGCCGCCGCGTTTGTGGCTTTATCATAAACCGGCCGGTCTGGTGACAACAAATCACGATGAAAAAGGGCGAAAAACCGTGTTTGATGACCTGCCCGAGGGTCTCCCGCGTGTGATGACTGTCGGCCGGCTTGATCTGAACTCCGAGGGGTTGTTGCTGTTGACCAATGACGGCACGATCAAGCGGCGGCTGGAACTGCCCAAGACCGGCTGGTTGCGAAAATACCGGGTGCGCCTGAAGGGCACACCGAAGAACGAGGATTTCGCCCCCCTGCGCAAAGGCCTTGTGATAGATGGCGAACGGTTTCAGCCCATGGAGGTGACACTTGACCGCCAGCAAGGAGCAAATGCCTGGCTGACGGTGGGGCTGCGCGAGGGAAAAAACAGGGAAATCCGGCGCGCGCTCGCCGATCTTGGCTTTGCTGTCAACCGGTTGATCCGCATCAGTTACGGCCCGTTCCGGCTGAACGACCTGAAACCGGGAGAGGTGGAAGAACTCAAGGCGCGTGTGGTTCGCGACCAGCTGGGCCTGGGCGAAACGCCTGACCAGAAACCGCGCCCCAAACCCCGCCGGCGGCGCAGATAGCGGTTTTTCTGCCACAGAAGAAACTGCTTTGGCGGCACAGCACCATGAAAGGCGGTTTTCCGGCAGCGTGGAATTGCAATCACGATCCGGCACGATAGAATCCCCTAACATTTTTTCCAACCCGAGGGAGCCCGACAATGGCCGACCTGCTGACACTTCAAAATCTGGGGAACCTGTTGATGCTGTGCTTTTTGCAGGCAGTCCTGGGGTTTGACAACCTGTTGTATATTTCGATCGAAAGCCAGCGGGCACCACTGGAAAAACAGAAATCCGTCCGGTTCTGGGGCATCATCATAGCCGTTGCCCTGCGTGTTGTTCTGCTGTTCGTGATGATCCGGCTGATCGAAACCCTGTCTGAGCCGTTCTTTGTCTTTGACAAACCCGGATTGATCGAAGGCGGTGTCAACTTTGCCACGCTGGTTTTTGTCGTGGGCGGAGTTTTCATCATGTATACGGCTGTCAAGGAAATCGCGCATATGCTTTCGATGGAAGATATCGACAACGATATGCACAACAAGAAGGGCACTTCGGCAGTCACGGTTGTGGTCATGATCGTGCTGATGAACCTGATTTTCAGCTTTGATTCCATCCTTTCGGCCCTCGCAATAACCAACGTTTTTCCGGTTCTGGCCACTGCAATCATTCTTTCCGGGATTGCCATGCTGGCGCTGGCGGAAACCGTTACGGCCTTTCTGAAAACAAACCGCATGTACGAGGTTCTCGGCCTGTTCATCCTGCTGATCGTCGGGGTGGTTCTGCTGGGTGAGGCGGGGCCGGCAGCGGGCCATGCCATGCACGACGAAGCCCTGAATATCAGAATTTTCGGGTACGAAATAATCCCGATGTCCAAATCGACCTTTTACTTTTCAGTTGTGGTGCTTGTCATTGTCGAACTGGTGCAGTCAGGCTACTCGCGCAAACTTTCAGCCCAGCGCCGGGCCAACAACAATAATACCGGACAATAATCCGGTATCCCGTCCTGAGCACTGTTTCGGGCGTTAATACTGGCATGCGCCCCTGCTTTGGCCTATATCTGAGGCGTAATGTGTAAATCCTGTTGTAGGGTTGCCTCGGGACGTGAGGATGAGGGATGACTGAAACCGGGCTACAGAAAATAGCCTTTTTATTGCTTGTTGCGCTGATTCTGTATGTTTCTGTGACGGGAGGCGCGTGATGGCTCGGCGTTATGGCGGGAAATACAGCCCGGAGGGTGAGGCCGAACCGAACGATGCAAAAACCGTTTCAATGCCGACCAACCCGTACCGCGGGCTGACCCGCACACGTGCCGGCGGGCGCGTCAATCTGCTGTTTTTTGCGCCTCTGCCACTTGCCTTTCGCGCGTTCTGGCAGGATCCGGCCGGCCTGGCCCTGATGCTGACGGCATTTGGCACACTCATTCTGGCGGCATGGTTGACGCGTGAAGGCCTGTTGGCTCAGGAATCCTATGAGGCGCGGAAAATAGCGCGGCGCCCGGCCATTCCCCGCAAGATTTTCGGATCCATCCTGACGGGTGCGGGGCTGTTCATGGCGGGTGTTGCCGCAAACCACGGGCTGATCACACCCGTATTATTCGGCGGCCTAGGGGCCGTTCTGCACTTTCTCGCTTTTGGCCCGGATCCCCTGAAAGACAAGGGAATGGAAGGTATTGACAGTTTCCAGACCGAACGCGTTGCGCGGGCTGTCGGAGAGGGCGAGGAATACCTGAATGCCATGTCAGACGCGATCAAACGGGCGCAGGATCGCAAGATGGAAAGCCGGGTGGCCAGGTTTCAGACCACGGCGCGTGACCTGTTTCGCACGGTCGAGGAAGACCCCCGCGATCTGACCGCCGCCCGCAAATATCTGACCGTCTATCTGATGGGGGCACGCGATGCGACCATCAAGTTTGCAGATATTTACGGACGCAGCCGCGACCCGAAGGCGCGCGCAGACTACGAAAACTTGCTGGATGACCTCGAACAGAATTTCGCAGCCAGAACCAGGGCCATGCTTTTGGATGACAAGAGCGACCTGACGGTAGAAATTGAAGTGCTGCGCGAACGTCTGCAGCGAGAAGGGGTTCGTTCCCAGTAACTGAAAGTAACGGAAGAAAAGGATTTGTTTTATGTCTGAAATTGCTCGCGAGAAAGCCAAGGAAACGCTTGCCGAGATAGAAAAGGTTGCCGCAATTGTCCTGCCGGAACCGTCGACGGAGATTGTCCCGCTGGAAAAGGCCGACAAACCCGTCGCCGCGGAAATTTTGAAGCGCATGGACGAACTGGACATGTCAGACACCGGCTCGATTGTCCGTTTTGGCTCAGGCGCGCAGGCAGAACTACAGGAAATCAGCCAGGCAATGCTGCAGGATGTGCGCAACAAGGATGTTGGCCCCGCAGGTGACAGCCTGCGTGATATCGTAACAACAATCCGTGGATTTTCCGTCAGCGAACTGGATGTGCGGCGCAAGCGCTCGTGGTGGGAACGCCTGCTTGGGCGCTCGGCCCCCTTTGCCAATTTTCTGGCGCGATATGAAAGCGTTCAAAGCCAGATCGACAAGGTCACCGACAATCTTTTGAAGCACGAGCACAAGCTTCTGAAAGACATCAAGTCTTTGGATTTGCTCTATGACCGGACGCTGAATTTTTATGATGAACTGGCGCTTTACATCGCGGCTGGCGAACAGAAACTGAAAGATCTGGACGAAAAGATCATTCCGGCGAAAGCGGCAGCCGTAGAGAAAGCCGCCGAGCCGGACCAGGTGATGGCGGCGCAGGAACTGCGTGACTTGCGCGCGGCGCGCGATGATCTGGAACGCCGGGTGCATGATCTGAAACTGACCCGGCAGGTGACAATGCAGTCCTTGCCCTCGATCCGCCTGGTGCAGGAAAATGACAAGTCGCTTGTGACCAAGATCAACTCGACCATGGTCAACACAATCCCGCTGTGGGAGACCCAACTGGCCCAGGCCGTAACCATTCAGCGTTCGGCCGAGGCGGCGGGGGCTGTCCGGGAAGCCAATGATCTGACCAATGAGTTGCTGACCGCGAATGCCAAGAACCTGCGTCAGGCCAACAAGATTGTGCGCGAGGAAATGGAACGGGGCGTGTTTGATATTGAGGCTGTAAAAGAGGCCAACTCGGAACTGATCGCCACAATTGAGGAGAGCTTGCAGATTGCGGATGAAGGCAAGGCGCGCCGGGCCGCAGCCGAAGAGGAACTGAAGAAAATGGAGGCCGAACTGCGCGATACGCTGGCTTCTGCGAAAGCGCGTGCTGACAAAACCGGTGAAAACCTGGGCACATCGGTTTCAAGCCGGTAAAACAATGCAACGGGCCCGTTTGAAAAAGACAGTGATCACCCTGACAGCGCTGCTGGCCCTGTCGGGATGTGATCTGCTGCAAACAGCCCCCCCTGTCATTTCACCGCAACCGCGGCCGGCAAAACCTGTTGCCGCCAAAATACCCGAACCCTCGGATGAAAGCCGGCAACAGTCGGCATATTTTGGCCGCCTTCAGGCTGATCTTCTGGCCCAGGATCTGCTTCGGCAGGGCGGCGGCGGGCCGGATGCGCCTTTTGACGCGCGCAACCTTGCCGACAACTTCATTCGCATCGCGCTTTTTGATGAATATGTTCAGGTTGGCGGCACTCTGGTGGCCAGGGCAACCCCCAGCCGTCTGCGGCGTTGGGAAAAACCGATCCGCATGGAAATCGAGTTTGGCGAAACCGTTCCCTTGGCCCAGCGCAAAAAAGATATTGCAAGTATTGCCAATTATACCCGCCGTCTGTCCCGCCTGACCGGGGTACCGATCCGCATAACCAAGAAAGATCCGAATTTTCACGTGTTGATCCTGAACGAAGACGAACGCCGCAAAATCGGCCCGCATATCCGCGCGGTCGTGCCGGGTATCGGCAATCAGGCCGTCGATACGATCGTCAACATGCCGCGTGACACGCTTTGCCTTGTCTATGCCTTCCCTGAATCCGAGGGAAAAGACAGCTATGGTCAGGCGATTGCCGTGATCCGGGGCGAACATCCGGACCTGTTGCGCTTGTCCTGTTTTCACGAAGAGCTTGCACAGGGGATGGGGCTGGCCAACGACAGCCCCAACGCCCGCCCGTCGATTTTCAATGATGATGAAGAATTCGGCCTGTTGACAACCCAGGACGAGATGATGCTGAAAATGCTGTATGACAAACGACTGACGCCTGGAATGACTCCGGCCCAGGCACGCCCGATTGTCGAGCAGATTGCCAAAGAACTGATGGGCGGCAGCGTTTGACCCCCATTGTCCGGAAAATGCCAGACTGCGAGAGGAAGTAAATAATGGGTATTCTTGATTTTTTGACCGGCGAATTTATTGACGTGATCCACTGGGTGGATGACACCCGCGATACAATGGTCTGGCGGTTCGAGCGCGAGGGGCATGAAATCAAGTATGGCGCAAAGCTTACCGTGCGTGAGGGGCAGGCTGCGGTATTCGTACACGAAGGCCAGTTGGCTGATGTCTTCACGCCGGGCATGTATTTTCTTGAAACCAACAACATGCCGATCCTGACCAAGCTGCAGCATTGGGATCACGGGTTCCAATCGCCCTTCAAATCGGAAATCTATTTCGTCAACACCACAAGATTTTCCAATCTGAAATGGGGGACCAAAAACCCGGTTATCCTGCGTGATCCGGAATTTGGCCCGGTCCGGGTACGGGCCTACGGGACCTATACGATCAAGGTGACAAACCCGGCCCGCTTTCTGACCGAGATCGTCGGCACCGATGGTGAATTCACCATGGATGAAATCAGCTATCAGATCCGCAATATCATCGTGCAGGAGTTTTCGCGCGTGATTGCCCAAAGCGGCATTCCGGTGCTGGACATGGCCGCAAACACCGACGATCTGGGCAAACTGGTTGCAACCCAGATTTCGGGAACTCTGGAACAATATGGCCTGACAATGCCCGAGCTGTATATCGAAAACATCAGCCTTCCCCCCGCTGTGGAGGCGGCATTGGATAAACGTACATCCATGGGCATGGCCGGTGATCTGGGCCGTTTCACCCAGTATTCGGCTGCCGAGGCCATGACCGCCGCGGCCAGCAACCCAACAGGTGGTGGCGGGATTGGCGCCGGCCTCGGAATGGGCATGGGCATGGCCATGGCGCAGCAAATGGCGCAACAGTCCGGCCCATGGGGGGCTGTCCCGGCGCAACAGCAGGCCACCCCACCCGCCCCGCCGCCGCCAGTGGAAAAAGTCTGGCACATTGCCGAGGATGGTGAAACCAAAGGCCCGTATTCGCGTGCCTCAATGGGGCGCATGGCAAAAGACGGCGCCCTGACGCGTGATACACTGGTCTGGACCGCGGGAATGGACGGCTGGCACAGGGCCAATGACATAGACGAGTTGGCTCAGTTGTTCACCGTATTGCCCCCACCTGCACCGCAAGGCTGAGACGCGCATGAAACAGGCCGCCGAGGAACATCGTTTTCCTTGCAATACCTGCGGATCAGACCTGCGGTTTGATCCTGCCGAGGGCCTGCTGGTTTGCGACTACTGCGGCAATCGGCAGCCGGTTCAGGAGGATTTCTTCCAGACACCCACACTGGAAGAACAGGACTACAGGCAGGCACTCAGCACCCTGATGCCAGCAACGCAAATGCAGGAGGCGCGATATGTCACCTGCACGAACTGCGGCGCGCGCATTGAAATTGAAGGGCCCGAACACGCCATAGAATGCCCCTTTTGCGCGACACCGATCGTTGCCGATTCAGGCACATCGCGGCAAATCAAACCGCATGGCCAGATTCCCTTCTCGGTAACCGAGAAAAACGCCAGAAAGTCCATGACCGACTGGCTGGGGAAACTTTGGTTCGCTCCGAACGGGCTGAAAGAATATGCGCGTAAGGGCCGGAAAATGCAGGGTATTTATGTTCCCTACTGGACCTACGATGCCGATACCCGTTCAGACTACACCGGCGATCGTGGAACTGTCTATTACGTCAGCCGGACCGTTCGGCGAGACGGCAAAAACGTGACCATCCGCGAACAAAAGATCAGATGGAGGCGCGTATCAGGCCACGTTGCCCGCTTTTTTGACGATATTCTGGTTCTGGCATCCCGCTCGCTACCGAAAAAATATACTGACGCGCTGGAGCCGTGGGATCTGTCCGCACTGGAGCCTTTCAACCCCGGTTATCTGGCCGGATTCGGGGCGGAAGGCTATACCGTTGAACTGGACGAGGGGTTCAAGGAAGCCGGCATATACATGGATCGGATGATCCGGCGCGATGTCCGGTTTGACATAGGTGGAGATCGTCAGAGGATCAGCTCATTGAACACCAAAATATCGGACATTACCTATAAGCATGTGCTCTTGCCCGTCTGGCTGGCCGCTTACAAGTACCGGGGGAAAACCTACCGCTTTGTGGTGAACGGGCAATCCGGCCGGGTGCAGGGCGAGCGGCCCTGGTCCGCATGGAAAATTGCCTTTGCGGCCATTTCTCTGGCCGTCATCGCCGCGACGATCGGCTATCTTGCGGCACAAAACCGATAGCAAGAACAGGATCGCGGGGCGACGATGCGCCCCGCAACTTGTTATTATCCCTTGGAAATCGGAACACGTTTTGCCCCGTCTGCCGAGGTGTCCTTTTTCTTGGCAACGGTCACGACGAGAATTCCGTCTTTCAACTCGGCCGAAGCCTTGTTGCCGTCAGCGTCTGGCGGCAAGCGGAAGGATCGGCTGAATGTGCCGTACTGGCGCTCGCTGAAGTACCATGTGCGGCCTTCTTCCTCCTTGACGGATTTCTTTTCGCCTTTCACGGTCAGAACATCGTCATTGACGGTCAGTTCGATATCTTCGTCCGCAACCCCCGGAAGCTCTATTGCAATGCGATAAGCGTCTTCGTCGGAAGATGCCTCGGAAGGTGGCGCAATCCATTCTGCCAGCCGGGCACCAACGTTGCGCAGGGGTTCGTAAAGTGAGGGCCAGAAACTGCTGTGTTGTGTTTTCTCAACCATTTCAATATCTCCTTTTGCTCTGCTCTGAATTGCTCTTTCCCCTGATATGGGTCTGTTTTCCCGCCCGCCAAGAGGGGGAGGAAAAAATGACGCGGCCAATTGCGATTTGCCAACGAACACGCCAGTATCGGGCAAGCAAACAAGTCAGGAAACCATGATGCCGGCAACCATTCTGTGCTGCGGAGAAGCCTTGATCGACATGCTGCCCGCAATGACGGACGACAACAGGGAATCCTTTGTGCCCGTCTGCGGCGGCTCGGTTTTCAACACGGCTGTGGCACTGGGCAGATTGGGGGAAAACGCCCGGTTTCTGGGTGGGCTGTCAACGGACATGTTTGGTGAAACCCTGCGCAAAAGCCTGGAGGAAAGCCATGTTGACGCCCGGCTTTCCCTGTCCAGCGATCGCCCGACCACACTGGCTTTTGTCCGTCTGGTGAATGGTCAGGCCCAATACGCCTTTTTCGACGAAAACTCTGCCGGGAGAATGCTGCGGCCCGAGGATATTCCTGACTTGCCGCAACAGGTGAAAACCCTGTTTTTCGGGGGTATTTCGCTGGCAACCGAACCCTGTGCAACAGCCTATGAAACCCTGATGCAGCGCCAGGCCGGGCGCTGTGTCACCATGCTTGATCCAAACATTCGCCCCGGATTTATTGCCGATGAAATCCGCTATCGTGCCCGACTGGAACATATGGTTTCCATGGCGGATATCGTAAAGGTTTCGGATGAAGACCTGCACTGGTGGTTCGGCGCAGGGGATGTGCAATCACTGGCCCGGAAAATTCTTGCGATGGGGCCAAATCTTGTGTTCCTGACGCGCGGCAGTTCCGGCGCCACAGCAATTACACCTCTACATACAGTCGCCTGCCCTGCATCAGAGGTGAGCGTTGTTGATACAGTAGGGGCCGGCGATACATTCAATGCCGGCGTTCTGCACGCATTGAACACGCAAGGCGCCCTGACCAAGCCGTCAATCCAAGCACTGGACAGGTCAGTTTTGCAAGAGGCGCTGGGGCTGGCTGTTCAGGCGGCATCGATTACGGTTTCGCGCGCGGGGGCCGATGCGCCATGGAAGGAAGAACTGCAATGAGGGCATTGATCCAGCGGGTGAGCAAAGCCTCGGTTGCCGTAGACGGGCAGACCATCGGGAAGATCGGAACAGGATTGCTGATCCTGGTCTGCGCCATGACGGGCGACACCGAAGAAAACGCCCGCAAGCTGGCAGCTAAAATCGCCCGGCTGCGAATATTCGCCGACGAAACCGGCAAGATGAACCGCGCGCTGGCAGACGTCAAAGGCCAGGCGCTGGTGGTCAGCCAGTTTACCCTTGCCGCCGATACGTCACGTGGCAATCGCCCCGGATTTTCCGCCGCTGCCGCCCCTGATACAGGCAATCATCTGTATCAGGTGTTTATTGATGAAATGCGCGTACAAGGGATCACCACTGAAACAGGCGAATTTGGCGCGGATATGCAGGTCTTATTGGTCAACGATGGCCCCGTCACGATCTGGCTGGAGGCTTGAAACCGACCTCGACCCGCGTTTATGGCGAGACGGTAAAGCCGAAAGACCAAGCCATATTCCGGTCGTTTTTCACCCCAGCGACAGTCGCATTTCAGCCTTTGCAAGGGATCAGTTCAAGCCGATAGACTCAAATCTTTCCAAGATATTATATACTATACTTCAAGTCATCTTTTCCGGCTCTACCGGCCACCGGCCCGGCACCATGCAGAAATTCCGCAACCCGCTTGCAAACGGAGGAACCGGACGCCAGACAGTTGGCCACGGAAACGCCGTTTATATAGTTGCCGGTCAGAAACAAACCAGCAACCCGGTCACTGCTTTGATTCAGCTTTGTACGCCGTCCGGGATGGCCCAGTGCATATTGCGGCAATCCCAATGGCCAGCGGCGCAGCCTGGTAACAACCGGTGCCCCCTTGATCCCCAAACCCTCGGCCAGTTCATCATGCATCAGCGCTGTCAGTTCAGCCGCATCTGCCTGCGCCAGTTCAGGATTGCGCACGCCACCTGCATAGGCCGAGATCGCCACGAATCCGCCCGGTGCGCGCTGCGGATACATTGTCGAGGCAAATTGCACCCCTGACAGGATACGATCGTTATCTCTGGTTGAAAGAAAACCAAGACCATCGAGCGGATGCGCAACCTGTTCACGCCGATAGCCAAAGAAGCCCACATTTACCGGCGGCGCCTGAATGCGGCCGGTCGTCTCGGCGCCAACAGGGTCAACCCGTTCCAGCAATTGCGCGGCGACATGCGGTTGCACGGCCAGCACCACGGCGCGGGCCTGACGGCTGCCCTCGCGGGTTTTGACGGCAAATCCATGCGCGGTCTTGCCAAGGCCGGAAACGGCAATGCCGGTGTGAACCCGCGCGCCCAGATGGCGGGTCAGCACCTGCGGAATTGTGCCGATGCCACCATCCCAGGAATACAGATGCCGCCCCGGCTCCGATCCGCGTCTGGCCCGCAGCACCCCGCGGGTGATCGACCCCAGCGCCTGCTCCATTTCCGCCAGCTTGGGAAAGGCCCCGCTGATCGACAGTTCCCTTGAATCCCCCATGAATATGCCGGCAGCCATCGGGTCCATCACCTTGTCGGCAAATTCGCGACCAAAGCGGCGGGCGGTAAAGGCGTGGATGGATTCCTCGCCCCCCTTGTGGCGCGGGATCAGCCCCTCGGCCAGAATGCGCGTGCGGCCCCGCAGCGACAGGTAGTTCGAGGTAAGAAACCCGGTCATTGAAGCCGGAATCCCGGTCAGTCGGCCATTGTCCCGCAGGTAACGCCGTTTGACATCCGGCCCCAGATCATGTGCCTGATCCAGCAGGCCCAACGCCTCAATCTGCTCGACCGCTTGCGGCACCGAAGCATTGAAAGTGGTCGGCCCGTGTTCCATCAGGAACCCGTCAAAACGCTCGGAAATCGCATTGCCACCGGTGCGCACCTGCCGCTCCAGCAGGTGCACATCCAGCCCGCGCTGCATCAGGTCATAAGCCGTCGCCAGCCCCGAAATCCCGCCGCCAATGACAATCACATCATGTATCATTTACGCCCCCGTTTGATAAAGGCAGGTGGCCCCGCATCGCCGAAACGGCGTTTGGCCAGCAGGGTCAGATCGTCTTTGGTCACTTCGGCTCGGCCTTCGCCGCGCACATGTTCCTCGGCCCGTTTGCGCACCATGCGGCGCACGAAACCGGGGATGCGGGCAAGGTGGGTTTCCGCATCGGATGTCCAGCGCATTGTGCTGCCCGCCGAAACCAGCGGCGTGATCACCGCGCCGCCTTGGGGCTGATAGGTGCACAGGCTGTCTTCGCCCATCATGTTGCCATTCATCGCCAAGGGGCGGGCGCGGCACCCGCCGCAGAGAATTTGAAATTCGCAGGCCCCGCAACGCCCCTCCAGTTTTGGCGCGCGCAATGCGTTCAGCACCGGCGCGTCCTGCCAGATTTCGGCAAAGCTCTGATCCTTCACCGACCCCGCCGAATTTTCCATATAGGGGCACGGGGTGACATCGCCCGTGGGCGTGATCCGCG
>Ga0256841_1000670_pt1 | contig 33631 bp, 30 predicted proteins | sample 356308metaG_FD_185971 | JGI IMG/M metagenome (GOLD analysis project Ga0256841, IMG submission 185971) | Hydrothermal vent microbial communities from Mid Atlantic Ridge, Atlantic Ocean - 356-308 | ecosystem: Environmental > Aquatic > Marine > Hydrothermal vents | place: Atlantic Ocean: Mid... | reverse complement strand
TTTATTTTCTTTTTACACATATACTTTATTGAATTTTTTCTTAATTTCAAAAGTAGCATTTAACACAAGAATTCTGAATTACAATTTCTTTTCATTTTAAGGTTTAGAATTATCTCTATTATTAACTTATGAAATTACCGTAATATAATAAGCTTTATAACAGTTTGAATTAATATTATAAAAATTATAAGGAATGGTAACATGAAAAGAATAAATTCTTTATTCCTTTGTAGTATGTTATTTCTTTTTATTAACTCTCTGTCAGCTCAAAATAATGAAATTAGTAAATCTGTAATTAAGGATGCGGAAAAGGTTATTGGGTTAGAATTTACAAATACGGAAATAGATTCTATGCAAGATGGTTTGAATGTTGCATTGAAGAATTATAAAGAAATAAGAAAAATTAAATTACCTAATTCTATACCACCTGCTTTTAATTTTAATCCTATACCGGTTGGTTTTAAACTTAATGTATCCGGAAGCAAATTTAAAGTATCGGATTATTCAAACACAAAATTGCCGGAAAATAAAAACGACCTTGCTTTTTATTCTATTGGACAATTAGCGGAATTAATCAGAACAAGGAAAATATCTTCTGTTGAGTTAACCAAGTTCTTTATAAAAAGATTGAAAAAGTATGATAATCAACTTAAATGCGTTATTACTTTAACTGAAAAATTGGCATTAGAGCAAGCTGAAAAAGCCGACCAAGAAATAGCCAAGGGGAAATACAGGGGAATGTTACATGGAATTCCTTACGGTGTAAAAGACCTTTTATCTGTTAAAAACTACAAAACCACTTGGGGTGCGGCGCCGTATAAAAATCAAATAATTAATAAAGACGCTAGCGTAATAAAAAAATTAGAACAAGCCGGTGCGGTTCTGGTGGCAAAGTTAAGTATGGGCGCATTAGCCTGGGGCGATGTTTGGTTCGGCGGTAAAACAAGAAATCCTTGGGATACAACTCAAGGTTCAAGCGGGTCATCCGCTGGACCGGCGGCGGCAACTTCGGCGGGATTAGTGCCTTTTGCAATAGGAACGGAAACTTGGGGTTCAATTGTTTCTCCTTCTACGGTATGCGGAGTAAGCGGATTGCGCCCAACTTACGGAAGAGTAAGTAGAACCGGCGCAATGGCTCTCAGTTGGACAATGGATAAAATAGGTCCTATTTGCAGAAACGCAGAAGACCTCGCAATTGTGTTTAAAGCAATCTATGGTGAAGATGGAATAGATCAAACTATTTATGATTATCCTTTCAATTACACTCCGGATATTGATTTCAAAAATTTGAAAATCGGTTATCTTAAAAACGATTTCGATAAAGATTATCCGTTTCATAAAAATGATTCTTTAACGCTTGTAACATTGCAATCATTGGGGGCAAAACTTATTCCTGTTCAATTGCCCGATCTGCCGGTTGAAAATATTTCGTTCATTCTTTCCGCGGAAGCGGCGGCTGCATTTGATGAATTAACAAGAACCAATAGAGATGATTTGTTAGTGCGGCAAATTAAAAACGCTTGGCCTAATGAATTTAGGTCGGCTAGATTTATTCCCGCGGTAGAATATATAAATGCGAATAGAATTCGCTACTTATTAATTCAAAAAATGGAAAAGATTATGCGGAAAGTAGATTTTTATCTGGCGCCTTCTTTCGAAGGAAATAATTTATTGTTAACTAATTTAACCGGTCATCCTTGTGTAGTGGTTCCCAATGGGTTTTCCGCAAAAGGATTACCGACAAGTATAACGTTTATAGGAAAACTTTTTGATGAAGGGAAAATTATAGCTGCGGCAAAAGCTTTTCAGGATGCAACGGATTATCACATGAAACACCCTTTATTAAAATAAAGTATTTTGATTGCAGCGATTAAGTGAATAAAAATATGGAAAATATTATGTCAAATAAACCGGAACAAAACAAACAAAATGTGATTGAATTTTACGACTTGATGTTCAATAAATGTAAACCGGTAGAAGCCATAGAAAAATATGTTGGTGATAAATACATTCAGCATAATCCTGAAGTAGGCGATGGAAAAGAAGCGTTTATAGATTACTTTACTAAAATGGCTAAGGAATACCCCGGGAAGAAAGTTGAATTTGTAAGGGTAATTGCAGAAGGGAATTATGTAGTGTTGCACTGTTTTCAGGAATGGCCCGGCGATAAAAATTATGCGGGAATGGATATTTTTAGATTAAATAATAAGGGTAAAATAGTTGAGCATTGGGATGTGCTGCAAGTTATTCCGGAAAAATCAAAAAACGAAAACACAATGTTTTAGCCGCAGAAATATTAACTTGATCTGCGGCTTATATTCTCCCTTCAAAACCTAGAACGGTAATTGTACGCCGCCTGTTAAGATTATTCCATCTTGACCGTATGCAATATTTCCTACCATACCGACGTTTGGTTTATTCAACATTCTCATACTCATTCCCGGATTTATATTAAATCTTCCTTTTATTGAATTATCGTTAAAAATTTGACTCATATCTAAAAACGGAGCTAATTCAATAGTCCAAGGAGTTCCCAGCATATCCATGTGAAAAGCTTGGTAACGGAATTCCATACTTAAAAATCCCATATGTTGCCCAAAGAATCTTCCCCTGTCAAAGGCGCGATCGGAAAAATCTCCGCCTATTGTTGCTTGGTCGAAAAACGGTATATTCCGGCTTGTTGTAAATGTCCATGAATTTCTGATTAAAAATGTAATTCTTTGATCCACAGTAGAAAAATATTGCCTTAAGTCAACGAGCAGCCTTCCATAATTATCTACTTGTTCGGGACTGGTTTTAACCTGATGAATAACTTGGTTATACTCACCGGTAATTTTGCCGTAAAATCCGTCAGTCGGTAAAAATTCGGAATTCCTATGGTCGTAAACTACGCTAACTCTTTCGCCGGCTATTGTTGCGCCTTTAATTCCAGGAACCCGGGCAAATTTTCCACCGGTGCTTGTAAGCGAAGTTGTAAAAGTTGTATTTCCTCTAAAATCTGCCGCCGCATCATTTACCGCAACCGATCTGTATTTACCGCCGATTGCAAAACGCAGATGATCTACAGGAAGCCAGTAAAGGTCCAGCACAACACCGGATTCGCTATGTGTGTATACTGTTTTATCTTCTTCTTTTGTAGCTGCACCTAATCCGTAAAATCTGTAACGCGGATCTTTGAATACATCGAGCTGAATTTCATAACCGAATCTGTCGTCCGATCCGATTGTTAAATTTTCCATGTGGAAATGAATTTGTTTGTCCTCTCCGTTTGTTGAAATTTCACTTGAAAGCCAATAATTAAAATAAGCTGCCGGGCAGCTTACCATTTCAAGAGCAAACGTGGTTCCGAATGTTTCGTTATATAATGCCCGCAATTGGAACAAACCGGTCATTATTCCTTCGGGAGTAAGATTAAGAAGCGCAAGGCTTCCACCAAGGGTTAATCCGTTATTTTCGGTATTCCCGACAAATGGCGCCCAAACGGTCTGAATATGTTTGCCATGGTTTTCAGGATCAATCCATAACCAATGCAGCAAGTTTGGAACAGCTGTATGTTCCGGCCAGCGGTATAGAAGTGTTTTCATAGGTTGACTGAGATTTACGACTTCTTCTTTAACCAAAAAATTTTGCGGAACTTGACGAACAGATGGTCCCGGAAGTGTTGTTTGAGCTACACGGGCATTCGGTACGACTTTTACAGTTGTACTATATGCTTCGTTTATATGTGTTATTAACTGACCGGCATTAAGTCCGGGTGTATAAGTAATTTTTGCTGTAATTTTATATTCCCCGCCGGGTAAATTTTCTTTTACCGAGAAAGGGACAACAACATTAATTTCACCTTGATGAATGTAGGTATATCCTTTATGCACAGGAACTCCGCTTGCTACAGGTTTAGGAAATATAGGCCGGCTAAATTGAAATTTATCCTTTGGTTCCATTTTAATTACCGTTGCGGAAGGGTTTCTTGTAGAAGGGTCGCTGCTTCCAAGCCAATAACCGCGCGGTATTTTAAACGTAACTATTAAAGCGGATTTTTGTCCCGGGCTTACAATTTCATTCACAGGTTTAATGGAGATTAAGATGGGATAATCCATTGATTGGGCTAAAATAATTGTCGATGAGATTCCGCCTAAGATTAACATCAGTATACCAATTATTACAATATGTAAACTTTTAATTTTCATAATAATTTCCTTCCGATATTATTTTAATTAAATAAAATTTAAGTAAATACTTAAAATTATTATACATATAAAACTTATATATAAAATAAAATTCTTAAAAACGATTACTTAATCTTCTAAGAATTCTTCGATATTATCGCTGAATTCCTCAACTCCGTTAGTATCCAAATGCGTTATAGGATGTTCGTTCATTAATTTTCTCAAGGTATTCTTCAATTTCATCAATTGAATGAATAAATCGTGTTCCGGTACTTTATCAACATCGTGCATAGGACTTTTAAAATAAAACGAAAGCCATTCTTGTACGCCGTGCATTCCGCTTCTTTGAGCAAGGTCGGCAAACAGAATTAAATCTAAAACTATAGGAGCTGCAAGTATTGAATCGCGACAAAGGAAATCTATTTTTAATTGCATAGGATATCCGAGCCATCCGAAAATATCAATATTATCCCAACCTTCTTTATTATCCCCGCGGGGAGGATAATAATTAATTCTAACTTTATGATAATGATTAGCATAGAGTTCCGGATATAATTCCGGTTGTAAAATTCCCTCTAATACGGAAAGCTTACTCTCTTCTTTAGTTTTGAAATTATCCGGGTCGTCAAGAACTTCACCGTCTCTATTTCCCAAAATATTGCTTGAAAACCATCCGGTTAGTCCTAACATTCTGGCTTTTAACATTGGAGCTATAACGGTTTTTAACATAGTTTGCCCGGTTTTAAAATCCTTTCCTGCAATCGGTACGTTCTGTTTTTTGGAGAAATCGATTAATGCAGGAGTATCAATTGCCAAATTGGGAGCGCCCATTATGTATGGAACACCTTCTGCAATAGATGCATAAGCATAAAGCATACTGGGACTTATATTGTCATCATTTTCACGCATTCCCATTTCAAAGTTTGCAAGCGTCTTGTGTACATTATGAATAGGAGTATATATTTCTGTGCTCCCAGCCCAAATAACAACAAGTCTGGATAAATTATTACTTATTTTAAAAGATTTGATATCGTTTCTAATTTGTTCCATTAAGTCGTATTTGGTCTCACCTTTCTTTACCCAATCGCCGTCCAGTCTTTTTACATATTGCTTTTGGAATGCAGCCCTCATAGGACGAATGTTTTCCAATTCATTTTTTACTACATCCAAATCACTATCTTTTAACACTTGTGCAATTTTTGCGCTTTCATAAGTATTTTCGTTTCGAATATCCCAACCGCCGAAAACTAAATCGTCTAAGTCAGCTAAAGGGACAAAGTCTTTTATTTTGGGAAAGTTTGCGTCAATTCTTTTACCGATGCGAATAGTTCCCATTTGTGTTAGCGAACCTATTGGTTTTGCTTTCCCTTTACGAACCGCAAGCGTGCCAGCTAAAAACGTTGTAGATACAGCTCCGTTTAGTCCCGCAATTAAAACGCCTAATTTGCCTTTTGGTTTTGATAGATTGTTTAACATTTTAGTCTCCTAAAAATCAATTTTAAAATTTAATTTATTACTTTCTCGAGCATATATTTTCAATTTCAAACAAAGAATGTATTATAAAATCCGCATCGCCGGTATTGTGTTCTTCTTTCCAACTTTTTCCTTTTAACCAAATAGTTTTGCATCCTAACTTTTTTGCCGGTATAACATCCCTTTGGTATGAATCTCCGATTACGATTGTTTTATCCGGACTCGACTTTAACATTTTAATTGCCAGTTCAAAAATCTTAGGCTCCGGTTTACTAATGTTTATCTCGGTTGAATCAATAATAACATCGAAATACGAATCTATATCCAACTCTTTACAAACGGTTTTTATATTACCATAAAAATTAGAAACCAGTCCGATTTTATAATCTAATTTTAAGGAATTTAATAATTGCCTGGTGTCGTTTATATTACTAATCACATCTTTATAACAATCTTTGGTAATTTGGTTAACATAATTTTCCACACCGTTGGAAAAGGAAATTTTTCTTTTGGTCAGATAGTTTAATTGTAATGATACTTGGGTTTTTAATGTTGAAAAGAGGTTATCATCTTTTTTTACATATTTGCTAACATTGGGTTCGGAATATACATACGCTTCTCTGAATTCCCCGTAGTTTATAGGAACTTTGTTTTTTTGATAAACCTCCCAAAATTTCATACTCCAATGAGTACCGTTAATATCCAGCGTTCCGCCAAAATCGAATATTATAGTATCTGTTGTGTTGAAGTTTATCATATCGATTCCAGAATTTTTTTGCCGGCTGTTTTATGTTTATGTAGTTGAATCAAAATCAGCCCGATTAAAATCCAGAAAAATTCGCGGATTCTGTTTACCAATCCAACATACACGCCGATTGTAGAAGTATACTTTAATCCGCTCATTATTAACATTATTCCGCCTTCTCTCGTTCCCAATTCGAAAGGCATAAAGAAAAGAATGTTCATAATTAACGAAGAACCTGCGCTTATGTATATTGCTTCGAGGATAGAAATATTAAATCCTATCGAACTCAGAATGAAATAAAATTCCACTGAAGCAATAATACGGGCTAAATAATCGAGCGTGAGTGACGAAAAAAATGACAATTTACGGTTATTGTAAAAATTTGTTATTTCTTTATCAATTTTAATAATCGATTCTTCTTTGGATTTTAATTTTTTATGATAATTTTTTAAAAAAGAAATTCTTAACAAAATTTTATAAAGCGAAGAAAGCACTCCTTTTTTATGGCGGGAAATAAAAAAGTAAATTGCTAAAACTAATACAAAGGACGTAACGGCAAATATAATTTTTAATGCTTCCGATAAAGGCGAAAAAATGCTCATCAAAATAATTGCGGAAAGCCAAAATATAAAGTGCGAAAGGAAATGGATCATTGTATATAAAACCGTTGAGGAAACTGAATTGTGCAATCCTAGGGACTCTTTTAGAGCTAATATTCTGTATGGTTCACCCCCAAGGTTAACTACTGGAGTAATATAATTAATAGCAAAACCGCTTAATGTTATGGCAAAAGTTTCGGCAAAGGAAATATTTTTATTTTTTCCGTCAATTATAAAATACCATGCCCAGGCATTCATTAAATAAACTATTCCCCAAATTCCTATAACAGGCAAAAACCACCAACCTGTTTTTTTTATATTTAAAATAATATTATCAATTCCGAAGTTGAATATCAGAAAAGTAAAGACGGCAATGCCAATAACAAAAAATATTGTTTTGAATTTCTTATTCATTTTATAAAAGTATAGTTCGTTGTTCTTTTGCCGAGCGGTAGCAAGCTTCCATCAATTTAATTGATTGGTATGCTTCGTTTACCCATCCGGTTGGTTTCAGTCCGTTTTCTATTCCTTTTATGAACTCTTCGAATAACGAGACGTAAAGGGCCGTATAATTTTTTTTATCGGAGGGATCGGGAATAGTTAAAATTTCTTCGTTATTTCCGACGGTTTTTACAAGATTTGTTCCGCCGGAATATTTTAAGTTAACGTTTTGGGAAACAAGATTTGCGCTGTTTAATCTGGAATTACTGCCCCATGTAAGTGTAATTTGGGATAATCCTTTTTCGAATTCGATTGTTGTAAGTGCGGTATCTTCAACCTCATAATCATGGTGAGCCAAGTTAAAAATATTAGTAGTTACTTTTAACGGTTGTCCTAACATCCAAATGGAAAGATATAAATAATGAACTCCGGTATCGGCTAAAATGCCGCCTCCGCTTACTTCTTTGTTTATTCTCCATGGATTATTAAAAATTTCCAAACCGGGATCTGCATGCTGCCGGAATACATTGAATTGTAAAAAAATTTTATCGTTTGAACCCAGCCTGGTTATTTGTTCTTTAAATTCCCGCCATAAAGGTAAAAATTTATATTGATGGCACGGGATAAAATACTTATTGTAGTTTTTTAATTTGCCGTATAATTCCTCGGCCTCATTAAGGGTAAGAGTAAAAGGTTTTTCACTAATTATATTTAAGTTGTTTTTAATTCCCGCTTCAATTACATCTTTATGATATTTCGGCGGCGTTGTAATATCCAGGAAATCTATATCGTTTGAGTTTAACAATTCCTCAATCGATTTATAAAATTTTAGTTCAGGATACTTTGCTTTGCTTTTTGCACGGTTTAGGTCATCCGGTTCCACTACTGCGGTTAAAGAAACTTTATTTTTCAAACCGTTATTAAAATAAGCAGCAAGATGACTGTTTTGCGCAATTTTGCCAAACCCTATTAAAGCTCCTTTGAGCATTTAATTTCCTTTGCCTTTATCTTTTGCAAACCGTAATAAATATGCACTGATCTTCTCTTCCTTTATAGAATAATAAACCAACAGCAGGTTAAGTACGATTAATTCGAATAAAAAGTAATATAAAATATTTGCCCAAAAAATTGTGATGAATAAAACTATCATGCGTGTATTGGTAGTTAAGATACTGCCGTATTTAATCATCGGTTTATTGTATTTTCTGTACTCTTGGCTTAACCAAGCCGGCACAACCCCGTTGAAATTATCTTTTATGTATCTGTAAAGTTTTCTTATTGATTTGGACAACGCCTGTTGTTGCCTTGTGTAATTAATATAAAGCCTGAGAAGAATTTTTTTTGCGAAGTCTTTAAACCATGAAAGTTTGTTGTATGTTTTTAATACATCTTCTAATTCATCAATTTGCCCTATATTTTTACCGGTTACAAAATAGAGATAGAAATTTCTGTAATATTCCGACATTGCGCTCTGGAACGAATGACTTAATCCGGATATTGCTGCGATTGCAAAAATCCACGGTGTTCCGCCTTCAATTACATACCTTGCACAAAGATGAAGATAAATACTAATAAACATTAAGTTACCCGCAACACCGTCAAATATTTTTCCGTAGCGGGAATGAATATTGGTCATACGTGCAAGTTGACCGTCGGCAGCATCGAGCGATTCGGCAAATACCAGTAGAAAAACCCCGATTAAGTTTATTTTTACATCTCGGTAGAAAAATAAATGTCCCGCCGTAACGCCAAAAATAATACTAATAAATGTTACTACATTCGGTGTAAAGCCCAATTTTTTGGAAATAACTGCTAATCCGTAACCAACCGGGCGGTAGAAAAGTTTGTCTAATATTTCTTCCGTATCCTCGGACTTATATGTTGATCTAATATTTGAGCTGTTGAGCAACATAAGTAAAAGCCTCCTCCATAATTGAAATACCTTCTTCGGCAATTTCCTCCGTAATTATTAACGGAGGATAAATTCTTATATCTGGGTTATAACCCATAACAATTAATCCGCGTTTCAAACATTCGTGGAAAACCATTTCGGTATATTTTTTATCAAGTTTTTCTTTAGTATTATTTCCTTTGACTAATTCTATTCCAATCATCAATCCTTTGCCGCGCACATCGCCAATAATCGGGATACGGTTTTTCATTTGGTTAAATTTTTCCAACATAAAAGCGCCGACTTTTGCCGAATTTTCCACCAGTCCGTCTTCAATAATTGTTTTCAAAGTTGCGTACGCTGCCGTAGATGCCATCGGGTTGCCGCCGTAACTTGATGAACTTCCGCTCGGATTTCCGAAAGGTTTTGCGAAAATTATTTCGTCTCTGCTCATTACTCCCGTCATTGGAAATCCGCCGCCGAATCCTTTCCCGATTGTAATTATATCGGGAACAACATCTTCGTGTTGGGTCCCGAACATTTTACCGGTTCTGCCAAAGCCTGTTATCATTTCATCACAAATTAACAAAGCGTCTATTTCATCGGCTAGTTTTCTTAATTCTCTTAAATATCCCGGCGGTGGAACAACATTTCCAGCGGTTCCTTGAATCGGTTCTACAATAATGGCGGCAATATTATTTGTTGTTTCGTAACGTATTTTTTTCCTGATATGCTCCACACATTCGAAATTGCAATCCGGAAAGGTTTTGTTAAATTCACAATGGCGGCAATCGGCATAAGGAGTATTGTAAATTCCAGGAGTTAAAGGGCCCAAACCGGCTTTGAAATTATCGCCTAAAAGTCCTAAAACGCCCATGGTTTTACCATGGAATCCGCTCCAAAAGCCCATAAATTCTGTTTTCTTAGTATAAGATTTGGCCATTCTTAAAGCTGCTTCCACCGCTTCTGCGCCGCCGCTGTAAAATTGACTTCTTCTCAAATCCCCTATTGCAACTTCGGAAAGAAGTTTGGTTAAAGCAACTCTGTTTTTAGATGTAAAACTTCCGACGTGAATATGCTCTAACTGATTTTTCATCATTTTATTGTATTTGGGATGGTTATAACCAAGACTGGCCACGCCAACTCCGGCAAAGAAGTCGATATATCTATTTCCATCTGCATCGTAAACCAAACAACCCTCGCCTTTCTCAATGGTAATTTTGGAACGGGTTGCAATAGTTTGAATTCCCGGCGCTATGTATTTTTGTTCTTCTTCAAAATACTTTAAAGATTCCGGTCCGGGTATTTTAGTCTTGATTGAAGCGAATTTTTGTTTCGTTACATAATCCGTATTCATATTTTTCCGCCTTATTAAATATTAATTTTGCTATTTGTTTACTTGCTTGTTCTCTTATAGGTGCGAAACTGGGCCAATCGTTAATGTCGATAATACTGATCGAACCGTCTTCCGCAATTACGGCATCGCCGCCATAAATAAAGAGTCCTAAAACTTCTGCTGACGATTTTGCCAATTCTTGTAATTTTTTTATATTAAACTTTGTATGGTTTATACCGTTAAGATAATACCAATGGAATAATTTCGTGTTTCTGACCGCGTAAAATTTAACAACATCGCCGTCCAAGTGAGTTTGTAAAATTGCATCGGATATTCCCCGGCGTTCAAATTCCCTAAGAGTAATAAGCATTTCGGAATTGGAATAAACCAGAGTAACATCTTCGCGGTGAACGGCATGAACGTCGCCCCGTTTAACCCAAATTTTTCTTGAGCCGAAGTCATCAAAATTAACGGAATTAGTATTGTTGGTTTTAACGTGAACGCTTTTCGGAAATGGGATTCCGCTTTCCGGTAAAAGTTTGGTCATATTTACCCTGTAGCAATTTTTGACGGAGGCGGGTGAGTTAATTATTTGCCGCCCTTCATTTTCATAATTCATTAGTTCGTTTGTTGCACGTTCGCCCTGTACCATAGAAAAAATCATCTTTTCCGGTATTTCTATTTTCCCTATGTCTTCTTCGTTGTATATTGATACAACAGCGCCAAGGCCAATTAAATGTTCGGCTGTTCGCATAAGGATTAAAGAATCATTTTCAATATGATTCGGTGAATAGTCAAGCTGTCTTTTAATTCCCGCTAATTTTATCCGCATTTTACCGGTTCACCTTGTTAAAAAATAGAAAATTGTATGTATCTGTCGGGGTTATTTTTCAAGTCAACCGATAACGAATCGAGATCCATAATTAATTTCTTAAATGTTGTATACAGTTTTTTGTTATTTACCAGACTGCCTGCAATTGAGGAATCGGCGTTCAACTTATCGGTAATTCCGGTTAAGTTGGTCAATAAAGCATTTAAGTTATGGTATAACGAATCGGTTGAAATCAATTTTCCCAAACTTCCTTTCCCGTTTGAAACGGAATTACTAATTTTATTAAAGTTTTTTGTTAGGGAAGCTAATTCATTATAAATTGAATCGCTGTAAGCTAATTTACCTAAAGTTCCTTTTTTAGAATTTATTGATCCGATAAAAGAATTTAATCCGTGTATTACGTTTTTTATATCGTTGGAAAGAGTATTGTCTGTTAATAATTGCGAAAGGCTTCCTTTCCCTTGCGAAACCGAATCCGATATGATTCTTAAGTTTTTCATAACAACAACAAAGTCGTTAAGCGCCGGTTCAAGTTCTTTGGAAATTTCGTTTATTGTTAATGATTTATGGAATTTGATGTAATCCCCTTCGTTTAACGGAGTTTCATTGGGTTTGCCGAGTTTAATATCCACAAATTTATCGCCTAACAATCCGATTGTTTTTATTTCTGCGGTTGAGCTTTTAGTTATTTGGTTTTTATATTTAGACAGAATTTCCAAATGAATATTAATACCCGGGACATCATTTTTCGTTTTAAAATCCAATTTTTTTACGGTTCCTATTTTAATACCGCCCAAAGAAACCAAATTACCTTCTGCCAACCCTTGAACGTCTTGTACAAATAACTTCAGTTCGTAAGAGCTGGCAAAGTAATTTCCACCAGTTCCTACTAAAAAAATAAAAAGGAAGAAAATTACTAGTCCGATAAATACTGTTAAACCAACTTTAAGGTTAGCAAGTTTTAAATTTTTGTCGCCCATAATTTAAATTACTGATTTATGTTTAAGAATTTTTAATTCCTGATTGATTTCGAAAAAGAAGTCCTGGACAAAATTGTTCGATGAATTAAGCAAATTATCAACGGTATTAGTCTCAACAATTTTTCCGTTATTCATAAGGGTCAGTTTGTCTCCTAAAATTATTGCATCTTGAAGAATATGAGTAACTACGATTGTAGTTGTTCCGGATTCTTTAACTTTATTAATTAATTCCACTATTGATTTTGCATTAATAGGATCGAGTCCGGTTGTCGGTTCGTCGTATAGCAGAATGCAAGGTTTGAAAGCCAAAGCGCGAGCAATTGCGACCCGTTTTTTCATTCCGCCGCTCAATTGTGCAGGATACAAATCATCGGTTCCTTCCAAATTCACAAACTCAAGTGATTCCTTAATGCGGAAGGAAATTTCTTTTTCGGTTAAATTTTCTTTTTCTTTTAAAAAATAGCAAACATTTTCGGCAACGGTTAAAGAATCGAACAAAGCGTTTCCTTGAAATACCATTCCCATTTTTCTTCTTACATGTAATAATTGATTTTCGGATTTATTAGTAATGTCTTCACCGTCTATAATTACCGTTCCTTTTTGAGGTCGCCATAAACCTAAAATTACTCTTAAAACGGAACTTTTACCTGCTCCGCTAGGTCCTAAAATAATAGCTGTTTTACCTTCGCAAACATTCAGCGATATATTATTAAGAATTTGTTTTCCTTCTAAATTTAACGATACATTATTGAGGGTTATCATTTGTTACATAACCTCCCAAACAACTTTGGTAAAAATAAAATCGATAACAAGAACGGCAACGGAAGAAGAAACTACCGCCTTTATTGTATTTTTACCCAGACCCGTTGTACCGCCTTTTGTGTAAATACCGTAATAACAGCTTATTGTTGCTATAAAAAATGCAAAGAAAAAAGGTTTCAGGAAGCCTACGAATAAATCCTTAAGTAAAAGTGCATCCAAAGCGGAATGCCAATAAAACGATACATCCATGTGGAATGTGGTAATAGTTATAAACATACCGCCCAATATACCGGTTATATCGGCTATAAGGGTTAGAGGTAAAAACATAATCAATGCTGCAACCACGCGCGGAACTATTAGTCTATCAACAGGACTGGTTCCGAAAGCGCGCAAAGCGTCAATTTGTTCGCTCAATTGCATCGAGCCAAGCTCCGATGTGTTTTTAGCGCCGGTTCTTGCCGCTAGAAGAAGTCCGGTAATAATAGGTCCTATTTCCCTGATCATTCCAAGAGAAACGGTTCTGCCGATTAATGTTTTAGCTCCGAACAATTCAAGTTGATGACCGACTTCAATTGCTAAAATAATACCTACAAATAATCCTCCTCCTAAAGCAACCAAAAACGCCTTTGCGCCTATTAAGTACATTTCTCTCAGAGCATCATCTTTATATTTAAAGCAACGGAACATACCGCGAATTATATCTTTTACAAATAAAGTGTAGTTTTGTAAACCCGAAAGTATTTTGGTAAAGGTTTCCATAGTTATTAAGACGAATAATAATTCAAATTGTTATCTATATTAGTCAAAAATTCCTCGGCGGTTTTAATGTCGTTAATATGGTCAACATCAATTATTTTACTAAACGAATAAGCGCGCATTTTATAGCCTTTTTCCAACAAAAGTCTTAGAAAATTTCTCAACCGGTTTGTTCCTTTACTTAATGCATATTCCATTTGTGAAAAAATTAATGATCTGAAAAAATACGCACCGCCGGTTACGAATTGATTATCATTTATTGAATCGTCGAATTCAAGAATGTTGAAACCGGAATCTAATTTTACACTTAACGGTTTTTCGTCATCTATAAATTCCGTTACAGCCAAAATTGCATCATATTCTTTGTGAGTCTTGCAAAATCTTACAAAATCCGAAAATTCTGAATTGCTGTAGACAGAATCGGTGGTGGAAAGGAAGAATGGTTCGTCCCGTAAGAATTTGGACAATTCAAACAAGCTGTGCATAGAGCTTGGTGTGGACTTTACAACAATATTTAACGGAATACCGAGATTTAATGAAGTTAAATGGTTTTTTAATTCCTCCGAGTTTTCATTAATTATAATTGAAATGGAAGTTGCATCGTTTTGAATAGCGGAATTGATTACCCGGTCAATCATTGGTGTGTTGTGGATCTTCACCAGCGGTTTCGGTATGCTAATTCCTTCTTGTTTAAGCCGCGAACCTTCTCCGGCGGCAATAATTGCAAAATTCATATAGCAACCTTTCATAAACTCCCAATTAAAATATTAATCGGGACGATAAATGTAATAAAATTTGATCTAAAAAATTAATATGTAATTTTAAATAGTTATGCGCTTACGTTGTGTCATCCCCTTTACAATTAAGTCAAACGGTCATGCTTCTTTGGGAACGGCAACTCTTTGTATGAATATACGTAAAATTGGTTTATAAATATGAAATTTTCTACGTCGTAATAAATAAATTAAAACAGTATAAATTTTTTATTTTTGAAAGGACGTTTTTGCTCAACAAAAACAATTTTGACAGGTATAAAAATAAAACCGGGCAAAATATTTGCTGAATACTTCAGAATAATTATTTGTTAACCTTTAATCAATAAGGTGTTTATTCAATCTTATTTATCTTGCTCGTAAAATCAATTTTAATATTTTAGTTTTTCCGTTTCTTTCAATTTCAAGGGTTACTTTATCGCCCGGTTTGTGTTCTTTTAAATAAACCGAATAGTCTCGCAAGTTTTTAACGATTTTCCCGTTAAACTTTTTAATTATATCCCCTGTTTTTAATCCGGCTTTAGTAGCGGGGGAATTTGGAACTACTCCGCCGACTTTTACGCCTTTGCCGGAGAAAGCAAAATCGGGAATTGTACCGGTGCTTACTTTTCTGATTTTTTTAGATTCTTTGGTAGTAATGCTTTTCTCTTTACTCCTTAGTTTTTCCGGACCTGTATATTTTAGCGGCTCTTCCCGTTCGGCAAGATATTCCAGCACTTCTTTTGTTACCGTTGCAACTTTTACCAAACCTTCGGAATCTATTTTATCTGCAATATCGGTCGGACGGTGGTAATCGGTATTAGGACCGCTAAATAACTGTACTGCAGGAATACCGTTTTTAATAAATGAAACTTGATCGCTAGCGTCCAATTGTTGTGTAACCATATCCGTTTTGATGCCTGTTGTATATTCGGTTCCCATAAAAATAAATTTCCATTCCCGCGCAGAATTTCCGTTAAGAATCAATAATTTTTTCCCTTCAAGTCTTCCAACCGTATCTAAATTCAAATCGGCTATTGTATTGTCCGGAGTTATAGGAAATGTTTTTACAAAATGTTTTGAACCTAAAAGTCCTTCTTCCTCGCCGGAGAATGCGGCAAAAACAATAGTTCTTGCCGGTTTAGCCGTTTTGCCCATAATTTTGGCTAATTCCAATAGCACTGCTATGCCGCTGGCATTATCGTCGGCGCCGTTATGAATTTTTCCTTCATCACCTTTATGAACATCGGGCCATCCCAATCCAAGATGATCGTAGTGCGCAGATATTACGACGTATGTATTTTTTAACTTTTCTTTAGTTCCGGGAATAATTCCGATTACGTTTTGTAATTTTAATCTTCCTTTATCTTTAAAAATTTTATACCAAGTTTGAAAATAAGTTCCGTTATCGCCGGCGGGAAGTAACCCTGCAGACTTAAAATGATCTGCTATATAATTTGCAGCTTCTTCAAGCTCTTTTGTTCCGAGTCCTCTTCCTTTTAATTTATCGGAAGCAAGAAATTTAACGGTCTCAAGCATTCTTTTACTAGAAAATACCGGTTTAAGGTATGCTAAAGCTTTTCGTTTTTCCAGCTTGGGTTTGATATTGCCGGCAGTTTTATCTAAAATTTTTACCAACGGAGAATTAATAATGGGCCATTGACCTTTAACAATATTTGTAGGTTCGGTCCCTTCGAATGCCAAATAGCCGTATTTACCATAATGTGGAAGTTTTCTCACTAATCCGTCAATTGCTTTAGAGTTGTTTATAGTAAGTAAAACCATAACTTCTTTTATGTTTTTGGGATTTCTTACTGAAATTATAAAGTCGTTGTTTTTCTTGCCAACACTTTTATTATTAAATTTTACCGAATCGGCAGTGAGAGAAACTTTATAGTTTTTTAATCTGCTTTGAATGAATTTAGTAAACAGATTGTTAAATCCTAAAATATAGATTGTTCTATCCGTCGGTAATTCGTCCGCTTCATTATCGTTTATTACCGTAATATTTAATTTTTGGGTTTTCTCCCATTTGGAAATAAAATTTTTATAATTCTTTACTTCTTGTAGAGAAGCTTTTGAAGGTAAAAGGAATAACGCTTTTTTCTTACCGAATGCGGTTGAAAGAGCCGGCGGTATTTCATGGGGATCGAGCCGTCTAAAAACATCGTATTGCGGATCGACCAATATTTCCAGGGGTTTGTCTTTAACGGTTAAGTTTAATTTTTCTTCTCTGGCGGAAATTGTAAATACTTTTGTTTTATTTCCGTTTTTAGTAACAACAACTACCGGCACATCAACGGTGAAGGGATCTTCTTTTTGTGTTTGTTTAAGTGTGAACGAAATATCAAAAAAATCATGAATTCTTTTGATTTTAACGTTATCCAAACTTAAAACGGGAGCTCCGGTTCTGTTAATCCATTGATCGAAAAATTGTTTTAGCTTATATCCTGTTACTTCCTCGAACGATTTTCTTATATCATTGAACGAAGCAACCTTAAACTTATTATTTCTGTAGAATTTTTGTAAAGATTTTCTAAAGTTATCATCACCTACTTTTCTTCGTAACATGTGCCACATCATCAAACACTTTCCATAACCTATAGCTTCGCTTGGAGCATCGTATCTCGATCTGAATTTGCTTAACGGAAAATCATTCGAAACGTTCACATAATCCGTAAATTTTTGTAATGTTGATCTTCTGTATTCTTCGCCTTGTCCCCGTTGTTCTTTTATCAGATGGTCGGCGTTATAAGCCGTAAGTCCCTCGCACCAATTTCCTTTGCTAAAATCTACGTAAACACTGTTTCCCCACCAGTTGTGTAAAAGCTCGTGAGGATATGAAGAATGTAAAATAAAAGGGAACCGGATTATTTTTTCACCGAGCAATGTAAACGAAGGCATTCCGTATCCTGTTTCCCAGAAATTTTCGACCAATGCAAATTTGGAATAAGGATAAGGGCCGAACAACTGCCGGTACATTTCAAGATATTGAGCCGTGGTTTCGAGGTATTTGTTTGCCAGACCGTCGTCCGGTTTTCGTAAAAATGCCATTGCAGTTACGGAGCCGGCATCGTATTTATATTCGGTAAACTTTGCCGCAATTAAAAATATTTCTTCTTGCGGAGAGGGGGAATCCCACTTATCTAAATGTAAACCGTTATGTTCGCTTTTCGTTATCCGTTTACCTTGACTTACGCTTTCCCATCCTTTTGGCAGTATAACCGTTAAGTCGAAATTTACTAACATGTTGCCGAACGTCGGCACCCAGAAAGTAGACCCTGCCAGATAAACGCCTTTGGATGAAATTATTCCCGGCGATTGACTAAACCCGCGTGCATAGTTTTCTGCGCTTTGTTCTATGGGAGAATCTATTTTTCCTTTGTATTTTATTGTAAATTTAACTTCACTGTTCTTAGTAACCGGAATAACCAATTTGTATTCGTCTAATTTTAACTTTTGTTCGTTTTCCGGTTCTTCCCTGTCAATTCCAATATCTGTAGCGGATACATGTTTTTTTATTAAAGTAATCTTTACCGGTTTAGATACGAAGTACGGCTTAAGTTGATCATTTAAAGAAAAAACTAACTTGTTCGCATCAGTGTTTTGCGGAATTGTTATTTCATCTGTTACTTCCAGAGATGAATTATCCGGATTTACCTTAGCTGTTATGTTATGATGAATAGTTTCACTCTGTGATAAAATGGTTGAGACGGAAAGCAAAATACTTAAGAATAAAATTTTAAATTTCATGACGTTACCTTTTGAAGTGTAAGTTCTTTAAAAAAAATAAACGGTAATTGTAATTTAATAATTCGGCAATACATTAAAGTAAAAATATTACTCCGTTTGTTAAGCGCATTTTCTCAAAAAAAGTTTCTGACTTCTAATAAATAAGCTTATTTTTATGTTTCAAGTTTTGCTTATATATACTTAATACGGAGTACAACATGATAAAAGTATTGCAAATAGGACTTGGACCGTTAGGGCAAAAAATTGTTCGTTTCGGTAATCAAAGAAAAAATATAAAATTTATTGGAGCGGTAGATCTTAATCCGGCTATTACGGGTAAAGATTTGGGCGATATTTGTAAAATTGAAAAGCTGAATGTAAAAATTACAAACTCGGTAAAAGAAGCTTTAAAAAAGAAAAAAGCCGATGTGGTAATTCTTACTACCGTTTCCGGTATAAATAAAATTGTAAAACAAATTGAAAACATTGCTAATTATGGCATCCCTGTTGTTTCTACTTGCGAAGAATTATCTTACCCATGGAAACGGCATAGTAGAACTGCAAAAAAGATTGACGGTATATGTAGAGCCAATAATATCGCATGTCTCGGCACCGGAGTTAATCCCGGTTTTTTAATGGATTATTTGCCTTGTGTGATTAGTTCGGTAAATCAAAATGTAAAAAAACTCAGTGTATTTAGAATTCAAGATGCATCCGTTAGAAGAATTCCGTTTCAGAAAAAAATAGGGGTCGGTTTAACTCGTAAGGAATTTAATGATAAAGTTAGGAAAAAAATCATTAGGCATGTAGGATTGCCGGAATCGATTGATTTGATTGCCGCTTGTATGAATTGGAAGGTGGATAACGTAAAAGAGGTGATAAAACCCGTAATTGCAAAGGAAAAAATAACAAAAGGATTTAGGGTTGTAGAAAAAGGGATGGTCTGCGGCGTGGAGCAAATTGGCAGAGGATTTGTAAACGGAAAAGAAGTGATCAAATTGGTATTTAAAGCTTCTTTGGCTGAAACAAATCCTAACGATACCATCGAAATTAAAGGTGAACCGGATATCAAATCCGTTATAGAAGGTGGAGTAAACGGTGATATTGCAACTTGTGCAATTACATTAAATTCGATTAGAAGTATCTTAAAAATGAAACCTGGGTTACATACCATGTTAGATATTCCGGTTCCCGGTTATTTCCGGTAGAAAATTCTTACACTCAACAGGGAAAAATATTTTGAAAATTGAGTAAGCGCAAATATTAAGGTTTTACCGTAAAGAAAAACCGGTTATTTAAAACAAAAATAAAATTTATTCATTTTTGTATTTTACTAACTCTTTAAATTAAAATGAGTGGAAAAATGACTTTTAAAAAAATACTATACTTGTTTACTGCAATTCTTCCGGTTTTTATAATTGCATCTTGTAAAACAAATAAAAGTAACGAAGAAAATACGGATGTTAAATTTAATTTAATTAAACCTTCGTCGGGAATTTACGCTGTTATTGAAAAAAATGTTCCTGAATCGAAAACGGTAAATCATTATTTTGAAAAAAACACATTCGAAAAAAATAAATTAATTAAAGTTGAAAGATTTGATAAATCCGGAAAACTTACCGATGGTCTTTTCGTTCCGGCAGTTACGGCATTTGAATACGACGCGCAAAACAGGGTTAAGTATTTGCGCTATTTCGACAAAGTGGGTCGACCCGCATTAAACCCGAAATTTAATTACTCAAGCGTTGAATATATTTATAATAACGCCGGCAGGGTAATTGTTGAAATTTACAGAGATAAAGATTTCAAGTTATTGAAAGTGCCGAAAGATAATAGCGGAAAGATTAAACAAAATGGTTTTATTGCGCCCGTTCTCGCCTATATTTATAATAATAAGAATCTTTTAATAAAAGCATTTGACGAAAATTTTAATCTGATTAAAGAAACCACCGGGCAAAAACCTTGTATCCCTTTCATCGATTGCGGTGAAAATTAATGGAGATTATTTTTCACGATTATATTCAAATTGCAGGTATAATTGACGCTGAAGAATTAAAAGGATTAATTAATGCCGGTGTAAATTTTTTGGGCTTTCCGCTTCGCCTTCCGGTTAATAAGGAAGACCTTCCGGAAGAGAAAGCCGCCGAATTAATAAAAACCATTAATGAACCAAATCATGCTGTTTTAATAACCTATTTGGATAAAGCCGGCGGGATTATTCAATTTTGTAAAAAACTAGGTTCTTCCATTGTTCAACTTCACGGTAATATTAAAGCGGCGGAATTAAAAATTTTAAAGGAAGAATTTCCCGGTATAACCGTAATTAAAAGCTTAATAATACGTAATTCGAATTTAAACAATTTAAAAAATACAATAGAAAAACTATATCCTTTTTGTGATGCTTTCATTACAGATACTTTTGATCCGGATACCGGAGCAACAGGCGCTACAGGTAAAACCCACGATTGGCAAATCAGTAAAACGCTTGTCGAATTTTCTCCTAAACCGGTAATTTTAGCGGGTGGTTTAACTCCCAAGAATGTAAAAGAGGCAATCTTATTTGTTAAGCCGGCAGGAGTAGATTCGCATACCGGAGTGGAAGGTAAAAACGGCAGAAAAGATTATCGGCTTGTAAGTGAATTTGTAAATGAAGCAAAAGCGGCATTTAAAATGTTGAAATAACCGCTCGGTTGTTTCTAAATTAGTTTTGAATAAGTACGGGCAGCATGGAATTAAAACGGTTTACATAGTTTGAGAGTTTAGATGGAATTTCGAAAACAAGATTATTTAATAAGTACTGACAAAACAAAATTGGATGTTCATGTAATTCACAATTTTTTGAAGGAAACATATTGGGCTAAAAATATACCGCTGAAAGTTGTGGAAAAATCGATCCGGAACTCTGTATGTTTCGGGGTTTATTATCAAAATAACCAAATTGGTTTTGCAAGGGTTGTTACCGATTATTCCACTTGCGCTTATATTGCAGATGTTTTTATTCTTAAAGATTTCAGAGGGCAAGGACTTGCAAAATGGTTGATGGAAGTTATAATGAATTATCCCGAATTGCAAAATTTGAAAAGATGGATGCTCGGTACAAAAGACGCACACGGTTTATATTCACAATTCGGTTTTACTGCTCCTAAACATCCCGGCTGGCTTATGGAAAATACGGATTTGGATATTTATTCGAAGAACAAATAATGTTAGTTTCCCAAAATGACTTATGACTACCAACACGCAAAAATATTTTATTCTCCTAAACTTTATTGCTTCTTTCCCGTCTAAAGAATAAATTAATTACTCAAGTTGACCGTTTATAAAATTCAGCAGTCAACTTGAGTTAATTAAATAAAATTTATCTTCATTGCCCCAACAGATGAAAAAACTATTTAATAAATTACAAAGACCGGAGACCGAAGCCGTTTTATGGATTATTGGGCTTGTTTACCTTTTATTTATTAATCCATACGAAACTCAACATTTTAGTTTTTGTGCATTTAAGTTAGTTGGAATTGATCATTGCCCGGGCTGCGGTTTAGGCAGGTCAATTTCGTTTATTTATCATGGTGATATTTTAAATTCATTTAGAACGCATCCCTTAGGTTTATTTGCATTATTTATTATCGGTTACAGAATAATTTCGTTGTTACTAAAATCTCAATATATTAAGTCATTAATCGGAGGACTAAAAAATGGCAGACGTTTTAAGATTACTTCCTGAATTAACGGGGGACGAACAGATGTTTATTGCCGGTTTAATCAAAAACATGGATGACGAAACGGCACAAACCTTCGCAAATGTTTACCGCGCAAGAAGAAAAGATCCGCAAACTATTTTATTGCTAACTTTGGTCGGCTTTCTCGGTATAGCCGGAATTCAAAGATTTGTAGTCGATCAAATCGGTATGGGAATTTTATATTTGCTTACGGGCGGAATTTGTTTGGTGGGAACAATTATCGATTTGGTGAATCACAAAAGTATTAGCTTTGAGTACAATCAAAAACAAGCTCAGCAAATAGCGGCAATGATTCAGAATAGAGTTTAATTGAAAATGTTCTTAAATTGAGATACTCAAATTATTAATAATTAAGCCTGCAGATGATAAAATATTTGGGTTATTTAATAGTATTGCCTTTCCTAACTTTTAAGCTTGGTTTTGCTCAAAGCTATTCAATTAAATTTATAGTAATTTCAAATTCTGTTCCTGATACCGGAAATGTTTATATCTCCGGTAATAATGATTTGTTGGGCAAGTGGAATCCGGGAAAAATCAAATTAAATAGAGTTAACGATTCAACCTGGACAAAATCTTTTTTGTTTCCTAAGGGCAACTTGTTGGAATATAAATTTACAAAAGGATCCTGGCAAGAGGAAGCATTAACTAATAAAGGTTATATTCCCTCTAATTATAAACTTAAAGTAAACCGCGATACTACAATTCTTGTGAAAATATTAAAATGGAAAGATCAAAGTAAAATAACCAATGGTTTTGAAGGAAAAATTACCGGTAAAGTGCGGTATTTCAAAAATATAACCGGGAACGGTATAAAACCGCGCGATGTTGTGGTTTGGCTTCCACCGGGTTACGACGCAGATACACTGAATCATTATCCCGTACTTTATATGCAAGACGGGCAAAATTTATTCGATCCGGAAACCTCCGCTTTTGGTATTGATTGGCAAGCCGACGAAACAACAGACAGCTTAATTCGTAATAACATAATTTCACCTATTATAATTGTTGGTGTTTATAATACTATAGATAGAAGTCAAGAATATACCCCGACTAAAAAGGGAATGGCGTATATGAAATTTATTGCAACTAAATTGAAACCCTTTATTGACAGCACATTCAGAACATTACCCGGCAGGGAATATACATCGGCGGGCGGCTCGTCATACGGTGGAACAATCTCTTTTATGCTTGCTTGGTATTATCCCGGAATTTTTTCTAAAGCCGCCTGCTTTTCGCCGGCCTTCAAAACCGGTAAGTTCGATTTGACTACTGTGGTAAAAAATTACCGGAAAGATGAAAAAGAAATTGAATTTTATTTTGATAACGGAGGCGCGGGACTTGATAAAAAGCTACAACCCGGAATAGATAAGATGATTAATGCATTAAAAGGGAAAGGATTTAAATTAAATAAAAATATTTTTTGGTTTAAAGATTCCACCGCCAAACACTTTGAAGCCGATTGGGCGAAAAGATTTTGGCGACCGCTTAAAATATTTTTCGATACTCAAAATTTAAATAAGAAAAAAAAGATTAAGCAAAGATATAAATTGAGTAAGAGGTTTAGAATTCAAAGTACATTTGCTAATACTTACGCCGGTATTAAAAATATAGCGAATATACCCTTTTTGCTCTCATTAAACTATAGGAACTCTTCGGTGGATTCATTGGATTTGGAAAATTTAATTACTCTCTCATTTACCAAAGAACCCGGATTCAACATTGGTTTTTATCCGGAACTTTTTTTGTTCGCATACTTTAAAATCGGTCCGGAAATTAGAATAAAGAAATATTTTTACACTGATTTTCATATCGGTCTGGGAATTTTTGCCACAAATATATCTAACAAATTTGGACTTGCCCCCGTTCCTTTTTGGGGAGCGGAAATAGGTTACATTCATAAATTTTTCCATAATTATTTATTTGAAATTGAAGCCGGAGTAAATAAATTACCTTGGAACTATTCAAAAGAGTTATATTATATTTCAATTGGATTTTCATTTTAATTTTTTTAATGTAAATATTGCTTATGAGAATACTAGTCGGTTCAAAAAACCCGGTTAAAATAAATGCTTCGAAAGAAGCATTTGAAAAATATTTTAATAATGTTGAAGTTATTGGGATAAATGTAGAATCCGGAGTGCCGGCTCAACCGGTTGAAGATCAAGTTTTACAAGGCGCCAAAATCAGAGCCGGAAATCTTTTCGGTTTGAATATGAAACGGAATTTAAATGCCGAATATTTTGTGGGAATTGAAGGCGGTATTGCCAAATTATCAAATCGATGGTTTTCCTTTGGCGGAATTTGTATTCTTAACGCGCAAAAGCAAGCGGGTTACGGCACTTCGCCGTTGTTCGAATTACCTGCCCCTATTATTAAACAATTGCTCGAAGGAAAGGAATTAGGCGATGTAATGGATGAACTTCAGAATAAGGAAAATACAAAACAGAAACACGGCGCAATTGGGTTTTTAACCGGCGGCGTTATGAATAGAAAGGAATTATATGTTTCGGGAATTATTACTGCTATGGTTCCTTTAATAAAACCGGACTTGTTTTTTAACGGTAATTAAATTATCCCGGGAAAACTTTATATTTGAATTCTTGAATATTATAATTAAAATTAATTCCGTATAAAATCCGGTATGTTAGTTGCATCAGTTATTTTGGATTAGAATTATTATTTTTTACTTTAATTGAATTATGAAAAATTTAAATTTTACTCCGTCTAAAACCAAACGGGAATTTCATAAAAATTATAAATTGCATGATATGGCTGAATTTTACGGTAAAAATCTACTGGTTCAATGGGGAATTGATTTTAAAGAATTCGGCGGTGATAAAAGATTTAATAGAGTTTGGGAAAAAGGCGAGGATAAACCCGATATCATAATTTCGTATAAAAATAAAAGCGCTTTGCTTGATTGGAAAGGTAAACATAAAAAAGGATGGATTGTTAATAAAAGAGCTATTAAGTCGTACGAAAAGTGGAGCGGGAAGTTAAAATTGCCCGTGCTAATTGCTTTCTTTGTTTTTGATGAAAATAAAAATATTATTGATAGAAGAGTTGCATTTTTAGGCAAACATAGTTATTCTTTGTCGGATAACAAACAATGGGATAAAAACGAAACCGTCGAATTTCAAAATGAACTTCCGCTGTTTTCGAAATCCGTAATATTAAAAGCAATATTTTAACCGGGTTTTCTATTGATGAACGAAGAACAAAAAAATAGAATCGAAGAAATTTTTAGAGTATCAAATTCATCAGAAGAAATTTTTGACGCGGTTATAGAAAGTATAAACGAAAAAATTAAAGACCTCGATCTTTATAAAATTTTGTTAGCTAACACGGTTCTTTCCGATGACGAAATTATTATGTACACGGAAAAGTTGTGTAAAGAGTTCAAAGAGTTTTGTAAAGAGTTGTATGTTTGGACTGCCGGTTTGTTTGAAAATAAATGCGAGGATTATTCGTGTATTGAAAATGCCGTAAATTATTATAAGAAAGCAATTCAAAAAGAACCGGAGGATTATTTAACGTATTTACGGTTGTTAAAACTTTATAATTATGAAATTAATTTGCCGATTAACTCCACAATAATAGAAGTTATTTCCGCCAATGCCGATAAGGTTAAATTAAGAAGCAAAATTTATTATGCTTTAGCCAATCATTATAAAAAATTAGGCGATTTGTATTACCAAAGAAAATATTTGAGATTAGCTGAAAAATATAGACTAACCGGAAATCAATAGTAAAACCCGATTGTAAAATAGAAAAATAACGGTCCCCACGAAATTATATTTTTCGGTAAAGTGTTCTTTATTATAAAACTTTTTCCTATCGAAAAATCTGCCGGTCCAATTGGAGTATCGAATGAAATTGAAGCGCCTAAGCCGTGACGTAAATCCTTAAATCTAATTTGTTCTTGTTCTGCCCAAATAGATCCGAGATTGTAATGGAATTTTAAGTATGCATCAAAGAATAATTTAACGGGAAGAAAATATCTGTATTCGAACGAAAGATCAAAGACTTGCCTGCCTCTGTATTCATAATCCCGGTACCCGAAAAAGTTATCTTGACCTCCCAAACTGAATTGCTCGCTTAACGGAAGTGTTTTGTCCGCAAATCCGAGCTCAAATCCTAATCTTATAGTATTTCTAAGATTAAACGAGAAGTAGTTTTTATAATTAAAATAAAATTTTGTAAAACCTACATCACCGCCCAATATTTTTTGTGCGGTTTCGTAATAAGTATTTAGTAAAATTCCTTTAGTCGGATACGGATAGTCGTTTTGCGAATCGAACGATAATTTAAATTTTAAACTTGCAATATCTAAATTGTACGGAGAAAATCCGGTATAATTGATTTTATTTTTTAATTTGTCCCTTTGAAATTTACCTTCTATTAAAATATTGCCTATTTTTTTTAGCTGTGCACCAACTCCTATTGTCGTACCGTAAAAGATTTGTCTGTATTCACCAATTTTTGATCTGGAAAATTCTCTGTCGCTGTCCGTTTTTTCGTTTTTGTATACATTTACATCGTTAAATGAATAATAGGCTTTAATTTTGTAAGTTAAATAAGTATTAAAAACTCTATGACTAAGATGCTCCAATGAAATCAGACGGTTTCTTAAACCTCCCGAAAATATTAAACCCAATTCCGATCCGGTTCCCCAAAGATTTTCATCGCGTAAATCGAATGATGCTTGTGTAAAATATTCATTATCGATTCTTAATCCCAATCTCAAAACCGTAGAAAGTTTTTCTTTAACTTTTATTGAAAGTTCATTCCGGTTATTAATGTTTATATCAATGGTCTTAAATAAATTTGTACTTGTAAGGTTTTTCAAACCTTCTGATATTTTACCGGTTTTTAAATAGTCTCCTTCGTTAAAAGGCAGTTCTCTAAGAATAACGTTAATGTTTGTTTTTGTATTTCCTTCTATTTTAATTTTATTAATTCTGCCTTCCGAAATTTTAATTTGCAATGTTTGAGCAGTAGAGTTAAAATTCACACTGTCTATTTTTGCAAGCGCAAAACCTTCTTTTCTGTATAAGCGTAATATCTTTATTAGAGCGGTTAATAATTTTTTGCTGTTATATGGCTTATGCAAAAGTGAATTAACTATTGATTGTACTTTACTTTTGTTTATTGATTGTATTCCGGTTATCACTGTATTTCTGACAATGGGATTTTCTTTATCATATATTTTTAATATGGATTTACCATTTTCGGAAAATACTTCGGAATAAAGGTTTTTATAATTACCGGATTCGAACTGTTTGTATAACCGGTAAATAATTTCTTTTTTCGAAACATTTTTTGTTGAAGAAAGAGAATTGTAAACAGCCTTCTCAATTTCCGTCGGGTTATTACTCAATGTTAAATCAGAATAAATCTTGTCGTCGGTCTTGATGTTGGAAAAATATCGTTTCCTTAATTCGGCTTTAATCTGCGGTATTAATTTTAAAGTGGTTTTGTATCCTATATTCACAAGCGAATCCAGACCGGTAAAATCTGTGTTTTTTTTGTTTCCGAGTTTCGGCTCTATTAGAATATCCGAATTTTTTATTTGTTGTTTCGATATTATTTGTATTGGAATGCTCACAACTTGATCGGCAATATTCCAAGGGTATTTTAAGTCGTTTTTATTTTTAAGCGGACTGGTTGTATTAACGGCGATTATACAGTTGCAGTTATTTTTTTTGGCAACATCAATGGGAATGTTTGCAACTAATCCGCCATCGACCAATAAAAGCGAATCATAACTAACGGGCGGCAGCAAAAAAGAAACGCTGGAACTGGCTCTCATTGCCAGGCTAAGCGAACCTTTGTCCAGCACATATTCTTCACCGTTTATCAGGTTAGTGCTAACAGCTTTAAAGTCGTATAATAATTCGCTAAAGTTTCGTTTTACATGCAAAGGCGCGTTAAGAGTTATAATATTTAAGAAGTTGGATACTTCTTGTCCCGTATTAATTGAAGTAGGAATGATAGGTTTGAACCCGTCTAATGTTAAAGTTAATATTGCGCGGTCTTCTGTGATTTTTTGCTCTAAAAATAAATCATTTCTATTGGTTTTTTGAAATGTAAAAAAATCATTCCAATTTGTTGCTCTCATTATAGAATCCAATTCGTTTACACAGTAGCCTGCCGAGTACAATCCTCCTATAATACTTCCCATACTTGTTCCAACAATTTCATCCGGTTCTATATTCGATTCGCTTAATGCTTTTAACACACCAATTTGACTAACGGCGCGTGCGCCGCCACCGCTAAGCACTAATCCCACTTTCGGTTTTGGTTTTGGCTTTTTTATTGTTAAACCGAACGGCAGGGATTTACTTACCAAATTCAGTTTCAGTGTGTCTATGTTTTGCGGATAAATAATTTGAGAAAGTGCAAAAGTTACGAATAGTATTTTGACCAGTTTAGTCATATAAATTTTTAGTAAAATTATTTTTAAAATTTACTAAGGATAAAAATAAAAAACCCAACCTATAATTAAGTTGGGTAATTTGTAAAGATATATATTTTTACACTATCTTCTTTTTTTAGATGATTTTCTTTGGGCGGCTTGCTGTTGTTCCGCCGCTTCCATCATTTTTTGCATAAATCCTTTTTTCTTTTTGGGATTTTTAACCGGCACTAATTCCGCGCCGTCTTTTTGATGATTAATGTAATATTGTTGTGCAACCGTAAGAATATTGAACATCAAATAATACAGATTCAATCCCGACGAAAATCCCATAAACATTAAAGTAAAAACTACCGGCATTACGTAAACCATTGCTTTTTGACTGGGATCCTTTATGCTCATTTTCTGTTGAATAAACATCATAATGCCAAGCAAAACTGCAAGTCCGGAAATTTGGTTGATACCGAATAACGGAAGTTTGAACGGTAATTTGTACAAAACATCGGGCGCCGCTAAGTTTTTTATCCAACCGACGAACGGCTCGTGTCTTAATTCAATAGTAACCCTGAAAAATGTAAACAATGCAAATAAAATAGGCATTTGCAGCAATGTGGGCAAACATCCACCCGCGGGATTAATTCCGTAAGTGGAATATAATTTCATAGTTTCTTTTTGTACTTTTTGATTATCGTCTTTATACTTTTCTTTAATCTCTTTTATTTTAGGTTGTAATAATTGCATCTTACGCATCGATCTGTAACTTTGACGCGTTAACGGATATAAAACAAGTTTAATAATAATTGAGAATACAATAATTACTAAACCGTAATTCGGAATAAAGAGATGTAAAAATTTAAATAAAGGTAAAAGAATATATTCCGATATTGGGCGGGTAATAAATTTTAATCCGAAGAAGCTTCCGAAATCGAAAAGCGCTTTAAAATTTCTGTCGTGTGCTTTTAAAATGTCATAATCTATAGGTCCTAAATAAAGCTCGAAAGAATCGTGTTGGTTATTTAAATCTTGAAACGGAACTTTTAAACTGGCGGTATAATATTCTCGGTCGCCCCATTTAGTAAGTATATGTTCGCCTTTAAAATTAGCGCCGCCGTCGCTGCTTGGCTTGTCGGGCGATAAAATTACCGCAAAGTAATGATTTCTGATTCCAACCCAGTCAACTTTACCGTTAATGCTTTTTTCAACTTTATCTCCCGGTGATGAAGCGTCCACAATAACTTGCTCGCCGCCGGAATATGCGCTGGCGTTAGCGTAAGTTGCTTCTTGATGAGAATCTTCTTCTAAAAAGTTAATCCCGTGTTCCCATTCAACGTCGTATCTGTAACTACTAATTATGTTTTCCATGTTTTTAAGAGCAATAGTAGTTTTAATTGCATAGTCGTTACTTTTAAATTTGAAGCTTTTTATAATTGTATTTCCGGCGGCATTCTTAAAGGTATAAACAAATTCAAGTGAATCATTACCGGTTATGGTGTAATGGTAATTATTTAAATTACTCTCAAAATCAAGAGCTTTGGTATTAATTAAATGACCGTTTTTGGTTACAAAAATCAGATTAAAATCACCGCCGTCTTTATCGTTTATTAATTGAACATGCCTTTCATAAAAATTAGCCGTATCAGGCAAAAGATCATAATACCATGTTTCGTATTTTTTCAAATAACATTTTCTTATTCTACCGCCGCGGCTGGTCATTTCGTAAAGAGCAAGATCTGTTTCTATTGTAATTATCTTTTCTTTTTTCTTTTCGGGTTGAAGTTCGTTTACGAAAGCGGAAGTATCTTTAACAATATTAGAAGGCTTTTGTACTGCTTCTTTTTTTTGCGGTTTAACTTTTTCTACGGGTTTCTTTTCAACCAAAGTCGAATCGGTTGCTTTTTTTTGCAGTTCAGGTTTTTGTTCCGGCGCATTCATATAAAGCCAAACCACCAAAATCAAACCAATTAGCACAAAGGCAATAGTTGTTTGTTTATCCATTAATAAATTCCAAAATTAAAATTCATGATTGTAAGGTTACAAATATGTTTTACCGGTTTATTCAACTGGGTCGTAACCGCCTTTGTTGAAAGGATTGCATCTTAAAACTCTCCATGCCGATTTAACTCCGCCTTTAATTACGCCGTATTTTGTAATTGACTGAACAGCGTATTCGGAACAAGTAGGATAAAAACGGCAAGAGGGCGGAAACATTGGCGAAATGGCTTTTTGATAAAACTTAATAAGTAAAACAAATATTTTACGCATTTTTAATTTCTCTTGTAATTTTATTCAATAAATCTTTAACCTCAGGCTCAATATCTTTCAGATATAATTTTCTGTTCGCTTTACGGTTAATTCTGTTTCCGGCAAAAACTATATAAACACATTTTTTATACAAGTTACTTTCGGAAACGATAACTTTTTTATTAAGTCTGAAGGATTCCCGGAGAAGTCTTTTAACCCGGTTTCTCCAAACCGCATTCCCGCTTTTTTTATGAACAGCAAAAGCTACTTGAACCAGAGGATTGATTTTGCATTCTTCAACATAAAATGTAGCTTTTAATGCCCGGTTTTGAGAGAATAGGGTTCTACCTTCGGAATATACTTGTTCAAATCGTTTCTTACTTTTGATTCTTTCTTTTTTTGAAAGACCAAATTCCTTCAAAACTAAAATTCATTACTGACGGTTAATTTTTTTCTGCCTTTGGCTCTTCTGCGGGCTAAAACTTTTCTGCCGTTTTTAGTCGACATTCTTTCTCTAAAACCGTGCTTGTTTTTTCGCTTCCTGTTGCTCGGTTGATACGTCCTTTTCATTTATAATTCCTAAATATTTTTCAAAAAGATTATAAATTTAAAGATTTTCTGGTTTATAAACAATTTTTAGATAACCCTAATTTTTACTTAGCAAATCCCACTTTAATTTACTTAAAACAAAAAATTTATCAAAATAAGACTTTGCTTAAAGTTGCAGTTTCATTTTAAAACACTTTATAAAATACAAGTTTTGAAAATACTAATGCACAGTGTAATTACTGAAAGTGATTGCAACTGGGTTTTTGAAAAAATTAGGATAAATTACTCCGGAAAGTTCCGTTTTAGATGAAAATTAACAATTTAGCGGATTGTTTGGTCGTTTTATTTTTAGATTTCTTCCGGATAAGATGTTCCGAAAGTTTTTCTTAGTGTTGTGGTACGTGATTTGTTTTGCAATTAGTAATTAATAAGTAAAGGTGGTAAAATGAAATATTTAAAAGTTTTGTTGATGTTTTTGTTGCTTGGTTCTTACGTTTATTCTCAAAATTATTTGACGCACAACACCGGAACAATAAAAGCTTCTGTTTTTGACGATGGAAATATAGGACACATAAACGACACTGGCAGCGGCGGCGATGGTATAGTTTATAATAATTTGTCCGATGCTATCTTTTCAGCCGGTTTTATTTTCGGTTCTGCCGGTAGAGGAGAGGTAAATGGTAAAATGGGAAGCTTCAGGATTAATTCGGATTTGGTTAATACCGTTCCGATAAGCGGATTTAACTCGGATTCCGAATTTAATCAGATAGCCACAACCGGATTTGACGATAGCGGAGCGCCTAATCCTTACGGTGTTAATATTAAATTAACATCGTCTTCAGCTAACGGCGATACTATTTTATTTTTGAAATACGAAGTATCCGGTTCGGATTCCGTAATTAATAATTTGTACTTGGGAATGTTTGCCGATTGGGATATTGGCGGAAGCGATTATTCATCGAACTTGGGCGGTTACGATCCGACGAGAAATTTAGCATACGAATACGGTTCACCCGGTAAAAGCGATGAAAATTATTACGGCATTGTTGCTTTGGATGGAATGTCGGGCGCCAAAGTTACTACGGATAATTCAACTTCTAATATTAGATCGCTTGCATATAACAGAATTTCCTCGTTTCAGAACGGTTCCATTACAACTCCCGGCGATTATAGAATGTGGATCGGTTCCGGTCCGTTTACCTTAAATATCGGTGGAAAGGTTATTGCAAATTTTGCCATAATTGCAGCAAAAAATTTAGCTGGATTACAGCACTGCGCGGATGTAGCAATTTCAAAATATAATTCGTCTTTGCCGGTTGAATTGACAAGCTTTGCCGCAAAGTTTGTGCAAAATAAAGTCGAACTGAAATGGCATACGGCTACCGAAGTAAATAATTATGGTTTTGAAATCGAGAGAACTTTGTACAAAAAAGCCGGAACTCCGCCTGCAGCAAGCGATTGGGAGAAAATCGGCTTTGTGAACGGTCATGGCAATAGTAATTCAATTAAAGAATATCATTTTACCGATGCAACAATAGAAAAAAGCGGAAAATATTTTTACAGACTGAAACAAATAGATATTAACGGCTCATTTGAATATTCGTCGACAATTGAAGTAACTGTAAAAGCGCCGGATTCATTCCAATTGGTCCAAAATTACCCCAACCCGTTTAATCCTACAACTGTTATAACTTTCAAATTGGCAAATCCGTCTTTTGTTAAGTTGGATATTTATGATCCGTTGGGTAATCTTATAACAACTTTGGAAAACAGTCAATTGGTTGCCGGTGTTTATCATAAAACTTTTGACGGAAGTAATTTAAGCAGCGGAACATATTTTTATGTTTTGCGAACAAATACTAAAACTATAGTTAGAAAAATGATTTTAATGAAATAAGATTGAAATTTGTTTAATTAAATTTTCGGCTAATTATATACGAACTTTTTTGCTGTTATTAAATGCCAAGGTAAAATTAAAATCATATTATTATAAAGTGATTTTATGCAGTGATTTACCTTTTTGCCCTTAATTGATTTTTACGGTAAAAATACAAATCATTTCTTCAATTACTATTAATGTAACCAAACGGTAAAAACAAATTTTTAGCGGAATGTGTTCCGTTTGCCTATTGCTTTCCCCAACATTTGCTTGCGAATGGAATAATTAAATTAAAGCTTTAATAATTTTATTTTTGCTTAACCGGTAAATGAACCGGAT
>Ga0256841_1000669_pt1 | contig 33655 bp, 37 predicted proteins | sample 356308metaG_FD_185971 | JGI IMG/M metagenome (GOLD analysis project Ga0256841, IMG submission 185971) | Hydrothermal vent microbial communities from Mid Atlantic Ridge, Atlantic Ocean - 356-308 | ecosystem: Environmental > Aquatic > Marine > Hydrothermal vents | place: Atlantic Ocean: Mid... | reverse complement strand
CTTGATATCGCGACGGCCCCAGCGCTGATCCTCGATCGAGATCACCCTGATACCCTTTTTCGCCACCGGATTATCCGCCAGCCCCGGCTTGTTCTGGGTGAACAGCACGATGGTGGACGGCACCTTGTCCGGATCGGGGAACACGAAATCACGATCCTCCGGCGCGCCACGGGTGATTTGCAGATAAATCATGCCCTCGTTTATATCGTTCAGCCGCACCAGCTCGCGATGCACCTCGAGCAGGTCCTCCATGCTGATCGGGCTGGCCATGTCCAGCTCTTTCAACGAACGTTCCAGCCGCACCGCGTGACCCTCGAAATCAATCAGCTTGCCGTCCAGCACGCTGGTCACCTCGTAAACACCATCGGCCATCAGAAAACCGCGGTCAAAGATCGAAACCTTTGCCTCGCCCTCGGGCATGTATTCGCCATTCAGATATACAGTTCTGCTCATGGTGGTCTCCTTGTTTCATTGGGTTTTCGGGGCGGGCCCGCGAAAGGTCAAGCTATTATCCGGTCATAATTCAATAAGGGATGAAATCATCGGCGTGCAAGCACCCCTCGCGCAGCAGATGTTGCAGGGCAAGCGCCACGGAATGTGCGTCATCCACCGCGTTGTGGGCAATGCCACCTTCTCGCTGCACGCCAAAATGCGCGGCAAGGTTGGGGCTGCGCAAGCGAACGATCTCGTCATGCGCAAGTCCGGCTCTCAGCAGCAATACCGGCGCATTGCCAAACCGTGTGGCGGGGATCGGCGCGGGAATGTCCGCCAGATAACATGAAATGGCCAGCGCCTGATATTCGTCACGGCCCCATGCCCAGAAAGGTGCGGCGCCGGAAAAGCCATCAAAAGCTGCCAGCGCGTCAGCCAGTTCCATACCTTCTTGCGCCACCTTTTCCTGCGTGATCCCGGTCAGCTTGGTGAAATATGCATCCAGCGCGCAAACCTTGCCCAACCGGTCACGCGGGACGACAATCTGACTGAAACGCGCACCAATGCCATAGTTGCCGTTTAGGTTCAAACGCACGGCACCAAGCTGCACTAGTATCTGGTCAGGATCGCGCGGGCCACACCAGAACCGGCTTGGCGCGCCTTCAGACGTTAGAAATTCGCAATCCCAGATAATTGCCTGCTCCATGACCTAGCCCCACAAGGCGGCGTTGGGTGGATGCACGCCGGCCTCGTCAAAATGCAGCGCATGCTCGCGGTCCTCAGCCAGCAGCAGCGGTCCGTCAAGGTCTGTATAGGCCACGCCCTGTGCGATCAAGGTGGCAGGGGCCATCGCCAGCGACGATCCCACCATACAGCCTACCATCACGCCGTAACCTTCGGCCTCGGCCGCCTTTCGCAAGGCAATCGCCTCGGTCAGACCACCGGTTTTGTCCAGCTTGATGTTGACGATATCGTATTTGCCCTTCAGCGCAGGCAGGCTGGCGCGGTCATGGCAGGCCTCGTCGGCGCACACGGGAACGGGGCGCTCCATGCCGGTCAGGGCGTCATCATCGCCCGCAGGCAGCGGCTGTTCCACCAGCCCGACCCCGAGGCGCAGCAGATGCGGGGCAAGGTCTGCGTAAACTTCGGCGGACCAACCCTCGTTCGCGTCAATGATGATGCGGGATTTCGGCGCACCGGCGCGCACGGCTTCCAGCCGGACCATATCGTCGGGCGTGCCCAGCTTGATCTTCAGCAGCGGGCGAAAGGCATTCTTGGCGGCCTGTTCCTGCATCTTTTCCGGCGTGTCCAGCGACAGGGTATAGGCGGTGATTTCCGGTTTCGGGACGGGCAAGCCTGCCAGCTCCCATACCCGTTTGCCGGCCTGTTTCGCCTCCAGATCCCACAGGGCGCAATCCACCGCGTTGCGCGCGGCCCCCGGCGACAAAGCATCCTGCAATTCCGCGCGGGTTATCCCCGCAGGCAAGCCTTCGATTTCGGCCGTCACGCTGTCCAGCGTTTCGTCATAGCGCGCATAGGGCACACATTCGCCCCATCCGGTCGCGCCATCGCGCGTGATGCGGACGGTCAGCACCCTGGCCTCGGTCCGCGAGCCGCGCGAGATGGTGAACACCTGTGCCAGTTTGAACACATCGGGGGTAACGGTTATTGTCATTCATATGCTCCTGACGTCAGGGTTCATCGCTTCCTTGCGGGCGCTCTTCACCCGCGAAGAAAGCTGAAAAGCTTGATGAGCGCCAGCCTAAATCGCGTCCAGCGCATCCACCAGACGCCCTGCCCCCTGACGAAACGGATCAACCGCCGGAACACCCATGCGTTTCTCGGTTTCTGCCAGCAGACTCAGGGCCGCGTCCTCATCCAGATGCTGGGTGTTGACCGAAACCCCGGCCACCACACAGGCGGGGTTGGAAATCTGCGCCAGCGGCAATGAAAGGTCGCGTAATTCTTCCAGCGTGTGCATGGCATAGTCCGGCAGGCCGCGCATATGGGTGCGGGTCGGCTCATGTGCCAGGATCAGCGCATCCGGCTGGCCACCGTGAATCAACGCCATGGTCACACCGGAATAGGACACGTGAAACAGGCTGCCCTGCCCCTCGATGTGGTCCCAATGGTCGGGGTCATTGTCCGGCGTCAGATATTCCACCGCCCCGGCCATGAAATCAGCGATCACCGCATCCAGAGGCACCCCGTGACCGGTGATCAGAATACCCGATTGCCCGGTGGCCCGGAAGGTTGATTTCATGCCACGCCTGTTCATCTCGGCATCCATTGCCAGCGCGGTATACATCTTGCCCACCGAGCAATCCGTCCCCACGGTCAGCACCCGCTTGCCGCTGCGTTTCCTGCCGTTGGCAATCGGATAACCGACAGATGGCACACGCACGTCATGCAGCGTGCCACCATAGGTTTGCGCCGCAGCCACCAGTGTACCTTCATCGCGCAGCAGGTTATGCAGACCGCTGGCAATATCGTAGCCCATTTCCAACGCCTCAAGCATCACCGCACGCCAGCTATCGGAAATGATGCCGCCACGGTTGGCCACCCCGATGACCAGGGTTTTGGCCCCCGCCGCCTTGGCTTCGGCCAGTGTCATGTCCTTGATGCCCAGATCGGCGCCGCAACCTTCCATGCGAAACTGGCCAACCGAATTTTCCGGCCGCCAATCATTGATTCCCTGCGCCACTTTTGCAGCCAGTTGATCGGGCGCATCGCCCAGAAACAGCAGATAAGGTGTCTCGATCATCTTGTCCCCCAGAATTATCAGCCAGCACAATGCCGCAGACCGTGCAAAAGATTCTCGCAATTTTCGCGCTCAGATCGAATTTTTCAGGAGGGTTCTAGCCTTTTCGCCAGAATCGCAGAACTTTCTGCGTCAAAACGGAAATATTTCACAAGCTTCACCCGTAGCCGTGGCCGGCGATTCCCGCTTGCATACGGCGCTTGCTGACCCTTACGCAATATAATATCCAACAGGCACATGCCTACGAAATATCATTGCCAAGAGGTCTTGCAAACATGAGCTTTCGCATCCAGCCCAGCCCCCCTGCCCGCCCCAACCGCTGCCAGTTGTTCGGCCCCGGCTCGCGCCCGGCGATCTTTGAAAAGATGGCAGCAAGTGCTGCCGACGTGATCAATCTCGATCTCGAAGACAGCGTCGCCCCGGATGACAAGCAAAGCGCCCGCAACAACGTGATAGAGGCCATCGGCGATATTGATTGGGGCAACAAATATCTCAGCGTGCGGATCAACGGGCTGGACACGCCTTACTGGTACCGCGATGTGGTGGACCTGCTGGAACAGGCGGATGAACGGCTAGACCAGATCATGATCCCCAAGGTAGGCAATGCCGCCGATATCTACGCCGTGGATGCCCTGGTCACCGCGGTTGAGGCCGCCAAGGGGCGCAAGAAAAAGATCAGCTTTGAAGTGATCATCGAGAGCGCCGCCGGCATTGCCCATGTCGCGGAAATCGCCGCCGCCAGCCCCCGCCTGCAGGCGATGAGCCTTGGCGCGGCCGATTTCGCCGCCAGCATGGGGATGCAAACCACCGGCATCGGCGGCACGCAGGAAAACTATTATATGCTGCACGAGGGCGCGAAATACTGGGCCGATCCGTGGCACTGGGCACAGGCCGCCATCGTCGCCGCCTGCCGCAGCCACGGGGTGTTGCCGGTGGACGGGCCGTTCGGGGATTTCTCGGATGATGAAGGGTTCATTGCGCAGGCGCGCCGCTCCGCCACATTGGGCATGGTCGGCAAGTGGGCGATCCACCCGAAACAGATCGCGCTGGCCAACCAGGTTTTTACCCCCTCCGAAGAACAGGTAAATGAAGCCCGCGAAATTCTCGCAGCAATGGAGCAAGCCAAAAAGAACGGCGAAGGCGCCACCGTCTACAAGGGCCGCCTTGTCGATATTGCCAGCATCAAACAGGCCGAAGTCATCGTGCGTCAGGCCGAAATGATCAATGGCTGATTCGGGGGCTGATCCGGGGGCTGATCTGGTGCTGCTGCACACGTCAGAGGCGCATGTGGCACGCTTTGACGCCCTGTGCGACCGGATCGCCCCCGGCAAGCTGCTGCAACATCACATCCGTCCTGAATGGTTGACACAGGCCCGTGCCAAAGGGCTAAGTCCCGATCTGGAAATGGCCTTTCAGGCGTTCATGCAGGCGCAGGACGCGCCGGTGCTGTGTACCTGCACAACACTTGGTCCACTGGCCGAGAAAGCCGGTGCAATCCGCATTGATCGCCCGATGATGCAGGCCGCGGCGCGGCTGGGTACGCCAGTGCTGATGGCCTATTGCCTTGAGAGCACCTGTGCGCCGAGCATGGCGTTGTTGTCCGACGCCCTGCGCGCCGAGGGCCACAGCCCGAAAATCCGCGCCCTTGAAATTGCCGACGCCTGGCCCGCGTTCGAGACCGGGGATGAAGTCGGATTTGCCGCGGCCATCGCCGATGCCATCCGTACCCATATGGCCACCTTTCCCGATACCCGCGCCGTGGTGCTGGCCCAGGCCAGCATGAGCGTGGCAGCCCCGCTCTTGCCCGATGCGCCGCCGGTGCTGACCTCACCCGAGAGTGCCCTGCGTCTGGGGCTCAGGCTCTGAGATGATAGGTCAGCGCATGAACAATCAGCAATGAAAGCTTTTCCGGCTGGATTTCTGCGCTTGCCTGAAACAGCACCGCCCGGTTTCCCTCATAGGAAAAATCGTCAGCAAACCTGTCGGCAAATGTCGCAATCACCGTCGTGCGGCAATGCGCGTACAGGGCAAATCCTCCGGCTTTGGGCACCCCCAGGCGCAGCGTCGTGCCAGCGCCGGTTGCCGCTGTCAGATAGGCCGGCTGACCCCAGCGCAATGCCTCATGAAGCGGACCAACGGCCGGGAGCCCCCCTGCAACCTCGAAAATCAGCGCCCGCAATTGCATCAGCCCGAGGCGCGCCTCTCTTGGACAGTCGGCAAAAAACGCTGCAATTTCGGGATTGACAATATCAGGGTCGGCACCCGGCTTCATTCGGCTATCCCTCTTCCTGCAGGGGAACGCAGATATCCGTCAGCAGATCATCTGGCGCAGTATCCATCGGATCATTCAGATAAACCTCGAAACTGGGCGCATCGCGCGGCTCATTGCCCGAATTCGGCAACCATTCCCCAAACAGATAATCATAGGCCGCCTTCAGGCCGGCATATGGACCCTTGTAATGCATCACCGCCATGCGCCCGCCGGGCGCTTGCACATCTTCCAGGTTCTCAGGCATTTCAAACCCGTCACCCACAATTACACCTGCATGGCTGTTCAGGTTTTCGGGCGCAACCAGGCCGGGATCATCGTAATAGATCCCGACCATTCCCTGCGCCTTTGGCCACAGGTTACGGGCCGAAAAAATACTGGCAACCTGCTGGAATGCAGCGCCAATTTCCAGATAGGGGCCTTTATGCGCCATGGCGGCCAGACGACGGGGCCGGGTGGTGATGATTTCAACGGGAAACACGGGGTATTCTCCTTTTCTGAGATACAGGGATGGTGATGTCAGATCACCGCGTTTGCGGAACTTGCCGGGGGACATGCCAAACACCTGGCCAAAGGCGCGGGTGAAACTTTGCGCCGACGGATACCCGCAACGCCTGGCCACTTCGGCCACCGGATCATCCGTCTGCACCAGCCAGCAGGCTGCCCGATGCAGCCGGATCCGCCGTGTGGCCTGGGCGCAGGTCTCGCCGGTCATCGCATGAAACACCCGATGCCAGTGAAACCGGCTCATCGCCGCCACGTCCGCCAGCCTGTCCAGCGACAGATCGCCCGCCGGATTGGCGTGGATGTATTCCAGCACCCGCAGCAGACGTTTTTCATATGCATTTGCCATCTCACACCCCGGTTGGTTCCGCAAATCACCCTGCCATGCCCGCACTTGACAAATCTTGCCGAACTGCCCCCGTTGCAAATCAGCCTCTGCACCGTCATATATCGGGCAACACGACCCCGGAGAACAGCATGAACAATTATCTGGATTTCGAAAAGCCTCTGGCCGAGATCGAAGGCAAGGCCGAAGAACTGCGTGCACTGGCCCGCCAAAACGAGGACATGGATGTTGAAAAAGAGGCGGCCGCACTGGATGCCAAAGCCGAAGCCATGCTGCAAAACCTTTACAAGGATCTGACACCGTGGCGCAAATGCCAGGTGGCGCGCCACCCCGACAGGCCCCATTGCCGCGACTATATCAATGCCCTGTTCACCGAATACACGCCTCTTGCCGGGGATCGTAATTTTGCGGACGACCACGCCGTCATGGGCGGGTTGGGCCGGTTCAACGACCGGCCTGTGGTGGTGATCGGCCTGGAAAAAGGGCATGATACAAAATCACGGATCGAGCGCAATTTCGGCATGGCCCGCCCTGAAGGATACCGCAAGGCCATCCGGCTGATGGATCTGGCCGACCGGTTCGGTCTGCCGGTGATCACGCTGGTGGACACCCCCGGCGCCTATCCCGGCAAAGGCGCCGAGGAACGCGGCCAGTCCGAGGCGATCGCCCGCTCAACCGAAAAATGCCTGCAACTCAGGGTGCCGCTGGTATCGGTCATCATCGGCGAAGGTGGCTCCGGCGGGGCGGTGGCGCTGGCAACCGCAAACCGGCTGATCATGCTGGAACACTCGATCTATTCGGTCATTTCGCCGGAAGGATGCGCATCGATTCTATGGAAGGACGCGGAAAAAATGCGTGAGGCGGCCGAGGCCCTGCGTCTGACAGCCCAGGATTTGCAAAATCTGGGGATCGTCGATGCCATTGTTCATGAGCCCGTTGGCGGCGCGCAGCGCGACCGGCCATCAACCATCGAAAATGTCGGTAAAGCTGTTGAAACCGCCCTGAAAGGACTGGAAAAGAAGAAACCCGAGGCGATTTTGAAGGACCGCCGCAAAAAGTTTCTGAACGTCGGGAACAAGGGCCTTGCCGCCTGACGGCGGTGCGTCGGGGCGCTCTTTGTAATACTGTTAACCAAAAAACCGGCCTGCCTGTTGCCTGACAGCGGATGTTTGTTGCTAAAGTGGCAAACGCGAAACGCTGGCGCAGGGTTGATTGTGCCCGATGAAATAGCGGTTGCCGCACGAAAGTGCGTCAGCACAAAAGAAAAAACAGGGAGATAAACAATATGTTCAAGAAATCCATTCTGGCCGGAATTGTCGTGGCACTGGGCCTGACAACCACCGCCGCCATTGCAGAATACCCGTCAAAGCCGGTCACAATTATCGTACCCTCAAAAGCTGGCGGCTCAACCGACCGCACAGCACGTCTGTTTACCGAAGTCGCCGAAAAGAACTACGATGGGTTTGAATTCATCATCAAGAACATCCCTGGGTCGGGGGGCCAAAAAGGATTTGAGGCCATTGCCCGCGCGACACCGGATGGCCACACAATCGGTCTGGTATTTACGCCGCAACTGGTCGCCCATATCGTTTCGGGACGCGCAAAATATACGCTCGACAGCTTTCATATCATGGGCAACACCGCTCAGGATCCGGCGATTGTCGTTGTCCCCAAGGACAGCCCGATCAAATCCATGGCTGATCTGGCGGCCGCAGCCAAGGCAAACGCACTGACCGTTGCCGTCAACGGCATTGGTTCAGACGATTTTCTGGCGGCAAAATCCTTTGAATCGGCCACGGGCGTCACCTTCAACCTGCTGCCCACCAAAGGGTCCACCGAACAAAAGGCTGCCATTCTTGGCGGCCATGTGGATGCGGCCTTCATGAACCTTTCGCAGATGATCAAACAGCACCAGGCTGGCGATGCACGCATCATCGCCCTGCTCACCGAAGAGCGCGACGAGCACCTGCCGGATATGCCGACGGCCAAGGAACAGGGCTATGAGGTTTTCATGCGCGCCACACGCGGCTTTGTTGCCCCGGCCGGAATTGACGAGGCTATTCAAACCCGGCTTGACACCATGCTGGCCGAGGTCATGGCCACCGACGAATTTCAGGAAAAGGCCAAAACCGGCTCGATCTTCCTGCTGCCGATGACTGGTCCTGACTATCTGGCCTATCTGAAGGATCTGATGGCCCAGACCAAGGCTGTTTACGACAAAGCCCCCTGGTAATGACCAAAAAAACCGCTGACCGCGCCATACTGGCGCTGTTCATCGTAATGGCTGTGCTGCTTTATATCAGCACAGCCAATTACCCCGGAATTGCAAAAACGACATCCGCCAAATACGTCCGGTTTCTGGCGGTTTTCATCGGCCTTCTGTCAACCGTGCAACTGGCGCACAGCCTCTACAAGGACCGCAGCCACAACAGGCTTGTCCTGACGGAAAACATGCCGCGGTTCCTTGGCCTTCTGGCCGCACTGATCGTGTTTGCGCTGACGTTTGAGCCACTCGGGTTCTTTATCCCCGCAGCCGTTTTCATACCGGTTGTTGCCATCATGCTTGGTTATCGCCGGCCTGTTGTCATCGGTCTGACAACCGTTGGTGTGCTGCTTTTCGTCTATCTCGTTTTTGTGAAACTGCTGGCTGTCAACCTGCCCGGCATCAATTTCTAATGGCGCTTTTCCATGCTTGAACATATTGCAGTCGTTTTCACCTTCAGTTCACTTCTGACCATCGCCATCGGCACCACAGCGGGTGTTGCCATCGGCGGCATGCCGGGGCTGACCGCAACCATGGCTGTCGGGCTGCTGGTGCCCTTCACCTATACGATGGATCCAACCGCTGGCCTCATGCTGCTGGGCGGCATCTATTGCGGCGCCATGTATGGCGGCTCGATCCCCGCCATTCTGCTGAATACACCCGGCACGCCCGCCGCTGTCGCCACGGCGATCGAAGGCTACCCGATGAGCCGCAAAGGCCACGCCGGCCTTGCCCTGAAGGTTTCCGTGGTTGCGTCTTTTGTCGGGGGGACCTTCTCGGTCTTCATTCTGCTTATGTTTGCGCCACTTCTCGCGCGTCAGGCACTGGCGTTCGGGCCAGCCGAAACATTTCTCCTGGCGCTGATGGGGCTGGCGGGGATCATTTCCATTGCCGATGAAAACAGTTCGCTGATCAAAGCCCTGATCGCCGGCCTTCTGGGGATGATCATCGCCATTGTCGGCACCGACGATATGTCCGGCAGTCTGCGCTATACCGGCGGTCTGATCGAACTGATTGACGGCATTGATTTCATGCCCGCCCTCATTGGCCTGTTTTCAATGATCCAGATGCTGGAACTTGCCGGGATGCACCAGCACGAAATCGACACATCAACCCTGCATAAAACCCAAAAACGTGAACCCCTGCCCAAGGGCATTGGCAAGCATATCGCACTGGGGTCGGGGACCGGCACCGTGATCGGCATCCTGCCGGGCGAAGGCGCCACCATCGCGGCGTTCATATCCTACAACCTGTCAAAACGCATTTCGCGGGCCAAAGAACTGTTCGGCAAAGGCAATCCCGAAGGCATCGCCGCCGCCGAAAGCGGCAACAACGGCTGTGTTGGCGGCTCACTGGTACCCACGCTCACACTCGGCATTCCCGGCAATTCCGTTGCCGCCGCCCTGATGGGGGCCTTTATCATTCAGGGGATGATACCGGGGCCGGAACTGTTTACCGAATACGCTGATCGCACCTACCCGTTCATCCTGTCGCTGTTCGTGGCAAACGGGGTGTTCCTGCTGGTCGGGCTTGGCTTTGCACCCTATCTGGCTCGCATTGCCCTGGTGCCGCCCGCCCTGATGGTGCCGGTGGTCGGGGCTTTTGCCGTGTTGGGGTCTTACGCCCTGAACAACGCCGTATTTGATGTCTATCTGATGATCGCCTTTGCATTGGGCGGTCTGATCCTGAAAAAGCTCGGCTATTCGCTTGAGGCGCTCATTCTCGGGCTTATCCTTGGCCCGATCGCCGAGGGCGGCTTTACCCAGGGCATGATCATCGGCAAGGGGTCTCCCTGGATTTTCATCGAAAGCCCGATTGCCAAAGTGATGTGGGTGATCATTTTCCTGCTGCTGTTGCCGCCGCTCTATTCCTACTACAAGAACGTGCATCTCGGCAAAGAAGACCCGGTGTAACACTTTGCGGCGCCGCCCGTTTTCGGGCGGGTTTGCCCCGTGCCCTTTTTTGCCCCGTGCCTTCTTCGGGTCAGTCACCCTTGCGCCAGGCTTCCGACCGCTTGAGTATCCCGCGCGAAGCCAGCGCATGCAGAATGCGTGCGCCGGCATTCGTGTAGAAAATCATCATCCCCATCGCTGCGGCCGGGGCGATATCCCCCGCGTCATCCATATTCAGAACCGCAATCGAGGCCAGCGCCGTATCGGTCGAATACAGGAACACCACCGCTGAAACCGTGGTCATGGCGTTGACGAACAGATAGATGGAAATATTCAGAATTGCCGGCATCGACACCGGTACGGTTACCTGCCGGAACAGCTTGTGAAACGGTTGCTTTAGCGAGGCCGAAACCGATTCGAACTCGGTATCCATCTGTTTTAACGCCGTCACCGCCGTCAGGTGCGAAACCGTATAGAAATGGGTCACGGTCGACACCACCAGAATGATCATTGTTCCATAAATGAAATTAAGCGGGTTGGCCGGGTTGTTGAAGAAAAAGATATAGGCAAGCCCCAGCACCATGCCGGGAATGGCCATCGGCAGCATCGCCAGCATCTGAAACAGCGCCCGTCCCTTTTCAAAACCCTTGGTTTTCTCCACCATATAGGCCCCCAGAAACACCACCACGGTGCCGATCACCGCCGTCAGAACCGCCAGCACAATCGAGTTTTTGTAGGATCCCCAGCCACCGCCATCCATCAGGTCAAAGTTGTAATTGTGCAGCGAAAGGCTCAGGTCATAGGGCCAGAACTTGATCAGGGCGGCAAACTGGCAAACGCCAATGATGCCGGCAATGAAAATGGAAACCAGCACCGTATAGGCAAAGAAGATGCGGTCCATCTTGCGGTTGGGTTTGGGTTCAAAGACAACAGAGCGCGCCGACAACAATGCCACCTGCTTTTTCTGCATCTGCCGGTCAATGGCAAAGGCCAGCATGGCCGGCACCAGCAGCACGACGGAAACCACAGCCCCCATTTCAAAATTCTGCTGGCCGATCACCTGCTTGTAGATATCCACCGCCAGCACGTTGAATTTGCCGCCGATGACCTTTGGCAGGCCGAAATCGGTGATCACCAGATTGAACACCACAAAAGCCGCGGAAAACAGGCCGTAACGGGCGCCGGGGATGGTGACGGTCCAGAATGTTTTCCAGCGGCTGGCCTTCAGCGAAACCGCTGCCTCGTAAAGCCGCGCATCAGAAATCGCCAGCGCCGTTGAAATGATGATCATCGCATGCGGAAAGGTGAAAAAAACCGAGCCCAGAACAATACCGATCGGGCCATATATCGTTTCCCCCATCAGGAAAGATTTCAACATGCCCTGATTGCCGAACAGATAGACCAGCGCAATGCCCGGCAGCAGCGAAGGCACAAGGATCGGCAGCATCGCCACCATGCGGAACACACCCTTGAAGCGCATGCAACTGCGCGCCAGCGCATAGGCGAACCAAAAGGCCAGAGTCACCGTGATAATGGTGGAAATGGTCGCAATCCACAGCGAATTTCTGACCGACTGTGTCAGGGCCGGTGTTGAAAAATAGGTGGTAAAATTGGCCAGGCCCACATGTTTTACCGGTCGGATCACCACGCGTCGGAAAGTATTGGAATCCAGTTCCAGCCATTCCGGGCCGGTATGGCGCTCGGATCCGACCAGATACACCGCCTCAGGCGATGTGCCGCGAAACCGGTACATCACCGGGCTGCGAAAACTGAAATCGGGAAACAGGCCGGTCAGCTTTTGCCGCCCGTTGCTGTTGGTTGATCCGGCACCAATCACCGGCGGATCGAACCGCGCGTTCAGATTGGCAATATTCTCTACCGGCTTGGTAAAGTGACCATCTTCATCGCTGACCTGCACCTCGTATTGCGACAAATCGAATGTATAGGTGGAAAACGCCTTGGACAGCATCGCATATAGCGGCAATGCCAGCGCGACAATCAGGTAAAGCGCAATAACAGCCATGAACCCGCGCTGTATCCAGTCATCCTTGCCCAGCCTGGGCTTGACAAACGGCCGGGGGATGTCGTCGATCGTACTCATGCTTGGGCACCCTGCTGCGCCGGAAACGCCTTGAGCCTGTCAGCCGGTATTTTTACTCGCAGGGATTTGCCCAGGGAAATATCCACCCGGCGCACCGCGTTGATGGAAAAATCCGCCATCAGCGAAATATTTCCCAGATCCGGGCAAGACAGGGATGCCCGATAAAACGAGCCCAGGAACTCCATCGTTTCGACATTTGCCGGCAAGGCATCCGCGTCGTCCACCCCGTCGGCCATGGGGGTAATATCCTCCGGCCGAATGGCGGCAATCACCGCCGTCCCATGATCAAAGACATTGTGCTCTGATTGCAGAACACAGGTTCCGACCCTGATCTTGCCTGCTTCCTCGACAACCGCAGGGATCTGGTTCATTGCGCCAATGAAATCGGCAACAAACAGGGTTTCCGGCTCCCGGTAGATTTCCAGCGGCGTGCCCACCTGCTCAATGGTGCCGTGGTTCATCACCACGATCCGGTCCGCCATGGAAAGGGCTTCCTCCTGGTCATGGGTGACCATCACCGTTGTCACACCCAGCTTGCGCTGCAACTCCTTGACCTCGTGACGCAAATGCACCCGCACCTTGGCATCCAGCGCCGAAAGCGGTTCATCCAGCAACAACAGGCCGGGATTGGTGGCAATGGCGCGCGCCAGAGCAATGCGCTGTTGCTGGCCGCCAGACAGTTGCGCCGGGTATTTCTTGCCCTGTTCAGGCAGGCCGACCAGCGCCAGCAACTCGGTCACGCGGGCGGAAATCTCGGCCTTGGGCCGCCCTTGGTTTTCCAGCCCATAGGCAATGTTGCGTTCGATTGTCAGGTTGGGAAACAGCGCATAAGACTGAAACACAATGCCGAAATCACGCATCGCAGGCGGCAGGTTCGAAACATCCCTGCCCGCCTGGGAAACCGTCCCAGAGGTTTGCAGATCAAGCCCGGCAATCGCCCGCAGAAGCGTGGTTTTGCCGCAGCCGGACGGCCCAAGAAAGCACAGGAATTCCCCCTCCATCACCTCAAGCGAAATATCCCGCAGGGCGATAAAATCCCCGAACTTTTTCCACAGGTCCCTGATTTCCAGATAAGGTTTTTGTGTCTGTGTTGTTATGTCCAGCATGTGCATTCCCCATGGCCCGGACAGGCAAGTTGCGTTTTGGGCCGGCTTCATGTGCGAACAGAGAGGGCCGAAACCACGGCCCCCTCACGTTTCTTCCGAAAAACTGTCCGCCCCTATTTCGGGTCGGATTTCCCGTCATAGCGCTTGGCCCACTCGGCCAGAATGGCGCTGCGGTTGTTGGCGGCAAACTCGAAATCGTTGTCGATCATCGCATCCACCAGCCCTTCGGGGAAGAACTTGACCGGTTTTGCCACACCCGGATAGGCCACAACGGCATAGCCGCTGTTATAAAGCTCATTGGCCTTTTTCGTTACCGTCCAGTCCACCAGGGTTTTCGCAGCTTCCAGATCGTCGGTGCCGGCAACAATTGCCGTGGCCTCCATATCCCAGCCCACACCTTCGGTCGGAACGATAATCTCGATCGGTGCCCCGGCCGCCTTGGATTTTGCACCGCGAAACGCAAAGGAAACACCAACTGTCGTTTCACCAGAAGCCGCCAGTTTGCAGGGCGCAGAACCGGAATGCGTATAGCGCGAGATGTTTTCATGCAGCGCGTCCATGTATTCCCAGCCGCCTTCCTCGCCAAACATCTGCAACCAGCTTGATACATCCAGGAAACCGGTGCCCGAGGAATTCGGATTCGGCATGATCACATGACCTTTGTAAACCGGCTTGGTCAAATCCTTCCAGCTGGTCGGTGCCGGAACGCCGTTCTTTTCGCCTTCAACCGTATTGTAGCAAACGGCCGCAACCCAGGCATCCATTCCTGTCCAGGTTGGCGGGGTGGAATTGTCGACAAACTTGGGGTCAAGTTTTTCGACACCGGCGGGCGCATAAGGCTCCAGCATGTCTTCGCTTTTCATCAGCAGCAGCGATGTGGCGGCAAGCCCCCAGATAACATCTGCCTGCGGATTATCTTTTTCCGCCAACAGCTTGGCTGTGATCACGCCAGTCGAATCACGCACCCAGTTGATGGTAATATCCGGATGGTCCGCGTTGAAGGCATCCGCATACCGCTTCAGGTCTTCTGCTTCCACGGCAGTATAAACCGTCAGTTCAGCCGCCATGGCGGTTGCCGTGGCGCCAATCGCCAGCACCGACGCGAGTGCGAAGGATTTCAGATTTAACATAGTCGATCTCCCTTTCTGTTGCTTTGGGATCGGTTCGGAAAATTCCGGATCAGTCCCGCCCCTGTTTTCAGGTGTTGTAATTCGAGTTTATGATAGTTTTGCGAATTTGAAAGCATTTTGTTCAGATTGTTTCACTCCATCTCATGCTGAATGAAATTTAATCAACTTTTCTTCCGATGCTCGGCACACCAAACAACCATAGAGCGCCTGTATTCGGAAAACCCGGCAAGGCCCGCAGGCCTTGCCGCTGATTCTCATGGCTTTTCGCCACGTGCCAGACGGGCGTTGATGTCGTCGATCACGGCCGGCAGGTCCACCAGTGAATCAATAACATAATGCGCGCCGGACTGCGCCAGAATTTTTCGGGTGTGATCCATGCGGCGCTGGATTTCCGCCTCGGATAATGTCGCTTCTTCCTCCAGCGAATTGATATTCATGTAGTTGGAGTAACGTACCAGACCAACGCCCCAGCACCCCGCGTTCAGGGCTTCGCCGACGCCGGAAACCGTATCATCGCATTTCACCACCGATTTGATTTCCGAGATGTTCATCAGGTCCAGATTTTTCCACACCATATGCGGCGCAGGGCGGGCGCCGTTGATCACCTCGTCACCGGCGACAGTGGCGTCAGGGGTGAAACCCTGTTTGATGCTGTCTTCCAGCAGGATGTCCACCATCGAGCGCACAAAACCGGTCGAGGCACCGATTTTCAGCCCCTGCTTTTGCAGATTGACCAGCACGTCCTTAACGCCGGGCAGGATTGTGGTGTATTTGCGCAGGCAATCCAGTTGTGCGGGCACGAAATCCTTGAACATCGCATCGACATCGGACTGGTCGGGATACTTGCCTTTGACCGCCTTCCAGCGTTCGGCGATCACCGGATCCTCGGTCAGCATTTTGATGTGCAGATCCTTGCGCAGGCCCATCGGGCCGCGGGCCTCTTCCATCGAAATCTCGACGCCCTGGTTCTTGAACACCTCGACGAACACCACCGCCGGGGCGATGACATAGGCGTCGGCGATGGTGCCGCTCCAGTCCAGCACCAGCGCCTGAACCTTGCCGCGATAGCTGCGGGAATATGTGTAGTTTCCGAAATGGCTCATTTTCATGTTTCCTTGGGTTACGTCAATCGTTGGTTATGCGGCCAGTCTGGCGCGCTCGATCAGGGCTTGTTCAGGCGGGGCCGCATCCGGCACGCCCATTTCGTTCAGGCATTCCTTGGCGGCCTGCACCACCCGCCGCATCACATTGGCGTCCATCTGGCCGATGCAGCCGAGGCGGAAACTGTCAACCACGGTCAGTTTCCCGGGGTAGATGATAAAGCCTTTGCGCTTCATCGCCTCGTAGAAAACATTGAAATCAAAGGCTTTGTGCGCAGGACAGAAAAAGGTGACGATGATGGGCGACAGCCAGCGGTCCTTGAGCAGGGTTTCAAACCCGAGGCTGCGCATTCCTTCAACCAGCACATCACGGTTGTCGGCATAGCGTGCCCCGCGCCCCGCAACACCGCCTTCGGCGCGGTGCGCCTTCAGGGCCTCCAGAAAGGCCACGACAACATGAGTCGGCGGGGTAAACCGCCACTGGCCGGTCTTGTTCATATGCGCCCATTGCGCGTGCAGATCGAGGCTGAGGGAATGGCTGCGCCCCTTGGCGGCCTGCAATTCATCCTTGCGGGCGATGACAAAGCCGAAACCGGGCACGCCCTCGATACATTTGTTGGCCGAGGACACCATTGCTTCAAAGCGTATTTTGTCAACGTCCAGAGGGATTGCCCCAAAGGCGCTCATCGAATCGATCAGCAGCTTGCGGCCCTCGGCATACACCGCCTGCGAGATTTCCGCGACGGGGTTCAGGATGCCGGAACTGGTTTCGCAATGCACCACGACTACATGGGTGATGGCGGGATCAGCGCGCAGGGCGGCTGTTACCTCGTCCCCGCGCGGCGGCATGTAATCGCCCTTGTCGATCACCACATGGTCGCGGTTCAGATAGTCCAGCGTTTGCGCGATCCGCTTGCCATAGGCGCCGTTGGACAGCACCAGAACCTTGCCGTCGCGCGGGGTGAAACTGGCCAGCATCGCCTCGACCGAAAAGGTGCCGCTGCCTTGCATCGGCACGCAGTCGAATTCGCCTTTGGTATCATTGATCATCTCCAGCAGCATCTGGCGCATTTCGGCCGTGATAGCACGAAAATCGCCATCCCAACTGCCCCAGTCGCGCAGCATGGCCTGTTTCACCGCACAGGATGTGGTCAGCGGGCCGGGGGTCAGCAAATAGGGCTCGCCCAGATGCGGCGCCGGCAAGGCGGATTTTGTTTTTGGCATTGGTTTGTCCTGCAGTGAGATCCTGATGATAGACCATACAAATCGTCGCCCAGAAAAAACTATTTGTAAAATCGGTATTTTAGATCATTCTATAAATTGTAATTATGGATTGAAATGCCATGCGCTACGTTCAGCTCCGCGCCTTTCATCATGTCGCCATACATGGCGGGTTTTCCCGCGCGGCCGAGGCCCTGTTTCTGACCCAGCCCGCCATTTCCGATCAGGTACGCAAACTGGAGGATGAATATGACATCCTGCTGTTTGACCGCCACAAGCGGCAGGTCAGCCTGACGGAGAAAGGCAAGCAACTGCTGGAAATTACCAACCGGCTGTTTGACAACGAACAGCAGGCCCTGGATTTTCTGACCGAATCCCAGGCGCTTCGGGCCGGAGAGCTGCGCATGATCGTCGATTCGGCCTATCACGTCACATCGGTTCTTCGGATATTTCAGTCACATTATCCGGGCATCCGGATTTCGCTGAAGGTCGGCAATTCGCAAGAGGTGATTGATGCGCTTTATGCCTACCGGGCGGATATCGGCGTGCTCGGAGAGGTGATCAAGGCGCATGATCTCAAGGTCCTGCCGCTGGATGAAACGCCGCTGGTTGCCTTCGCTTCCCGGAGAGGCGAGCACCAGAATCTGGTGCTCTCCGACTATCGGCAACTGGCCACACTACCGTTGGTCATGCGCGAAAAAGGGTCAAAAACCCGCCAGAAACTGGAAGAGGCCGCCAAAGCCTGCGGCGTGACCCTGACGCCAGCGATCGAGGCCGAGGGCCGCGAAGCCGTCCGCGAAATCGTCGCCGCCGGAAACGGGATCGGCTTTGTTTCCACCGCAGAATTCGCTCCGGATGAACGCTTGGCCACAATTGACCTGCCCGCGCCAGTGCCGATGATGCACGAAGCCCTGATCTGCATGAAAGAGCGGCAGAACCGCAAACTGATCAAGACATTCATGGCCTTGGCATCGGGCCTGGCCAAAAACCCGCCCGGCACGTGATACCGCCCGCCGACAGCCTGATTCTGTCTGTGCCCTGCCCTGCACGCGGATCGTTTGTAGAACAAGAAACCCTGCCATTCCAAATGGTCCAAATATCCTCGCCGAAGGCATGATAGCTGGCCTGTCGCTCCACAGGGGCAACAGGCCCCGCGATGAGCAAGGCACAGAACCCCTTGAAGAACAAGGGAAACAGGCGCTAAATCAGCGCTGACGCTACGAACAGCTCTTTCAGGTCTTTCTCGACCCGGGCCCCCAGGTGGCTGATCACCTCGCTGGCCGCCACACAGCCCATGCGGCCGCTGGTTTGCGGGTCATATCCATGCGTCAGTCCCCACAGAAATGCCCCGGCAAACAGGTCACCCGCACCTGTGGCATCAACGATCCTGGTGGGGACGGCCGGGGCGTGCCAGCGCTGCCCGCCCGCCACAATATAGGCGCCCTTTTCGCTGTCGGTACAGGCGATGATGTCCACCTCTTCCGCCGCCAAGTCCAGGGCCGCATCCAGATCATCGGTCTGATACATCGAGGTCATCTCGGCCCGGTTGCAAAACAGCAGATCGACATCCTCACGCAGCATCCTGGCAAAGGCCGCACGATGCCGGTCAATGCAGAACGGATCAGAAAGGGTAATCGACACCTTGCCGCCCGCCTGTTTGCAGGCCGCAATCGCCTTGGCAAAGGCCGCGTGGCTGTCCGGCCCGTCAAAGCGATAGCCTTCCAGAAAAATCCATTCCGCCTGTGCCATCTGGCTTTCGTCAATATCTGACGGATGCAAATGCTCCGTCACCCCCAGATAGGTGTTCATCGACCGTTCGCCGTCCGGTGTCACGATGACAATGCAGCGCCCGGTTTCCTGCTCGGCATCGGCCGGGGCAAACCGGGTTTCATAATCGGCCCCCTGTGCCCGCAGATCATGGGCAAATATTGCGCCAAGCTGATCATCACGCACCTTGCCGACATAGGCACAGGCCCCGCCCAGATGGGCAATCCCGGCAATGGTGTTGGCCGCTGACCCGCCGGACATCTCGATCGCCGGGCCAACCTTGCCATACAGATCAACCGCCCGCTGCCGGTCGATCAGTTGCATGATGCCTTTCTCGATCCCCTCGGCCAGCAGAAAATCCTCGTCCATATGCGTCAGCACATCCACCATCGCATTGCCGATGCCGACCACCTGATATTTCTTTGTCATAGATTCTTGTCCTCGTATGGGCACAGGTCCCGAATGATACAGTTTGCACACATGGGTTTGCGTGCCTTGCAGGTATAGCGCCCGTGCAGGATCAGCCAGTGATGCGCATGCAGCTGATAGGGGGCAGGCACCTGATCCTCAAGCGCCAGTTCAACCGCCAGCACATCCTTGCCCGGTGCGATACCGGTGCGGTTGGCAACCCGGAAAATATGGGTGTCCACCGCCATTGTCGGCTGGTGGAACCAGACGTTCAGCTCCACATTCGCGGTTTTGCGCCCCACACCCGGCAGGGTTACCAGCGCCGCGCGTGACGACGGAACCTCGCCACCGTATTCGTCCACCAGTATCCGGCTCATCCTGATGATGTTCTTTGCCTTCTGGCGAAACAGGCCGATGGTCTTTACATGTTCAATCAATCCGGCTTCGCCCAAATCCAGCATCTTCTGTGGCGTATCCGCGATCGGGAACAGATTGCGCGTCGCCTTGTTCACCCCGACATCGGTTGCCTGCGCACTCAGCGCCACCGCAACCAGCAAGGTATAGGCGTTGGTGTACTGCAGTTCGCTCTTCGGGTCCGGCTCCAACTCGTGAAACCGGCGAAACATCTCGTAAATGGTGCTGTAATCAATCTGTTTGCTCATGCCATCGGTATGCCCTCTGGCAGGCAGCAGGGCAAGCGCCGGATTTGTCGCAAGATTCGGATCGACCGCCCCGGGCCGGCCGGTCTATGATATTTGCTCATCCAGGAGCGAACATGCCAGACCAAACCCCCTATCATTTCGGCGTCATGAAACGCGCGATCGAGATCATGGACGCGGCAAGAGACAGCGGCAGCGGGCCGATATCGCTTGAGGACCTTGCCCGGAAAATGCAGATGAGTCCGGCGCATTTCCAGCGCCTGTTCAGCCGCTGGGTCGGGGTTTCTCCGAAACGCTATCAGCAATATCTGGCGCTGGGTCACGCAAAATCGTTGATGCGCAATCGGTTCACCACATTGCATGCCGCCGACACGCTCGGGCTTTCTGGCTCCAGCCGTCTGCATGATCTTTTTGTAAGGTGGGAGGCCATGAGTCCGGGGGAATATGCCCGCAAGGGGGAGGGGCTCACCATTCGCTACGGCTGGTTCTCCTCGCCCTTCGGCGAGGCGCTGGCCATGGCCACCGACAAAGGATTGTGCGGCATGGCCTTCACGGCGGAATGCGGTCGCGCCCACGCGATGGCCGATCTGCAACAACGCTGGCCTCTGGCCGGTTTCACCGAGGCGCCCGATGCTCTGGCCGCATGGGTCAGGGCCGCCTTTTGTGGTCGGGGACAGGCCGAACTGCACATGATCGGCGCGCCTTTTCAGATCAAGGTCTGGGAGGCCCTGCTCTCCATCCCGTCTGGCCGCGTCACCACCTATGCAGAAATTGCCCGGGTGATCGGCAAGCCAAAAGCCGTGCGCGCCGTTGGCACTGCGGTTGGCCGCAATCCGGTCAGTTGGCTGATCCCCTGCCATCGGGCGCTGCGCAAATCCGGTGGCCTTGGCGGCTATCACTGGGGGTTGCCGGTCAAACGCAGCATGCTGGCCTATGAGACCGCCCGCGCCGAGGCCTCCGAAATGTCCGATTTGTCCAATTTGCAGCCGCAAAATCCGGGCTGATCCGGCAAATCGTGAACAGCTTGGCGGTTTTCTGCGCATTCCGTCCCTTGCTTTTTCGCTTTTTCCAACCAGATAATATAGTGGGAACGTAGGGCCAGAACCGGCCCAAAGAGTGAGGCAGTAAAGATGATGAAAACTCCATTGATTTTAGTTACTGCAGGGGCTTTGGCCGTTGCAGGGTGTACCGACACGGGCCAGTTCACCGGCCCGAAGGCGCAGAATGGTGCGCTGATCGGTGGGCTGATCGGCGGCGCTGTCGGCGCCACGCGCCGTGGCGACGGCAAGCTCAAGAATGCCATTCTGGGCGCCGGCGTCGGGGCGGCGGTCGGCGGGCTGATCGGCGCCAACCTGGACAAGCAGGCCGCAGACCTGCGCCGCGATATCGGCAACGATGACGTGAAAATCGTCAACACCGGCAAGGAACTGATCGTGACCATGCCGCAGGACATCCTGTTTGCGCTGGATTCAACCACCGTGCGGCCGGATTTGCAGCGGGATCTGCGCGCGCTCGCCGGCAACCTGCAGGATTATCCGGACACCACAGTCGATATTGTCGGCCATACCGACAACACCGGATCCGCCAGTTACAACCAGAACCTGTCCACACGCCGGGCACAGGCCGTGGCCGCAATTCTGCTGGATGCGGGTGTCGATCCCGGCCGGGTGCGTGCCTACGGCCGTGGCGAGGACGAACCGGTTGCAACCAACCTGACACCGGAAGGCCGGGCCCAGAACCGCCGGGTCGAGATCATAATTCGCCCGAACGCCTGAGCGGCGGAGAGGCATATATCAAAAGGCCGGGCATTGATCCGGCCTTTTTTGTTGCCGCCCCCGGCAGGTGGTCATATGTTTTGACCAATCAAGCAAGAGGGCGCGTCATGCCATTCCAGACCATAAAACCGGAGAAACTCTCGCAGGCGGTGACTCGCCAGATCGAATTGTTGATCCTGCGCGGCATTTTGCGGCCGGGTGAACGGTTGCCATCCGAACGCGATCTGGCGGACCAGTTGGGTGTATCCCGCCCCAGCCTGCGCGAATCCCTGGCCGATCTGCAAAACCGTGGCCTGCTGGTCAGTCGCGCGGGGGCCGGGGTTTTCATTGCCGATGTTCTGGGCTCGGCCTTTTCCCCGGCCCTGATCCAGCTGTTTGCCAGCCATGACGAGGCGGTCTTTGACTACCTCGATTTTCGCCGTGATATGGAAGGGCTGGCAGGCGAGCGCGCCGCCCGCCTGGGATCAGACACCGATTTGCAGGTGATCAACCAGATTTTCCTGAAAATGGAAGCCGCCCACCCCAAACGCAACCCCACCGAAGAGGCCGCGCTGGACGCCGAATTCCATCTGGCAATCGTCGAGGCCAGCCACAATGTGATCATGCTGCATATGATGCGCTCCATGTTCGATCTGCTGCGCGAGGGGGTATTTTATAACCGCAAGGTGATGTTCAAACAGCGCACCACCCGCAGCGCCCTGCTGGACCAGCACCGCGCCATCAACACCGCCCTGATGGCCCGCGACCCGTCCGGCACCCGCGCCGCAATCGAGGCGCATCTGGATTACGTTGGCACCGCCTTGAACGATCAGCAAAAGGCCGACCATAACGAAGCCGTGGCGCGCCTGCGGCTGCAACAGGAACAGACGCGCGGGTAGAATGCCTGCGGCGCAGGTATTTAGGGCAAGAAGAAGGGGGAAAGGTTACCCCCTTGCTTCGCGGCCCAGCAAATAGAGCGACGCGCCGACAATCAGGAAGGTGCCGACCCACATGGCCCCTGCCGGCAGGAAGCCGAACACGGCCCAGCCCAGCAGCACGTTGAACGGCAGTTTCACATGGTCGAACGGTTGCAGATAGGCGGCATCGGCCACGCTGTAGGCTTTGACCAGTGTGTAATTGGCCGCCGCCGTCAGCACCCCGGTTGCCACGATCAGCCAGATGGATTGGGTATTGGTGATGGCAAAGCCGCTTTTTGCTGCCAGCAGCGCATTGATCGGGGTCAGCAACACCAGCAGATAAAAGGTGAGGGAATCGGCGGTTTCGGTGCGGGTCAGAACCTTGGTGACAAGCGATGACATCGCCCAGAGGAACGAAGCCCCCACCGGCAGCAATGCGGCCCAGCCAAAGGCGTCCGACCAGGGCGACAGGATGATCATGCCGCCGATAAAGCCGACGAATACCGCGGCCCAGCGTTCCATGCCGACGCTTTCACCCAGCATCAGCCGCGCGCCGATGGTGACGAAAAACGGTGAGGTCATGATCAGCGCAATCGCCTGCCAGATCGGCACATAGGCCAGCCCCGCGACCCACATCTGCACCCCGGCTGCGGCCAGCACCACGCGAAAGATATGCATCGGCCAGCGTTTGGAAAACACGCCGCCGCGCAGGCGCATCACCACCCACGGCAGGCTAAACAGCAGGGCAATGGCATATTGCCAGAACGCCACCGTGGCCGGCGCCTGCCCCTGCTGCATGGTCAGCATCTGCACCAGCGTATTGTCGATGGCAAACAACAGGCCCGCCGCCATCATCCAGACGGCCCCTGTTATGGCCGTGCTGCGGCCCGTGGTCAGCGTATGAGTCATGGCGTCGTCCCTTTTCCTTTGCGCACAAGACCCAAGGCAAAACAGGACAAATATCGGGCACGCACAGCGGCACCGCCCAAATCCCGCTCTCTTCCATCCGGACTATGACCGTCGGCTCCGGAGTTGCACCGGATCTGCTGACCCCTCGCAAAGGAGGGCGCTCGCGGGCTTTCACATCTGTGATTTACCGCCGGTGGGGAATTCCACCCCGCCCTGAGAACATGCCGCCCGATGACGGACGGCTTGGAGTTGGTAATAGAAATTATCCGAAGGCACAAGACAGGCGTTAACGCTCGTTCAAGGTTTTCATCCCAAGCAGGACAGCAGCCCCGATCATGAATCCACCGCCGATGCGCTCAATCCAGGCTCTGGTCTGTCCCTTGAATTTTTCTGCGATCCAGCCGGCCCCCGCGCCATAGGCCGACAGGAAACTGCCGTCCATGACGATATAGGTCGCCGAAAGAATCAGGAACTGCGGCCCGAAGGCCTGATCCGGCTGGATAAACTGCGGAAACAGCGCCGCGAAAAACACGATGGCCTTCGGGTTGGCCGCCGAGGTGACAAACCCCTGCAACCAGAGAGTCTTTATCGCAATTGGCGCACAATCCGGCATCTGGCCGGTTTTGTTGGGATCTGCCTTTCGGATCATGCGGATGCCCAGCCAGGTCAGATAGACAACCCCGACCCATTTGATCGCAGACAAGGCATGTCCCGAGGTGGCGATAAGGGCTGCAAGGCCAAACCCCGCTGCAAGCATCTGCAATGCATTTGCCGTCAGATCTCCCGCAGCCGTGGCCAAAGACCGCCTGAATCCGTGCGATGCACTGTTGGACAGCATCAGCAACTGGCTAGGTCCGGGGGTGCTCATCAATGCAAGAACCGTTGCCACATAAAGTGCCCAGATTTCAAATGTCATGTCAGATATCCCCGGGTTCTGTCCATTACAGACTACAGGCGCTTACCCTGCATATCCAGACAAAACGAAAAACCCGGCCTGGGCGGCCGGGTATTGGTAAGTTTGCCTTCGAGGGAACGAAACCCGCAGCGCATCAGTGCAGCTTGGCCGAGACCTCCTTGATGCCGGCTTCAATCAGCTTGTTGGCCTTGTCGGCCGTCATCTGTTTGGCAATCACTTCGCGCGCGGCACTGACGGCAACCGTTGCGGCCTGATCGCGCACTTCACGCACAGCCGCCGCCTGCGCCGATGCGATCTGTTCTTCTGCGGCCTGCAACCGGCGGGCGATCGATTCCTTCAGCTGTTGCTTGGCAACCTCCGCCCCCAGTTCCGCCTCTGTTCTCGCAGCTTTGACGATTTCTTCCGCCTCGGCCTGCACTTCTTTCTGTTTGCGCTCGTAACTGGCCAGAATGGTCTGTGCCTCTTCGCGCAGCGCCTTGGCTTCGTTCAGATCCGCACGAATGCTTTCGGCGCGTTTGTCCAGAAGATCACCCAGAATTTTCGGGATCTTGAAATAGACCAGCACCCCGACAAACAGCAGGAACCCGACCACAACCACGAATTCTGCGTTGCGAAAGGAAAAGAACCCGGTTTCCGAGGCAAAGGCCGGCGAGGCGGCCAGGGCGGGAATTGTAAAAGCAAGTTTTTTCATGTCCCTACCCTTTCAGCCTGGCAACAACTGCGGCCTTGATCGTACGCGCCTCAGCTTTGCCGCCCAAGGCTGTTACCAGATCCTTGGCCACATCTGCGGCCACTTCCTTCACGCTGTCCACCGCACCTTCGCGGATGGCGGCAATGGCCTTGGCGGCTTCGGCCGATTTTGCCGCGATTTCCGCGTCGGCCTTGGCAATGGCCTTGTCGAGATCCGCCTGGATTTCCGCTTTGGCCTCGGCCGCAATGCGCTGCGCCTCGGAACGCGCGTCCGCCAGCGCCTTGTTATAGGCGGCTTCCGCCTCCTGCGCTTTCAGCTTCAGTTCCTCGGCAGCGCCCAGATCATTGGTGATCGTCCCCTGACGTTCGGCCAATACCGACGATATCCGCGGCAGCGCCATGCGCGACAGGATCAGATAAACCACCACCAGCGTGATCAGCAGCCAGAAAATCTGGTTCGGGAAAGTGCTGAAGTCCAGCTGCGGCATACCGCCTTTTTCCGCCGCCTCGGCAGCGTGGCCGGCGGCTTCGGCCATTTCGGCCGCTTGTCCGGCTGCAGCGTCTATTGCTTCAGTTGTCATGTCGTTCTCCTGAAACCTCAATTACACCGGGCGGCCCCGAAAGGCGCGCCCGACCGTAAGGATGGTTTGGATATCAGACCGCAAACATCAGCAGCAGGGCAACCAGGAACGAGAAGATCCCGAAGGCTTCCGAAAACGCGATGCCGATGAACAGCATGGCTGTCTGGCTGGCTGCGGCAGACGGATTGCGCAGGGCACCCGACAGATAGTTGCCGACGATGCTTCCCACACCTACAGCTGCACCGCCCATGCCCATACAGGCCAGACCGGCACCGATGTAAGCACCCATTTGTACGATATCGCCTTCCATAGTGAATTCTCCTTACGTTGGAATTGGCTAAGATTTCTGACCCTGACTTAGTGTGCCGGATGTAAAGCGTCTTTCAGATAGACACAGGTCAGGATGGTGAACACATAGGCCTGAACAAATGCGACAAGCACGTCCATGCCAAACATTGCAATGATGCCGAGCAGCGACAGCGGCGCGATCGCCAGAATGGCTGCAAAAGCGGCGAAAACCTCGATCACGGCGTGGCCCGCCATGACGTTGCCGGCAAGACGGATGGAATGGCTGACCGGCCGGACAAAGTAGGAAATCAGCTCGATGATGGCCAGAACCGGCCGCAGCGCCATGGGGGCCGATGACACCCAGAACAGTTTCAGAAAGCCGATGCCATGCTTGTAAAAGCCGATCAGGGTCACGGAAACGAAAACCAGCAGCGCCATCACCACGGTCACCGCGATATGCGATGTGGTCGAAAAACTCATCGGGATCAGGCCCAGGAAATTGGCCACCACAATGAACATGAACAGTGTCATGATATAGGGGAAAAATTTAACCCCTTCCTTGCCGGCGACATCCTCGACCATCTTGTAGATGAACCCATAGGCCAGCTCACCAATCGACTGGATGCGGTTGGGCACAAGGGCGCGGCGCGACGTGCCGACAACCAGCAGCAGGAAAATCACCAGAACGGCAATGGCCATCCACAACGTCTGATTGGTCAGCGTGTACCAGTGAATCGGGCCCTCACCGAACAGCGGTTCGATGGTGAATTGCTCCATGGGGTGAAAAACCAGACCGGTTTCGCTCTGTGCCTCTGCCGCCACGTCTATTCCCTCTCGTCCTCGGCGGGCTGTGCCGCCTGTTTCGTCATGGCCTCTGCGGCCACCTGATCGCGCTGAAGCTCTTGCGCGGTGCGAAGCATGGTACGCACACCTGCGGCAAAGCCCAGCAATGTAAACAGAACCAGGAAAACAGGCAGGGTGCCAAACAGCGTATCCAGCCCGTATCCGATCCCAAAGCCGATCCCCAGACCGACCACAAGCTCGACCACCATCCGCCAGGCATGCTGCGCCTGGGAATAGTGTTCTTCCTGATGAGGTTTGCCCGCTTTCTCCTGCCTCAGCGCCTCAATCCGTTTTTCCAGCGTTTTCAGACGCTCGGGATCGGGTCCATCAGACATGCGGCAAAGCCCCCTCATCCAGTCGGGCGGACACTAGAAACCGGGGCGGTATGAGTCAAGTCGCAATAACAGGAAATGGGGCCCGGCTAATATATTGTATTTACTATATATTTCTGAATAACGCCAGAATGCGGCACACCCTGCCGGCAGCCGTTTCCCCGATCCCGGTCCAACCATCATATTCAACCAAAAGGTTGACGATTGCCGCGCCTTGGGCATAACGGCAGGCATGACATCCATGCTCGACGCCACATTCGCCGCCCTTGCCGACCCGACACGGCGCGCCATTCTCGCCATGCTGCTTGAGGATGACATGGCTGTCACGGATGTGGCCGAGCCGTTTTCCATGTCGCTGGCCGCCATCTCCAAGCACCTGATGATCCTCAGCCGCGCCGGGCTGATCAGCCAGGAAAAACGCGGCCGCGTCAAATGGTGCAAACTGGAGCCGGACGCCCTGCGCGCTGCCACCGTCTGGATGCAGGGCTTTGGCCAGTTTGAGCCGGTTGATCTGGACAGATTCGAACGCTTCCTTGCAACCGAACTCGACAGCTTGCCAGGCGCTCTGACCGGCAACACTGATAACGCCTGACCATTGCGGCCCTGGCGGCACTTTCAGAACCAGAAGTTCATACGCCTGCTTCGCGCAGACATTTGCGCACGTATTTTGCCGCTGACCGATAGTGGCTTGCGCCCGAGGCTTCTGCCCAGCGCCCCGGCGTCCAATCGTTGTTGGCACCCTTCATCGGTCCGCCATATAACTCTGCATTAGCCTTGCTGTCCAAAAACGCCATCAGACGTTTGTGCCCGTCACTCAGCATTTTGCGAACCGTTTTCCAGTCCAGCTTTGCCTGTTCTTGCCGCAGCTTTGTATTATACTCTTTCAACTGGTTCCATTTGTACCCCTGCGCCGGAAAGAACACTTTTCGGCCGGCCTGCCCGTCAGCGTACCAGCCCAAAAACAAATCTATCCAATGTGCACGGTGACCGATTGTGTCCTTGATACTGATCCCGTCCGAAAACGGTTTTGCGGCCAGATCTTCATCCATGCGGTACAAAAGGCTGGCCAGTTTGCCATATTCCTTTTCACAAACGGTGATCAGTTGCTTTTTGTTGACTGCGGCAGGCATGACTTCCTCCATCGAAACGCACCCGGCAAATCGTATCGCATTTCAGGGAGTGCCGCCTTGATCGGTGTCAGGCGTTCTCGTCTTTCAGCAGCATGATCAGCGCAACCACGGTCAGCCCGACGCCCGCCAGCACCAGCCCGCGCGGCAGGCCATGACCCAGCGCGAATTCCCACAGGATCACCCAGCTTGGCACCAGATAGGTATAGGCCATCACCTTGGCCGACGGCAGGTTGAGTGTGGCAAACTGCAACAGGACAAACGTCATGGAACTGGCCGCAATCGAGGTATAGGCGATGGTGATCCAGACTATCGGCGGCAAATTGGCCCAGTCGGTGGCCCAGATGTCGCTCCAGCCCCAGACCACCAGTACCAGAAAACCCGCCACCATCATGCCAAAGCTGAAAACCACCGCCGGCTCGCCACGGTTCAGCTTGCGCACCAGCGGTGTATAGAACGCATGCGCAATGCAGGCGACGAAAAAGATCATTTCACCAACCCCGACGCGAAAGGCCAGCAAGGCGCCCAGATCGGCGCGGAAAATCACCCAAAGGGCGCCGACCGCACCGATCATCAGCGCCAGGGCCATCCGTGGGGTGGTGATCTGGCGCAACAGCAGATAGCCGAAACCGGCCGACATCACCGGCGTCAGGGTGAAAACCGCCGCCGTGGAAACCGGCGGCGCAGTTTTCAGCCCCTCGAACATCAGCACGAAATAGAGCGCGAAAATGCCGCCCAGCGCCAGATAGCGCCAGGGCGCCTGAAACGCCTGCCGGCGGATCCCCGTTGTCGCCAGCGCGGCGGTGCCGATCACCACACCGGCAATGAAAAACCGCAACGCATTCAGCGCCGCCGGGGCAATTTCATTGGCCGCCAGCGCGCCCAGGCTGAATGACCCGGCCACCAGTGCCGAAAACAGCAGCATCGCCAGATGCCCGCGCATCTGTCCACTCATGCGTTGCGCCCTGCCTGGTCATCCATTTCCGAACGGGCGATTGCCTGCTTCAGAAACCTGAGGAAGCTCTGCACCTTGACGGTCCGGTGCAAATCCACATGCGTGACCAGCCACAATTGGGCCGACCATTCCGCTCTGGGCGGCAGAACCTGCACCAGATCCTTGTGCTGGCGTGCCTGCTCGACCGTCAGAAATCCCAGCCCGGCCCCGGCCACCACCGCGTCTTTCAGGGTGCGGTTGTCTGACACGCGAAAGGTGATGCTGGCCTCTGGCAGACGCTCACGCAGCCACCGCTCAAACGGCGCGCGGGAATTGGCGGCGTTGTAGCCGACAAAGTGATGTGCGCCCAGATCATCCTCGCCAGCCGGTGTTCCATGGATGTCCAGATAGCTGCGCGCGCCATAGAGGGCGATTTTCTCGATCGCCAGCTTTTGCACCACATTATCCGGCTGATCCGGCGCAGACCCGGCCCGTATCGCCACATGCGCCTCGCCATATTCCAGCCGGAACACCCGGCTGCCGGTCAGATAACGCACCGTCAATCCGGGGTGCAGCCGCTGAAAATCCGCCAGGATCGGTGTCAGGAACGGCGAGAAACTGGTCAGCGATGTCACCACCAGATCACCCGAGACCGATTCCCCCTGCCCCTTGATCCGGTTCACCAACTGGGCGAATTGCTCGTCCGTTGCCTGCGCCACCTGCAACAGATCAATCCCCGCCTCGGTCGGCGTGTAACCGCGCGCGTGCCGCTGGAACAGCTTGCTGCCCAATCGGGCCTCCAGCGCGTCGATATGCCGGATCACCGTTGCATGATGCACGCCCATTTTCTCGGCGGCGCCGCTGACCGTGCCAGCCTGGGCCACATGAAACGCCGTGCGGATTTCATCCCAGTTATCCATCATCTCCACCTGTGCAACAACGAACAATTGGTGTTTGATTAAACCTATTGTGTGTGAATTTGCAATGGTCATCTTTAGGGGGGCACCCAATCAGAACAGGAACAACACCATGACCCGCAACATTCTTCACGTCACCGCCTCTTCCCGCCATGACGGCTCTGTTTCCCGAGAACTCGGCCGGCGGGTGCTGGCGCGCCTTGGCGCAACAGATGTAACCCAGCGCGACCTGACAACCGGCATGCCCCCGGTAACCGACAGCTGGATCACGGGGGCCTATACCCCACCTCAGGATCGTACCGTCGCGCAAAACGAGGCCCTCGCCCTGTCCGACAGCCTGATAGATGAACTCAAGGCGGCAGAAACAATTCTCATCAGTTCGCCCCTGTACAATTTTTCCATTCCGTCCGCCCTCAAGGCCTGGATCGATCAGATTGCCAGGGTCGGCGTCACCTTCGAATACACGGATGCAGGCCCGCGCGGCCTTCTGTCCGACAAACAGGTGATCATTGCCCTGGCCTCGGGCGGGGTGCCGATCGGCTCCGACATGGATTTCGCCAGCCCTTACTTGCGCTTCGTGCTTGGTTTTCTGGGCTTGCATGACGTGCAGATCATCGGTGTGACCGGCATGGATGCCGAAACCGCCCTATCCGCAGCCAACGCAGAAATTGCCACGCTCGCCATCTGAAAAAATCTGCGGTATCAACGGCCCTGCTCTGTCTTGACTCCCGGATCATTCACGCCTAAACGCAGCCCAATTCCGGGAGTCCACAGCTTCCGGTCCTTGCAATGCGCAAGGATCGCCACCAGTCAGCGCGTTGCGCCCACTGGTGCGTTTGTGGTTTGAGCCGATGCTTTCCGGACGGGAGGCAGCACCGAGAGACAAGGGACGTGCGCATGTTTGAAAATCTGTCCGAACGCCTTTCCGGGGTTTTTGACCGCCTGACCAAACAGGGTGCATTGTCCGAGGACGACGTGAAAACCGCCCTGCGCGAGGTGCGCGTCGCGCTTCTCGAGGCCGACGTTTCCCTGCCGGTTGCCCGCGATTTCGTTCGTGCCGTGCAGGAAAAGGCCGCCGGCCAGGCCGTCACCAAATCCATCACCCCCGGCCAGCAGGTCGTCAAGATCGTGCATGACGAACTGGTACATGTGCTGGAGGGCGACGGCGCCGATATTGGTGCGCTCAAGGTCGATAATCCGCCCGCCCCCATTCTGATGGTTGGCCTGCAAGGCGGGGGTAAAACCACAACCACCGCCAAGCTGGCCAAACGCCTGAAGGAAAAGCAGGGCAAGCGGGTGCTGATGGCCTCGCTCGATGTGCAGCGCCCCGCCGCGCAGGAACAGTTGGCAATCCTTGGCAAACAGATCGATGTCGATACCCTGCCCATCGTCAAGGGCCAGTCGGCCGTCGATATCGCCAAGCGCGCCAAACAGCAGGCCACGATGGGCGGTTATGACGTCTACATGCTGGATACGGCCGGACGGCTGCATATCGACGAAGTGCTGATGGACGAGGTTCAGGCGGTCAGCAAGATCGCCAGCCCGCGCGAAACCCTGCTGGTGGTTGATGGCCTGACCGGTCAGGTTGCGGTCGAAGTGGCGCAGGAATTTGACGACAAGGTCGGCATCACCGGCGTCGTTCTGACCCGGATGGATGGTGACGGGCGCGGCGGTGCCGCCCTGAGCATGCGCGCCGTCACCGGCAAGCCGATCAAATTCGTCGGCCTTGGTGAGAAACTCGAGGATCTGGACGAATTCCAGCCCGAGCGGGTCGCCGGGCGCATTCTGGGCATGGGCGACATCGTCGCGCTGGTTGAAAAGGCGCAGGAAACCATCGAGGCCGAACAGGCCGAACGGATGATGAAGCGCTTCCAGAAGGGTCGCTTCAACATGAACGATCTCAGGATGCAGCTTGAGCAGATGATGAAGATGGGTGGCATGGAAGGCATCATGGGCATGATGCCGGGCATGAAAAAGATGTCAAAGCAGGTGCAGGAGGCCGGCTTTGATGACAGCGTCCTGAAACAGCAGATCGCCCTGATCAACTCGATGACCAAGAAAGAGCGCGCCAACCCGCAGATCCTGCAGGCCAGCCGCAAGAAACGCATCGCCCGCGGGGCCGGGCTTGAGGTCAGCGATCTCAACAAGCTTCTGAAAATGCACCGCCAGATGGCGGACATGATGAAAAAGATGGGGCGCATGGGCAAGGGCGGCATGCTGAAACAGGCCATGAAAGGCATGTTCGGAAAGGACGGTCTGCCCAAGGACATGGGCCAGGGCATGGATCCGGCAGCGCTCGAAGCCGCGGCGAAACAGATGGGCGGCAAGCTGCCCGGCCTCGGCGGTGGCCTGCAACTCCCCCCCGGGCTTTCGGGCTTCGGCAAGAAGAAATGACCGGCACCACCCTCCATATCCCGACGCTCGAAACCGAGCGCCTGATCCTGCGCGGCCCCAGGCGCCGCGACGTGGACGGCTTTGTTGAGTTTTTTGCATCTGATCGTGCAAAATATGCCGGTGGCTCCGCCGACACGAGCAAAGCCTGGTCCGAGTTTGCCGAAATGATCGGCCACTGGACGTTGCGTGGATTTGGCAGCTACATCATAACCCGAAAATACAGTGACCGGGGCATCGGACATGTTGGCGGGCTACACCCCCCAAACTGGCCCGAACGCGAAATTGGCTGGTCGCTCTGGCGCGCACACGACGAGGGGCGGGGCTATGCAACCGAAGCCGCAAGCGCCGTAATCAGACACGTCTATGAAACACTTGGCTGGGCCACCGCCGTCAGCTATATCGCGCCGGACAACGTCGCCTCGATCGCGATGGCCGAACGCTTGGGCGCAACCCGCGATAAATCGGCCCGAACCCCCACCGGTCTGCGCTGTTTCGTCTACCGCCACCCCGCGCCGGAGGCGCTGCACTGATGGCTTCTTCTGTCCATAAATATCCCCGCCGGAGGCATCCTGCCCCCACCGCCTTCGCCGCCCCGGAGAGATTGCAATGACCGACGCCGCAACCCTTCTGAAAGTGCACCGCGACAGCATCGACCGGCTGGATGCGATCCTCGTCTATACCCTGGCGGAACGCTTTCGCCAGACCCAGGCCGTGGGGAAACTCAAGGCCCGATACGACCTGCCGCCCTCTGATCCGGCGCGTGAAGCCCAACAGATCGCGCGGCTGGAAAAAATGGCGATCGAGGCCGATCTCGACCCGAAATTCGCCAGACAATTCCTGAATTTCATCATTCAGGAAGTCATCCAGCACCACAAGAAACACAAGGAATGACAAGGGATTATCCCTTCTCGCAGCACATGAAGACAGGAGAAACAAACTCATGGCTATGAAAATTCGTCTCGCCCGTGGCGGCTCCAAGAAACGCCCGTTCTACCGTATTGTCGCCACCGACAGCCGCATGCCGCGCGATGGCCGCTTTATCGAAAAGCTGGGCACCTACAATCCGTTGTTGCCCAAAGACAGCGAAGAGCGCG
>Ga0256841_1000668_pt1 | contig 33678 bp, 21 predicted proteins | sample 356308metaG_FD_185971 | JGI IMG/M metagenome (GOLD analysis project Ga0256841, IMG submission 185971) | Hydrothermal vent microbial communities from Mid Atlantic Ridge, Atlantic Ocean - 356-308 | ecosystem: Environmental > Aquatic > Marine > Hydrothermal vents | place: Atlantic Ocean: Mid... | reverse complement strand
ATCTCCGTCCCGTCCTTGCTCGGAAAGTGGATGTTCCGCACTTCGGCCAGGCGCAGGCCCGCGAGGAGGTCGTCGTTCACGGTGGTGAGGCGGCGGAGGCCGTCGCTTTCGAGCATGAAAAGCTCGCCCGGCAGGTGCGGCTCGCTGATGAGCACGGCGGTGACGCCCCCGGCGCGGTCGAAAGCGCGCACGCTCCGAGGCCCGGCCACAGGGCGGCTCAGGCCCTGCCCGTCCGCGCCGATGCGGGCGAGGTGGCGCTCGGCGCTGTCTTCGAGGACGAAGAAGACCGAGCGACCGTCGTCGGCGAAGCGCGGGGCGCTCACGTTCCGGTCGAGCTTCGTGGTGAGCACGCGCGCCTCGCCGCCCGTGGCGGGCACGACGGCGAGGTGGTTCGTGGCGTACCAGATCTTCTCCGGCTCGGTGACGGTGACGTAGGCGAGCATCCGCCCGTCCGGGCTCCACGCGGGCGAGGTGTCGGCGCCGGGGTTCGTCGTCACCTGAAGGAGCGTCTGCCCCTGGTCCGTGTTGTCGGCGGCGACGATCCAGAGGTCCGTATTGTCGTTGCCGTCGGGGTTGTCGGTGCGGTTGCTCACGAAGGCGATGCGCTTGCCGTCGGGGCTCCACACGGCCTGGCTCTCGTCGTACGGCCCGGAGGTGATCTGCGTCAGCGTGGAGTCGCCGGGGGCGGCGAGATAGAGGTGGGTGTGGCGGTCGTCGAGGTAGCCCACGTAGTCGCGCTTGAACTGAAGCCGGTCGATGACCCACGGCTCGGGCTCGTCCTCGTCGTCCGGCTTCGGATCGCGGATCGAGAGGAGCAGGCGCGTTCCGTCGGGCGACCATGCGTAGCTGCTCACGCCCTGTTTCACCGAGGTCAGCGGCTGCGCGTCGCCGCCGCGCCGGTCGAAGGCCCATACCTGCGTCTTCGCCTTCTCCCCTTTCGAGGCCATGAAGGAGAGGTACCGTCCGTCGGGGCTCCACCGGGGGCGGCTCGCCGAGTACCCTTCGGCGGTCATCCGAAGCGCCTCGCCGCCCGCCGCCGGGATCATCCACAGGCTCGTCTCGCGCTTGTCGTCGTCGAGCTTCGTCTCGGTGACGAGGTAGGCCACCCACTGCCCGTCGGGGCTGACCTGCGGGTCGGACACGTTTTTGATCCGGAAGAAATCGTCGATTTCGAGCGGGCGGGGGGGATTCTGACCGAGCGCGGGGCTCGCGAGCGTGAGGAGGAAGAGGCCGAGGAGAAGGTGTCGCATGGGGAATTCGTTTAGAACCAACGCAGGAGGGAGGGGCCGGAGGGAGGTCGCCTTCGAGGCGCTGAGGCTCGCCCCCGGGCGCCGGCTTTCTTCCTGGAGAGCCGAGACGCTTGCTCCAGGGCTTCGAGCCGGTTCATCAAAACCGGAAAGCGTGGAAGGAGCCGTCTCCGGTCTGAAAAGGCGATCTGTGCGGGGTCGCCGGGAGCCGCGGAATAGGCCACGGCTTCAACGTAAGCCGGGCATGGCAAGGTTCCAAATGTGATCTTGCCCTCGCATCACGAGCAGGCTCCCGACGACGACTTCTGCGATGGGGGGCATCCGTCCGATCAACCGGGGCGATTTCCTTCGGCGCGGGGCGCTCCCGCTCGATTTCAGGATCATGCTGAGGAGGCGTCGGAAAGGGTGCGACGGCGAGAACACCCGTTGACGAGGCCCCGTCTCGAAACCCGAGGGGGGGCTTCGGCTTTTCAGAGCGCCTGACCTGATGCTTTTTTCTCCCCACCCCGAATTCCTTGATCCAGCTTCACAACATCTCGCTTGCTTTCGGCGGCCGGCCGGTGCTCGACCGCCTGACGTGGACGATCCGGCTCGACCGGCGCATCGGCCTCATCGGGCCCAACGGCGCGGGCAAGTCCACGCTGCTGCGCGTCATCGCCGGGCGGCAGACGCCGGACGAGGGCGTGATCATGGCGGGCGACACCAGCCTCGGCTACCTCGCGCAGGACGTGCAGGAGAGCGTCTCCGACCGGAGCGTGCTCGAAGAAGCCATGGAGGCTTTCGAAGAGACGCTCGCCCTTCAGCGCGAAGAGGAACGCCTCACCCGCGCCATGGAAGCCGAGACCGACCCCGAGAGCGAGCAGTACGACCGGCTCCTCCACGCCTTCGACCGCGTCCACGCCGAGCTCGTCACGCGGGAAGCCCACCTCATGCGGCCCCGCACGGAGGCCGTCCTCGGCGGTCTCGGCTTCGAGGCCGAGGACCTCCACCGCCCCCTCTCCACCTTCTCCGGCGGATGGCGCATGCGCGTGGCCCTCGCCCGCCTCCTCCTCCGCCGCCCCGACGTCCTCCTCCTCGACGAGCCGACGAACCACCTCGACATCGACAGCATCGACTGGCTCGAAGGCTACCTCAAAAGCTACCCCGGCACGGTCGTCATCGTCTCGCACGACCGGTACTTCCTCGACCGCATGGTGACCACCATCGCCGAGCTCTCGAACGGGAAGATCACGGAATACGCGGGCAACTACGCCTTCTACCTCCGGGAGCGCGAAAAAAGGCGGGAGATCCAGCGGGCGGCCTATCTCAATCAGCAAAAACAGATCGCCGAGACGGAGCGGTTCATCGAGCGCTTCCGGTACAAAGCCACGAAGGCGCGGCAGGTGCAGAGCCGCATCAAGATGCTCGAAAAGCTGGAGCGCCTCGCGCCGCCGCCCTCCGACGAGGCCGCCATCTCCATCCGCTTCCCCGAACCCCGCCGCTCGGGCCGCGTGGTGCTCGAACTCTCGACGTTCTCGAAAAGCTATCCCTCGCCCGACGGGGAGATCCGCGTCTTCGACCGCGCCGGGCCGCTCCACATCGAGCGCGGCGACAAGATCGCCCTCATCGGGAAGAACGGCGCGGGCAAATCCACGCTGGCGCGCATCCTCCACGGCGTCGAGCCGTTCGACGGCGCGCGCACGCTCGGGCATCACGTGGACCTGGCCTTCTTCGCCCAGCATCAGGCCGACGAACTCAACCCGAACCACACCGTCCTCGACGCCCTCCGCGAGAAGGCGCGCGGCCATGGCGACACCGAACTCCGCTCGCTCCTCGGCGCGTTCCTCTTCCGGGGCGACGACGTGTTCAAGCCCGTCCGCGTGCTCTCCGGCGGCGAAAAAAGCCGCGTCGCGCTGGCCCGAACGCTCCTCGTCCCGGCCAACTTCCTCATCCTCGACGAGCCGACGAACCACCTCGACATCCAGTCGATCAACGTGCTCATCGAAGCCCTCCGGCAGTACACCGGCACGTTCGTCGTCGTCAGCCACGACCGTCACTTCCTCGACCGGATCATCAACAAGGTGTGGCGCGTGGAGGACGGGACGGTGCGGCCGTACCTCGGCAATTTCACGGAATACCGGTGGCAGATCGAGCACGGGACGGCCTCCCGCCTTGCCGAAGTGAAGACCGAGGCCGGAGCGACGAACGGCCGGGCGAAAGCGACCTCCGAGAAGGCGCGCGGGCCGAAGACGAAGGAGCAAAAGCGCCGCGAAGCCGAGGAGCGCCGCCGACGGTATGAAGAGAGCCGCCGCGCCGGGCGGACCGACTTCAGCCGGCTCAACCCGTTTCAACTGAAGAAGGTGCACGACGAGACGGAGGCCGCCATCTTCGAGAAGGAGGAGGAGAAGGCCCGGCTCGAAGCCGCCATCGCCGACCCGTCGTTGTACGCGGATCCCGCCCGCGCGCAGGCGACGACCGAGGCGCTCCATGCCGTCGAAGAAGCACTCGCCGCGCTGTACAAGACGTGGGAAGCCGTCGCCGGGGAGATGGCCGCCCGCGAAGAGGTCTCGGGATGAACCGGGGCGGCGGCTATTTCATCACCACCATGCGCCGCGTTTTGGTGAAGGAGCCTGCGCGGAGGCGGTACACGTACACCCCGCTCGCATACGGCCCGGCGTCCCACACGGCGGTATGCTCCCCGGGGGGCATCCGCCCCGAGACGAGCGTCGCCACGCGGCGGCCCATCACGTCGAAGACGGCCAGCTCCACCGTCGCCGCGTCGGGCAATGCAAAGGGAACGGTGGTGACGGGGTTGAACGGGTTGGGGTAATTCTGCCCGAGTTCGTACGTCGCCGGGAGTTCGCCGCCGGTCTCCGTGGCGGTGACGAGGGCGGAGGTGTGGAAGGCGAAGGCCCGCTCGTTCTCCACCGAGGCCACGCCGTCGGAGGCGCGCACGGACCACGTGTACGTCGCGTCGGGGAGGAGGCGGTCGCGGAGGTCGAGCACGAGCGTGGTGTCGGTTCGGACGGTGCGCGTGGTGTCGAGGCCGGGGCCGGTGAGCGAGAACGTATAGCGGAGCACGTCCTCGGGGTCCGGGTCGGCGGCGGCGGCCCACACGAAGCGGAGCGCCGGGCCGAGCGCCACGGGGTCGATCTCGGCGCCGTCGGCGGGCTCGGCGAGGCGCGGCGGCGTGGGCGCGGCGTTGGCGGCGGCGTTCTTCGCGCCCCACCGAAACGCCGGATCGGCCACGTATTCGAGCCGCCCGCCCTCGGGCGCTTCGAGCACGAGGCGCAGCTCGTGGTAGCCGGCGTCCATCGTCGCCGGGAGCGCGACCTCGAAGAGCCCCGGCGCGAGCGTCGTCACGGGGAGCGCCTGCCACGCCGAGGCCCCCACCTTCCGGTGCGCGGCCGCCGCCGTCACGTCGTCGAACTGCGCGGCAAAGACGATGCGGTTGTCCGCGCCGGGTGTGAGCGCGTCCCGCGCCTCGCCGTCCGAAGTGATCTCGAGCCGCCGGAGGTTCGAGGGCTCGCGGAACTGAAGGTTGGAGTCGAAGATGAGGCGGGCCGTGGCGATGCCCGGCAAACCGTCCACCCGATAGCCCTCGAACGTCCATACGAGTTCGTGCGGCCCCGGCGTGAAATGAAGGGTTTCCCCCACCGAATCGAAACGGTTGTTGACCACGCTGCCCTCCGCCACCACGAGGGGCAGTTCCTCCCCGAAGAAAAGCTGATACGAGGCCCGCGCGCTCCGCGAATCGAAGCCCGCATGGTAGAAAAAGGGCGGGCGGGCGAAATAGATGCGGTCCCGCACGAATTCCAGCATTTCCCCCGACCAGAACGGCGGGCCGAAGCCGATTTTCTGCGGGATCGCGGACGCCGTCCGTTGCGCGTCGGGCGCGCCGCCGAAGCTCCGATAAACATTTATTTGGGCCCCGGTCGCTTCGAGCGCGGCGGTGGTGTACGTCAGATTGGCCTTCGTGAACCGCTCCGGCTCCGGGGTCGTGGTGAGGTCGTAGATCTCCTGAAAAACGGCGGGGAAGGCGAACGTCTCCGACGGTTTCGGGGCGAGAAAGACGGTGCGTTCGAAGGGCGGGGCAAGCTTTTGATGCGGCGCATCCGGGTCGAAGAAGGAGAGCTCGCCGCCCCGTGACAGATTCTGAACGTCGATGAAGGCGAGCGCCGTCGTGCCCTCATCCACGGCATAGGTGTAATCGACGCGGCGGAAGGCGGCGGGGTCGTTTTCGAGCGTCTGTGAGGCCGAGACGCCGTTGAAACGAAACGGGATGACGTAGTCGCCGGAGGGATCGCCGTAGGCATAGACGACCCGCTCATACTCGTAGGCCCCGGAGAGCGTCGTGGTGCGCATTTCGTCATAGAGCGGATCGGTGACGAGCAGGAGCGAGAAGCCGTCGTCCCGGCTCCACACCTCATAGTCGAAGGTGGGGGTGAGGGGTTGTCCGGCGTCTCCGAGGGGGCGGAAGGCAAGGGTGTGGACGGCCTCCGCGGTGGACAGATGCACCGGCGTCGCGCCGAAGACGGAGACGCCTTCGCGCACCACGACGGTGCGGCGCGCCGGGGCTCCGGAGGCGTCCCCGAAGTCCTGATAGAGCGCCACCAGGTCGTACGTGCCTTCCGGGAGGAGGAACGCGTCTTCCGGGCCGGGCGTGAGGAACGACGCCGAGCCGGAGCCGAGCACGGCGAGCAGGAGCGGCGCTTCGTCGAAGGAAAGCTGCAGTTGGTGCGCCTTGATGAGGGCGAAGGGCGCGGCGACCGATTCGGCGGACGAGGAGAAACGCACGCGCCCCGTCAGCGGAGGCGGCAGGCCGCTGAAGCCCGTGGCCGCGTTGTCCACCTCGGCGGTGACGACGAACGCCCGTTCCGCCCCGGCCTCCACCGTGGCGAAGCTCGGAGAGACGGAGACCGACACGCCCGGCGCTCCGGGACCCTCGACCGTCGCCGTGACGGCCCGCGCCTCCGCGCCGGGGTTGCGCACCCACAGCGTGTCGGCGCGCGTCCACACCGGTTCGGCGGCGTCGACCGTGCCGAAGTGCAGCAGCGGCGCGCGCACGCCGGCGAAGCGTTCGACGGCGGCGCGCACGTCGATCCGTCCCGCGCCCTCGGTCCACACGTCCTCGCCGAGGGGGACGGCGGTGTTCATGAGCGCTTCCCGGACGTCGTCCGGCGTCCATGCGGGATGGGCTTCGAGCAGGAGGGCCGCCGCGCCCGCCACCTGCGGCGTCGCCATGGAGGTGCCGCTGCGCCGCGTGTACCCGCCGCCGATCCACGGCGCCTCTACCTGCACGCCCGGCGCCGTCACCTCGGGTTTGATGCCGAGCGTGACCGCGTTCGGCCCGCGCGAGCTGAAGGACGCCACGTGGTCCGTCTCGTCGGAAGCGCCGACGGTGAGGGCGCGGCGCGCCGTGCCGGGCGAGTTGATGGTCTGATAGTCGCCGCCGTTGCCCGCCGCCACGGCGCACACGATGCCCGCCGCCACGGCGTTGTCGAGCGCCTGCGAGGCGGCGTCGTCGGGGTTGCCCGGGCCGCCGAGGCTGAGGTTGATCACGTCCACGGCGTCGTCGGTGGCGGGGTCGCCGTCGGGGTCCATCGCCCGCTCGACGGCGGCGATGACCGTCGAGATCATGCCGCCGCCGTTCTCGTCGAGCACCTTGTAGGCCATGATCCGGGCGCCGGGCGCGACGCCCCTGACCGTCTCGCCGTCGCCCGCGGCGATGCCCGCCACGTGCGTCCCGTGCCAGTGGTCGTCCATCGGGTCGTCGTCGTCATGGACGAAGTCGTATCCGCCGAGGACCTTGAAGCCGGGTCCGAAGCCGCCGCCGAGGTCCGGGTGCTCGTAGTTGACGCCCGTGTCGATGACGGCGATGACGACGCCCCGGCCCGTGACGCCGAGGTCGGCCTGCACGCGGTCGGCTCCGATGAGGGCGTTGCTCGGCGCGTCCGTGGCGCGCACGGCGACGTCGGGATGGACACGGCGGACGTAGGGCAGCCGGCGGATGCGCTCGACGACCCACCGCCGCGTCGTCAGGGCGACGCCGTTGAGGGCCGTGAGATAGTCGAAGCGAAACGCGGTGTGCGCCGGGGCGAGCGCGCCGCCGGTCTTGGCCGCGCCGCCCGCTTCGAGGGCCGCCACGTCGGCGCGGAAACGGTCGTGCTCCGCCGCGAGCGCCGCGCGCACATTCGCCTTGCCCGTCCCCGACACGAGGCTGAGCGGCGGGCTTTCGAACTGCACGATCACGCCGACGACCTCGTTCTCGTCGCGCGTATATTCCGCCGCCACGCGGTCGCCGCGCCGCCATTGCGCCGCCATGACCCCTTTCGGAACGACCGACCGCACGGGGTTGCCCGTCGCATCCTTCGCCGTCACCACGGTCTGCCCGAACGCGCCGCCTGCGCAGACGCCGACACACCCCGCGAGGAGGCCGAATCGGACGAAGGCCGGGATACGGGAGGCTATCTTCGCACGCGGGAGAGAAGGCATGGGCGCGGCGGGAAAGGCGGGGAACGAGAAACCGGAACGCCTGCTCCGACGTCCTTCCGTTTCCCCTGATTATCGCACGTTACGAGGCCTTCCGGTCCGGCGCAATCCTATTTTCGGCCCCTTTCCGGCCAGAAACGCACGCGGCGGCGCGCGGCGGCTTGCGTCCCGCCGCGCCGTCCCTTATTTCATACAACCCCGCGCGCGACGGAAGCCGAAAACGTCGAAAGGGCGACCGGAGAAGGACGGCATACGCTTTGCCTTCGTAACCTGCGCCCCGTTCCGAGGACCAAACCCCGCCCGTCCTCATAGAACGCCCTGCCCCAAACTTTTCGCTTTCAGAACCTCATGGCCAAGAGCAACCGGACCATCCTTTCGACCGGCGCGCTCCTCGGCGCGCTCCTCGGCGCGCTCCTCGGCGCCGGCGCATGGTCCGCCCACGCACAGATCTTCAAGCTTCCCCAACCCGACACCACCGCCGGCAACTTCTTCGGCGTCTCCGTATCCATCGACGGGACGCGCGCGCTCGTGGGCGCGAGCGCCGAAAACGTGTGCGGCGTGAATTCGGGAGCGGCGTACCTCTTCGAGCTCGACCCGGAGACCCGCGAGTGGGTGGAGCGGGCGAAGCTCACCCCGTCGGATTGCAAAGAGGGGCATTTCTTCGGACGCGCCGTCGCCCTCAGCGGCGACCACGCCGTCGTCACGGCGTACCGGCCCTTTTTCAGCACGGCGCTCTCGAACGCCGCCTACGTCTTCGAACGCGATCCGGATACGGGCGCATGGCGCGAGACGGCCAAGCTCACCACCCGGAACACGGAGGAGGAAGGCGCTTTCGCCGCCACCGTCTCGCTCGACGGCGACCGGGCGCTCATCACCGCCGCGGGCGACCCCTCGGGCGGCCGATACGGCGGCGCGGCCTACATCTTCGAGCGTGAACCCGACGGACGATGGCGACAGAAGGCGCGCCTGACCGGGAGCGGCGGCACACGCTACGGCATCTTCGGCACGGACGGCGCGCTCGACGGCGACCGGGCCGTCGTCTCGGCCTCGACCTATTTCAGAGAGAAGCCCGGCTCGGTCTATATCTTCGAACGCGACTCGACCTCCGGAACGTGGAAGGAAGCCGCTCGCTTCGGCGACATCAAGGATTTCTTCATCTCCGTGGACATCCACGGGGACCGCGTCATCGCGGGCGAGAGCAAAGGCGGGCGCAAGGCGTCGGGCGAAGCTTCCATCTTCCGCCGAAACGCCGAGGGACGATGGGAGCGGGAGGCGAAGCTCGTCCCCGATCAGCCGTACGACGACGGCGGCTTCGGCACGGACGTGGCCATCCACGGCGACCGCGCGCTCGTCGTCGGCTATGACGAACAGCTCAGCTTCGAGTTCAACATCGACCGTGTGGTGTACGTCTTCCGGTACGAGCCCGACACGGAGGCGTGGGAGCAGTCCCACATCATCGACGTGGGTCACGTGGCCTTCGGCTCGTCCATCGACCTCGGCGATCCGTACGCGCTCATCGGTCAGGCTTCGGAGCAGGAGCCGGGCGCCGCCTACGTGGTGCGCATCCACTGATTTCATGTAAAAGACGGGGCGAGCGCGGGAAAAAGTTGGAAGGTTCTCTCCGACTTTGGTACCTTGCGAGGCGCCCATCTCCCGCCACCTTCTCTTTTTCCCGACTCCACCCGACACGCAGCCGACCCATGCTTAAGTTTCGCTGGTGGTCTTTCCTGCTCCTCTTGTTGCTCGGGGCCGGATGCGGCTCCGCCCTCGACGCGGCGCGGCGCGATGTGCCCGCCTATACGCGAAGCTCCGAGCACTACCGCAGCCTCGCCGACGCCGAGGCGCTCTCGGCCTATCTCCGCGCCGGCTCCGACGCCGGGCCGCTCGTGAGCGCCCATCGGGGCGGGCCGATGCCCGGTTATCCGGAGAACGCCCTCGCCACGTTCGAGCACACGCTCCGGTATGCCCCCGCCCTCCTCGAATGCGACGTGCGCCGGAGCCGCGACGGCGCGCTCGTGCTCATGCACGACGAGACGCTCGATCGCACCTCCACCGGCTCGGGCCTCGTCCGCGACCATACCCTCGATGAACTCCGCGCCCTCCTGCTCAAAGACGGCCGGGGCGTCACGACGCCGTTCCGCATCCCCACGCTCGCCGAGGCGCTTGCCTGGGCCGAGGGCCGCGCCGTCCTCACGCTCGACGCCAAAGACGACGTCCCGCCGCGCGATCTCGTGGCCGCCATCCGCCGGATGCGCGCCGCGAACCGGGTCGTGCTCATCACCTATACGTTGGACCGGCTCCTCACGTATCATCGCCTCGCGCCCGAGATGATGATCTCCGCCACCGTGGAGACGCCTGCCGACCTCGAAGCGCTCCTCACGAGCGGCGTCGATCGCTCGCGGATCATCGCCTTCACAGGCGTCGGTGAGGTGCATCCCGAGGTGATCGAGGGGCTGCACGCGCACGGCATCCGCGCCATGCTCGGCACGTTCGGCGAGATCGACGGGCGCGCCGCACACGCCGGGCCGGTCGTCTACCGGGCGCTTCTCGACCGGGGCGTCGACGTCATCGCCACGGACAACGTGCCGTTGGCCGCCCGGGCAGTGGAGAGCTATGCGATGCTGCCCACGCAGTGAAGGCGCTCAGCCGTTGCCTGTGAGGACGCCGCGCAGCCAGGCTTCGAGGTGCGTCGTCGCGCCGGGCAAAAGCGGGATCGCGCCGACGCCGACCTCTTCGAGCGCCTGCCCGTGGCGGGCGGCGGCATACGTTCCCGGCTCCGGTTCGCGGTACGGATAGAGCGCCGCCGCCTGCACGACGGTGCGCCCCTGCCGGTCCCGGTCGAGGATGGCGTCGCGGTAGCGGTGGAGCGCGTTGAGCGCGTCGGCGGGCGGGCCGGGAATGCCGAAGCGCCGGACGTAGGCGGGCGAGGCGTCGAGGCGGTATTTGGCGTCGAGGACGTAGCGGATGGGCGGCGCGCCGGGGCCCCCGAGGGTGAGCACGAGGTCGGGCTGCTGGGGCACGAGGTAGCCCTTGCCGCCGAAGCGCGGGTTGTACGTGATCGCGAGCCGCCGCCCGCCCGCGAGCGGGAACGCGACGGTCTGCGCCTGCCCGCGCCGGAGCTGCAACCGCAGCCCGTGCCGCTCGACGGTGAGAAGCTGTGGGGCGGGCAGGCCCGCGCCCGTCATCTCCGCCGCAAGCCGGACGAGCGTGAGAAAACACCAGTATTCGTAAAGGAGGTGGAGGTCCTTGAGGCTGAGCGCGAGCGGGCCGCCTTCGAGCGTGAGCCCCCGGCGCAGGAGCAGGCACGCCTGATAGGCCTCGCGATAGCCGGGCGCGGTCAGGAGGCGGAGCGTGGGCGGCGCGGGCGCCCCGGCTTCGAGGTCGCGCCACGGCTCGAGGGCGGCCAGGCGCGCCGCGCGCCGCTCCATGTCATCGAGCTCCCGGAGCGCCTGTGCATGGCGAAGGCCCGGACGACGGCGGCGCTCTTCGGCGATGACGCGGGCCAGCCGCGCCCGGACCTGCCGGAGCTGCGCGGCGAGCCACCGGTGCTCGGGCGCGTCGAGCGTGTACACGGCCCGGCGCGCCGGGAGCCGCCGCCGCACCGCGACGCCGGCGCGTATCGTCTGAAAAGCGCCGTGCCCGCCGCCCTTGCGCACGGCCCGAAGCACGGCGGTGTCCGAACGGCGGATGCGCTCGGCGCGCACCGGCTCGGTCGCACGCGAGAGGCTCCACCGGGGATGCCGCGCCACGTAGTCGAGCGCGCGCTCGATCTCGCCGAGGACGTGGCGGAGGAGCGTGGCCCACGCCGCCGCATCCGGATGCCGCGTCGCCACGGGATGCGCCGGGCGAACCGTCGCCCGCAGGTACTCGAACGCCAGCCCCTCGGCGATCTCCTCCACATCGGCCCGGATCGCCTCATAGTCGCGGCGGTAGTCGAGCTTCGACGGGAACACCTCGACGGTGAAGGCGACGTGCGGCGCGCCGTCCACCTCGACGACGAAGCGGCTCTCCCCCACCTGCGCGCCGAAGTTGACCGCCCCGTGCACGATGCGCCCGTCCTCGGAGGCATGCAATCCACGCGCGAGCGCCGGATCTCGATGGCGCACGGCCACACGCGCCCCCTTCCGGCTTCGCACGAGAAGCATATAGTCGGTCTGCTCGAAGAGACGCGCCTCCGCCCGCGTCTCGACCACCGGCGTCACGCCCGGCCGGAGCGCGCGCGCCTCCGGAACGGACGGCTCCGCCTCCCCCGCCGGCGCGACGGCCGGAGGCTTCGCCCGCGTCCGGCTCCACACCAGCCGCACCGCCCCGGTTTCTATGGTAAAAAGAACAGGCACGAGCGTTTATGCGTTTGTGCGTTGGAACGTTAGAACGTTGAGGTTCGGAAACCACCGGCACGCTTACGTTTTAACGAAATGCGTTATGGCATTGGAACGTTGAACCGTTAGAACGTTGAGGTTCGGAGACCAGCGGCACGCTTAACGTTTTAACGCACAAACGCGCTAACGTTTTAAACGCCTCACGCGCTCACCTTGTGATACTGCCGCACGGCGAGCGTGACGAGGATGACGGCGAACGTGACCAGCGCCCAGAACTGCGCCTGCACGTCCCAGAAGCCCGCGCCTTTGAGAAGCACCCGGCGCATGATCTCGATGAAATAGGCGATGGGGTTGAGCAGCGTCAGCTTCTGCGCCCACCCCGGCATGCTCTCGATCGGCGTAAAAAGGCCGCTCATCAGGATAAAGACGACCATGATGAACCACGAGATGAACATCGCCTGCTGTTGTGTCTCCGTGATCGTCGAGATCCACAGCCCGAGGCCGAGCATCCCCACGAGATACACGCCGGTGAGCCCATAGACGAGCCACAGGTTGCCGAGCATCGGCACGTGAAAGACGACCTTCGCCACGACGAGCCCGGCGCTCAGTTCGACGAGCGCGAGTATCCAGAAAGGGACGAGCTTCCCGATGATGAAGTCCCGCTTCCGGATCGGCGTCACGTTGAGCTGTTCGATGGTGCCGATCTCCTTCTCCCGCACCACGTTCATCGACGAGAGGAACGTGCCGATCATCGTCACGAGAAGCACGAGGATGCCCGGGACCATGTAAAATTGATAGTTGAGGTCCGGGTTGTACCAGTGAGAGAACACCACGTCGATGACCGGCTGCGCCACGGGATCCGGGGGCGGCACGACGAAGTCGACCCGGACGTCGCGGCTGTACGCAGTGAGGATGCGCGCGGCATAGGCCTGCACGACGCCCGCCGCCGCGCCGTCCTGTGCGTCGAGGATGAGTTGAACGGGGGCGGTCCCCGTCAGCCGGAGGTCGCGCTCGAAGTCCGGCGGGATGTGGAGGATCATCCGTACGTCGCCGCGCTGCATGGCCGCGTCGGCCTCCGCCGTGGAGAAGGTCCGGTGCACGACGGTGAAGTAGCCCGACGCCTCGAAGTGCTCCACGAGCCGCCGCGAGGTCGTGCTCCCATCCTCGTCAATCAGGCTCACGGTCGTGTTCTTCACCTCGAACGTGGCGGCGAAGGAGAGCACGAGCAGTTGGATGAGCGGCATCACGAAGATGATCGGCAGCATCGCCCGGTTTCGGAAGATCTGCAAGAACTCTTTCTGCAAGAGGAAGAGGATGGTGCGCATGGTAGGGCGCTCAGGCGAGCCGATCGTTGAAATTTCTGACGCTGACGGCAAGGAAGAACAGGGTCATGCCGGCGAGAACCAGGGTTTCCTGCCAGATGTCGGCGAAGCTCACGCCCTTGATCATGAGCCCCCGCACGATGATGAGGAACCACTTCGCCGGGACGATGTGGCTGACCATCTGAAGCGGCACGGGCATGCTCGAGACGGGGAAGATGAAGCCGGAGAGGATGACCGTGGGCAGGAGCAGGCCCGAGAGCGAGACCATCATCGCCGTCTGTTGCGTGCGGCTGCGCGTGGAGATGAGGATGCCGAGCGAAAGCGCGCACGCGATGAAGAGCAGACATTCGAGCATCAGCAACGTGAGGCTGCCGCGCATCGGCACCTGAAACACCGCGCGCGCGAGCGTCAGGATGACGCTGACGATAGCGAGCGAGATGACCAGATACGGGATCACCTTTCCGACGATGATCTGCGCCGGCTTCAGGGGCGAAACGAGGAGCACCTCCATCGTCCCGGTCTCTTTCTCGCGCGTGATGGTGATGGACGTCATGAGCGCGCACACGAGCATGAGGATGAGCGCGATCAGGCCGGGCACGAACAGAAAGACGCTCTTGAGTTCGGGGTTGTACCGCATCCGCACCTCCGGCACGATGCGCACGCCCCCCGGCGGTCCGGAGGCGAGCCGCCGCCGGTAATCCTGAAGGATGGACGTCGTATAGGCGAGGATGGTGTTCGCCGTGTTCGGGTCCGAGGCGTCGGTAAGCACCTGCACGCGGGCCACGCCCTCGTGGGCGAGGCGATGCGCGAAGTCCGGTTCGAAGATGATTGCCTCTTTGGCCCGCCCCTTCTGAAAAGTCCGTTCGATCCCGATCTCGCGCGTCTGATGCCCCACCCCCTCGAAGTACGGCGACGCGAGCACTTCGCTCTTGATGGCCTGCGTCACGTAGTCGCCCGAGGGATCGACGAGCAGCACGCGCACGTCGTTGACCTCGTTCCGGATGGCAAAGCCGAAGAGCACGAGCTGAATCACCGGCATACCGAAGAGGATCACGAGCGTCCGCCGGTCGCGAAGGATGTGATAGAACTCTTTGAGCACGAAACCCCTGAATGCGTTCATCCGCCCCCTCCCTGTGCCGCTGTTTCCGCGGCCGTCTCCGCCCCGCCCCGCGCCAGTCGGAGAAAGACCTCGTTCATCGTGTCCACGCCGAATTTCCGTTTCAACTCGCCCGGCGGCCCGATGGCCTCGATGCGCCCGTCGACCATGATGCTCACGCGGTCGCAGTATTCGGCTTCGTCCATGTAATGCGTGGTGACGAAGACCGTCACGCCCTGCGCCGACGCCTCATAGATGAGGTCCCAGAACTGCCGCCGTATGATCGGATCGACGCCGCCGGTGGGCTCGTCGAGAAAGACGATCTCGGGGTCGTGGAGGATGGCGACGGAGAAGGCGAGCTTCTGCCGCCAGCCGAGCGGGAGCGATCGGATGCGCTCGTCGCGGACGCCGGTCAGGCCGAGTTCTTCGAGGAGCTCCGCCGTCTTCTCCTTGATGGCGCGGTTCGAGAGGCCGTAGATGCCGCCGTAAAATCGGATGTTCTCGCGCACGGTCAGGTCCTCATAGAGGGAGAAGCGCTGGCTCATGTAGCCGATGTTCCGCTTGATCTGCTCCGGCTGCGTGTACACGTCGAAGCCGGCGACGCGCGCCTCGCCGGAGGTGGGCGCGAGCAGGCCGATGAGCATGCGGATGCACGTCGTCTTGCCCGCGCCGTTGGCCCCGAGGAAGCCGAAGATCTCTCCGCGCTCGACGGAAAAGGTGACCTCCTTCACCGCGATGAAGTCTCCGAAGGCGCGGGTGAGCCGGTTCACTTCAATGATGGCCATCGTGCGCCTCCTCCTGCGCCTGCATCAGCGCCATGAACACGTCTTCGATGCCCGCCCGGATCGGCTCCACTTCCGCGTCTTCGAAGCCCCTGGCCCGAAGGTATTGCCGCAGTTCGTCCGGGTCGGCGGTTTCCCGGGCGTCGGTGTAGTGGATGGAGTCGCCGAAGGCATACACGGAAAAGGCGTGCGGATAAGCCCGGAGCGCCTTTAGAAGCCGGTAGCGGTCGGAACCGCGCGCGGCGAAGAGCGGTCGATCGTACGTCGCCTCGATGCGATCGGGGGTGTCCACGCTGAGCAGCCGCCCTCCCTGCATGAGCGCCACCCGGTCGCACAGCCGCGCCTCGTCCATGTACGGCGTGGAGACGACGATGGTGATGCCGGAAGCCTTCAGCCGCCCGAGCATCTCCCAGAACTCCTGCCGGGACACCGCGTCGACGCCCGTGGTGGGCTCGTCGAGGAAGAGCACGCGGGGGCGGTGGATGAGCGCGCAAGAGAGGGCCAGCTTCTGTTTCATCCCGCCCGAGAGCTTCCCCGCCGCGCGGTCTTTGAACGGTTCGAGCGGCGCGTAAATGCCCTTCACGAGGTCGTAGTTCTCTTCAACGGTCGTCCCGAAAACGGAGGCGAAAAATTTCAGGTTCTCCTCCACGCTGAGGTCGGGGTAGAGGGAGAAGCGCCCCGGCATGTAGCCGAGCCGGGGCCGGAGCCTGCGGTAGTCGTTCACCACGTGCAGCCCGTCGACGAAGGCCTCGCCCGCATCGGGCAGGAGCAACGTCACGAGCATACGGAAGAGGGTCGTCTTCCCCGCGCCGTCGGGACCGATGAAGCCGAAGAGCTCGCCTTCCCTGACGGAAAAGGAGACCCCGACGACGGCCCGCACGGCTCCGAAGCTTTTCGCGATGTCCCTGACGACGACGGCATCCATGGCGACCACAGGTTCGGGCGGAGGAATCAGGGAGTGGACGACTCGGCGGCGAAGCGGACCTCGCCCGGCATGCCGATCTTGAGCACGCCGTCCGGGTTGGGCACGCGCACCTTGAAGGCATAGACGAGGTTGACGCGTTCCTCTTTCGTCTGGATCAGCTTCGGCGTGAACTCGGCCTCGGAGGCGATCCACGTGACTTCGCCTTCGAGCGCGCGGTTCTCCGTCCGGTTCTCGTCGATGAGCACGGTGACGCGCCGGCCGAGGCGCAGATGCGGCAACTGCGCCCCGCTGACGTATGCCCGGAGGTCCATCGCGTCGAGGTCGGCGATTTTGTACAGCGGCTTGCCGGCCGCCGTCATCTCGTGCGGCTCGGCGAAGGTGACGAGCACCGTGCCCGCCACGGGGTTGACGATGCGGCTCCGCGCGAGGCGGTCCTCCACCTGGTCGATCTGCGCGTCGAGCGCCGCAAGTTCGGCCTCGATGGTGGCCGTCTGCGTGCGGACGGACTGGATCTGGCGGTCGAGCACGTCGATCTGCCCGAGGATGTCGTCCCACTGTTTGCGGGGCGCGGCCTCGCTCCTGAGCAACTTCTCGAGACGCGCCTTCTCGGTGAGGGCGACCTTTTTCTGCGCTTCGATCACGGCGATTTGAGCGCGCACGCCCTGCCGCTTCGTCCGCACCGCCTCGCGGCTGGCGCGAAGCTGCGCGCGCTGAAGGGCAAGCTGCGTCGTATCGACGAGGCCGACGACCGCGCCGGCCTCGAGCCGTTGCCCCTCCTCGACGTCGAAGGCGAGCAGCCGACCCGTCGCCTCGGAGGAGATGAGCGTCTCCGTCGCCTCGAAGTTGCCGTAGGCGTCGGACACGGCTTCGTCGTTCCGGCAACCCGCGAGCCATCCCGCGAACAAGAGAAACGCCGGGAGAAGGAGGTTCACCGGCAGGCGGCCGGGCAAAAAGTGAGGTCTGTTCATGATGCTCCTATCGTGGTCAGATACCGGACGCGGGCCTGGATGAGCTGCAACCGGTGCAGCCTTCGGGTAAGCCGCGCCTGATGTTCGGCATTGCGTTCGATGAGGTAGTCGGTGGCGGTGATGACGCCGTTTTCGAGCCGGCTGGCGGCCTGCGCCGTGATGCGCGCCCGGAGCGCGATGATCTCGTCGTCCCGTTCGAGCAGTTCCTCCAGCCGCTCGACGTCGTGCCGTATCTGTTCGGCCGCCACGTCGATCTGCCGGGTGAAGGCCGCCTCCTGCGCCGCGACGACCTGCCGCTGAAGGGCCAGCGTCTGACGCTCGCGGCGGCTCGTGCGCCAGTCCCAGAAGTTCCACTGCACCCGCACGCCGAACGAATAGAACGGCTGGAAGGTGTTCTCGAAGATGTCGAGGCCGGGGGGGCGTCCGTAGGCGGCTTCGGCGAAGCCGGAGACGCGCGGGCGGGTCTGCCGCTCCGCCAGGCGCTCCTGCTCGACCAGCAGGGTCCGGTTCAGCTCGAACGCCCCGTACTCGGGCCGGCGGTGCGCCTCCGGGCGCGCGGCCTCGACCGTCACCGACGGCGGCTCCAGCACCGTGTCCTCCGGCAGCGGCCGTCCGAGCAGCGTGCCGAGCACGGCCAGCGCGGACCGGCGCTGCGCGTCCACCTCCGCCTGCTGCTGCGCCACCTTGAGCAACTCCACCGTCAGCACGTCCACGTTCGCGCGCATCCCGACGCCCGAGGCCACCTGCGCCTCCACCCGACGGAGCCGCGCGCGCAGATCTTCTTCCAGCACCGCCAGCGAAGCCGCGCGCGCCTGCTGCACCAGCACGCCGAAGAACGCCGCGTTCACCTGATCCCGCAGCTTGTACACCTCCACGGCCACCGACTGCTGCGCCAGATCCCGCTGCGCGTATTCGAGCGCCCGCTGCCCCGCCGTCAGGCCGCCGTCATAGATCAACTGCTCCACGTTGATCGAGACGCGGTACTGATCCTTGCTGATCGTCGGCAGCGTGAAGCCCGGCGCGCTCAGAGGAAAAGACGGCACGTTCGACTGGTACGTGGCCTGCCCCCGGAGCGAGACGCCCGGCAGAAAACGCGCGTTGAGGTTCCGCACCTTCAGCTCGGCGATGGACGCGCGAAGCGGGGTCTCCGCCTGCAACGGATGATGCGCCTCCGCCTCCCGGTAACACACGTCGAGCCGGAGCGTGTCGGGCGACGTCGTGAAAAGCATCAGGACGAGTAAAAAGGTCATGGCTTCAGAGCATGGTGAATGAAGCGGCGCACTTCCCGCTTGCGCCGGCGCAAAAAGCTGCGATAGGCGTCATCGTCGAGGCCGGTCACCGTCTGCAAGATGGGGCGGGCGATGAAGGGAAACAGGCAGAGCGCCACCAGATTGGCAAACAGATCCTCGGGGCTGATGGGGCGAAGCTCTCCGCGCACTACGGCCTCCCGCACCTCCCCGGCCAGTTTCTCAAAAACGACCTTTCCACGGTCTCCCGCAAAGCGACGCAGATGATCGGGATGATGGCTCAGTTCTTCGAGCAAAAAGCCCGGCGCGTACGGATTGGCGGACACCTGATCGATGTAGATCTCGACGAACCGGTCCAGCTTTTCGGACAGCGGCAAATCCGCGGAGAGCACCTCAAAGACCGGCGTAAGCACCTCGCCGGCCGTCGCCCGAAACACCGCCTCGAACAGCCCCTCCTTGCTGCGGAAATAATAGTGGAGCATCGACTGATTGATGCCCGCCCGCCGCGCGATCTCCTGCATCCGCGCGCCGTGATAGCCGCGCTCGTGAAAGATCGCTTTCGCCGCTTCGAAGATCCTTTTCTCGGTGTTCCGATCCGATGCCATCGGGCGTCCCTCAAACGTCTCCCTGCCCCGGCGCGACCGCCTCGGCCGCGCTCGCTCTCCGAAACAGGATACACAGATTAATCAAATAGTTCAACCAACTGGTTGATTTATTTTCAAAACAGCGTCACAACGACCTGTTTGCGAGGAAAACCGGGGGCGAGAGACGCGGCCGGGGCCGAAGCGCTTCGTAGGGCGCGCGCAGAAGCGCCCCGCCCTGAAGCGCCGTTCATGATCGCCTTCCGGGATCACCAGGGCAATTGCTCGTTCAAATGAACGAAAGATCCCCTGGGAAAGGAGACCCGGTCCAGGGCCAGATCAACGATGCTCTTGACGCCCTCTTCGGGCGACATGGGAGCGGCCTCCGTCCCCGGCTCGGTCCTGACCCACCCCGGATGAGCGGAGAAGACCTTGACGGGGGTATCCTTCAGCGCATGCGCCAGGTGAACCGTGAACCGATTCAGCGCCGTTTTGGAAGTGTTGTAGCCAAAGGGTTTGACGTCATAGATGGGCGAATGCGGATCGCTGTGCATGCGCAACGAGCCCATGATGGAGGAGACGTTCACGATGCGCCCCTCAGCGCTCGCTCTCATCAGCGGCAACAGGGCCCGCGTGAGCGCCACCGCTCCGAAAAAGTGAAGCCCCACACCACGCTCGGCGCGAAGGCGTCCGCCACGGACCGGCGCTCGGCGGCATGGCTCGTGTTCGCCCGGAACCGCAGCTTCGGCGCGACGAGCAGCGCCTTCGGCCCCATGCGCTCGAACCGCACCTCGCGCTCGCCGCCGAGCCGGCTGCGGACATCCCCACGTCGTTCGACCCGGGCCCCCCGGGCAGCGAGACGCGGAGCGGCGGCGGACGTTCGCGGCGCCCCGCGCGTGGGGGAAACGCATGATTCGGCTTGATGACGTGCTTTCGCCGCCGGTGGCCCCCTGCGGGTCTCTTCCCCGGCGAGCATTCCGGGACAAATACCAGCGGCGACGGTTGATCCGGTCGCGGGGAAGCGTTTCCGGCGGGGTCCGCCACATCGCGATGGCGGTTGTTTAGACGTCTTCTCGGATGCGTATGCGTAGCGATGGCGAGAACCGGGGGCCTCACGCAGCGACTAGAGCTTCACCGGTCTCGACATCGAAGAAATGCATCTTTTCGAGGAAAAAACCCAGATATACTTCCGTTCCCGGGGCAGGCAGCGCCTGCGGCGGCACGCGCGCGATCACCTGCACGTTTCCCCTCCGGGCATGGACGAACACCTCGTTGCCCATCGGCTCGAGCATCTCAAGGGAAAAGCGTTCCCCCGCAACCCGCCCCGGGGCAGGCTCTTCAACGACGACTGAAATATCTTCCGGCCGAATTCCCAGAACGACGCGGCGGCCAACGGAAGCGCACAGCGATGCACGATGCTCCCGCGCCAGAGGGAACGCGATCCGGTTGTCTTCCGACCGGAAGGACAGCGTATCTCCCGCCGTAAGCGATAGCCGTCCCTCGATAAAGTTCATGCCCGGACTTCCGATAAATCCGGCGACGAAACGGTTGGTCGGGTGCGCATAGAGATGCATGGGAGCGGCAATCTGTTGCACCTGCCCATCCTTGAGCACCACGATCCGGTCTCCCAGGGTCATGGCCTCCACCTGATCGTGGGTCACGTAGATCATGGTGGCCTCCAGTTGCCGGTGTAATCGGGCGATTTCGGTGCGCATCTGTTGCCGCAACTTGGCGTCCAGGTTCGAGAGCGGCTCATCGAACAGAAAGACCTTCGGACGCCGCACGAGCGCCCGACCAACGGCAACGCGCTGACGCTGCCCGCCGGAGAGTTGTCCGGGCCTGCGATCCAGAATATCGGTGATGGAGAGAATCTCGGCGGCTTCCGTTACCCGTTCCCGGATTTCCTCCCGGGGAAATTTACGCAACCGGAGCCCGAAGGCCATGTTTTCGAAAACCGTCATGTGTGGGTAGAGCGCATAGTTCTGAAAGACCATGGCGACATCGCGATCCCTGGGCTGCAGGTCATTCACGACGCGTCCGCCGATAGAGACCAGCCCCCCCGAGATCCCTTCGAGGCCGGCGATCATGCGCAGAATGGAGCTTTTTCCGCAACCCGACGGGCCCACGAGGACGAGCAATTCTCCATGGTCGACTTCCAGGCTGACGTCGCGCACGGCTACGGAACCGTCATCGTAAACCTTTCGAATCCGTTCCAGCTTCACCCGGGCCATCGTCCCCCCGTATATGGTTGTGAGCAATAATCTTCGGGTCAGGATGCGTCAGCGTGCGGCGTCGATGCTCGTCATCAGCCGGCGGGCATTTTCGGTGAGGACCTCGAAGCGTCCCTCGGCGATGGCCTGCCGGTCGAGCAGAGCGCTCCCGACCCCGACGGCGCAGGCGCCGGCCCGGAGCCATTCCCCCGCATTGTCGAGCGTCACTCCTCCGGTCGGCATCAGGCGGAGATGAGGCATGGGCGCCCGCACGGCCCGGAAGAAAGCCCTCCCCACCACCCCTGCGGGAAAGACCTTGACGACGTCGGCCCCGGCTTCGTGAGCCGTCTGGATCTCCGTCGGGGTGAAGGCTCCCGGCATCGCCGGAACCCCTGCCGCATGCGCCGCCGCCACGATCTCCGGCTTGAAGATGGGACTGACGACGAAACGCGCGCCGGCCGCCACCGCCTCGGCGGCGGCCTCAGGGGTGAGCACGGAACCGACCCCGAGCAGGATCTCGTCGCCAAAGAGCCGGGCCGCCTCGCCAATCAGCCGGAGCGGCTCCGGCGCCGTCATGGTTATCTCGACGGCCCTGACGCCTCCCTCACGCAGAGCCGCCACAACCGGACGAAGCACGTCTCCGTCGTCCAGCCGAAGCACGGCCACGGCTCCCGCCCGAATGAACCGGTTCAACAACTCGTCTCGCATAGAACCCCATCAAAAAATCACGGGTTGCCCTCGGGGGCTGACATTAGTCCTCAAAAATATTAAATTCCCGGGTGGTTCACAATTGAAATATTATTTCAAATATAAAACAACCATGTCGTCATCCGGGGGGACCTCATACCTCGCCTTCGACCTGGGCGCCTCGAACGGCCGGGCGCTCCTCGGACGTCTGCGCGACGGGGAGCTGTCGATGGAAACGGTGCACCGCTTCGAGACGCCGCTCGTGGCGGAAGGGCAACGGCTCTACTGGGACATGGAAGCGCTGCAACGCCATCTCGAGGAAGGGCTTCACCAGGCTCTGAAGGCCGCCCCCTCCCTGCGCAGCGTATCGGTCGACTCGTGGTCCGTCGACTACGTGCCCCTGGACGCTCAGCTTCGCCCACTCCGGCGCCCCTACAGTTACCGGGATCCCGTCCGTGCCCGCGCCATGAAACGAGCCCTGGAACACGTTTCTCCGGAGCAGATCTATGCCGTCACGGGGATACAGTTTCTCCCGTTCAACACCCTCTACCAGGTCCTTGCGGACCGTGAGGAGGAGCCTGATCTCTTCGAGCGAACCGCCCTCCGGCTCCCCATCGCCGACTATTTCAACCACCGTTTCGGGGGCCGCGCCGTCACGGACTTCTCGATGGCAAGCTGCACCCAGTTGATGGATGCGCGAAAGCGGGTCTGGTCCGGGGAGTTGCTGGCCGCCTTCGACCTGCCGCGTGCCGGATGGCCCGAGATCGTCCCCTCCGGCACGCGGACGGGTCAGGTGACCGGGATGCCCGGCGCGGCCGTGGTGACGGGGTGTTCTCACGACACGGCGTGCGCCGTCGCTGCGACCCCGGCGCGCGACGAGGCAGGCGCCTGGGCCTACATCAGTTGCGGAACGTGGTCGTTGATGGGTGTCGAACGGAAGGAGCCCCTCCTTACCGAAGAAGGCCGGAAGGCCGGTTTCACCAATGAGGTTGGACTGGACGGCGTCATCCGGTTCCTCAAAAATCTCACGGGGCTGTGGGTGCTCCAGGAATGCATGCGCGCGTGGAAAGAGGCCGGCCGGAGCGTTTCCTACGATGCGCTGCTTCGCGAAGCCGCCGGCGTCCCGCCCTCCGACGGGCCGATCGACCTGGAGGATCCTCGCTTTCTGGAACGTGGCGACATGCTCGGACGCATCGCCGACTGGCTCGGGGAGCATGACCGTCCCGTACCCGAAACGCCTCCCGCCCTGTGCCGGTTGATTCTCGAAAGCCTTGCCGAGCGTTACCGGCGCACGCTGACGACGCTCGAAGGGCTGCTCGGTCGGCGCATCGACACGATCCACCTGGTGGGCGGCGGCTCCCGCAATCCCCTGCTTTGCCGGCTCACCGCCACGGCGTGCCGGCGGAACGTGGTGGCCGGTCCCGCCGAAGCCACCGCCGCGGGCAACCTGTTGGTACAGGCTCGCACCATGGGCGACCTGCCCGAGGGACTTTCTATCCGGGACGTGGTGCGCGGCTCCTTCGACATGAGAAGCTATTCCCCGCCTTCCTGACCCCTATTGAAGTCTGACCTGAATTCCCAAGCGACCCATGTTTGCCCTCGAACCTGTTGAAAATCAGTGGAGCGACACCGTCGCCGCCCGACTCGATCCGCTGGATCGCCTCGTCTACCGATCCAACCTCCTGGGCGCCGACTGGCGCGTGACCAATACGGGAGGCGGCAATACTTCTTCCAAGCTCCTCGAGAGGGACCCGCTGACGGGCGAGCCGGTCGAGGTGCTGTGGGTGAAAGGGTCCGGCGGCGACCTTCGAACGGCGCGGCGCGAGCACTTCGCCTCGCTTTACATGGACCGGTTGCGAGCGTTGCAGGACCTCTATGCCGCATATCCGGAGCGCGGCCCCAAAACGCCGGCCGAGGACGCCATGGTGGGAAGGTACCCCCACACCACGTTCAACCTGAACCCGCGAGCGCCGAGCATCGACACCCCGCTGCACGCCTTCGTGCCCTACCGGCACGTCGATCATACGCATCCGGTGGCGTGCATTGCCCTGGCCACGGCCCGCGACGGGGAACGCCTCACGCGCGAAATCTACGGCGACGAGGTGATCTGGACCGACTGGCAGCGGCCCGGCTTTGAACTCGGGCTGACCTTGCAACGCATCTGCCGGGAGCATCCGCGGGCCAGGGGCGTGCTTCTGGGCGGGCACGGCCTCATCAACTGGGCCGATGACGACCGGGCGTGCTACCATCTGACGCTCGAGTTGATCAACCGTGCCGCAGCCTACCTGGCTCCCCATCTCGAGGAGCGTCCCCTCTTCGGCGACGTTCGTTATCCGGCGTTGCCGGAGGAGGCACGAGAGCGCCTGTTGGATTCGCTCCTGCCCTGGTTGCGCGGCCGCCTTAGCCGAACTCGGCGCGTCCTCGCCACCGTCGAGGCGGGGGACGATGCGCTGGCTTTCGTGGGTTCCCATGATGCGCCGCGCCTCGCGGAAATGGGCGCCTCCTGCCCCGACCACTTCCTCCGCACCCGCATCAAGCCGCTCTATGTAGACTGGAACCCGGAGCATGAGGATGAAGCGACCCTGCGCGAAAAGATCGTGGACGGCCTGGCAAAGTATCGGGAAGACTACCGCGCCTACTACGAGCGACACCGCCGTCCGGACTCCCCGCCCATGCGCGGGGCCGACCCTTCCGTGCTCCTCCTCCCGGGGATCGGAATCGTGGCCTGGGGCAAAAGCAAGAGCGAGAGCCGGGTAGCCGCCGAGTTTATCCGGGCCGCCATCGGGGCAATGGCCGGCGCCGAGGCGGTCTCCGAATACACGGCGTTGCCCCGACAGGAAGCCTTCGATATCGAGTACTGGCAACTGGAGGAGGCCAAGTTGCGCAGGATGCCCCCCGAGCAGGAGCTCTCACGCCGCATCTTCGCCGTCGTCGGTGGGGGGAGCGGCATCGGCCGGGCGCTCGTGCGGCGGCTCGTCGGAGAGGGCGCCGTCGTGGCCGTCCTTGACCGGGACGAGGCCGCCGCCCGCGACGTTGCCGAGGAGCAGTTGCAACGCCTTGGTAAGGGCCTCGGCGTGGCGGGCACGGGCATCAGCAATTGCGGCGACCTGATCGCCCTGCCGTGCGACGTCACCGATCGGGCCTCCATCGACCGGGCCCTCCGCCAGGTCACGCTGGCCTATGGAGGCCTCGACGGCGTGGCCGTCACCGCCGGCCTCTATGCCACACCGGACGCCGAAGGTCGCAACGACGTGGACGACTGGATGCGCAGTTTCGCCGTTAACACGCTCGGCCCCTATCTCGTGGCGGAGGAGGCTTACCGGAGGTGGCGCGAGCAGCGGCTCGATGCCGCCCTCGTCCTTGCTACGAGCGTCAACGGTATCGTGGCCAAGCAGGGCAGCCTGGCCTACGATGCCAGCAAGGCTGCCGCCAATCATCTGGTGCGCGAGTTGGCCATCGCGCTGGCGCCCCGGGTGCGGGTCAACGGCGTCGCCCCCGCCACCGTCGTCGAGGGCAGCCGCATGTTCCCCCGCGATCGCGTCATGGCTTCGCTGCTGAAATATGGACTCCCCTTCGACGAAGCCGAAGACACGGAGGCGTTGCGCAGCCGCCTGTCCGCCTTCTACGCCGAGCGAACCCTGCTCCAACAACCCATCACTCCGGACGACCAGGCCGAAGCCTTCTTCTGCCTGCTCAGCAACCGCCTGGGCAAAACCACCGGCCAGATCCTCACCGTCGACGGCGGCCTCATCGGAGCGTTTCAGCGTTGAGACCTCCCGACGGCGACGCTTGTCGTTCCAAACCTGAAGGCGCCCCTCATGCGACGACGCACTTTTGTCCGACGGATGGGATGGACGGCCGGCATGCTGGCGCTGGCTCCGCGCGGCCTCTCCTTCCCCGAAAATCACTACCTGAACGACGTTCCCGAGAACTCCTTCCGGCCTCTCCTCGATGCGCTCCGGAAAGAGCCGCCCTGCCGGGCCGACGTTCGTGTGGAACGGGGCGCCCCGCGCCTCTTCCTCCAGGGTGAGGAGACGGCGCCGCTCTTCGGCCTGAGCACCTCGCTACTCGCCACCGTGGACAACTTCCGGCAGATGGGCATTCGCTTGCTGCAACCGCATCTCGGCCTCGCTTCCGCCTGGATCGGCCCCGGCCGGTACGACTTCACCCGCCTCGAAGCCTACCTGATACGCCTCCTCTCCCGCCATCCCGACGCCTACTTTTTCCCGCGCCTCCAGCTTCAGACCCCGATTTGGTGGAAAGAGGCCCACCCGGAAGAAACCATCGTCTACGGACTCGACTACGACGAACGCTTATACGACGTCATTCGAAAGAAAAAGCTGCCTCTGGCCGAAGGAGACCATTATTTCACCAACTTCTACGGAGAAGCATGGGAGGCCTCCTATGCCTCGGAGCTCTGGAAGCGGGACACGTCGGACATGCTCCGGGCCTTCGTTCATTTCATCGAGGAAAGCCCGCTCGTAAGCCGCGTCATGGGCTACTTTTTCGTCCACGGGAGAACGGAGGAATGGAACGTGCCGGGAGGCGACTGGCTGCCGGATTACAGCGCTCCGATGGTTCGGGAAGCCGGTCCCATCCCATCTCCCCGGGAACGCCTGTACACCTGCTACGGGCTGCTCCGCGATCCCGCCCGGGAGGCCGGGGTGATCGACTTCTACCGGAGGTTTCACCTGATCCGCGCCCGTCTGGTGGCCGACCTGGCTGCGGCCATCAAGGACGCCATGGACGGGCGTGTGCTCTGCGGCACCTTCTTTACCTATCTGATGGAAGTGCCCCGCATCCAGGAGAGCGGCCATCTGGTCCCGTTGCCGGTGCTCGAAAGCCCCCATATCGACGTCATTGCCTGTCCGTACACCTATCAGGCCACGAACGATCCGGAAGCCGAGCGCTGGGAGAGCGACCTCTATGATGGCGCCGGCAACCGGCTCGGGCGCGCCCGGGGGGTAGGCGGCGACGGCGCGTTCCGGGTCATGACGGCCTCCCTCCGGAAGCACGGCAAACTCTTCGTCTCCGAAATCGACCCCAGCACCTACCTGGACACCGGTCAGAGCTGGCCCGGCATCGGAGGGTCCGGGCACGAGACCGAGGAAGGCACCCGACACATCCTGCGGCGCGACCTGGGACGCGCCTTCGCCGAAGGCGTCGGAGGATGGCTCTATGACTTCGGCCCCCATTACGCCGTGGAAAAAGGCTGGTACGGCGCCGCTCCCATCATCAAGACCGTCCGGGAGATGGTCGACCTGTTCGAAGCGCGGCGGCATTGCGACCTGGCTTCGCCGGCCGAGATCGCCCTCGTAGCCGACCCCGAGAGCTTCTTTGCTACGCAGCACTGGCTCGCTGCCCGCCCCTGGCCGGGACAGGGGATCCGATATTCCGACTTTTTCAACCACTGGTTTCTCAATGCGCAGGCGCGCACGACCAACCGCGTGGGCAGCCCGCTGGACCTCCTCTTCCGCTTTGACCTGACGAAAGAAGTGCTGCTTCGCTATCGACTGCTCCTGGTCCCCAATGCTTTTATGCTCTCCGCGAAGGAAATCGACGACCTCCGCGCGATGCTTGCAGGCAGCGGGGTTACCGTCGTGTGGTATTACGCCCCGGGGCTGCTCGGACCCGAAGGAGCGGACCCTACCCGGATGAGTCGGCTGACGGGCTTCACCTTCCAGCCGCTCGACGATCCCGGCCCGCTCCTGATCGACGTCGAACAGCCGGAGGGCGCCTCTTCCCGCTTCGGGGTCATGAGTCCGGCTTATTACCACCCCCGGTTCGCCGTACGCGACGAGGACGTCGAGGTCCTGGGGCGGTGGACCACCCCCCGGCGTCCCGCCCTCGCCCGCAAACCCATGGACGGGTGGACCTCGGTCTATGCCGGCGCCGCGCCGCTCCCTGCCGAGCTCCTGCGGCGGCTGGCATCCGACGCCGGCGCCCGCCTCTGGACGGATCGCCCGGCCATTGTGGCGGCTACACGCGGCTCCGCCATGCTCGTGGCCACCGAGGCCGGCCTCCACACGCTCTCGCTCCCCGTGCCCATGCGTGCCGAAGGCGCCGGCCCCCTTCGAACCGTGTATACCTTGCCCCTCGATTTCGGGGAGGTGAGGCTCTTCTCCGCCGCGACCTGATTCCCGGCTCCCGAACCCGCCCCTCTCCCTGCCGAACGTACGGCCGTTCTCCCCTCCGAAGTTCTCCCGCATGAAACGCGCCATGACTGATCTGCTGAGCCTCCAGGATCGTGAGCCTCCGATGGGGGATGTCGCCGGGCATCAACCCTTTGCCTTCTGCCGCGCCCTGTGGACCACTCCTTTGCCCGGCGAAGACGGCGCGCCGGAGCGTCGCATCATCCATGCCCGCGTCCTGCCGTTTCACGGTCGGGCGCGCCTGCGCCGGCTCGGCCTCCGCCCGGCCCGGGGGTATCACAAGTGCGGGAGCCATGCCGCCATCGACCATGTGACGGCCTTCCGGCTGCTTCTGTGGGACGGCCGGGCCTGGCGCCTCCACCGCCACGTCCGCGACGCAGCGCCCGCGCCGGACGGAGCAGTGGTGTGGTTCGAGCTCGGAAACGTCGAGACGCGGGCGGCCCTGGTGGAGATCCGCCGGTGCGCCGTCGATGGCTGGTGGCCTTCGTGGAACCTGGCTTCGGAGGGCCTCTTGCTCGAAGGGGAGTTGTCCGGTCCTCTGGCCCCGTGCCGCGAAACGCTGCTCACGGTGGAGCCGATACGACCGGCGGACGACGCCGTGGGGTTGCGGAGGTCCGTGGAGGACGGAGCCGTACGTTTCCGTTCGGAGCACCTTGACGTGGGTTTCTGCCTGAGCCGGGCCGGGTTTTCCCACCTGGCCCTCGGGCCGCGCGCCGGCAGGACGGACGTGCTTCGGCGCCGCCCCGGCCTCTTCTTCCAGGGCCCGCAACTTCACCCGGTAGGCGCTCCGCCGGTCGTACAGCCGGCGCTGCGCCATCAGGTGACGGGCGTCACCCGGGTCGAGGGCAACCGGGTGGTCTACGAACTGACGCTTGGGGCCGACGCACAGCAGTATCGCCTGAGCTGGGAGATCCGGCCGGACGGGCTTGTGCTGGAGGCCGAGCGCTACGGAGCGCGTCCCATGCGGGCCTGGCGCTCGAGTGCCTGGACCCTGGGACTCGACTGCACCGTCACCCCGGCTCACGTCCTGAGCGCGCTCAGGCAAACGGGAGAGACGGGCCTGCTCCTCCTGCCCGCCTGGCTCCACTTTCCCGGCCACGGCAGCTTCCGCCTCGAAACCACCGGCGACGACGTCCTGCTTCGGAGCGACGCCTATCGCCCGCTCGACCTGACCACGCTGGAGCTGAAACTGGGTGAGGAGCCGCAACCCGAGGGCGACTACCTCCTTCGCCCGGGACGTTTCCGGACGCGCCTTACCTGGCAGATCGATGCGCCCGTTCCCCGGTTGCGCGAGGACGCGCCCGCCGAGATCGTCCGTGCCTTGCAACGATGCACCCTCACCGCCTTCACCTTCCGCGCCGATACGGGCACGCTCAGCAACAACGGCGCCTCCATCCATTGCCCCATCTGCATGGACGGCTGGTCCGCCGTGGCACGGAGCGCGGGCCGGCTCCTTCCCCACCTCGAAGCAATGGACCTCGTTCGATACTCCCTCGAACGCCGGCTCGACGGCGGCCCCGGCTATACCAGCGGGTATCTCGGTTATGCGGACCATAGGGCCGAGGACGAGTATCTGATGACCGGCGCCGCCTGCCTGCTCGGCCTGGCCGACCTGCTCGAACACGCCGGCGCGCCGGGCTGGGTCCAACGGTACCACGAGCCCCTGCGGCAAGAACTGGCGGCCATGCGCGCGCGCGACCTCGACGGCGACGGGCTCGTCGAAAGCCCCTACCGCACCGGGGTGAGCGGCTCCGGTCAGTGGAGCACCTGCTGGTTCGACGTCGTGTCCTACGGGTGGAAGGATGCCTTCACCAATGCGCTCCTCTATCCGGCGCTCGTGCGCCTTGCCGCCCTCTTCCCACGACTGGGAGCCCCCGAACTGGCCCGGGGCCTCGAAGACTGGGCCGCCCGCCTCCGGGCAAGCTATGTCCCGACCTTCTACAACGAAACCACGGGCTGGCTGGCCGGATGGCGATGCTCCGAGAACCGGCTGCACGATTATGCCTTCCTCCCCCCCAACGGCGCCGCCGTCTGTGGCGGCCTGCTCGACGACGAACTGGCCCGTGACGTGATCGCGCGCCTCTGGGCCGAGGCGCAACGGATCGGCCTGCCCGACGCCTCGCTCGGCCTGCCGGGAAACCTCCGGCCCATCCCCGACGAAGACCTGGCCGACATCATGCAGGGCTATCCGTTCGGGTGCTACCAGAACGGCGGGCGCACCCATGCCCAGAGCCGTCACTTCGTCGGAGCGCTCTACCGGGTGGGCATGAACCGGGAGGCCGACCTCCTCCTCCGACGCCTGTGTGCGGGCCTCGCCGATGGCGCCGTCTTTGGGGGCTGTCGCAGCGGCGTCGACTGGCGATACTGGGACGACCGGCCCTGCGGATACGAAGGGCTGCTCACCGATCAGTTCGGCATTCTGGCGACGGCGATGGAGGTTTTTGCTCCCTCCTGAAACGGGCTCACAGGCTCTGCGGCGGCTGATAGGCCCCGCCGCTCCGTTCCCTTGCCTTCGCCCGGCGGTACCCCGTCTCCCGGAACGCAGCGACCGGATCCAGCGCCGCCCCCCGACGGCGTCGCGCCTCGGCCACCAGCGGTCCCTCATCCGTCCGGAAGGCCGACGCCAGCGCCTGCTCGGCCATCAGCACATCACACCCGTTCTGCGCCGCCTCCAGCGCCGACCGATCGACCAGCAGGGCCTGCGCATAGGCCCGCTGGAGATTGTCTACGGTCTGCAACAGGGCCTCGATCGGATCCTTCACGTTGTGGCTCTGGTCGATCATGTAGGCCGGCGCAAACCCGTCCACCCGCTCATCCCGCGCCGCATCTACCAGTTCGTTAAAGACGAGAAAAAGCTGGTACGGTTTGATGGAGCCGGCCGTCAGGTCGTCGTCGCCGTATTTGGCGTCGTTGAAGTGGAAGCCGCCGAGCTTGCCGGCCGTGATGAGCCGGGCCACGACGAGTTCGATGTTGGTGTTCGGAAGATGATGTCCTAGGTCGACCAGGCAGAAGGCCCGTTCGCCGAGCGCCTGCGCCAGCATCAACGAAGAGCCCCAGTCCTGCACGACCGTCGCGTAGAAGGCCGGCTCGTAGGGCTTGTGCTCGGTGAAGAGACGCCAGCCCGGCGGCAAGTGATCGTAGATCTGCCGGAGCCCGTCGAGGGTCCGCTCGAAGCTTCGGCGCAAATGCATCTGCCCCGGATAATTGCTCCCGTCGGCAAGCCAGACCGTGAGCGCTTCCGAGCCGAGCGCCCGTCCCACCTCGATGACGTGCAGGTGGTGCGCCACCGCCTGTTCCCGCACGGCGGCATCAGGATGCGCGAGAGAGCCGAACTTGTAGGAGAGCCGCCGGCCGGGCTGATCCTGGAAGGTGTTCGAGTTGACGGCGTCGAAGCCCAGGCCAAGGGCATCGGCATGGCTGCGAAGGGCAGCGGGGTCCTCAGGCTCATCCCAGGGGATGTGCAGGGAAACGCGGGGCGTGGCCCCGGTGAGCCGGTGGATGACGGCGATGTCCTCCATCTTCTCATAGATGTCCCGGGGCTCGCCGGATACGGGAAAACGGCCGAAGCGCGTCCCGCCCGCCCCCAGCGCCCAGGACGGCACCGCCACCTCGAAGGCTCCCACCTGCGTGAGGATCGCTTCGGCGTCCAGCCCCCGGCGATGGAGCTGCCCGATCAGGGTCTCCAGATCCTGCTCATGATCGCCGGACCGGGCTGCGTTCATCTTTTCAATGGTCTCCTGAACAAACATGGTCGTATCGTCTGGAATGGAACAGCGGGGTTCACCGGCCGAGGAAGCGGTCGCGCCCGGCCACGAGAGCGGCGATCTTTCGATCGACGACGGAGCGTTTGAGCATCCAGAAGCCGCAGTCGGGATGGACCCATCGGATGCGGTCCGCTCCGGCGGCCTGCGCCGCCCGATCGATGCGGGCCGCCACCTCGTCGGCGGTCTCCACATGGTTGACCTTGACGTCGATGACGCCGACGCCGAGGGCGATCCGGTCGTCGATGTGGGCAAGGGCCGCCAGGTCTTCCGCCGGCCGGTGGGCCAGCTCCAGCACCAGATGATCGCATTCGAGGCTGTTGAGGAAGTCCGTCAATGCCTGCCAGCGGCCCTGCTGGATCGTCTGCCCGCCGTAGTTGCCGAAGCAAAAATGCACGGCCCGCTCGACCTCCACCCGCCGGAGCACCCGGTTGATGGCCTCGGCGGCCAGCGGCGCGTATTCGGGGCTGCCCGGGATGTTGGCCTCGTCCACCTGTACGCAGGCGCATGGGAGGCCGGAGACCTGCGCCGCCAGCACGTCGGCCAGCGCCAGCGTCAACGCCTCGAAGTCGCCATAGTGACGGTCGAGCAGGGTGCGGGCCAGCATGAAGGGGCTCGTCAGGGTGAACTTGAACGGCCCCCCGGCCACCGCGGCGGAACGGGCGCAGGCCTCGGACAGGTCGAGCGTGCCTTCGTGCAGGGCCTCACGCACCACCCCGGCGGGCTTCCGGCGAAAGGCCATCTCGGCACGGGCGCGAAACGCCGCCGCATCGGTGCGCCCCACGGCCGTCTCGATGCCCCCGATGCGGCGGACGAAATAGTCGATCATCCCGTTCGTGTCGGGATGGTCGGGATCGAAGCGGTACAGTTCACCGTCGGTTGGCAGGTCGATGCCGGCCCGGCGCTGCGTGCCGATGACCACGGCCGTGGCGTCGATGACCGTCTGCTCGCCCGGCCAGGCCTGCATCCATTCGATGGGAGCATACGACCCCACGGTCGTCGTCAGGATTCCGGGCTCGCGGGGCAGTTCGGATAACGGGCGGGTAGGCGTCGGATGAAGGGCCATGGCAGGTCTGGGAGAAGGTTCGGGGGTCATGGTTCGTTCGTACGGATCCGAAGATCAGGGGAACTCTCAGGCGGCGGCTTCCTCTTCCGCAAGGGCCTCGAGCACGAAGCGCCGGAAGGATTTCTGGAACGTGTTGGCGAGCGTGTCGCCGGGAGCCACGAGCACCCCCCATCCGCCCCGCGTGGGGTTGATCGGCGCCTCGCGCGGCACCTGGTTCTCGCACATGTAGCGATCTTCCTCCAGCACCTTCGTCGAGAAGCCAAGCTGTTCTTCGAGCCCTGGCCCCCGGAAGCCTTCCGGCTGGGCCAGCGCCCAGAAGACGGTGCACGCCTCGCGGGTGTTCGGGCTGGGGATGTGCACGAGCATCCGCTCGTCCCCATCCTCGAAAGTCTGCCGGATGGTGGTGAAGTTGGGCAGGTAGCAGCGCTGGCGTCGGAAGTGGGCACGCTGAAGCTTCGAAGGGGTGACGCCGGGCGCCCGCAGGGCCGGGAACGGGGCCTCCATCCGGAAGCCGTCCGCCAGCCGGGTGATCTTCAGTTCGGGCAGGACCGCGTCTGCGGCGGCCCCGAGCGTGCTCCGGTGCGCAAAGGCGAAGTGGGTCATGTCCAGATAGTTTTCGATCTCGCGCCGAAAGCCGCACCGGAACGGCATGGGTTCGGCCACCAGGTACTGCCAGCCGCCGCGTCCTTCGAACTCGGGAACGTCGGGCAGCGGGGCAGCCTCCTCGTCGTCGAGGCGGACCCAGATGATGCCGTAGCGTTCCTGCACGGCGAAGGTGTCCAGCGAGGCCCGGTCGAGGAGGCGCCGGGGCGGGGCGGGCAACGAGGGCACGCCGGTGCAGCGC
>Ga0256841_1000667_pt1 | contig 33696 bp, 36 predicted proteins | sample 356308metaG_FD_185971 | JGI IMG/M metagenome (GOLD analysis project Ga0256841, IMG submission 185971) | Hydrothermal vent microbial communities from Mid Atlantic Ridge, Atlantic Ocean - 356-308 | ecosystem: Environmental > Aquatic > Marine > Hydrothermal vents | place: Atlantic Ocean: Mid... | reverse complement strand
TCGCGCTGGGTGGCATCCGCATCGTCGACGCCAGCCTGACCTGGGACGACCGCCAGAGCGGCGCCCGCTACACCATTGCGCCGGTGTCGCTGGAGACCGGCGCCATCGAGCCGGGCCGTCCGGTCGATGTGAAGCTGACCGTCGGGCTGGAGAGCGAGGAGCCGCCGCTGGCGGGAGACATCCGCATGAAGACGCGGGCGCTGGTGTCGGAATCGATGCAGCAGGTGGAACTGCGCGGCACGCGCGTCGACATCGACCTGGGTGGGGAAGGCGTGCCCGGCGGCCGGATGCAGGCCGGCCTGACGCTGGATGCCGCCCTGGACCTGGCCGCCGAGACAGCCACCCTGTCGTCCCTGGTGGCGCGGCTGGACGACTCGACGCTGAAGGGGAAGGCCGCCGTGAACGGCTTCGCCCGGCCCGCCATCCGCTTCGATCTGGCGCTCGACACGTTCGACCTGGACCGTTACCTGCCGGCACCGGCGCCGGCGCCGCAGCCGGCCAGCCCGGGCGCCGCCTCGGCCGCCGCCTCGGCCGCCGGCGCCGGCGCCATCCCGGTGGGGATGCTGCGTGACCTGGATCTGGATGGCAGCCTCCGGATCGGCCGGCTCAAGGCCTTCAAGCTGCACAGCAGCGATATCGAACTGAAGCTGAAGGCGAAGCACGGTCTCATCCGGCTGGCGCCGGCGTCGGCGAAGCTCTACCAGGGCCGCTATGCGGGCGATATGCAGTTGGACGTGCGCGGCCGCCAGCCGAAGTTGTCCATGAACGAATCCCTGTCCGGCGTCCGGATCGGGCCGCTGCTCAAGGACCTGACCGGCGACGACAGGCTGTCGGGCAATGCCGAACTCGAATCGAAGCTGGACATGCGCGGCGACACGCCCGAGGCCATGACCCGCACGCTGAACGGCACCCTGGCGTTCGCCTTCACCGACGGCGCCATCAAGGGCATCGATCTGCCCGCCCTGATCCGCGAGGCGCGTGCGCTCATCAAGGGTGAGCCGGCGCCGGCCGAAACCGGGCCGAAGCAGACCGATTTCACCGAACTCAAGGGCACGGCGACGGTCACCGACGGCATCATCGACAACCGCGATCTGCTGGCCAGGAGCCCGCTGCTGCGCGTCCGGGGCGAAGGCCGGGTCGATCTGCCGCGCGAGCGCATCGACTATCTGCTCAAGGTCCGGGTCATCGGTTCGCTGGAGGGCCAGGGCGCGATGGACAAGGACCTCGAGGGTGTCGAGATCCCGGTGGAGATTGGCGGCAGCTTTACCCGGCCCGATTACAAGGTGCGCCTGGACAAGGTGCTGAAGAAGGCGGTAAAGAAGAAGGCGAAGAAGAAATTGAAGAAGAAGCTCGAGAAGAAACTGGAAAAACTCGAACCGGGCCTGCAGGATACGCTCAAGGGCCTGTTCAAGCGATGAGGCGGCTGGTGCTGGCGGCGCTCCTGTGGCAGGCGTCGCTGGTCAGCGCCGGCCAGGTGTTCACGGCCGTGGCCACCCACCAGTCCGGCACCTATTTCGTCGAGGTCGACGCCCTGGTCGGGGTGCCGGCGGAGCGCGTCCGCGCGCTGCTGACCGACTACGACCACCTCGGGCGGGTCAACGAGGCCATCGAAGAGAGCCGGGTGCTGCTGACCCGCGCCCCCGGCGACTACCGGGTGCGCACCGTGACCCTGGCCTGTGTATTCATCTTCTGCAAGCGCATCCACCAGGTACAGGATGTGATCGAGGCGGCCGATGGATCCATCACCGCCACGGTGGTGCCGTCGCAGAGTGACTTCCGCCACGGCTACGCCCACGTCGACCTGTGGCGTGAAGGCGGCGGCACGCGGGTGCTGATCCGCTCGGAGGTGGAGCCGGATTTCTGGATCCCGCCGATCATCGGCCCCTGGCTGATCAAGCGCAAGCTGCGCCTGGAGACCTTGGAGACGGTGGCCAACCTGGAGCGTATCGGGCGGGTGGACGATCACGACTGAAAAAAGGGCAGGTGTATGTTTTCTGTAGAGCAGGCCCGGATCGGTGTCATCGGTCTGGGGTACGTCGGGCTGCCGCTGGCGGTGGAGTTCGGCAAGAAGTACGACACCGTCGGCTTCGACATCAACAGCGCGCGCATCGCGGAACTGAAGGGTGGCCGGGACTCGACCGAGGAAGTCGAGCCGGAGCTGCTGGCGCAGGCCGGGCGCCTGGGCTTCACCGACAGGCTCGAGGACGTCGCGGACTGCAATGTCTACATCGTCACCGTACCGACGCCCATCGACGAGCACAAGCGCCCGGACCTGTCGCCGCTGGAGAGCGCCAGCGCGGCGGTCGGCAAGGTGCTGTCGAAGGGTGACGTGGTGATCTACGAGTCCACCGTCTACCCGGGCGCGACCGAGGAGATCTGCATCCCGGTGCTGGAGCGGGTGTCCGGCCTGCGCTTCAACGAGGATTTCTACGCCGGCTACAGCCCCGAGCGCATCAACCCGGGCGACAAGGCACACCGCGTCACCAACATCCTGAAAGTCACCTCGGGCTCGACGCCCGAGGTCGCCGACCTGGTCGACGCGCTCTATGCCAGCATCATCGAGGCAGGCACCCACAAGGCCAGCAGCATCAAGGTGGCCGAGGCCTCCAAGGTCATCGAGAACACCCAGCGCGACGTCAACATCGGTCTGGTCAACGAACTGGCGCTGATCTTCGAGCGCATCGGCATCGACACCCAGGAAGTACTGGAAGCCGCCGGCACCAAGTGGAACTTCCTGCCCTTCCGTCCCGGCCTGGTGGGCGGGCACTGTATCGGCGTCGATCCCTACTACCTCACCCACAAGGCCCAAGAGATGGGCTACCAGCCCGCCATCATCCCGGCCTCGCGCATCCTGAACGACAACATGGGCGAGTACGTGGCCGACCGGGTCATCCGCCTGATGGCGAGAAACGGCATCTCCATGGTGGGCGGCCGGGTGCTGATACTCGGTTTCAGCTTCAAGGAGAACTGCCCCGACCTGCGCAACACCCGCGTGGTGGACATCCTGGAGCGCCTGACCGAGTACCATGCCGAGGTGGACATCTGGGATCCGCGCGTGAACCGCGACGAGGCGCGCGAGGAATACGGCGTGGAACTCCTGGACAGCCCCGAAGCCGGCCGCTACGACGCCCTCATCCTGGCGGTGGCGCACGACGACTTCCGCAAACTGGGCGCTGCCGGCGTGCGCGCGCTGGGCAAGCCGAAACACGTGCTGTTCGACGTCAAATACCTGTTCTCCAGGGACGAGGTGGACGGGCGGCTATGAAGGTATTGATTACCGGCGCTGCCGGATTCATCGGCTCGGCGCTGGCGCTGCGCCTGCTGGAACGCGGCGACGAGGTCGTCGGGGTCGACAATCTCAACGACTACTACGATGTCGGCCTGAAGCGCGCGCGCCTGGCGCGCACCCTCGATCACGCCGCCTTCACCGACGTGCGCGCCGACCTGGCCGATCGCGCCGGCATGGAGGCGGTCTTCCGGCGCCACCGGCCGGAGGCCGTGGTCAACCTGGCCGCCCAGCCCGGCGTGCGCTATTCGCTGGAGAATCCCGCCTCCTACGTGGACAGCAACCTGGTCGGCTTCGCCAACGTGCTGGAGGGGTGCCGCCACCAGGGGGTGCGCCATCTGGTGTTCGCCTCCAGCAGTTCGGTGTATGGCGCCAACACCTCCATGCCCTACTCGGTGCATGACAACGTCGACCACCCCTACAGCCTGTACGCGGCGAGCAAGAAGGCCAACGAGCTGATGGCCCACACCTACAGTCACCTGTACGGGTTGCCGGTGACCGGGCTGCGGTTCTTCACCGTCTACGGCCCCTGGGGGCGGCCCGACATGGCGCCGATCCGGTTTGCCCGCGCCATCCTGGCCGGCGAACCCATCGACGTCTACCATCACGGAAAGCATCGCCGCGACTTCACCTACATCGACGACATCGTGGAAGGCGTGGTGCGGGTGCTGGACCGGGTGCCGCAGCCGAACCCGCAATGGGACAGCGACCGCCCGGACCCCGCCAGCAGCACGGCGCCCTACCGCCTGTACAACATCGGCAACGGCACGCCGGTGGAACTGATGCATTTCATCGAGACGCTGGAAGGTTGCCTGGGCCGCGAGGCGCGCAAGAACCTGCTGCCCATGCAGCCCGGCGACGTGCCCGCCACCTGGGCCGACGTGCAGGACCTGGCGCGCGACACGGGCTACCAGCCGGACACGCCGGTGGAAGAGGGCGTGGCCAACTTCGTGGCCTGGTACCGGGACTACTACGGTGCCTGAGCCGGCGACGTCTCCAGCTGCGCGCCGCCGATGGTACATCCGCCGCAGGGTGGGGTGAGCAAGGCGAACCCCACCAGGCGACCCATGCCGCATCATCCCTCGACCTTCGCCACCCGCGTCCTGGCCTGGTACGACCGCCACGGCCGCCACGACCTGCCCTGGCAGGCAGACCCGACGCCCTACCGCGTCTGGGTTTCCGAGATCATGCTGCAGCAGACCCGGGTGGAGACGGTCGTTTCCTACTACCAGCGCTTCCTGCAGCGCTTCCCCGACGTGCAGGCGCTGGCGGCCGCGCCGCTGGACGAGGTGCTGCACCTGTGGTCCGGGCTGGGCTACTACGCGCGGGCGCGCAACCTGCACGCGGCCGCCGTGCGCCTGTGCGCGGCGCATGGCGGGCACTTTCCGCAGGACATCGACGCCCTGGTGGCGCTGCCCGGCATCGGCCGGTCGACCGCCGGTGCCATCCTGTCGCTGGCCTGCGGCCAGCGCCACCCCATACTCGACGGCAACGTCAAGCGCGTGCTGGCGCGCTTCCACGCCGTCGAGGGCTGGCCCGGGCGGACGGCGGTGCTGAAGCGGCTGTGGGCGCTGGCCGAGCGACACACCCCCCGGGAACGGGTCGCCGACTACACCCAGGCCATGATGGACCTGGGCGCCACCCTGTGCACGCGTGGAACACCCGACTGTGACGCCTGCCCGCTGAATGCCGACTGCGCGGCGCTGGCGCAGGGCCGGCCGCAGGCCTACCCGGCGCCGCGACCGAAGCGGGCGCTGCCGGTGCGCGAGGTGTACATGCTGCTGCTGGTCAACGGGGAGGGTGAGGTCTGGCTCCAGCAGCGGCCGCCGAGCGGCGTCTGGGGCGGGCTCTGGAGCCTGCCGGAGTTCGACGGCCCGGATGCCTTGCTGGACTGGTGCGGCCGTTTCACCGGTCGGGCGGTCGAGGCGCGGGAGCTGCCCGCGCTGCGCCACACCTTCAGTCATTTCCGGCTCGACATCCGTCCCCGGCTGGTGAGGCTGGAAAACCCGGCGTTCTCTGTGATGGAAGGGGAGGGGTGCGTCTGGTATAACAGCCGCCAGCCGCAGTCGCTGGGATTGGCGGCACCGGTCCGCAGGCTGCTGGACTCACTCGAACACACCGGGGAAATGCAATGACTCGAATGGTGAAATGTATCAAGCTGGGCCGTGAGGCCGAGGGGCTCGACCGGCCGCCCTACCCGGGCGAACTGGGTCAGCGGATTTTCGACAACGTGTCAAAGGAAGCCTGGCAGATGTGGCTGCAGCACCAGACCATGCTCATCAACGAGAACCGCCTGAGCCCCATCGACCCCAGGGCGCGCAAGTTCCTGGAAGAGCAGATGGAGAAATTCTTCTTCGGCGAAGGGGCGGAGATGCCGGAAGGGTACGTGCCGCCGTCAGGATGAGGGCTCCCTCACTCGTATTTCTTCAACAACACCCCTTCCTCCCCGCAGCACGACGCCGAACACTTCTTCACCGCCCGCAGCTCCGCCGCATCCTTCGACAGCCAGTCTTCCACCGGCCGGTTGTCGGTGGCGCAGTCACAGCCCTTGTCGTCATAGACGTAGACATTCGAAAGCCCCGCCTCCCGCGCCGCGTCGTGCGCCGTCCACATGATGTCCGAAGGCGTCGGCTCGATGTGGCTGAGCTTGTAGGCCGGGAAGAAGCGGGTGATATGCCAGGGGCTGTCGGCGCCGAGGTGGTCGCGTATCCATTCGGCGATCCGGCGCAGCTCGTCCGGGTCGTCGTTCTTTCCCGGGATGATGTTGGTGCGGGTCTCGACATGGATGCCGAGCCGCTGCGCCTTCTCGATCGAGCCCAGCACCTGCTCCACCGAGGCCACCGGGCAGATGTCGTGGTAGAAGTCGTCGCGCAGGCTTTTGATGTCGGAGCACAGCACGTCCATGACCGGCGCCAGCAGCGCCAGTGCCTCGTCGGTGACGAAGCTGTTGGAGACGTACACCGTGTACAGGCCGGCGGCATGCGCCGCTTCGGCCACGTCCAGCACGTATTCCAGCCACACGGCCGGCTCCGAGTAGGTGAAGGCGATGCCGTCGGCGCCGTGGCGGCGGGCCGCCGCGACCAGTTCGTCCGGCCTCACCCAGGCGGCGGTGGACTCGCCGCGCGCCAGCTCGTCCAGCGCCGTCACGCCCCAGGAGATATCCAGGTTGTGGCAGCCGCCGCAGCGGAAGTTGCAGCCGTAGCTGCCCACCGACATGACCCGGGAGCCGGGGCGGTAGTGCCTGACCGGCTTGCCCTCGACGGGACCGACGTCGATGGCCGACAGGATGCCCCAGGACAGGTTGTACAGGGTGCCGTGGCGGTTGACGTGGGCCTGGCAGAAGCCGCGTTGGCCGTGTGTGAGCTTGCAGCGCCACAGGCACAGGTTGCAGCGGGTGGCGCCGCTGGCGAGCTTTTCCTGCAGGCGGGTCTCGACCAGCCGGTAGCTGGCGGGGAGGGCGTTTGCGCGTGACATGGCGTTTCCGGTCGGGGAGTTGCCTGCACCCTAACCCGGTCACCGGCCCCGGGGCAAGGCCCGAAAACCCTACGGTTTCCTCGCCATTGGCCGCCGATGAGGTACAATGCGCCGGACCAGACTGCCGGAAAAAGACCACCATATGAAAGGCATCATCCTGGCCGGGGGCTCGGGCACCCGCCTGTACCCCCTGACCCGCGTCGTGAGCAAGCAGCTCATGCCGGTCTACGACAAGCCCATGATCTACTACCCGCTGTCCATCCTCATGCTGGCGGGCATCCGCGAGATCCTGATCATCTCCACGCCCCAGGACCTGCCGCTGTTCCGGCGCCTGCTGGGCGACGGCAGCCAGTTCGGCATCGACCTCTACTACGCCGAGCAGCCGACGCCGGGCGGGCTGGCGCAGGCCTTCCTGATCGGCGAGTCCTTCATCGACGGCGAGCCGTGCAGCCTCATCCTCGGCGACAACATCTTCTACGGCCACGGCCTGGGCGAGAGCCTGGCGCGCGCCGCCGCCCTGGAACAGGGCGCCACCATCTTCGGCTACCGGGTGCGCGACCCGGAGCGCTACGGCGTGGTGGAGTTCGACGAGCAGGGCCGGGTGCTGGGCCTGGAGGAGAAGCCGGCGCAGCCGAAGTCCTGCTATGCCGTCACCGGCCTGTACTTCTACGACGACCAGGTGGTCGACCTGGCCTCCAGGCTCACGCCCTCGGCGCGCGGCGAACTGGAGATCACCGACCTCAACCGCCAGTACCTGGAGCGCGGCCAGCTCAACCTGGAACTGCTGGGCCGCGGCACCGCCTGGCTGGACACCGGCACCCACAGCTCGCTGTTGCAGGCGGCCAGCTACATCGAGACCATCGAACAGCGCCAGGGCCTCAAGATCTCCTGCGTGGAGGAGATCGCCTGGCGCATGGGCTACATCGACGACCAGCAGTTGCGCGAGCTGGCCGCCCCGCTGTCGAAGAACGACTACGGCGACTACCTGCTGCGCCTGCTCGATCCGGAGTGCCAGTGAAGATCACGCCCACGCGCCTGCCCGAGGTGCTGCTGATCGAACCCGACGTGTTCGGCGACGCGCGCGGCTTCTTCATGGAATCCTGGCACCGCCGGCGTTTCGCCGCGGCCGGGCTGGACGTCGACTTCGTACAGGACAACCACTCGCGCTCCGGCGCCGGCGTGCTGCGCGGTCTGCACTACCAGCTCGAACAGCCGCAGGGCAAGCTGGTGCGGGTGGTGGCCGGCGCGGTGTTCGACGTGGCCGTGGATATCCGCCGCGGCTCGCCGAGCTTCGGCCAGTGGACCGGTGAGATCCTCTCGGAAGAGAACTTCCGCATGCTGTATGTGCCCCCCGGCTTCGCCCACGGCTTCTGTGTGCTGAGCGAGCGCGCCGACTTCCTCTACAAGTGCACCGACTACTACAACCCCGGCGACGAGTACGGCATCGCCTGGGACGACCCCGCCATCGGCATCGACTGGCCCGGCGGTCCCTACATTCTGTCCGACAAGGACCGCGCCAACCGGTCGCTGGCCGACATGGACGAACACCTGCCCCGCTATCAGGAGACGGGCCGGTGAAGGTGCTGGTCACCGGCGGCGATGGTCAGCTCGGCACCGAGCTGGTGCTGATGCTGCGCGAGCGCGCCGACCTGGCCGTCGCGCCGGACCTGGCGGAACTGGACTTCCTGCGCCCCGACAGCATCGCCGCGCAGATCGACCGCCACCGGCCCGACTGGGTGATCAACTGCGCCGCCTACACCCAGGTCGACAAGGCCGAGGAAGAAGAAGACAAGGCGTACCGCATCAACCGAGACGGCGCCCGTGAGGTGGCGCGCGCCGCCCGCGCGGCCGGCGCCCGGCTGGCGCATATCTCCACCGACTTCATCTTCGGCGGCGAGCAATGCCGGCCCTACCGCGAAGGCGACGCCGCCAACCCGCTGGGCGTGTACGGCCGCAGCAAGTGGGAGGGCGAGGCGGCCGTGCGCGAGGAAATGCCCGACGCGCTGGTACTGCGCACCGCCTGGGTGTACGGCGCGCACGGCGCCAACTTCGTCAAGACCATGCTGCGCCTGGCCGGCGAGCGTGAGGAGTTGCGCGTGGTCGCCGACCAGGTGGGCACGCCGGCCTGGACCCGCGACATCGCCGCCGCCCTGCTGCGGCTGCTGGATCTGGAAGAAACCGGCACCTTCCACTTCACCGACGAGGGCGTGGCCTCCTGGTACGATTTCGCCTGCGCCATCGTCGAAGAGGCGCGCGCGCTCGGTTATGATCTGAAGACGCGGCAGGTGACGCCCATCGCCACCGACGACTACCCGACCCCGGCCACGCGCCCGGCCTGGTCGGTGCTGGACAAGGCCAGGATCCGGCCCCTGCTGGAACACCCCATACCGCACTGGCGTGCCAGCCTGCGCGCCATGCTGAGAGAACTGAAATCATGAGCAGCATCCTGGTCACCGGCGGCGCCGGGTTCATCGGCAGCAACTTCGTGCGCCACTGGCTGGCGCAGCACCCCGGCGAGCGCCTGGTCAACCTCGACGCCCTGACCTACGCCGGCAACCTGGAGAGCCTGGCCGATATCGAGGCCAGCCCCGACTACCGCTTCGTGCATGGCGACATCTGCGACCGGGAATTGCTGGAGCGCCTGTTCCTCGACGAACAGGTGGAGCAGGTGGTGCATTTCGCCGCCGAGTCACACGTCGACCGCTCCATCACCGGCCCGGACGCCTTCATCCGCACCAACGTGGAGGGCACCTTCGCCCTGCTGGACACGGCGCGCAAGCTGTGGGGCGCCAACCCCGAGCGGCGCTTCCTGCACGTGTCCACCGACGAGGTCTACGGCAGCCTGGGTCCGGACGAACCGGCCTTCACCGAGACCCACCCCTACCGGCCCAACAGCCCCTACTCGGCCTCCAAGGCGGCCTCCGACCACCTGGTGCGCGCCTATCACGAGACCTACGGCCTGCCGGTGCTGACCACCAACTGCTCCAATAACTACGGCCCCTGGCAGTTCCCGGAGAAACTCATCCCGCTGGTCATCCTCAACGCCCTGGAAGGCAAGCCGCTGCCGGTGTACGGCGACGGCAGGAACATCCGCGACTGGCTGTACGTGGAAGACCACTGCCGCGGCATCGACACCGTGCTGGAGCAGGGCGCGCCCGGCGAGGTCTACAACATCGGCGGCCACAACGAATGGACCAACATCGACATCGTGCAACGCATCTGCGACCGCCTGGACGAACTGGCGCCCGGTGAGCGGCCCTACCGCGAACTGATCACCTTCGTGAAGGACCGCCCCGGCCACGACCGCCGCTACGCCATCGATTCCGGCAAGATCCAGCGCGACCTGGGCTGGACCCCGGCCCACGACTTCGAGACCGGCCTGGAAGCCACCCTGCGCTGGTACCTCGACCACCGCGACTGGTGCGACCGCATCCGCAGCGGCGAATACCGCGACTACTACCGGCGCCAGTACGGCTAAGGCCCGAACAGTAAAGGAAATTCCGCCAAGTTCTTGACTCCGGCCCCACGCTCCGGTTTAATGCGCCTTCCCTCCCGCGGCCAGGTAGCTCAGTTGGTAGAGCAGGGGACTGAAAATCCCCGTGTCGGCAGTTCGATTCTGTCCCTGGCCACCAATTATTTCAATCACTTACAGTGACTCTGGTGGTGCAGCAAAAACGTCGCGCGTGAATTTTGCGGGACCTCAACTCACGCTGAGTCGTCGCAGCATCACCAATTCGGGCCTTCCTTCTCCCCGGTCACACACCGTATTCGCCGCCTCGATGAGCCGCGACAGCTCGGCGGCGGAATAATGTGTCGTGATCCGTCCCGACCGGTGTCCGAGCAGATCCTGACGATCCTCGAAGCTCACCCCCGCGGCCCGCAACCGCCGGCCGAAGGTGTGCTTGAGGTCGTGGACCCGCACGCCCGGCAGACCGGCCCGCTTGCGGGCGCGCAACCACGCGCCGTTGAGCATCCGTGAGGTCGGCTTGCCTTGGAAGGAGAACACGTGCGTCGGGTGTTTCCCTCGCCGCTCGTTCACCACCGACAAGGCAATCCGGTTCAACACGATGAGCCGGTCGTCTCCGTTCTTGACGTACTGCCCTGGCACGATGAATACCGATGTATCCAGGGCCGGTACCGCCACTTCTCACTCCCAACGAAGGTTGCAGATCTCACCGTCGCGGCAACCGGTGTTGACCGCAAACAGCGCCATCTTGGCCAGGTGTGCCGGCAGCTCCTGGAACAACCGGTCCTGCTCCTCCCAACTCAGCGGGTGAGGTTGCCGCTTGTTGGTGTCGGGCAGCAGCTTGATCTTCGGAGCCGCATGCAACCAGGTCAGGCCGAATTCGTCGATCCACTCGGTCGCGGCGAGATTCAGAATTCGGCGCACAACCTTCAGCCCGTGGTTGATCGTACCCACGGCGGCGCCTGCCTTGCGCCTGTTTTCGATCCCTGGCTGCAGGGTCCCGATATGGATCTGATCAAGGGGGATGCTGCCGATCCAGGGCATCAGGAGCTTCAATCGCCCAATGTCACTGGAAATGCTGCGTTTGTGCTGATTCTCCAGCACGAATTTGGCAGCAGCCTGTTCGAAAGGCCGTCTCGGCCTGACGCCGTAGATCTGTGCTTGCCGGGTCTGCTCGATCAGTCGCGCGAGGTAGCGCTCCGCCTCTTCGAGCCGATCTGTGCCAGTGCTCTGGCAAACTCGCCGTCCACCGATGTGCTTATCGATGTGCCAGACGCCATGGCGCTTGACGAGCCCCGGTGTTCTCTTGCGTCCCATGATTGGTCTCCTCTCGGTTGACCGGGACGCCCGTTGCGGAACTTATAGTCTTCGATCCAGGCATCCAATTCAAGCCGGTCGAAGGCAATGCCTTGAGTACCAACAGGAGTTTCAGTCAGATAGGGGTGCACTTCACTGTTGAAGCGGCTGCGGTCCATGCCCGGATACCGGGGCGCATCCCGAAGCCTGAGCAGGCGAGGGAGGATGGATTAGAAGTGGACCCCGGTAGCCGGGGCGATCATATCGTCCTCAAGGAGAGCTGGACCAAGGGCGGCAAGGCGCGCGCCATTCCGGTACGGACCGATGCCCAGCGTGCGATCCTGGACCGGGCGCGCCAGCTCGCCGGAAGGGGCTCCCTGATCCCCAGTGCCAGGAACTACCGCCAGCAGCTGCGGCGCTACGAGGCGGAAACCGGTCGAGCCGGATTGTCCCGGATGCACGGCCTGCGCCGCGCCTGCGCCCAGGCCCGCTATGAGGAACTGGCCGGGTGGGCCGCCCCGGCGGCCCACCGGTGAAGTCGCTCACGCCGGAGCAGCGGGAGATCGACCGGCAGGCCCGCCTGACGATCAGCCATGCGCTGGGCCACGAGCGCGCTCAGATCGTGACGGTCTATTGTGGTACCTGAAAGGAGCGGCAAAATGCTATCAATGATTGCATTCTGAGCGATGGAGTGCTATCGTTGCAATCATTCGGGTGGTGATTGAAACGAGGTACTGATATGGCCAATCTCGTCGTCAGAAATCTGGATCCCCGCATCGTCGAAGCGCTCAAACAGCGTGCGGCCCGCCACGGCCGCAGCGCCGAGGCGGAGCATCGCGCACTCCTCGAGGCCGCCCTGCTGCGGCCCAAGGGCAAGAGCCTTGCGGAAGTGCTCGCCGAGATACCCAATGTCGGACAGGACGAAGACTTCGAGCGGGTGGAGGACATGGACAGTGACGACCCTGTATTTGGTTGATACCAACGTCATCAGCGAGGCCCGCAAGCGGTCCGGGGCAAACAAGGGCGTCCGCCGGTTCTTCAAACAGGCCGTGGACGAGGAAACGCCGGTGTTCCTGTCCGTGGTAACCGTCGGCGAGTTGCGGCGTGGTGTCGAATGGATCCGGCACCGCGGTGATGTGCGCCAGGCCAACCGGCTGGAAAAATGGTTGACCGCCGTATTGGCGGATTACCGGGACAATATTCTCGATATCAATCCAGACATTGCCCAGCTCTGGGGGCGGCTTCGGGTGCCGCATCCGGAACATGCCCTGGACAAGCTGATTGCGGCAACGGCGCTGATCTACGATCTGACCATCGTGACGCGCAATCACAAGGATTTCGTCAAGACGGGTGTCAAGGTTCTGAATCCATTTACGGCATAGCAGCGAGCGAAGCTTCACTCCACCCCTGCACAAGCCCACTCGAGGGGTTGTTTCTCCCCCGGAAAATCCCACACACTTCTGGAAGTGTTTTCCATTCTCCGTTGATCGATGCCTCTGAACCGCCCCAGCGGAAGGTGCGTAAATCTAGGTGTCGTCCTACAGGCACATCCTTGCGCCTCACCCCTTCGTGGCCGCGCTGGAGCGCGTTCAAAATCGCCCCTGGCGATTTTGTCTGTCCCTGGCCACCAATCTCAAGCGGCGATGTTTGCGACCTTTTTCAAGTCGCTCCGGGCCGCCTTGCGGGCTTCTTCCAGATCATGGTCGGCCTGGAGTCCCATCCAGAACTGTTCGGAGGTACCCAGTGCCCGGGCGAGGCGCAGGGCGGTATCAGCGGTGATCGCCCGCTTGCCGTGCACGATTTCGTTGATGCGCCGGGGCGGCACGCCCATGGCGCGGGCCAGTCTGTTCTGGCTGATGCCGAGGGGCTTGAGGAACTCTTCCAGTAGCACCTCGCCAGGATGGATGTTGGGTAACGTCTTCACTGGCCTTTCCTAATGATAATCCACGATCTCCACATCATGCGCGTTGGGCGCAGACCAGACGAAACAGATGCGCCACTGATCGTTGATCCGGATGCTGTGTCGGCCTTTGCGTTTGCCTTTCAGCGCCTCCAGCCGGTTGGCTGGCGGAATACGGAGATCATCCAGCGTGCGGGCGTTGTTAAGCATGCGCAGTTTTCGCCGGGCGATGGCCTGAATATCCTGTGGGAGCCGGCGTGAGACCTTCCCTTGCCATATCTTCTCGGTCTCCCGGTCCCTGAAGCCCGTGATCATGCCAACATTGTATAACGTAATGCATTATATAACGTCAAGCGTTATATATAGGGCTGCTTGCTTCGGTTGACTGGGTGCGCAGGTCTTTTCGGTACACTCCCGGTACACCGCTCAGTTCGCGCCCCCACGGCAACCCGGCCTAACCTGCGGAATCAACGAAACAATCCCTGACTGTACCGAACGCCTCCTGTTCCAACATAATCAGTAACTTATTGATTTTACTGATCCTAAAAATCTCCGTGTCGGCAGTTCGATTATTCGGCGCATCCTCGCGCCTCACCCCTTCGGGGCCGCGCTGGAGCGCGTTCAAAATCGCTCCCGGCGATTTTGTCTGTCCCTGGCCACCAATGCCTTCCCGCCCGGTCAATGCAGGCAGCAGCGCTTGTATTTCTTTCCGCTGCCGCAGGGGCAGGGGTCGTTGCGGCCGACCTTGGGGGTTTTGCGGACATGGGGTTGAACGGGCTGTCCGGCACGCCTGGCGAAGTGTCCGAACAGGCGTTCCATGGCCGGGCCGATCTGCTGTTGCCGGTCTTCGATTTCATCCTGCCCCATGCCGTCCAGCGTCTTCCATCCCGCTTCGGTGGCGAACAGGCGGATCGGGGCCAGGCATTCCTCCAGTACGGTCATGTCTTCCCCGGACAGCGCCGGCCACAGGCGCAGGCCGCGCAGGAAGCCCTCGCACCAGTCGTCCACGACGAGGTGGGTCCGGTCCTCCAGGGTGCGTTCCAGGAAGACCGGTTCGAACAGGCCGCCGCCCAGGTCGCCGTTGACCTGGTTGTGGATCAACATGACGGCGGAAAGGAATGCCTGCGCCTCGTCCAGGCTGTCCCATTCCGGTGTGTGCGCCTCGCCGCCCCAGATTTCCGCCAGCCAGCGAGAGGGCAGGATCATGTCCGGCGCGCAGGCCAGCGCGGCGAGGAAGCCGTCCAGTTCCGAGACGTTCAGAATGGCCGCATCCGTGCCATGGCGCGCCAGGAAGCGGTCCACCAGCGCATACACATCCTCGTCGTCCGTTTCTTCCGGCTCGCCGAGTCGGAACAGGATGTCAGTCTTTGCGCTCATCGGGTTTCACCAGGAGGCCGCGTCTGGCGGCGCGGTGGATTTCGAAGTTGTCGTTGCCATGTGGCACTATGCCAGATCGCGTCCAGCCTGCAACTCCATCCGGCGCTGTGTGGACACGGCGGTTGGGTCGGGGTTCACTGTGTCCGCGCCAGCCCGCGGGGGGCGTGCGGCCAGCTTGGCGGCCGGCGGCGCGGCCGGTAGGATGGACGACTGGTGATTCCAGTCGACGGAGAGGTCCATGAGCGACGCCCTGAACTACCTGGTGGCCGCGCGCCCGGATGCCATCAAGCCCTATTTCAAGTTCCTCAAGGAAGCCGGCCGGCACCTCGACACCCGCACCCGCGACCTGATTTCGGTCATCACCAAGGTCGACGCCCAGACCGAGGGCGGCTTCCGCCAGTACCTGACCCGCGCCCTGCGCAATGGCGCCAGCCCCAACGAGGTGCTGGACGCGCTGCTGATGGCCTTCCCGACCCTGGGCCTGGCCAAGATCGTGTGGGCGGTGGACATCATTCTCGACATGGACATTCCCGAGTTCCGGCCCGAGAACCTGGATGCCGAGCCGCGCTGGCACGATGTCGCGGCGCTGCACGAGTTGCCCGACGGCGAGGTCAGCCGCCTCGATTGCGACGGCCGCGGCCTGTTCATCTACCGCAACGGCGACACCCTGCGCGTCTACGACAGCCGCTGCCCGCACCAGGTCACCAACATCCCGCACCTGGCGCTGGAGGGCACGCGCCTGACCTGCCCCAAGCACCACTGGGTGTTCGACATCACCACCGGCGAATGCGTCGAGGTCGGCAACCGGCCGCTGCGGCAGTTCGAGCACCGGCTGCAGGACGGCCGGCTGCAGGTGTTCTGGTGAGCCGGCGGCGCTCCGCACCGTGATCGAATACGTCTTCTTCCACGACGCGCCCTTGCGCCGCTTTCTCGACTTTCTCGCCGCCGAGGGGGTCGCGGCCGCGACGCAGACCTTCGAGGACCGGGTCGAGGTGCAGGTGCCGGACGATCTGCCGGAGACGCTGTCGGACGCCATCGACGAGTGCTACGACCGCCTGGTCGACGAGGAGGGCGCGCTCACCGACGCCGAGCAGGGCGAGGCCGGCGGCGAATACGGCATGGCCGGCATCACCGTGCACCTGGCCGACGGCGAGACCGTCTACGCCGACGTCGATCCCGCCCTGCTGAGCCGGGTGCTGGAATCGATCAGCGTGGAGGAGCTGACCCGGATCGTCGACGCCGTGGCCAGCGCCGTGGAGCGCCGCGAGAGCCGCACCTTCTGCCAGCGCCAGCGCGAAGAAGGCGACTGAAGGGCGGTCCGCCGTGCGCTCAGTCCTCGTCCACGTCGTCCATGTCGGCCTGGCCCGACATGCGGCGGCGGATGTGGGACCAGGACATGCCGGTGGCCATGATAGCGGACAGGATCACCAGCACCACGTAGGTCAGGGCGGTGGGATTGGCGAGCGACAGGATGCCGTAGTCGACCAGCACCCAGACCAGGGCGGCGAAGAAGGCCACCGCCAGCAGGGTGCCGATCTCGCCCAGCGAGCGCAGGGTGGCGCGTATATAGATGACCCAGCCGATCACCAGCACGACGCCGGCCAGCACGATGAGCGGGTCGAGGCGGTCGGCGGCGCCGATGAACCAGTGGTACCAGGACCAGCCCGAGGGGTTGTAGGTGGCGAATACCAGCAGGGTCGCCAGGGCGAAGCGGATGAAAAAGTTGCTGAAGCTGAAACGGTCTGCGGCCATTGTCTGGATATCCCCGGCGGTCTGTGGACGGGAAGAGCGCTGCCGCTGCGGGGTCAGCGCCGGAAGAACAGCGAAAGCACCAGCGACAGCACGATGCTGACGATCAGCATGGAGGTGAAAGGGAAGAAGAATACGCCGTTTTCACGCTCGATGCGGATATCGCCGGGCAGTTTGCCGAACCAGGCCAGCAGCCAGGGCGCATAACCGAGGACCAGGCCCAGGGCCAGCAGCAGGACACCGCTGACGATCAGGATTCTGGCAATCATCCGTACCCCCGCGCGGCCAGCACCCGCCGTACTGTCGTCGGCCCGCATCTTACCCGACCCGTGGCGGGAATAGAAACCCGCTGCCGTGCATCTCTACGAGGGTCAGCCATGCGGCGCCCCGTGTCATCCGAATGAAGCCTTCCCGTCTCCTGTACAGCCTGCTGCTGGCGCTGTTGCTGCTTGCGGCTTCGCCGGCAGCCGGGCCGGGGACCGCCGAAGGGGCGCTGGTGCGCGTCGGCGTGCTGGCCCACCGGGGCAGGGTGCAGGCCCTGCAGCGCTGGTCGCCGACGGCGGACTACCTGTCTGCGCGGGTGCCGGGCTACCGTTTCGAAGTGGTGCCCCTGGACCTCGACGGCATGAGCGCCGCAGTGCGCAACGACGAGATCCGGTTCACCCTCACCAACCCTGGCAACTACGTGGACCTGGAAGCGCGCTTCGGCGTCTCGCGCATCGCCACCCTGCAGACCCGCGAGCAGGGCCGTATTCACGTGCGCTATGGCGCGGTCGTTTTCACCCGCCGTGACAACGACGCCATCCGCAGCCTCGCCGACCTCGATGGCAAGTCCTTCATGGCGGTCAGCCCCGAGGCCTTCGGCGGATTCCAGATGGCCTGGCGCGAGCTGGCGGCCCGGGGTATCGATCCGTTCCGGGACTTTTCCGCGTTGCGCTTCGCCGGCTTCCCGCAGGACCGCATCGTGGTGGCGGTGCAGCGCGGCGAAGTCGACGCGGCGACGGTGCGCGCCGAGACGCTGGCGCGGATGATAGAGAGCGGCCGGGTCGGCGTGGAGGAGATGCGGGTACTGGCGCCGCGCGGTGGCGGCAGCCTGCCGGTGCGCAGCACCCGCCTGTACCCGGAATGGCCGTTCGCCACCCTGCGCAACACGCCGCGCCGGCTCGCCACCCGCGTCGCCCGGGCCCTGCTGTCCATGCCGGCCGATCATCCCGCGGCGCAGGCGTCGCATACCGCCGGCTGGACCATCCCGCTGGACTATTCACCGGTGCACGAACTGATGAAGGAACTGCGCATCGGGCCCTACGAGGTGCTGCGCCAGACCACCTTCCCGGCGCTGCTGCGGCGCCATGCCTGGTGGTTCGGCGCGGCCGCCAGCCTGCTGCTGGCCCTGCTGCTGCTCAACGGCTACGTCTCCCGCACCAACCGCCGCCTGAAGGTCGCCCAGCAGACCCTGCAGCGTGAGATCGCCGAGCGCGAGCGCTCCCAGGCGGCGCTGGCGCGCTACCGCGACAGCCTGGAGGAGCAGGTGGAGGCGCGCACCGCCGACCTGGAGGCGACCAACCAGGCACTGGAGCGCAGCCGCGTGGCGCTCGGCGGGCTGGTCGCCATCACCGGCGCGTCGGGGCTGTCCCATGAGCAGAAGCTCGACCGGCTGCTGGAGACCGGGCGCGACTACTTCGGCCTGCCGGTGGCGGTGCTGTCCAGCGTCGGCGAGGACGGCCCCCGGGTCTGCCGGACAGCCGGAGACGCCGGCCTCGGGCCGGGCGGGGGCGGGCCGCTGCAGCCGCACTGCGCGCGGCTGCTGGTGGAAAAGCGCGGCGAGCCGCTGGACATCCCGGACCTGGACCGGGTCAGCGAGCTGTGCGCCCTGCCGGGCGCGAGCCGCTGGAAGAGCTATCTCGGCACCGCCGTGCTGGTGCACGGCCAGGTGCACTGCACGCTGGAATTCGCCGCCACCGAGCCGCGCGTGGCGCCGTTGAGCCGCTGGGACCACGAACTGCTGCGGGTGATGGCGCAGTGGATCGGTGACGAACTGGAGCGCCGGCTGGCCCTCGAATCGCAGCAGCGCCACCAGTCCGAACTGGCGCGGGTGTCGCGCATGAGCACCATCGGCGAGATGGCGGCCAGCCTGGCGCACGAACTCAACCAGCCGCTGACCGGCGCCATCAACTATTGCAGCGCCTGCCTGCGCCTGCTGCGTGAGGGGGGCGACCCGGAGCGGTTGCGGGAGGGCATGCGCAAGGCCGTCGAGAGCGCCACGCTGGCGGCCGACATCATCCGCAACATCCGCGAGTTCGTGCAGAAGGAGGACGCCGAGCGCGGCCCGGTCGATCTCAACCAGGCGGTCGAACGGGTGGCATCGCTTACGGCGCTGGAAGCGCGCCGTCACGGCGTCGCCGTCGAGCTCGAGCTGGCGCCGCGGCTGCCGCCGGTGGAGGGCAACATGATCCAGCTCGAACAGGTCATCATGAACTTCATCCGCAACGGCATCGACGCCATGTCCGGCACCGAGGGCCGCGCACGGCGCCTGGGCGTGATCACCGAGGCGGTCGGCGGCCGGGTGCGGGTGCGCACCCGTGACACCGGCGAAGGCATCGCGCCGGAAGCCCTGGCACATATCTTCGACGCCTTCTACACCACCAAGCCCGACGGCATGGGCATCGGGCTGTCCATCAGCCGCTCCATCATCGAGTCGCACCGGGGCCGCATCTCGGTGCGGGCGCTGGCGCCGGGTGGCACAGAGTTCGTGTTCGAACTGCCGGGGGCCGCGCATGGCTGACGACGCCGAAGCGGTCGTGCACATCGTCGACGACGACCGCATGGCGCGGGAATCGCTGCGCTGGCTGATCGAGTCGGCCCACCTGCCGGCGCGGGTCTATGCGCGCGGGCTGGATTTCCTGGAGGCGGGCGGCGAGCCTGGCTGCGGTTGCGTGCTCCTGGACGTGCGCATGCCGGACATCGACGGCATGGAGCTGCACCGCCGGTTGCGCCGGCGCGGAGTGAGTCTGCCGGTGATCATCGTCACCGGCCACGCCGACGTGGCCATGGCCGTGCGCGCCATGAAGGCCGGCGCCTGGGATTTCATCGAAAAGCCCTACAACGACGCCCTGATGCTCGGGCGCGTGCAGAGCGCCATCGCCTTCGACCGCGACAAGCGCCGCGATCGCGAGCGCATCGACGCCATCCAGGCGCGTGCGGCGCGCCTCACGCCGCGCGAGCACGAGGTGATGGCGCGGGTGCTGCAGTCCCGCCCCAACAAGCTGATCGCGGCGGAGCTGGGGATCAGCATCAAGACGGTGGAGTTGCACCGCGCCAACCTGATGACGAAGATGGAGGCCGCCTCGGCCACCGAACTGGTGCGCATGGCGATCATCGCCGGCCTGGGGTAGACGCCGGCCGGCTTTGTGCGGGGAGCCTGTCATTTCCTGCGTCTGGCCCCGCGGGCGGGCCCTTTCCCGCCGCGGGTCTGGCGCCGGCAAACCGGACTCATTAACATGCCCCTATCCCTGCCGCCAGCGGACACCCTGCGAATGCTCACAGCTGCCGAGTTCCGGCGTCGATTCACCACCCTCATCCTGCTGGCCTGGACGCTGCCGCCGGTGGTCGGGCTGTCCTTCATCCTGTTCACCGGCATTCTCACCCTGGAGCAGATGGCAGGCATCCTGCGCACGCCGCTGGAGCCGGCCTACATCCTGGGCTGGCTGCTGTTCGCCTGGTGGTATTTCCGGCGCCGGATGCAGCCGGTGGTCGCCTGGCTGCAGGACCGGCAGCGCGGCGGGGCGAAGGCGGCGCTGGACAGGATGCGCGCTTTCACGTTCAGCTTCTGGGCGGTGTTCCTGGTCTATCTGCTGCTGGCGCCGTCCTCGGTGATCGTCAGCGCGGAGTGGTTCACCGACTACGTGGCCCGGCCGGTGGACTGGTTCCGCATCCACCTGGTGGCGTTGATCGTGTCCATCCTCGTCGGCCTGCCCATCTTCTTCCTCATCCTCGACCTGTTCGGCCGGGCGCTGGGCGATACGCCGCTGGAACGGCCGCACGTCACCCTGCGCGCCAAGGTGTTCCTGATCGGCGCGCTGGTGCCACTGCTGATCGACACCATGCTGGTGCAGTACTACTGGACGCGGACCGGCTTCTTCTCCCTGGAGACCTTCTTCGTGTGGCTGTTCCTGGAACTGCTGGCGGTGTTCGGCAGCCTGATCTTCGTGCGCTCCTTCGGCCAGGCGCTGGCGCCGCTGCAGGGCATGGTCAGGGGTGCGGAGCTCGACCTGGCGGCGGTGGACGGCCCGGCCGCCATGTCCACCGACGAACTGGGCGTGCTCGGCACGCGCTTCCGCGGCATGCTGCGCGACCTGCGCGTCCACAACGAGATCCTGGCGCTCAACAACCGCCTGCTGCGCAGCGCCGGCGAGGCCGCCACCCTGCCGCGCCTGCTGGACCGGGTCATCGAGCTCAGCCAGGAGGCTTTCGGCGGCGACCGCTCCTTTCTCATCCTGCACGACGAGGACAGCGACGAACTGGTCGGCGTCGCCCGCAGCGGTGCGCCCTACCGCGAGCAGGGGCATTTCCGGCTGTCCCTGGACGAGGTCTCCATGGCGGTGTGGGTGTTCCACGAGGGCGGCACGCTGGCGGTCGGGGATGCGCGCACCGACCCGCGCGCCAGCCCGCGCATGATGGAGCGCTTCGGCGTGCGATCCGTGCTGGCGGCGCCGCTGGTGCAGGAAGGCCGCACCATCGGCGTACTGATGTCGACCGGCAGCCAGCCGCGCCAGGGCTACAGCGAGCGCGAGATCGCCCTCATGGAGGGGCTGGCCCAGGAGGCGGCCCTGGCCGTGGGCACGGTGCGGTTGAACCGGCGGCGGCGCCAGGCCGAGCAGGCCCTGCAGCGCCACCAGGAAGAACTCGAGCAGCTGGTCGAGGCCCGCACCCGGGAACTGTCGACGGTCAACCGGGAACTGGAATCCTTCAGCTACTCGGTGTCGCACGATCTGCGCGGTCCGCTGCGGGCCATCGACGGCTTCAGCGCGGTGCTGGAGGAGGATTTCGGTGCGCAGCTGGGCGCGGTCGGCCTGGAACACGTGGGGCGGGTGAGGAAGGCGGCGCAGCGCATGGGCGAACTGATCGACGACCTGCTGGAGCTGTCGCGGGTGTCGCGCGCCGATGTCCGCCGCCAGGAGATCGATTTCTCCGCGCTGGCCGCCGAAGTCGTCGCCGAACTGCGGGCCGCCGAGCCGGATCGCGACGTGCAGGTGGAGATCGAGCCGGGGCTGCGGGTGTGCGGCGACCCCGTGCTGCTGCGCATCGCGCTGGGCAACCTGGTCGGCAACGCCTGGAAGTACACCGGTGGACGGCCGGATGCCCGTATCCGCATCGGTCGCGACGCCGCCAGCGGCGAATACCGGGTCGAGGACAATGGCGTCGGCTTCGACATGCGCTACGCCGGCAAGTTGTTCCAGCCCTTCCAGCGCCTGCACGGCGCCGGTGAATTCCCGGGCAGCGGCATCGGGCTGGCGACGGTGTACAACATCGTCCAGCGCCACGGCGGCTGCATCCGTGCCGATGCCGAGCCGGGCCGGGGGGCGTGCTTCAGTTTCACCCTGGAACCCGACTGCGACGCGGCGGGGTAGAATGGGGTTCGGGCATGCTGGAGGGAATACGCACATGGCGCAAACCATCTTTCACAGAATAGTCTCGGGCGAACTGCCCTGCCACCGGGTGTACGAAGACGACCATGTACTGGCGTTCCTGGATATTTTTCCCCTTTCCCGGGGCCATACCCTGGTCATACCCAAGGTGCACGCCGAGACCCTGGACCGGCTCGACGAGGAGCACGCCGCCGCCATCGGCCGCGTGCTGCCCCGCATCAGCCGCGCGGTGCTGGACGCCACCGGCGCCAGGGCGTTCAATGTGTTGCAGAACAACGGCGCTTCGGCGCACCAGGCCGTCTTCTGGGTGCATTTCCATATCATCCCGCGCTACGACGATGGCAGCGGCCTGGTCATCGGCTGGCCGGCCGGCAAGCTGGCCGATCCGGAGGGCCAGGAACTGGCGGCGCGCATCGCCGAACGCCTGTAGAGGCGGGCGGATGCCGGTGGCGGCCTCGTTGCGGGGGTGGGCGTGAACAGAATCGCCTTGCCCTGGCGGCGCGCCGGCTCCAGCCCGGGGCGTTCGGGTCGATGAGGTCTTCGGCCGGCATGCTGCTGGGCGCCCTGCTGCTGGTCGCGACCGCGGCGGCGGCCGGGCCGGCGCCCCGTGACCACCTGGTGTTCGGCTTTCTGCCCATCGTCAGCCCCGAGCGCCTGGTGCGGCGTTTCGCTCCGCTGGTGGAATACCTGTCGCAGCGTCTCGGCGCCGAGGTGCGCATGGAGACGGCGCCGGATTTCAGCGAGTTCCTGCGCCGTACCCACGAGGCGAAGCGCTACGACCTCCTGTTCACGGCCCCGCATTTCTATTATCTCGCCCAGCGCCGCGCCGGCTACCGGGCGCTGGTGCGGGTCGACCTGCCGGGCATGCAGGCGGTCATCGTGGTGCCGAAGGCCAGCCCGGTGCGGACGGTGGCCGACCTGCGCGGCCGGCGGCTGGCGACGGTCGACCCGCTGGCGCTCGCGACCGCGCTGGTGCGCGCCCGGCTGCGGCGCGAAGGCCTGGACCCGGACCGTGACCTGAGCCTGGTGGCGACGCCCAGTCACAACGCCTCGCTGCTGAGCGCCTACCAGGGCCGTACCGACGCAGCCTCGCTGATGCTGCCGCTGTACCGGCGTGCGGCGCCCGAGGTGCTCGCCGGCACGCGCATCGTCGCCACCACCGAGACCGGCCATCACATGCCGGTCAGCGTCGCGCCCTGGCTGGACGACGCCCTGGTGGCGCGCATCCGTGCCGTGCTGCTCGGCATGGCCGGTGATGCAACCGGCCGCGCCATCCTGGCGCGGCTCGACTGGCCGGGCTTCACGCCCGCCGGTCCGCACGACTACGACGATCTCGACTGGGCCGTGCCGCGCCTGGAGGCGCCCTGAGCATGGCGGTCCGGCCCTGGCGCTCCCTGCGGGTCCGGCTCATCGCCAGCGTGGTGTTGATCGAGGTCATCATGCTGTCGCTGCTGGTGTGGAACAACCTGGACCTGATCCGCCGTGCCCATACCGACCGGCTGCGCGACACGGCCGCCAGCATGCTGCAGCAGATCGCCACCACCTCCGGCAGCTACATGGTGGAAGTGGACTACGCCAGCCTGGAGGAATACCTGCGCAACATCGCCACCCACCCGGAACTGGCCTACCTGGCGGTGCTGGACCGCGACCGGCGGCCGGTGATCCGGCTCGGGGAGGTGCCGGCCGGCGGCTGGCCGGCGCCGGACCGCCATCCCTCCGAAGTGCGCGATGCCCGCTACGACATCGCCACCGATATCGTGTTCGGCGGCCGCGCCATGGGCCAGGTGCGCATGGGTTTCTCGCTGGCCAGAATGCAGCAGGCCATCCAGGCGGCGCGGCTGCGCAGTGTCGCCATCGCCGGCACAGAAATCGTGCTGACCATCCTGGCCACGGTACTGATCGGCATCCACCTCACCCGCCGCCTGGGCCAGCTCGCCCAGGCGGCCCAGCAGGTCGGCGCCGGCGACTACGAGGTGGCGGTGCCCACCGGCGTGCCCGACGAGGTGGGCATGACGGCGAGCGCCTTCAACCGCATGGTGGCGGAAGTCTCGCAGCGCACCCGGCGCCTGCAGGAAGCACTGGCGCGCGAGCGCGTCATCGAGTCGACCGCCATCGACGGCATGATCACCTATGATGCCGATGGCCGCATCCTGTCGGTCAACCCCGCCATGCAGACGCTGTTCGGCTACGACGAGGCCGAGCTGCGCGGCCGCCATGCGGCGCTGCTGCTGGCGCCGCCGCCACAGGACCACGACAGCGATACCACGCTCTGGACGCGGGTCACGGGCGCGCGCCGCGAAGTGGAAGGCCGGCGTCGTGACGGCAGCCGCTTTCCCATGGAGCTCTATATAGGTTGCATCGACGTCAGCGGAGAGCCGCTGTACGCCGCCACCCTGCACGACATCACCGAGCGCAAGCGGGCCGAGAGCGAGTGCCGCACCCTGCTGGAGGGCAACCGCTTCCTGATCCACAAGTCGCTGGCGGTGCAGGAAGAGGAGCGCCGCCACCTGGCGCGCGAGCTGCACGACGAACTGGGGCAGTGCACCACCGCCATCCAGGCGGATGCTGAGCTCATCCACGACATGTCGCAGCACAAGGACAGGCGTGTGGCCGCCAGCGCCGAGGCCATCCAGGCGGTGTCGGCGCGCATGTACGACGCGGTGCACGCCATGATGCGGCGCCTGCGCCCGACGGTGCTGGACGACCTCGGCCTGGTGGCCGCCCTGCAAGACGCCCTGCGGGACTGGCGCGAGCGTCACCCTGGCACCGAGCTCGAGTTCAGCACCGACGGCGAGCTGGGCGACCTCGGCGAGCCGGTCAACATCTCCCTGTACCGCATCGTGCAGGAGGCGCTCACCAACGTGGCGCGCCACGCCGGCGCCCGCCGGGTGCGGATAGGCTTGTCGCGGCGCGGCGGCCGCGGCGCCGGGCAGGTGGTGCTGGACGTCGCCGACGACGGTCGTGGCATGGACCCGGACCTGCCACGCCGCGGCCTGGGTCTGATCGGCATGCGCGAGCGCGTCGAGGCGCTGCACGGCACACTCCGCCTGGAGACGGCGCCCGGCCGGGGCCTGGCGCTGCACGTCGTCATTCCCCTGGGGAGCGCGGAGATGACGGCATGAGCGCGCCCATCCGGGTGCTGCTGGTCGACGACCACGAAGTGGTGCGGGCCGGCTACCGGCGCCTGTTCGAGGGCACGGACGACATCGAGGTGGTGGCCGAGGCCGACAGCGGCGAGGCGGCCTACACCCTGTACCTGGAGCACCGGCCGACGGTGGTGGTCATGGACCTGAGCCTGCCCGGCATCGGCGGCCTGGACGCCAGCCGCCGCATCCTGGCGCGCGACAAGGCGGCGCGCATCCTCGTGTTCAGCGTGCACGAGAACGAGGTCTTCCTGAACCGCGCCCTCGACCAGGGCGTGCTCGGCTACATCTCCAAGCGCAGCGCCTCGCGGGTGATGCTGGATGCGGTACGGCAGGTGGCGCAGGGCGAGTCGTTCATCGGCCAGGAGATGATGGGCTTCCTGGTCAACCGCCGGACCTCGGCCGACAAGTACGCCATCGACAGCCTGTCGCCGCGCGAGTTCGAGGTGTTCCGCCTGCGCGCCGAAGGCCTGTCGGTCAACGACATCGCCGGGCTCCTCAACGTCAGCCCCAAGACCGTCGGCCACCACAACACCCGCCTCAAGCAGAAGCTGGGCGTCGCCAGCACCGCCGAACTCACCCGGCTGGCCATCCGCCTGGGCGTCATCACGCCCTGAGCCGGGCGCGGGGCCGGCGCTTCCTGTCGGGGAACGGCCATAAAAAATAGCCACGGAAAGCACGGAAAGCACGGACTTGGTTTTTGCGGCGCGCTGCGCGCCCGCAAAACACCGAACAAGAGGTTTTGTCCGTGTTTTCCGTGCTTTCCGTGGCTATTTATTAACAGTCACGCCGTGCATCGGGCTGTTTCCCCGTCCCCGAATCAGGATTTTCCCTATACCGGCCGCCGGGTATTTGCATCTAGGCTGCCCTGTGACGGCTCCCGAGTCGCACACATAAAGAATCCCTTAGGAGGAGACAACATGAAACTGCGTTCCCTTTCCGGACGCCTCGGGCAGCGCGCCCTGGCGCTGGCCCTGGCCGCGGTGCTGCCGGCCGCCATGACGCCGGCCCATGCCCACGACGACAAGATCATCACCCTTATTCAGCTCCAGGATCTGCATGGCAACCTGGTGCCGCACGCCGGCGTCATCAAGACCGCCACCGGCCAGCGCTACGTCACGCAGGGTGGCGGCATGGCCAAGACCAAGACCCTGATCGACCGCATCCGCGCCGAGAACCCCGACAACCTGCTGCTGGCGGTGGGCGACACCGTGCATGGCACCGCCGAGGTCATGTTCACGGTCGGCGATGCCATCATGCCGGCCCTGAACAGCTTCGGCATCGATGCCTACACGCCGGGCAACTGGGAGTTCGGCTACGGTCCGGCGGTGTTCCGCAACCGCTTCGCCAGCTTCGGACCCAAGCCGCCGCTGCCGGCCAACATCCGTGTCATGGCCGATGCCTTCGACGGCCCCGGCGTCACCGCCGCGACCTTCCCCACCATCGCCATCAACCTCTACAACGACACCGACAGCGCGCCGTTGCCGCCGCAGCTCCACAACAAGCGCGTGCTGCCGCCCTACAAGATCTTCGACGTCGCCGGCGTCAAGGTGGCGGTCATCGGCATCACCGCCGCCATCGTTCCGCAGCAGGCGACGGTATTCAACATCGGCCTGCGCTTCACCCAGGGCATCGAGGAACTGCCGGGCATGATCGACGAGGTCAAGGCCGCCGGCGCCACCGTCATCGTGGTGCAGTCGGAACTGGGCCTGGCGCAGAACCTGGCCATCGGCCGCCGGTTCAAGGACGTCGACGTGGTGCTGTCGGCACACACCCACGAGACCACCCTGAACGCCCTGGTCGCCGGCCGGCACGGCATCCGTTCCCGGTCGCCGGGCCGATTCCACCGGCTCCGCCACCACGCCACCGTAGTGGTGGAAACCACAGAGGACATGTTCCTGGGTCGCGTGGACCTGGCCATCGACAACGGCCGGGTCAGGGCCTTCCGCTGGAAAGCCATCCCCGTGGACGACAGCGTGCCCGAGGACCCGGCCACCAAGGCGCTGGTGGACGCCGCCGAGGCACCCTTCATCGGCGACACCGTCGTGCGCCACACCTTCATGCCCGGCGGCTACTGCCCGGCCAACGACTGCGGCGACACCACCACGCGCGGCCTGCAGCTGACCGAGAGCCTGGACACCGTGGTGGGCCATACCGAACTCACCCTGCACCGCGACGACGTGCTGGAGGACGAGATCAACAACTTCATCGCCGACGCCATCTTCAACGTGGCCAACATGGTGGTGCCGGGCGGCGTGGACCTGTCCATGACCAACGGCTTCCGCTTCGGCAACCCCATCCTGGGTCCGTCCGACGTGCCGCCGGGCGCGGTGTTCGCCGACGGCCGCCAGCCGGGCGACATCACCCTGCGCGACCTGTTCACCCTGTTCCCGATCTCGCCCGCCGTGGCGGTGGCCGAGTTCTCCGGCAAGGTGATCGAGAATGACCTGGAACGGGTGCTGTCGGCGGTGTTCAACCGCAACCCCTTCCTGCAGCGCGGCGGCTGGTACGTGGGCCTGGCCAACATGACCCAGAAGATCGACCTCGTTCACCGGCCCTTCAGCAGCTCGGGCGGGCGCATCGTCGAGACCACCATCGGCGGCGAGAAGCTGGATCCCAGCAAGCGCTACACCTTCGCCTCCTGCTTCCCGCACGGCGACGCCCTGGACCGCATCTGCCGCACCAACGGCGGCACCGGCCACCAGTTCTTCGAACTGGCCGACGCCGACGACTATGCCAGCGGCATCAGCCTGGTGCCGCCGCTCAATACGGTGGGTATCGTCAACGGCCCCCGCGTCAAGCAGGTGGCGCCTGACCGCTTCGTCCACGCCGTGCACCTGATGCGCCTGTACCTGGACAGCCTGCCCATGCAGACAGTGACCGCGGCCATGGTGGCCACCGGCCGGATCCAGAACGTCGATTCCACGCAGGCCGGCAACCCGCCGGAACCGCGTCCGGTATCGGCCATCGACCCGACCCTGATCCAGCCGCCGGAAGGCGCGGGGCCTGCCTTCCTGTCAGGAGTCGTCCCAAAGGTCCATTGAAACGCAAGGGCAGGGAGAAGCCGGGGCGGTGCGCTTGCGCACCGCCTTTTTTTGTGTCGGTGGGGGTGCTCCGACGCCGGCAGGGCAGCGCCGGAGGCGGGGCGCTATTCCGGTGGCCGCGCCTGGCTGTCGCGCACGTGCTCGGCCAGCCGTTGCCGGGCGCCGCACTCCTCCTGCGCGAGGCTGGCGATGAAGCCGAGCCGATCGAGCATGTCACGCAGCAGGGCGATGTGTACCAGCAGCAGGCCGGTGATGGCAGCCAGGGCGCCAGCTTCGAAGCGCCCGAGCACGGCCCCGGTGACCAGCGTGGCCATCGCGGGCAGCATGACACGCCAGTACAGCCTGCGGCGGCGGTGCCGGCGCGGTTCGAAACGTCGCGGACCGCCATCCGTGGCGGCGTCGTTGCCGGAGTCCATGTGCTTCAGGGGAGTCGTCGGCGTTACAGCATGACGCGCAGTTGCACGTTGCCGGTCGCCGGGTAGCCGCCGGCGCAACTGCCGCTGGCGCAGTAGACGGTGCCGGCGCGCGATGCGCCATCGTCGATGTCCTCGTCGAGCCGCCGGGCCACCTCGGCCGGCAGGTTTTCGAGAATCATCCAGATGCCGGTCTTGTTGCCGTTGGTGGCGGTGTAGATGCCCTGGAAGCGGCCGCCGTAGGGGTGGCGCGGATTGGCGGCGGCGCCGGTCTGGGCCGGGTTGCCCGACAGCAGGTTGGCGTAGCGCATGTGCTGCCAGGCCATGCAGGATTCGTCCGCGGCGTTGTTGCAGGTACCGCCGCTGATGGCGCCGTTGCCGTTGCCGTTGGGCGCGGCCGCGTCCAGCCGTGTGCTGGCCTGGTCGAAATCGCCCGGCAGCGCCTTGTAGCGGTCCTGGAAGGCGTAGAAGGCCGCCGAGTACGACTGGATGTCGCTGCGCAGGTTCTTGTACTTGGCGTTGTCTATCATCTCCTGGCCCTTCAGCACGCCGCCCAGCAGCAGGCCGATGATGACCAGGACGATGGCGATCTCCACCAGTGTGAAGCCGGATTGACGATGTTTCATGATTCCGTTCTCCCTGAGCTATGGCAGGCCGGCCATCCCGGTCGGATGAGCTGCCGACGCTGCGGGTCTGCTCCCGGCGTAGCGGCCCGGTGGCCGCTTTCTTTAGCCGGAAACCATGTCAAAAGCGTCGAAAATACAACCGATTGACTCCTTGGCCGCTACAACGGCCGACCGGCCGCGGCGAGTCTGGCCTTGAGCCGGTCCGGCGACAGCCAGCGGACCAGGTCGTCGATCTGCAGCGGGCTGAGCGTGCTGTAGCCGGCGCTCACGAAGCAGCGGTCGTTGTCGCGGTTCTCCGCCTCCAGCGCCGACGGGTAGCGCGTCTTGCCACCGGAAACCACCAGCGCCGCCACGTTCACCGCCACCCGGTCGCCAGCGGCGCCGGCGCAGTTGGCGGTCTGCCACACCTCGATGACGCCGTTGCCCGAGCCGGCCGTATTGAAGGCGATGGGGCCGGTATAGGCGCCGTTGACCGCGTAGCGGTAGGCGTTGCCCCAGGCGTCCAGCCTCTCGAGGCCCAGCGAGGCCAGCGGCGGGGCGCCGATGTTGACCCGGTTGGCGCCGGCCGGGCAGGCGTCGTCGGCCAGCCCGTTGCCGTTGGCGTCCGGGCAGGGCAGGCGCCGGTTGGCGATGGCATAGCCGATCAGCGCCTCGCGGATGGCGTCCAGGGCGGCCGCGGTCTCGTCGCGCTGGCCCTGCTCGACCTGCGCCGACAGCGGCATCAGCAGACCGCCGACCAGCAGGCCGACGATGACCATCGCGATGGCCACCTCGACCAGCGAGAAGCCGCCTTGCGCCCGGGTCCAACCGCATGGTGTCGACATCGTCCGTTCTCCTCAGGGTGGCAGGCCGCGCACACGGTCGACGGTCGTGACCAGGGTGGCCAGCGGCAGCCAGGCCACCAGGTCGTCGTAGGGGCCGCCGGCGACGGCGGCCGAATCCAGGATCGGTCGCTGCACGAAGCGGGTGGCGTTGAAGCGGTTGCTGCGCTCGTCGACGTTGGCGGCGGGCGGGTTGGGCCGGCTGTTGCCATCGGCCAGGGTGGCGCCGAAACCGTTACGGCCGTGGGCGACGACGGCGGCGGGCACGCCGGTGTCGAGATCGACCAGCGCGCCGGCCGCATTGCGGGTCTGGACGCGGATGTCGCCCGTGGTGCTCTGTGTGAAGCCGGGGCAGGCGGTGCCGGCGAAGGCCGGCGCGACACTGTAGCGCAGCCGGTGCTGCCAGTGATCCAGGGCACCGGTGCCGAGGCTGGCCCAGGGCACGAAGCCGACCCGCTGCGCTGGCGTGGTGCAGCTGGTGCGGGCACGGCCGTCGCTGGCCGACCGGGCCGGGCAGGGCAGACAGCCGGTTTCGAGCGCGTAGCCGAGCAGCGCCTCGATCACCGGACCCAGCAGGGCGGCGTCGCGCGGCGCCTGCGCCTGGGCGCGCGCCGACTTGTCGAGTCGCGTCACCAGGGCGCCGGCCGAGCCGAGGATCAGGATCAGCAGCAGGATCAGCAGGGCGGCGCCCGCCTGGCGCCGATGCGGTTGCCGGCGCATGACTTCAGGACCCTCCTGCCTCAGCCGGCGCCATGGCCGCTTCGACCGGCTGCTCGTAGGGCTCGTAGACCTGGCCGTCGATGCGGTCGACGGTCTGGCCCGGTTTCAGCGTGCACGGGGTGTGGCCGCCGCGCCAGCGCAGCCTGACGCGGCCGTCACGGAGCAGGATGGCGTTGCTGCCGGGCCCGCCCGGCCGCTGCCCGCTGCCGTTGATCCAGACCCGCTGCCGGCCACGGCTGCTGGTCATGACGCCGTTGAGCGTCAGCCGGTCACCCCCGTCGTCGTTCGCCACCGCCGGCTGCTGGCCGCGGCGCAGGGCGTCGATCTGCTGGCGCTGTGCGGGCGTCGTGAACAGGCGCCCGAGTTCGTCCGCCATCGAGCCGGCCGGCGCCAGCAGCGCCGCCAGCAGTGCGATGGCTGGAGGAGCCGGTCTGCGGGCGCTCACAACAGCGCCTCGTCGGCCGGATCCGGTTCCGGCGCCTTGTCCAGCGAGTACCAGTCCAGCCGGCACTCGGCGTGCAGGTTGGGCCGGTCGAGGGCCACGGCGGCGCCGCCCTCCAGGCGCGTCAGGGTGCAGGCGCGCAGGTCGAAGGGCCCGCTGTCGCGGCTCGCCAGCAGGTCCAGGAAGCGCACCAGGTCGCCCTCGTGGTCGAGGTTCATTCTCAGCGTCATGGGGCTGGCATACAGCTGGAAGGGCGCGGCGCCGGCCGCCGCGTGCGCCAGCGGCCTGCGCGGGTCGAGCTGGTATTGCAGTACCGGCACCGACGCCTGCCGGGCGAGCTCGCGGATGTCTTCCACCCACACCAGGCGCGGTGCGGCACCGGGGAAACCGCGTTCCTGAAGCTGCCGGAAGCGGCCGTACTCGGTGCGCACGATGCGGGCATCCTCGTGCGCCTGGCGCAGCCCGGCCCGGAACCGCTGCAGCTCGCCGACCAGCTGCTCGTGGGTCGTCACCCGCGCATCGCGGTAGTGCTGGCTGGCCAGCACCAGCAGCGCGGCGACGCCGAGGCTGGCCGCCAGCATCGCCAGCTCCCGCCCGAGGGCGCGCGGATCCCGGTCAGGACGTTTCATGTGCCACCTCCATGACCACGCGCAAGCGGAACGGGGCGCGTTGCTGCCCGCCGCCGTCGCCGGTGCTGCCGCTCACGCGGCTGGCCGGATCCATGTCGAGCGGCAGTTTCACGGCCTCGGCGCGGACGATGCCGGGCTGCCGGCGCAGGTCGGCGAGAAAATCGGCCAGCCGCCGGTGGGCGCGCAGGTAGTTGCCGGAGAACGGTTCCATGTGGCCGCCGATCTCGACGATCTGATAGGCGGCGCCGGCGTCGCTGTCCGCCGACGTGGTGTCGGCGTGCTCCGGGCCGCCGCCGGGCGGTGCCGTGTCGGGGCTGGCACCCGTGTACCACTCGATGTCCTCCAGCTGCAGGGCGGGGTGTTGTTGCAGGCCCGCGCCCAGCAGCGCCAGCAGGCGATCCGGCAGCTGGCGCCGCCGGTCGAGGGTGTCGGCCAGCTGCACCGCGGCGTGGATCGCACGCGGGGCGACCGGGGTGTGCGGCACCTGCGCCAGCGCCGCCTCGTAGCGGGACCGGACGGCGTCGCGCAGCTGCCGGCTGGCCGCGATACGGTCTTCCAGCAGCGCGCCTTGGAGCAGGTTCGCGCTGCTCCACAGCAGCCCGCCGACCGCTACCACCAGGCTCGCCGCCTGCAGCGCCCGCCGCTGCAGGTGGAGACGGTGATGACGGCGGTCGGCGGGGCGGGCGTAGTGGTTGGTCGGGCGCTTTCGCACCAGAAGTTGCGCGTACAGCGGGTCGCAGTAGGGGCTGGTGTAGCCCTCATCGAGGCGCAGCCTGCCCGCCACCCCGACGGTGTCCACCAGGTGATAGTGGGCCAGCTGCTGGCGCGCGCAGTGGTCGCGGGCCTGCGCCAGCACCGCGGCGCTGGTCAGCAGGCAGACGTCCAGCAACTGGTCGCGTGCCAGCAGTTTCAGGTTGGCGAGGTAGCGCTTGGTCTTGCCGATCTCGTCGTGCACGCGAACGATGTAGTCGGCCGACCCGGGGTCGACGGCCAGTGGCGACAGGCGGCTGAAATGCAACCTTCCGCCACGGAAGTAGGACTGCCGCAGCCCGCTGTCGCGGTTGTGGGTGACCAGCAGGACATCCTCGCGGCGCTGCCAGGCCTGTTTCAGCAGGCCGCCGCCGAGCAGCGGCAGCGAATGGATGCCGGCAACCGGCACGCGATGGTGGTGCAGGAGCTGCAGCCACTTCTCCAGGGAGTCCGGATTGATGATGCCGCTGAACAACACTTCGTCGCGGCGCCGGTCGTCCACCGCCGGGCCCAGCAGTTCGGCGTGGCGGTAGGCCGTGTTGCGGTACAGCCGCTGTGTGTGGCGCTGCAGCAGCGCGCGCCGGTCGCCGCCGACGGTGTGCGTCACCCGTTCGCGCCGGAAGTCCTCTTCGACCAGGTCCACCAGCACGCGGCTGGGCAGGGGGCCGGCCTGTTGCAGATAGTCGTCGAACAGCGCCAGGCCAGCGTCGGTGGCCGCGAAATCGCCGATGTCGTGCACCCGGCCGCCCTGCGCGATGTAGACCCGCAGGTGGCTGTTGCTCAGGAGCAGGATCTGTCGCAGGGCCATGGTCAGATCCTTATCCGCGTCATGATGTCGTAGATGGGGCTGAGCACCGACATCATCACCCAGCCCAGCACCGCCCCGAGTATGACCGTCAGCGCCGGTTCGATCAT
>Ga0256841_1000666_pt1 | contig 33852 bp, 36 predicted proteins | sample 356308metaG_FD_185971 | JGI IMG/M metagenome (GOLD analysis project Ga0256841, IMG submission 185971) | Hydrothermal vent microbial communities from Mid Atlantic Ridge, Atlantic Ocean - 356-308 | ecosystem: Environmental > Aquatic > Marine > Hydrothermal vents | place: Atlantic Ocean: Mid... | reverse complement strand
TAGATGGCGGGTAAACCGGTGGGCCCGGCGTGCGCCTGGATCTCCCGGCGTGTGCAGGCGCAGGGATAGGTTGCGCCGCTGTGTTCAAGCTGCTCCAGTGCGGCCTGATAGGCGGCATGCCGGCGACTCTGGTACATGACCTCGCCATCCCAGTGCATTCCGAACGCTTCCAGGGTATGCAGGATATCGTCAGCCGCGCCGGGCACCTCGCGGGGCGGATCGAGATCTTCCATGCGCACAAGCCATTCGCCGTCGTGGGCGCGGGCATCCAGGAAACTGCCGACTGCGGCCAGCAGCGAGCCGAAATGCAGGGGGCCGGTCGGAGACGGTGCAAAGCGGCCCCGGTAGTGTATATCGCTCATGGTATTCGGGATGTCCCGGTGAGATGCCCGAGCCGGTCAGCGCTGTAATAAAAAACCGGCACAGGGCCGGCGATTGTAACAGGAGGGTACAGGGCGGGGTTGCACCGCAGCTTGCTCAGCCCATCTGTTTTTCACGGATTTCGTCGAGGGTCTTGCAATCGATGCACTGGGTCGCCGTGGGGCGGGCTTCCAGGCGACGTATACCGATCTCGACGCCGCAGGATTCGCAGTAACCGTACTCGTCATTGTCGAGGTTGAGCAACGATTCGTCGATTTTCTTGATCAGTTTGCGTTCCCGGTCGCGCGCCCGCAGTTCCATGCTGAAATCGGATTCCTGGGTGGCGCGATCGTTGGGGTCGGGGAAGTTGGCGGCTTCGTCCTGCATGTGGTGCACGGTGCGGTCCACTTCTTCCATCAGGTCGCGTTTCCAGGTCAGCAGGATGTTGCGGAAATGCGTGATCTGTTTTTCATTCATGTACTCCTCGCCGCGCTTTTCGACGTAAGGCGCGATACCCGGTACCGGGCCGGCGTGCGAGGCAGTAGAGGCCGGCGCGGGTTTGCGCGCTGTTTTGCGGGCAGGGGCTTTTTTCGGGGCGGCTTTTCCAGCGACCGCTTTTTTCTTTGCGGCAGGTTTTCTGGCGGGCGCCTTTTTTGCAACGGCTTTCTTTTTGGCTACGGTCTTTTTCCGGGCGACCGTTTTTCTGGCCGTCGTCTTTTTCGCGACAACCTTTTTCTTTGCCGTGGTTTTGGCTTTCGCCCTGGTCTTCGCAGCCTTTTTCTTGGCAGCCATTCAATCTCTCCCAACCAACAAAATAAAACAAGCCGTGCTCTATAGCAGAATCCGCGTTTGCAGGCAAGCATTTAACGCCGGGCGAATCCAAGTGCGGTAGTTTCCGGCTGTCCACGGGTTGAGTCAAGCGCAAACCAACAAAACCGGTCAGGGCTGAATATCACTTGTTGCAGGATTTGCCGGTACACTAGTCGTACGGGTGCAGGCCGGTCCACAGTCTACCGGTGGCACGCCTGCCCAGCGGCTTGTTACAGAAGGACCGGAATGAAGAAACTGACCACACTGCTTTTTGACGTTGACGGCACACTGGCGGATACCGAGGAGATCCACCGGCAATCCTTTAACCGCGCCTTTGCGCAGGCGGGGCTGGAGTGGCACTGGTCACAGGACTTGTATACCGGGTTGCTGTCGGTTACCGGCGGCAAGGAACGCATCCGCCACTACCTGGCTACCTGCCTGCCGGAAGCGGTATTGCCCGGAGATCCCGGCGAGTACATTGCCGCCCTGCATGCGGCCAAGACCCGTTTTTATACCGAGACCGTGGCGGCGGGTGGCCTGCCCATGCGCCCCGGGGTCGAGCGCTTGCTCAGGGAAGCACGACAGGCCGGCCTGCGCCTGGGGATTGCCACCACCACCACGCCGGCCAATGTATCGGCGCTGTTGCAGCGCAACCTGGACGCGGATGCCGAAAGCTGGTTCGAGGTGATTGCGGCCGGCGGGGTGGTGCCGGTAAAGAAACCGGCGCCGGATATCTACCAGTACGCCATGCAGGCGATGGGTGTCGAAGCAGCGGAGTGCCTGGCGTTCGAGGATTCCACCAACGGCTTGCATGCCGCCCTGGCAGCGGGCCTGCAGACCCTGGTCACGGTAAGTGCGTATACGCAACATCACGATTTCAGCGGCGCGGCGCTGGTGCTCGATCACCTGGGCGATCCGGGCCACCCGTTCCGGGTACTCTCCGGGCCGGCGTACGATGCCCGCATGGTCGATGTTGAGCTGCTGCACGAATTGCATTCCTGACCCTGACCGGACAGCCAATCATGTCAGCACAGCGCCTTGCCTCCATGTCTCCATTCCACGTGATGAAACTGCTGGCGCGGGCGCGTGAGCTCGAAGCGCAGGGACGTTCCGTGGTGCACATGGAGATTGGCGAGCCGGACTTCATTACCCCGTCGCCCGTCACGGATGCCGGTATCTGCGCGCTGCAGCAGGGACGGACACACTACACGCCCGCAGCCGGCCTGCCGGAACTGCGTGCGGCGGTCGCCCGGCACTACCAGGATCGTTTCGGTGTTGACGTGGACGCCCGGCGTATACTCATTACGCCCGGTGCTTCCGGTGCCCTGCAGTTGATCCTGGCGGCACTGGTCGATCCGGGCAGCCAGGTGTTGATGGCTGACCCCGGTTACCCCTGTAACCGCAACTTCGTCTACCTGTTCGAAGGGGAACCGGTCATGATCCCGGTGGGGCCGGAGCAGGATTACCAGCTTTCCGCTGCGGCACTGGAAACGCACTGGAGCGAGCGCAGTTGCTGCGTGCTGCTGGCCAGCCCGTCCAATCCAACCGGTACCGTCGTACCCCGTGCTGCCCTGCAGGACATGCTGGCGCTGGTACGGGAGCGGTCGGCCGCGTTGATCGTCGACGAGATTTACCAGAACCTGTATTACCACGGCCGCCCGGAAACCGCGCTGGCACTGGGCGAGGACCTGTTTGTCATCAACAGCTTTTCCAAGTATTTCGGCATGACCGGCTGGCGGCTGGGCTGGCTGGTGGCGCCGGAGTCCTTTGTCGAACCACTGGACATGCTGGCGCAGAACCTGTTCCTGGCGGCGCCGACACCCGCACAATACGCTGCGCTGGCGGCTTTTACGCCCCCGGCACAGCAGATCCTGGAACAGAGGCGCCTGGAGTTCCAGCGTCGTCGTGACTACCTGCTGCCGGCCCTGCAGCAACTGGGTTTCGTGATTCCCGTGGAGCCACAGGGTGCCTTTTACCTGTATGCGGACTGCAGCCGGTTTACCGACGACAGTTTTGCTTTTGCCACCGGCTTGCTGGAGCAGGCCGGTGTCGCCATCACACCGGGTATCGATTTCGGACATTACCGCGCCGAACAGCACGTGCGCTTTGCCTATACGACATCGATGGACCGGCTGCAGCAGGGCGTGCAGCGGCTGGTGGATTTTATCGCATGAGGCAGCCACGCCTGCGATGGCCGGTTATACTCACGCCTCGCAGGGAGTTTAGTCGAGTATGAAAGATCTGTTCAGGGGCGCAGGGTACCTGTTGCAGGGGTTTTCCCTGTTGCGCAAACCCGGCTTGCGGCGTTTTGTACTGATGCCGCTGCTGATCAATGTCCTGTTGTTTGCCGGCCTGATCGGCTGGGCCTATGGCTGGGTGGACGGTTACTCCCGTGCCATGCTTGCCGGCCTGCCCGACTGGTTGTACTGGCTGCGCTACATTGTGGTGCCGGTGTTTGTGCTGACCAGCCTGGTAGTCATCTTCTACGGTTTTTCGATCCTCGCCAACCTGATTGCGGCGCCCTTTAACGGTTTGCTGGCAGAGGCCGTGGAAAAGCACCTGGCCGGCGCGGAATTACAGGGCGACTGGCGTCAGCTGCTGCGCGATATCCTGCCCGGTATCCTGTCCGAGCTGCGCAAGCTGCTGTACTTTGCGCTGCGCGCAATACCCCTGTTGCTGTTGTTGCTGATCCCGCTGGTGAACGTGGCGGCATCCGTGCTGTGGGTGTTGTTCAGCGCCTGGATGATGACCGTGCAATACATGGATTATCCCATGGCCAACCACCACCTGTTTTTCAGTGAACAGCGCGCGCGCCTGCGCAAGCGGCCGATGCTGGCCTGGAGCTTTGGCGGGCTGGTGATGCTGTGTACCCTGGTGCCGGTTGTCAATTTCGTGGTGATGCCGGCTGCGGTAGCCGGTGCCACGGCAATCTGGGTCAGGGAAAAAGGTTTGCAGCAGGCCGCCTGACGCGCCGCCCTGCTGGCTCTTCACGGCGGTCCGTGCAGTGCCAGCAGGGCGGCGCCGTAGGCGGCTTCCTGGTGCTGCGCGCGGGTGACGGGCACCTTCAGCAGTTGCCGGCGGATTTCCGTCCAGCCGGGGTTTGCGGCGCCGCCGCCAACGCTCAGCACCTGTGCGGGCCAGGGCGCGCCCAGTTCGGTCAGCAGACGGTAGGCGCGCAGTTCGATGTGCGCAAGTCCTTCGAGTATCCCCTGGAAAAACTGCGCATCGGAAGGAGGGCGGGGCTCCAGCCGGGGTTCCAGCAAGGGGTCTGCGACCGGGAAACGTTCCCCGCGCGCAGGCAGTGGGTAGTAGTCCAGCCCGGTTGGCCGTTCCGGCTGCAGCAAGCGTGTGTAGCGGTGAATGTCGCAGGGGCCGAACCATTTGCGCAGTACGGCGCCACCCGCACTGGATGCGCCACCCACCAGCCAGCGGTCACCCAGGCGATGGCTGTACACGCCGTACGCGGCGGCGTTGACCGGCTGCTGCGAGAGTATCTTGACCACCAGCGTGCTGCCCAGCGCCGTGACCGCGGTGGCGGGCGTGTCCGCACCAGTGGCGATGAACCCCGCGGTACTGTCAGTGGTGCCGGCGACCACGGTTGTCTCGTCGGGCCAGCCCCAGCGTTGGCGCCAGGCGTTGCTGACCGTGCCGATGACGGTTCCCGGTGGCAGCACCTCGGGTAGCTGTCGCGGCGTGACCGACAGCGCCCCCAGCCAGTCCGGCCAGCGGCGCAGAAGGGGATCGTAGCCGCTCTTCAGGGCGTTGTTTTCGTCACTGCAACCGAACTGTCCGGTCAGCTTTCCGGTCAGCCAGTCGGCCTGGTGCAGGGCCAGGTAGTCCCCGTCCCCGAGGCGGCTGCGCAGGTAAAGCAGTTTGGCCAGTCCCGAGGATGCGCCGCGCGCGGCGCTGTCAGCTGGCGCCACCCGTGCAATGCGCCGCGCTTCGGCGACGGCGCGGGTATCGTTGTACATCAGGCCGGGGGTGCATGCCGTGCCGTCCGGTGTGCACAGCAGCAGCGTACCCGAAGTGGCGTCGACGGCAACCCGGTGCACCCGTGCGGAATCGATTTTCCGGTTCAGCGCATCCAGTGTCTGCACCAGCGCCTGCCACCAGGTGTCTGCGTCCTGTTCCACTGCGTCGCCCTGTCGACGTGGCAGGGGGAGGTCGTGACGTGCCTGCGCCAGTATGCGACCCCGTTCATCAATGGCGCAGGCGCGACATGCGGAGGTGCCGACATCGATTCCAGTAAACAGGCGCATAGAGGCAGTATAGTAAACGCGAACGAAACGCAGCTATCCACTGCAAAGATTGCTTTGTGTCAGCTGTTACGTGGATGGTTGCAGGCGTATTCCGCACCACCGCCTGCGGCGGTTCACAAGTACTTCCCGGCTACGTTACGGTCGTGAAGCGTGGCAATCTCATACCATGGAATCAGGCAGTTAGCGATGGCCACGTCACTTCGTGACTCGCGATGACGAATGAATGGTTCAGGGTAGCTCGATCTTCGGGAGCGGCTCCCAGTCCGGGGCCCGGTGCTCCACGACTACCGTGGTGTAGATACCGCCGCGCACGTTGAAATCAGCCGTCAGGCGCATGAAGCGCGGCGCACAGGCCGCCGCCAGCTGCTCCAGTATCCGGTTGGTCACGTCTTCGTGGAAGGCCCCTTCATCGCGAAACGACCAGATATACGTTTTCAACGATTTGAGCTCAATGCAGTGCCGGTCCGGGACATAGTCCAGGTGAAGGACGGCGAAATCCGGCTGGCCGGTCTTCGGGCACAGGCAGGTAAATTCAGGCACACGTATGCGAATGGTGTAGTCGCGATCCGGGTGCGGGTTCGCAAAGGTTTCCAGGGTCTTGCCGGGCTGCGTAGACATGCGCGCAAGATACAGGAAGCGGTCCTGGCAGTACAAGTCAGCCCGGAACAAGGGCTTGCGTTTGATAGGTAGAAATGGCCGTATATCGAAGGCGTTTCCTGGCGGGTCCCGGCAAGCGATGAGCCCCGGAAAAAACGTAGTTCAGCAGTAGTTCCTGTGTCCCGGCAATTTACAAAACAGGGATTGAATGGTGGATAAAAGTCACGGCCGGGCTGATTAAATTTGCGCCAACTGACGCTTTTTATGTGGTAAATCCTGTCAAGTCTTGTCACCGCTGTTGCAGATCGGTATCGTCCACGGATGCGGCTAAGCAAGCTCAAACTTTCCGGTTTCAAATCCTTTGTTGACCCTACCGTGGTGAATTTCCCGTCCGACCTGATCGGCATCATCGGGCCGAACGGCTGTGGCAAGTCCAATGTCATCGATGCCGTGCGCTGGGTGATGGGCGAGTCGTCCGCCAAGAACCTGCGCGGCGATTCGATGGCAGATGTCATCTTCAACGGTTCCAGTGCGCGCAAGCCGGTGGCGCAGGCATCCGTGGAACTGGTGTTCGACAATGCCGACGGCAGTGTCGGCGGCCAGTATGCCAACTACAGCGAGATTGCCATCCGGCGCCAGGTGGCGCGCGACGGCCAGTCCGGCTATTTCCTGAACGGTACCCGTTGCCGTCGTCGCGATATTACCGACATCTTCCTGGGTACCGGTCTGGGCCCGCGCAGCTACTCGATCATTGAACAGGGCATGATCTCGCGCCTGATCGAGGCCAAACCGGAAGATCTGCGCGTGTTCTTTGAAGAGGCTGCCGGTATCTCCAAGTACAAGGAGCGCCGCAAGGAGACAGAGCGGCGCATCCGGCATACGGAAGAAAATCTTTCTCGACTCAATGACTTGAGGGAGGAAATTGAGAAACAACTTGAAAAGTTGAAGCGCCAGGCCCGCGCCGCGGAGCGCTTCAAGGTGCTGCGCGAGGAGGAACGCCGTGTGCGGGCCGAGCTGCTCACCCTGCGCTACCAGGAACTGCACGAGGAGAGCGGTGACCGCCGCCAGCGCATACAGGCACAGGAAACACAGCTGCAGGCCGTGACCGCTGAACTGCGAGCCATCGAGGCGGCGCTGGAAAAAGGACGCGCGGAACATATCGAGGTGTCCGATCAGTTCAACGAGGTGCAGGGGCGTTACTACGAACTGGGCGCCGAAGTCGCGCGCATCGAGCAGGCGATCCAGCACGGCAGGGAAACGCGCAGCAGCCAGCAGGAAGAACTGGAAAAAACCGAGCAGGCCTGGAACGAAGTGCAGGCACACATCAAGGTCGACAGCCAGCGCCTGGAACAGCTGGCCGGGGAGCTGGCCGACATTGCGCCCCTGCGTGAGCAGGCGGAATCCCGCGCCGGGTCTTCGCGCGCGGCGCGCGAACAGGCAGAGCAGGAGATGCAGGCCTGGCAGGGTGAATGGGAAGCGTTTAATACGCGCGCCAATGAGTGTTCGCAGACTGCCCAGGTCGAACGCACCCGGATCGACCACCTGGAACGTCACCTGATGCAGCTCACCCAGCGGCAGGAGCGTATCGAGCAGGAGCAGCAACAGCTCGACGGCAGCGCGCTGGAAGCCGAGATCGACGCGCTGGAAACGCAGGCAAACGAACGCCAGCAGCATGCGCAACAGCTGCAGGAACAGCTGGAGGGTCTGCGCGGCCGCATCCAGCAGTTGCGTGAATCCACCCGCAGCCAGCAGGCGGAACTGAATGAACAGCAGAACCAGCAGCAGTCCCTGCACGGGCGCATGGCGTCACTGAAAGCGCTGCAGCAGGCCGCCCTGGGCGAGCAGGGTAAGGGCGAAATACGACGCTGGCTGGATGCGCACGGCCTGGGTGATGCGCCGCGGCTTGCCAAGCAACTGGATGTCGATGCCGGTTGGGAGCGCGCTGTGGAAACCGTGCTGGGACACTACCTCGAGGCCGTCTGTGTCGATGGCAGCGACCAGCTGGCGGCAGCGCTGAACGAACTCGGCCAGGGCGCGCTGTCGATTATCGATATGCGGGCCGGGGAAGCGGCTGCTACAGCCGCGGCTGACCGGCTGGCCGCCAGGGTGCGCGCACCCTGGTCACTGGCCGGCTTGCTGGACGGGGTGTATATCGCGGAGAGCCTGCCGGAGGCGCTGGCCTTGCGTGCCGGGCTGGCGGCTCATGAATCCGTAGTTACGCCTCAGGGTATCTGGATTGGCAGCAGCTGGTTGCGCGTGGCCAGGGACGAGAATGCCCAGTCTGGCGTATTGCAGCGTGAAAAAGAAATCAAGGAGATAGAAGAACAACTTAAAGTAAATAAAGAAGCTGTGGCAGTCCTTCAGTCGAGCCTGGAGGACGGGCGTGCGGAACTGCAGCAGGCGGAGGCGCAACGCGAGGAACTGCAGCAGGAGGCCAACCAGGCACACCGCCAGTTCAGCGACGCCCGTGCCCAGCTGGATGCGCGTCGCAGCCGCCTGGAGGCGTTGCACAAACGCAGTGCCGCGTTACACCGGGAAGCGGACGAAATCAGCGCCCAGCAGGACGAGGACAACAGTGCCGCTGATGCCGCACGCAAAAGCCTGCACGCTGCGCTGGCCGGTCTCGAATCACTCGCCGATGAACGCGAGCAGCGGCAGGCGCAACGCGACCGCCTGCGCAGCGCACTGGAAGAAGCGCGCGCCACTGCGCAGCGTGACCGGGACCAGGCGCATGAGCTGGAATTGAAATACCAGTCCTGGCACACGGAACAGGAAACCACGACCCAGAACCTGGAACGTATGCGCGGCCAGCAGGCACACCTGCAACAGCGCCGCGACGAATTGCGGCAGGCCTTGTCCGCCAGCGAAGCACCGCTGCAGGCGATGGAAGACGAACTGGCCGAACAACTGCAGAAACGCCTCGCGGTCGAAGCCGAACTGAGTGCCGAAAGAAAGAAGGTCGAAGCGATCGAATTCCGCCTGCGGGAGGACGAGCAGGAACGTCACCGCAAGGACAGTGCCGTGCAGCAGCTGCGCGAACAGCTGGGCCGGGAAAAGCTGGACTGGCAGGAAATCCGGGTGCGCGGTGAAACCCTGCTGGAACAGATCCGCGAAAGCGGTTTTGAACTGTCCACCCTGGTGGAAGAGCTGGCCGGGGACGCCAGTGCGGACACCTGGGCGGAGGAAGCCGAACGGCTGGCGACCCGCATCCAGCGCCTGGGGCCGATCAACCTGGCGGCCATCGACGAGTACGAGGAGCAGTCTGAACGCAAGAAATACCTGGATGCCCAGCACGAGGACGTGTCCTCCGCGCTGGATACCCTGCAAAACGCGATTCGCAAAATCGACCGCGAGACCCGCACCCGTTTCAAGGAGACCTTCGACAAGGTCAACAGCGGACTGCAGGCGATGTTCCCGCGCCTGTTCGGTGGCGGGCACGCCTACCTGGAAATGACCGGCGAAGACCTGCTGGATGCCGGCGTGACCGTCATGGCCCGGCCGCCCGGCAAACGTAACAGTACCATCCACCTGCTGTCCGGTGGCGAAAAGGCGCTGACGGCCGTGGCACTGGTATTTTCCATTTTTGAACTGAACCCGTCACCGTTCTGTATTCTCGACGAGGTGGATGCACCGCTGGATGACGCCAACGTTGGCCGTTTTTGCGACATGGTGCGGGAGATGTCCGAGCGTGTGCAGTTTATTTTCATTACCCACAACAAGATCACCATGGATCTTGCGCACCAGCTGACCGGCGTCACCATGCACGAACCCGGTGTTTCCCGCCTGGTGGCGGTCGACATCGACGAAGCGGTACAACTCGCGGCGGTGTGAGCATGGACGAGCTGCGCCTGATCCTGTTGCTGTTCGGCGCCGGCGTTATACTTGCCGTGTATGTCTGGACCCGTTACCAGCGCCGTTCCCGCACGCCTGCCGCCGTATCGTCCGGGTCCATGCGCCGGGAACGTGACAGCGACGAGCCCGACGAGGATGCGATCGAGCAGGAGCTGGCACACATGGAGCAGGTAATGTCCGGGAATGACCCGGAGCCTGCAGCGGCGGCTGGCGAACGCTTGCTGGTCATTTCCGTGGTGGCGCCTCAAGGCAGCGTATTCGCCGGTGATGCCCTGTACCGGGGGCTGCAGAACAACAAGTTGCAACTGGACGAGCGGGGCATCTACCAGCGCGTCCGCATCGCGGCCGGCAAACAGCAGGCCATCTTCGGGGTTGCCAACCTGGTCAAGCCCGGTATCTTCCCCGCCGACGACATGCGCGGATTCTCGACACCGGGGATTACGCTGTTCCTGCAGTTGCCCGGTCCACTGGACCCGGTTGAAGCCTTCGATGACTTTGTGCATACCGCGGAACGCATGGCGGTGGAACTGGGTGGCGAGCTGCAGGACCAGAAACAGTGTGTGATTACCCACCAGTCACTGATGCAGATACGCGAAGGCATTGTCGAGGACCGCTTCCTGCGCAGGGCGGCATCATAGCGCGCCCGTCGAAGAAGCTGGATCCGGCGCGGCGGGCGGCGCAGCTCCGCGAACAGATTCAGCTGCACAACTACCGCTACTACGTTCTCGACGACCCGCAGATACCCGACGCCGAGTATGACCGCTTGCTGCGCGAACTGCAGGAGATCGAACGGGCCCATCCGGAACTGGTCACGGAAGATTCCCCCACCCGGCGTGTAGGCGCCGAACCGCTGGCTGCTTTCGGTGAGGTGCATCACGAGGTGCCAATGCTTTCCCTGGACAACGCCTTCGACGACGGGGAACTGGCCGAGTTCGATCGTCGCGTTCGCGAGCGGCTCGGGGTGGACCGTGTGGAATATGCCGCCGAGCCGAAGCTGGACGGGCTGGCGGTAAGCCTGTTGTACGAAGAAGGCGTGTTGAAGCGCGGCGCCACGCGCGGTGACGGCAGTAAGGGTGAGGATATCACGCAGAATGTGCGCACCATTCATTCGATTCCCCTGCGCCTGCTGGGTGATGATTACCCGCAACGGCTGGAAGTGCGGGGCGAGGTATTTATCTCCCACGAGGGCTTCCGCGCGCTCAATGAGCATGCGCTGCAGCAGGACCAGAAGCCCTTTGCAAATCCCCGCAACGCTGCGGCCGGCAGCCTGCGCCAGCTGGACCCGAAAGTCACCGCGCAGCGGCCGCTGGAAATGTATTGCTATGGCACCGGCCTGGTGGAAAAGGGGCGGCTGGCGAAACGGCACAGCGATGTATTGCAACAATTGCGCGGCTGGGGTTTACGCGTCTATCCCGGTATCGAACGGGTAGCGGGCCTGGACGGTTGCATCGCATACTATCGTGCGCTGGAGGAGCAGCGCAGCCGCCTGCCGTTTGATATCGATGGCGTGGTATTCAAGGTGGATCGCCTGGACCAGCAGCAACAGCTGGGCTTTGTCGCGCGTGCCCCGCGCTGGGCGATCGCCCGCAAGTTCCCGGCCCAGGAAGAGCTGACCCGGGTGCTGGCGATCGATGTGCAGGTAGGTCGTACCGGGGCCATCACCCCGGTAGCCCGGCTGGAACCCGTGTTCGTCGGCGGTGTGACGGTGACCAACGCCACGCTACACAACGAGGACGAAGTGCGACGCAAGGATGTACACATTGGGGATACGGTCATTGTGCGCCGTGCGGGGGACGTGATCCCGGAGGTGGTGGCTGTGCTTCCCGAGCGGCGGCCGGCGGATGCGAAAGCATTTGTTATGCCGGGCAAGTGCCCGGTGTGCGGCTCGGATATCGAGCGGCTGGAAGGCGAGGCCGTGGCGCGTTGCACCGGTGGCCTGTTCTGCGAGGCGCAGCGCAAGGAGGCGATCAAGCACTTCGCCTCACGACGCGCCATGGATATCGAAGGCCTGGGTGACAAACTGGTGGAGCAGCTGGTGGACCGCAAGCTGGTCAACGATGTGGCCGGCTTGTACGAACTGTCCGTGGACACACTGGCCGGCCTTGATCGCATGGGGCAGAAGTCGGCGCAGAACCTGGTCCGTGCCCTGGAGAAAAGCAGGCGCACCACCCTGGATCGTTTCCTGTACGCGCTCGGCATCCGCGAAGTCGGTGATGCCACCGCGCGGATCCTGGCCAGTGAATTCGGTAGCCTCGAGGCATTGATGCAGGCAACGCCGGAACAGCTGGAAGCCGTGCACGATATCGGGCCGATCGTGGCGCAGCACATTGTGCATTTTTTCCGCCAGCCGCATAACCGGGAAGTGATCGCGCGCCTGCAGGCGGCGGGTATACAGTGGCCGGACGTCGAACGGGTCAGCCACCAGCCCCTGCAGGGCAAGACCTATGTGCTGACCGGTACCCTGTCCGGGCTGACCCGGGAAGAGGCCAAACAGAAGCTGCAGGCACTTGGAGCCAAAGTCTCCGGCAGCGTGTCAAAAAAAACCACGGCGGTGATTGCCGGCGAAAAAGCAGGATCAAAACTGGCCAGGGCAGAGGCGCTGGGGGTAGCGGTGCTTTCGGAAGAGGAACTGATGAAGCTGTTGTCGAAATATTCGTGAGCGGTACGCTGAACAACCGCCTGCTGCGCCTGCCGGGTATCGAACTCAGCCCCGTCAGCCACACCGAACGGGCCTTGTCCGCCATCGGCGGTTTCCCCGGTATTTACGCCATACTGCAGGTCAGTAACACGTTCGTCGGCCCGCTTGCCGCAACCTTCATGGGGGACAGGGCATATGTCAGGTGAAGTTCAGTTCTGGCCATTGCTGACGGGCTGGACCGTAGTGGTGCTGTTGCTGCTGTACGGCTGGAAACGACAGGCGGTGATTGCCGCCGCCGGCATGGTCATCGTGACCTGGGCGGTGTGGTCCGTCGGAACGGGTGCAACATAGACAGGAAGATCCGCAAGGCTGAACGCTACCTGCAACAGGCCGACCCGGTACTGGCCGGGATCATGCAGCGGCACGGACCCTGTACCCTGATGCGGGACCCGCGCCCGCATTTTCATACCCTGGTGTGGGCGATCATCAACCAGCAGTTGTCGGTAAAAGCCGCGCAGACCATCCAGCAACGCTTGCAGCAGCACCTGGCAACGGACCTTTTCCGGCCGGAGCACTTCTACCGGGTGCATGAGCGCAGCCTGCGCCGCTGCGGGCTGAGTGGCGCAAAAATCCGCTACATCCGGGAAATTGCCCGGCGAGTGCGTTGCGGTGAGCTGGACCTGGAGCAGCTGGACCACCTGAATGATGAGCAGGTGTCAGTGCTGTTGATGGACCTGCCGGGCATCGGTCGCTGGACAGCGGATATGCTGTTGATGTTTTCCCTGGGTCGCCTGGATATTCTGCCGATCGGCGACCTGGCCCTGCGCAAGTCCATCCGACTGCACTACGGGCTTCCGGAGCAGGCCGGGTTCGACCGCTACCTGGAACTGGCCGAGCAGTGGCGACCCTATCGGACCATCGCCAGCTGGTATTACTGGGCGGCTGTGGATTAACGTCTGAAAGAAGGGCGACCACTCCTGACACCCCGCAGGAGCGCCGGTCTTCGGCGCGAAACGGCAGCCTGCGGCCGTCTTTACCGGGTTTCCCATGCCATCGGGTACAGCAGGTCGAGCACCTGGTTGAAGGCGGCGGCACTCTTGTCGACGGCGTCGGTAATGGCATCCCTGTCTATTTTTGTCAGTGCCAGGGCTTCCGGACGGGCAACCGCAATTGCGGCCGCGGCAATGTCGGTGGCGTTCAGGTCGGAATCGAGCAACGCACCGTACGGATCATAGAACTGGGAACCCAGCGGGTCCTTGCTCTCCTGGGCGCAGTGTGTGACCTGGTCGGCAATATGCAACAGGGCGGCTTCCAGGTGTGCATCGTGCGCGTCCTGCGGATTGTGGTGATAGCGAACCGACATGCACAGGTTTTCCGGCATGTTCCAGTGTTGCAGCAGGGCCTGCCCGGTTTCGGCATGGTCGAACCCCACCAGCTCGGATTCGATATCACAGATATCCCGGTCAGACTGCAGGCGCAGGGATTCAGCCTGGCCGATTTCATCCGGCAGCTTGGTCAGCATCAGCAGGCGACCGACATCGTGCAGGAGACCCGCAGTGAACAGGCGTTCGGCATGCAGCACGTTACAATGCCTTGCAAAGCTACGCGCCAGCAGGCCGCAGTAGACGCTGTGTTGCCAGAATGCGGCCATGTCGATCAGGTTGCCGGGAATGCGGGAAAACACTTCCGCTGCAGAGGCCGCCATGGTGAGATTGCGCAGCTCGCGCATACCGATCATGTTGACCGCGCGCGTCACCGTGTCGACTTTTCTCGGCAGCCCGAAGTAGGCACTGTTCACCAGTTTCAGCAGGCGAGTGGTGAGGGCCGTGTCCTTGCCGACCACGTCGCCGATATCCTGGGCGGTGGTATAGGGTGAATCGGCAAGCGCCTGAACCTGTATACAGACTTCAGGGAGAGAGACCAGACGTACGTTACGGGAAACCAGGTCCTGCGGTGTCACGGGCATTCCTTATAACTGACAGTGAAAACAGTATTGCAGACTGTGGCGGCGTCACAACCGCTTACTTTAGTTTCCAGGAGCTTACCAAACGGGAATAAGTATATTCTATAACTATATGTAGAATAAGCTAAAAATATCATTCATTCGTGATTCCGGCGAACGCCGGAATCCATGGTCAAAGCCGCATGTGCCGTACCGGATCAGTGCGTCGGGGCATGTTAAAATACGACTTTCAATGATTGTGTCATTACGAGGTTAGCGATGGAAGCCACCGGATGTTCTGCTTCGGAACCCTTTGCACTCAGGGTGCTTGGTGACAGGATGGAGCCCGAATTCGAGCATGGTTGTGTCATTGTGATTGATCCGGAAGGTCACGTGAAGAATGGCTGTTTCGTGGTGGCCAGACACAACGACGAATTCTATTTCCGCCAGCTGGTCATGGACGGCGAACGGCTGCTGTTGAAGTGCCTGAACGAGGCCTACGACGAAGTGGTCGAACTGCCGGGCCTGGATTCCATACACGGCGTTATTTCCCAGAAGGCAGGGCGCCGGCGCAAGGACCGGAAACGCTACGACTGACTCAGGCGGGTGAGGTGCCTTTTTTGCTCAGTTGTTCCGGACGCAGCCTGGGCGTGAAGTAGTCGATGGCGCTGTCCTCGTCCACCGGTTCTCCTGCGGCATTGACCATCTCCTGGTCATAATCACTCCAGCCACGCATGCCGGTTTTCAGCGAGCGTACCTTCCGGTAGCCCATCTGTTGCATGATATCGGCGGCCAGCACGCTGCGTTTCCCGGAGCGGCAGATCACCACGATCTCGCGCTCACGCGCCTCCACCAGTTCAGGCCGCGTTTCCTCGTAGTCATAGTCGCAGGCGGTTTCCAGTATCCCGCGCGGGACATTGATGGCGCCGCGTATATGCATGGCGTCGAATTCGTACGGTTCGCGAATGTCCAGCAGCAGCAAGTCCGGGTTCTTCTGTAATGCTTCTTCCAGGTCCCAGGGAAACAGTTCATCCACGGTTTGCAGTGCTGAAGCGACAAAATCCTCGATGGTTTTCATTTCGCTGCTCGCTCTGTGATTCAGCTGGCCGCATTGCGGTTGCTGCGTTGTCCCTGCTCTACGGCCATGACAGCCGCTTCGACACGGGAGTGGACGCCCAGTTTGCGCAGTATGGCTTTTACGTGCAGTTTTACCGTGCCGTCGGAAATACCCAGGTTGCGTGCGATCACCTTGTTGCTCTGGCCTTCCGCCAGCAGGCTGAGAATTTCGCTTTCGCGCGGCGTCAGTTCGTCGAAGGGGGAGGATTCATCCAGCAGCGTGCCGTCACCCTGGACTACCTTGGCCAGTACCGGGGCAAGATCGGGCGCTACCACGGTTTTCCCGGAAACGATATCCCGTAGCGCCAGCACCAGCTCGTCGGGTTCCATGTCCTTGAGCAGGTAGCCCTGGGCGCCGTTGCGCAGGGACTCCACCAGGTCGTGTTCGTCGGTACTGGTGGTAAGCATCACGACAGGGTTTTGAAAACCGGACTCGCGCAGTTTTTTCAGTACCCCGATACCGTTGATGTCCGGCATGCGCATGTCCAGCAGGACGATGTCCGGTTTCAGGTCGGCTGCACACTGCAGGCCTTCGCGGCCATCGCCAATGGAAGCGATGACATCGATATTGCGGTGTGCCAGCAGGCCCTCCAGTCCGACCCGGAACAGGGTGTGGTCGTCGATCAGCAATACCCGCAGCGTCATGATCCGCTCACCGTGTGCACCACCGGTGGTTCCACCGTAACCGTCTGTGCGGGCAGGCCCACACCCACATCGTGGGGGAAACTTAGGATAATGCGTGTACCTTCACCGCTGTCACTTTCAATTTTCAGTTCGCCACCAATGCGGGTGGCGCGTTCCTGCATGATCTTCAGGCCAAGGTGTTCGCCGGGACCACTGTCCAGTACCCTGCTCTGGATGCCGATGCCGTCATCCTCGATCAGTATCATGTAATGCCTGTCGTCCCCCGAACGCAGCATGACGCGCACGGCATTGGCCTCACTGTGTTTACGGATATTGGCCAGTGCCTCCTGGATGATGCGCAATACCTGGATTTCCACTTCGGCGGGCAGGTTTACACCATCCCATTCGATCTGCAGAAAAGCGCTGATGCCGGAGTTGCGCCGGAAGCGTTCCACGGCCTGTTCGACTGCGGGCAGCAGACCGCGTTTGTCCACCGGTGCCCGGAAGTGCGCAATCAGCTCTCGTAACTCGGTATAGGCTTCGTCCAGGCTGTTCTCGATCAGTTCCATTTCCTGCCACAGCGCCGCTTCCGAGCCGCTGTGCAGCAGTTCATCGAGGACGCGCACCTGGAATTTGAGACTGGCCAGACTCTGCGCCAGCGAGTCGTGCAGTTCATTGGCCAGGCGTGTGCGCTCTTCCATGATCGACAACAGGTTGGCTTCTTCATCCAGGCGGGATTTTTCGATAGCCATGCCCAGGTGGTGACCGATGCTGGTGAGCAGGTTTTTCATGTCCTCGCGCTCGACCAGGCCGTGTTGTTCGGTAAACAGGTTGTACACGCCCAGTACCTGTCCCCGGTAGCGCAGTGGTACCGCTACCATTTCGATGTTACCGTTGTCGAAAAACGGTCGGCCGGCAAACTGGTTGCAGCTGTCCAGCTTGTCGAGCGCATAGACTTCGCCCTGTTGTGCGGCCTTGCCGCACAGGCAGCGATCCACGCTGATGAGTTGCTCCTGTTCGACCACTTCCGGGCTGAGACCGCTGCTGGCGATCAGTTTCATGTTGCCGTCCGGTGTCAGCATGCGCACCGTGCCTGCGCGTGCAGCAACCACATCCTTGAGCGTATGCAGGAAGCGGGTCAGCAGGTCTTCCAGGTCGCGGGCGGCGTTGATGTTGGCGGCAACGTCGTAGAGGATTTCCAGGGAGTGGGTTTTCTGCTGGATGCGGTTGGTCTGTTTTTCCACTTCGGACTGGAGGTCGCTGGACAGGGATTCGAGGCGTTCGCCCAGCAGGTTGATGTCCTGGTACAGGGTGCTGAAATCTGGTTGCGGCGAATGTGGCAGGCGTGCACTCAGGTGGCCGTTGCGCATCTGTTTTACCCAGTCACGCATTTCAGTCAGGGGCGTGAGGAAATCGCGTCGCGCACTGTATACGGCGAAAGACAGCAACAGGACACCGCCGATCAGTAATATGCTGTTGGCGAGGTGTAACCAGCTGCCGGTGGGTGAAGACAGGTAAAACCAGATATTCAGTATGCCAAGGATGAACAGCAGGATGCCAAGCGCGGACAGCGCGCGCAGGAACTGGCGCGTGGTTGGCCAGTCCAGCAGGTGCAGGCGGCGCTGGCGCTCGTTTTGCCCGGCAGCAAGGTAGTCCAACTCGCCTTTAGCGCGGTAATCCGGATTCACAAATGCCTCGCACAGGTCCACATGCGGACATTATAGCGCTGAAAACGCCGAAGGTGGGCGTTCTATGCTTCGCTCTGCCGGGCCGGATCATTCGGGTTGATGAAGATGATCTCCCGGTTTCCATCCAGTTCTACATAGTCGACTACTGTACCGGTGAGCAGTTCTGCACTGTGAGGGGCCACTACGATCTCAATACCTTCGGAGCGAAAGGTTTTGTCATTGTCGCGGGTTTCATCAAAGCCCATGGCGTAGTGGAAGCTGCCGTCTTCCCTGCGGGTAACCGCGATGCGCAGCGGCATGCCCTCGCTGTCGGTAAGTCTGGCGGACTCCTGGATTTTTGTGGCGGCATCCGGGGTGATGGTGATCATGTTGTTTTGTCCTCGCTTGTGAGTTGGTTGGCAGCGCTGTCCAGTGCGCGCGCAGTCGATTTGCACTGTGCGACAAACGCCAGGAAATGCTGTGTCCAGGGGTTGCTGCGAGTGCTGCGCTGGTGGCTGTAACAGGCCAGCAGATTTTTGTACAGGTAGCCGTCGTGTTCTCCGTCCAGCCCGGTTCCGCGCAGCACCCTGAATGCATAATGTTCCAGGGAAGCGGCTTGCTCCAGCGCAGAGTAATGAAACTCGTGGGCAGCCACCTCCTGTCCGGAAGCCACGGCCCAGGGGAAAGCGGAGGTCGTTTCCAGGCGTACATAACCACGGCCCTGGGGGCGATCATGCATGACTGCATCGGCGGGAATGACGCCTGCCATCGAGCAGGTTTTGCCTTTCCAGGTCAGGGTGCGGGCGAGGTACATGAGACCGCCACACTCGGCATAGACCGGTAAACCGGCCTCGATGGCATTTCTGATCGCGTGCCGCAGCGAATCGTTGGCCTGCAATGCTTCCATGCAGCTTTCCGGGAAGCCGCCGCCGATGACCAGGCCATCGATGTCCGGCAGGGAAGGGTTACGCAGCATGTCGATTTCGACCAGTTCGGCACCGGCCTGTTGCATGGCGTCCAGGTCGCCGGGATAGTAAAAGCCAAACGCCTCGTCCCTGGCGACCCCGATACGCAGGGCCTGTGGCAGCGGGTCGATCGCGAAGGGAGAAACGTCCGGTGCGGCAGGCAGCGGCGCTGTCCTGGCGATTTCCAGCACAGCGTCCAGATCAACCTGTTCGGCAATGGCGTCACCGATGGCCCTGACCTGTTGCGTCGCATTGTCCTGCTCGTTGCTGGGAACCAGGCCCAGGTGTCGTTCCAGTATCTGCAGGCCGTGGTTCTTTGCGACCGCGCCGAGCACCGGGACGTCGGTGTAATGTTCGATGACAGCGCGCAGCTTGGCTTCGTGGCGGCTGCCGCCCAGCTGGTTGAGTATGACTCCGGCAATGCGGATTTCCGGATCGAAGGCCTGGTAGCCGAGGATAAGCGGTGCGATGCCACGCGTCATGCCACGGGCATCCAGCACCAGCACTACCGGCGCGCCGAGCAGCTTGGCAAGGGCAGCATTACTGTTGCTGCCATCCAGATCCAGGCCGTCATACAGCCCCTTGTTGCCCTCGATAATGCTGATATCGGCTTCGGCGGCATAGTAGCCAACGGTATCCCGGATCTCGTCGCTGCCCATGGTGTGGAAATCCAGGTTGTGGCAGGCGTGGCCGGCGGCACGCCCCAGCCACATCGGGTCGATGTAGTCAGGGCCTTTCTTGAAGGGGCTTACCTCAATGCCAAGTGCGCGCAGCGCGGCACACAGGCCCAGCGTAACCGTGGTTTTACCGGATGACTTGTGTGCGGCGGAAATGAATATCTGTGACATGCGCTAGTGCTCTATGCACGTGACAAACACGGCGGCGGGAAACAGAAAGCCGGCAGCTGTCCACTGCCGGCCGTGCCATTCAGGAAATCTGAAGCGCTGCTCAGTCTGCTTTGGCAGCGTGCGGGTCCACGGCGTCGTCCGCGAGGGATACCGGTAAAAAGCGCAACACGCGGATCGCGATTGTCACCACCAGTAACGCAACGGCAACGCCACCGACACCCAGGGTGATTTCCCAGATCGACGGGCTGTAGCTGTTCACGACGCCGTCGTGGAAAGAGCTGGTGACTTCATAGCCCGGGAATATTTCCAGCGGATAGGCCTGGCCGCCGATCAGCAGTACGTATACCTGGGCCATGCCGCCGATGATGACCAGCAGGCTGGCAGTGGCAATGGCCGGTCGTGACTTGCCAATGGTCGGGTGATAGACCATGGCCAGCGGCAGCAGGCTGCCGATGAGAATCTGTACGATCCAGAACAGCTGGGTGTAGATGCCGCCGTCCATCAGTATGAAGCGCTCCACGCCGTGGTGTTCGGTAGCGTACAGGTTGCTGAGGTGGTACACCATGACGAAATACAGTACCGCGGCGATGAAGACTCCCAGCAGGTTTTTCAGGCGGAACAGGACCGCGTCCCCGAGCGGACGTCCGGTCCAGCTGTAGGCAGCCATCAGCACCAGTATGAAGATTGCCAGCCCGAAGGCGAAGGACATGATGATGAACATGGGTGCCAGCATGGCCATGTCATAGGCTGAGCGCGCCACCAGCCAGCCGAAGATCGAACCGGTACCGGTGGTGAGAATCAGGCGCCAGACGAAGGCAACGGTACCGGCGGCCCGGTAGTATCTGTTCATCTTGCGTTCCATCATGAACCAAAGGTACACGATGGTGACGGCCAGGAACCCGTTATAGAGGATAATGTTCCAGGCGAAGATGGATTTGAAATTGTAGTAGGTCATGGCCACGATCAGCCGGTCGGGGTGGCCCAGATCGAGCACCAGCACCATCAGGCCGCCCAGCAGCAGGGCGATGGCCAGCAGGCCGGACAGACGACCCAGCGGCTTGTACAGCGACTTGCCGAACACGGTACCAATCGAGGCCACATTCAGTGCGCCCGAGGCGGCCACAATCAGGAATATGGCAAACACATGGGGCATACCCCAGACGATCTGGTTGGTCATGCCGGTTACATAGTGGCCCGAGTGCTCCATGTACAGGAATGCACCAAAGGCGAGGGCGGCCAGCAGGCCAAGTCCACCAAGCAGCACCCGGAATCCGGTGCTTTTACCTTCAATTTCACGATAGTTCGGCGCTAGTTTCATGGGTCAGTTTGCCAGTCTCGTTGAGGGTTCAGATACCGCGGTAGCGTACGCCGGTGTTCAGTGCAAGATCAGCGCGCAGTTCGATGCTTTCCGCCCGCGCCAGTTCACGGGAGATGTCGCTGTTTTCGTCGTTCAGGTTACCGAAGACCAGCGCGTTATGGTTTTCCGCGCTACAGGCTTCGACGCAGGCCGGTGTGCCGTCGTTGTCGACACGTTGTACGCACAGGGTGCAGGACTCGACCGTTCCCTTGCCGCGTGGCGCCCATGGCAGCTGGTCTTCCAGGTCTTCGTGGATAAAACTGCGGGCCTTGTAGGGGCAGGCCATCATGCAGTAACGGCAGCCGATACAGATGTGCTTGTCGACCAGCACGATACCGTCTGCGCGTTTGAATGAGGCACCGGTCGGGCACACATCGACGCAGGGCGGGTGTTCGCAGTGCTGGCACATCAGGGGCAGCGTGGCGACAAAACCGGTGGACCTGTTGCGTATCTCTACCTTGCGAATCCATTGCGACTGCTGTTCCTGGCTGGAGTGGTGCTCGGTAGAACCCCAGCCGTTTTCATCCTTGCAGGCAGTAACGCAGGCATCACAGTTACTGGCGCATTTGTTGGTATCCACCAGAATGCCCCAGCGCTTCTCGCTGCTTACCGGCTGGTCGGCTGGCCTGGCAACCGCCGGGGTGGTCAGGAACACTCCCGGCGCGATTGCAGCGGCACCGGCGGCGGCGCCGGCCTTGTTCAGGAATGCGCGGCGAGCGGAATCGATCCTGTTACTGGTATCGCTCATTGGGCGTTACCCTCCGAAACAAGAAAGGGGTGTGGCGCGTTACCCGGGCCACCGGACGGGTGCGCGGCACTGGCACTACGACCGTTCAGTCTGGATGCACGTACCGGTTTGGTGGCATGGCACTGGAAGCAGTCTATATTGACCGCTGCGTAGGTGTGGCAACTGGAGCAGAACTGGTTCTCCGCATTCACCGGTATATACTCTCCCTGTTCATTTTTTGCCGCGTGGCAGTTAACGCATTCCTCCAGTGAATAGCGACGGGTGCGTATGCCCCTGTGCATAGTGTCATCACGCTGGTGCAGGATAAACTTCATGTGGTTGCGGCGCATAACGGCTTCCGGCGCGACACACTCCTCTGTGGCGCTGACGTGTCGTTCCGGTTCTGTCATGGTCAGGTCGGAGAATGGCAGGTTTTCTGCCTCTGCATCTTCTGCTGAAACTGCCAGTGGCAGCAACAGCAGGGCGGAAAGCAGTAACCCGGAAACGCGGCGTGCCACCATTGCGTAGGTCATTGTCGGCAGACTCCGTTATTCACCAAGTGCCATGTCGATGTAGCCGGTGGGGCAGACATCCGCACAGATGTGACAACCGACACAGCGGGTATAGTCGGTATCCACGTAACGGCCGGTAGTGGCCTCGCTCTTCTTGACGCGGAACACGGCGTCCTGCGGACAGAAGATGACGCAGTTGTCACATTCGAAGCACATGCCGCAGCTCATGCAGCGACCGGCTTCCTCGATCGCCTGTTCGTCACTGTAGCCGGCCATGCGTTCCTCGAAATGACCAAGTACGTGTTCGGCATCCGGCACATCTTCGCTGCGCAGTACGCGATCGGTGTATTCGAAGTGGCCCAGGAACAGTTTGTCAGCAGTGATGATTTCCTGCTTGGAGCGGTCCTCGAAGTTGTGAATGGCAAACTTCTGTTCGCTGGTGCCGCGGGTTTCACCGACGGTGTAGGGTTCCGGTTCAAGCCCGGCCTCCTTCATCTTGTCCAGCAGCGAGAAGTGATGCTTGTCGACCTTGGGGCGCTTTTTCAGTTCAGCGTGTTTGAGGTAATTATCGATCGACTCAGCCGCGATGGAGCCCTGGCCGATGGCGGTCGTCAGCAGGTGCGGGCGTACGATGTCGCCGGCCACGAAATGACCGGGACGCTTCGGAACCTGGTAGTACTTGTCGGCATCGATCAGGTTACGCTCGTTGGCGTAGTCTTCCAGACCGCTCATGTCACCGCCCTGGCCGATGGCGGATACGATCAGGTCACACTCAATGGTGTATTCCTTGCCACCTTCGATCGCGACCGGTCCGTTACCTTCCCATTTGGCATCGACCAGTTTCAGGGCAGTGGCGCGGCCGTCTGCATCGCGGATGATCTCGACCGGCATGACCTCGTTCAGGATGTCCACGCCTTCGGTAATGGCATCGTTCACTTCGTGTTCGGCTGCCGTCATCTGGTCGCGCGGGAACAGGGCGGTCAGGGTGACGTTGTCACAGGCCTTCTTCAGGGAAAGATCGACATCTTCCTGCTCGATCTCACCGTTTACCGCGGCTTCGGGTTTTTCGTTGTAGTCTTTCAGCGTACCGATGCGACGGGACACGGAGACCACGTCGATCGAGGTATCACCACCACCCACACAGACGATCCGGTTGGCGGTGTAGTGCATCTTGCCCTTGTTGAACTGTTCCAGGAACTTGACGGCGGAGACGCAGTTCGGAGTTTCTTCCCAGCCTTCCAGCGGCAGGCCACGGCCGATCCAGCAGCCCAGGGCCCACAGTACGGCATCATATTCCTTGTCAAGGTCATCGACGGAAATATCGCGACCAACGCGGGTGTTGGCCTTGAACTCGATGTCGCCCATCTCCAGGATGCGCTCGCATTCACGGTCCAGCTCGTCGCGCGGGATACGGTAGTTAGGGATGCCGTAGCGCATCATGCCGCCGAGCTGGTCGTGGTCATCGAAGATCGTGGAGGCAATGCCGCGACGGCGCAGCTGGTACGCTGCGGCCATGCCGGCCGGGCCGCCGCCGATGATGGCGACTTTCTTGCCGGTCAGTGCTGCGCCGGTTTCAAATTTGAAGCCTTCCTTGAAAGCAGCGTCACCGATGTACTGCTCGACGGCGTTGATGCCGACAAAATCCTCGACCTCGTTGCGGTTACAGCCGTCCTGGCAAGGTGCCGGGCAAACGCGGCCCATCATGGCCGGGAAGGGGTTGGCGTCGGTAGAGCGGCGGAATGCGTATTCCTGCATGCTGATGCCTTCCGGCGGGTGCTCTATGCCACGGACAATATCCAGCCAGCCGCGGATGTCTTCACCGGACGGGCAGCTGCCCTGGCACGGCGGGGTGCGGTGTACGTAGGTCGGACACTTGTGGGAGTGATCGCCCTCGAAAATAGCGTCATTCCAGCGGTCCCACTTGCTATCACCGTCTTCAAACTTGCGAAACGTTAATTTCTTGTCGTCGCGAGAAGTAGCCATGCCTGTTCTCCTGTTATCTGAACCCCTGCGGGGTTCAATGTTGCAATACGATAAACAATTAGTCCGGTTATGCCGTCTCGGCTTCGCCCGCTTCCTCGGCGCTGCCGTCGAGTTCCGCTTCCTGCTCGGATCCCTTCATCACGAGGGCGTTGCTGACCAGCTGGTGAACACTGACAATCTGGTCCATACGGAATCCAAAGTAGGGCAGTGTCTTGGCAAACTGGCTCTTGCAGATGGCGCAGATGGCCGCGAGGTTGGTTACGCCGTGTTCCTCGGTTACTTTTTTCAGTGCCTGCATGCGGGGCATAGCGCCCTTGACGCGAATTTCCATCAGGTCATCGGTCAGCAGACCACCACCGCCGCCGCAGCAGAAGGTGGCGTCATGGATGGTATCGTCATCCATGTCGTAGTAGTTATTGCACGCAGCCCTGATGACGGCGCGTGGAATCTCGAACTGACCGCCTTCGTAGCCGCCCATGCCGGCGCCGCGGGCGACGTTGCACGAGTCGTGGAAGGTGACGGTCATATGATCGTTTTCCTCCTTGTTGAAGCGCAGCCTGTCCTGCTTGATCAGGTCGTAGGTGAACTCGCAGATATGCTGCGGGATCGGGTAATTCTGGTCCAGGAAGTCGAACGGGCCGGCCAGTGTGTTGAGGAAGCTGTAGGCTACGCGCCAGGCATGACCGCATTCGCCGAATACAATGCGTTTTACGCCCAGGTCGATGGCAGCCTCACGAATGCGCAATGCCAGTTTGCGCATGTTCTCGTAACTGCCGATAAACATGCCGAAGTTGGCAGCTTCGGACGCCTTGGAGCTCAGCGTCCAGGATACGCCGGCTTCATGGAATACCTTGGCGTAGCCCATCAGGCCGTCCACGTGCGGCTCCGCGAAGAAGTCGGCGGAGGGGGTAATCAGCAGGATATCTGCGCCTTTTTCGTCCAGCGGCAGGCGGACCTTGACGCCGGTATCGTCTTCGATGTCTTCTTCCAGACCTTCCAGCGTATCGGCCAGTGCCGGTTCGGGCAGGCCGAGGTTGTTGCCGATCTTGAAAACCTTGGCGATGATTTCGTTACAGTACTTCTGGCCCTTGCCGACGGCATCCATGATTTCACGTGCCGCCATGGAGATTTCGGCGGTGTCGATCCCGTAGGGGCAGAATACCGAACAGCGTCGGCACTGCGAACACTGGTGAAAATAGCTGTACCAGTCGTCCAGTACTTCTTCGGTCAGGTCGACAGCGCCGACCAGTTTGGGGAAATACTTGCCCGCAAAGGTGAAGTAGCGACGGTACACCTTGCGCAGCAGTTCCTGTCGCGCGACCGGCATGTTCTTGGCATCGGTCGTGCCCAGGAAGTAGTGACACTTGTCCGTGCAGGCGCCGCAGTGGACGCAGATGTCGAGGAAAACCTGCAGCGATCGGTATTTGCCGAGCAGATCACCCATCTTGGCAATCGCGACGTCTTTCCAGTTGTCGACCAGTTCCTCAGGGAAACCGAGGTCGCTCTGGTGCGGCGGCTTGGCAAGGAACGGTGCCAGGTGATTGGTCACCTTGTCCCGGGGCTCGGGGACAATCAGGTAGTCTTCCAGTTTTGGTACGTCGAAATCAGCCACGCTTTATATCCTCCGCTCCGGTGCCTAGCGCTCGCCTGCTTCCAGTGCCTTTGCCCAGTCCGCGATATGGCGCTGTTCGCGGGAACTGTCGGTCTGGTTGCGGGTCGGGCTGAAGAATACGCCCGGGGCATGCAAAAGTTTGCTGATCGGGAAAATGATCATCAGTGTCGCGACCAGGCCCAGGTGCACCAGTAGCAAGGGGTCACCGGGCAGCGGTTGCGGCGAGAAGCGCATCAATCCGAGAAAGAATGCCTTGACCGAAATAATATCGGTGTGCACCAGGAAGCTCATGCCGATACCGGTCATGGCAATACCGACCAGCAGGGCCAGCATCAGGTGGTCGGACGGGGTGGAGATATAACGGACCCGGGCAACCAGGAAACGACGTGCCCACAGGCCGAGCAGGCCGGCCAGCATGGCGAAAGCGGCATATCTGCCAAACGGCTGCACCCAGTTCACCCAGAACCAGACGGGTTCAGTGAAGTAGCGCAGGTGGCGTAACAGTACCAGCAGCATGCCGAAGTGGAACATGACGCCGAACAGCCAGATCCACTTGTTGGATCGGAACAGGCTTTCGAAAAACGCCACTTCGCGTAACATGCGCATGGCCACGCCGGTCTCGGTACGCGGAGCCGGCATGGTGGGAATAATCAAAGGAGCAGGGGTCTGTGCGTACTTTTTGATACGCATGGCGAGGCCGACCACAAGGATCACCGTCGCAGCGTAAAACAGTCCGACGTACAGGGTCGACACTAAAGACACGCTTCACTCTCCTTTTGCTACGGGTGTTCAAAGCGTGGGGGAGGCGGGCTCCCCCACAACGACTACATACAGGTGCTGCCCTTCAGACGCAACCGGTCGGCTTGGGCAGGCCGGCGTACTTGCAGGCCTGTTTTGCAGGACCGTAGGGGAACAGTTCGTACAGGTACTTGCTGTTGCCCTTGTCCTTGCCAAGCTTTTTGCCGATGGCCTTGGTGAGCACGCGCACGGCGGGAGCAATCTGGTACTCCTCGTAGTACTCGCGCAGGAAGTTGATTACTTCCCAGTGGGCGTCGGTCAGTTCACTGCCGTCTTCCTTGGCCATGATGGTAGCCACTTCAGGCTCCCACTGGTTCAGGTCAGCCAGGTAACCTTCTTCATCAACTTCCAGGGTTTTTCCATTTACTTCGATAGCCATGATAGCTCTCCTCGTTTGCAGCTGCAGTGCAAATCAATTGCGGTTTATAACCAGGACTGAACCTTGTCGTACTCGGTGACAAGATCCACGAATCCGCCATAATCAACGACTTCCAGGCCGTCGATCACGTGGTGTTCAGACATGCCTCGCGCAGTCACGTCCGGGCCCAGCACGTAGATCTTGTGATCAGCCAGTGCGGCCCTGACCTTGTCGGCAACCACGGTGCCGTCAAATGCGGCGTACACGCCGTCTTCGATCAGCAGGATGGCTGCGCCCTTGACTGCGTGCCGCAACGCGGTGTCCAGCGTGCGACGCTCAAAAGGCGATTTGTTTACCGTGTGTAACATGGGCATAGCGTATCTCTCCGTATCAGAAGCTCAGGATGACTTCCTGCTCTTCCATCAGTTCGGCCAGCTGGTCCCTGTTGACCACCTGAACGGGGACAACAAGGTCATCGGTGGTCAGGCCGCGCGATTCCAGCGACTCTTTTTCCACGTACAGCTTCTCGACGTCGTAACCTTCCAGGGCACGATAGGTCGGGGAGAAGTTTTTAACGCCGATAGCCTCGGTGTTTTGCTCTTTCTTGATCTGATAGACGCCGTCATCCATGAACACCAGTGTGACATCCTGTTCAAAGGCAGCGGCGATCAATACAACTTCCAGCGACTCCAGGGCATAGATGGTGCCGTAGGGTGCGCGACGGTTGACATACATGAACTTGCGTACCGGGCCTTCAAGTTCGTCGTCTTCCCATGGTTCAGCCATAACTCTGTTTCCTCAAACTTAGTCGCCAAAAATGACGAGGCGATCAGACTGGATGCCGGCCTCGATGAGCTGGCCAAGGCCGGAGATGCGAAAACCTTCGGCGATGTTGTCGCCATCTTTCCCCTGGCGCTTGGCTTCATTTTCATCGAGGATGCCGCGGCGCTGGGCAGCGGCGATACAGATGACCAGATCCAGGTCGTGTTCTTTTGCCAGGGCAGTCCACTGCTCGGTGATGTTGCGGTCGTCCTGCGGTGGAATCGCAAGACGTGTACCGACATTGACACCATCGTGGTAAAAGAACACGCGGAAGATCTCATGGCCTTTTTCCACTGCCGCTTTGGTGAACATTAATGCCGAGTCAGCAGACTGGTGCTGATACGGGCCTTCGTTTACCAATACAGATAACTTCATGCAACTACTCCCGGCCTAGAAACGGATATGCGTAGACGCATTCAGACTGGCACGCGCACCACGCCAGTTATCAACATGGTACTTGGTGAAGGGCAGACCGGTAACTTCGAAGAAACGTGGCCAGCCGATGCGTTCGACCCACTCGTTGATACGCTCCCAGTCCTTCGCACCGGCCTTGTATTCCTTGAGAATACGCTTGACGATGGCTGTAGCTTCGGGCCAGCGCGGCGGGTTGTTCGGGATACCGGAAGCCACCAGCTTCTGGAAGGTCGGTTTGCCGCGGGCATTGGAGTGGTTACCACCGATCCAGATGGCCAGCTTGGTGTGCTCGGCGTCGTTGATCTGCATCGGCGGGCAGGGCGGGAAGCAGGCGCCGCAGCAGATACATTTCTTTTCGTCGACTTCCAGCGAAGGCTTGCCGTTGACCATGGCGGGGCGAATGGCTGCAACCGGGCAACGTGCCACCACAGAAGGACGTTCGCAGACGTTGGAGACCAGGTTGTGGTCAATCTTCGGTGGTTTGGTGTGCTGCACGTTAATGGCGATGTCGCCCTGGCCGCCACAGTTGATCTGGCAGCAGGAAGTCGTCATGTGCACGCGGTTCGGCATGTTCCAGGCAGTGAACTCGCCGATCAGCTCGTCCATCATGGATTTCACCACGCCGGAGGCGTCGGTGCCCGGGATGTCGCAGTGCAGCCAGCCCTGGGTATGGGACAGTGAAGTCACCGAGTTCTTGGTGCCGCCGACGATGAAGCCGGCATCGGTCAGCGCCTTGACCAGCGGCTCGACCTTGGACTGGTCATCGACGATGTACTCGATGTTGGAGCGAATGGTGAAACGGATGTAGCCGTCAGCGAACTTGTCACCGATGTCGCACAGGGTGCGCAGGGTGAATACGTCCAGGATACGCTGTGTACCGGCCTTGACGGTATAGACTTCGTCACCGTTGAAGGCAACATGGCGCAGTACGCCCGGCTGCGGATCATCGTGGTATTTCCACTGACCGAAATTCCTGCGCATCGTGGGATGCATGTACTGGAAACCGTCCGGGCAGCCTGACTCGATCGGCTCCCTCATATCTGCCATTGACATATTACTCTCCCAAAAAATGAGTGCTGTCTAATGCTGGCCGGGGCGGGCAAACCCGCCCCGGAACCAGAATGTTTTTGCCGGTGTGAATAAACCGGCGTGGTTCAGGCGCTGGCTTTTTCAGCCTGGCGTGCGAACCACTTCTCGGCTTCTTCGTCCCAGCCGTCCATGCGGACGTAGGAAGACTGACGCGGGTTGTTGACCATGTTCGGGTCAACCTCAACGCCGATACCTTCGAGGAAGTTCACCAGGCCGATACGCTCGATCATTTCGCCGCAGCGTTCGTGCTCCAGTCCGTTCTCGGCCCAGAAATCGATGATTTCTTCCGCCAGCTCGACCAGGGACTCGTAGTCTTCCTCGGTTTCCAGCTTCTTGAACGGTACGACCACGGTGCCCATCAGGTCACCGATCTTCAGGGTGCGCTTGCCGCCGATCAGGATGGTGACACCACGGTCGTCACCGGGGTGCAGTGCCTTGGGCATGACGTTCAGGCAGTGCATGCAGCGTACACAGTTGTGGTTGTCGACGGTCAGGGTGTCGTCGTCGTTCAGGGTCAGGGCCTGGGTCGGGCAACGCGTGGTGACGTTGTCGATGATGTACTGGCGCCCTTTCTTGGCGACGTAGGCCTTGATCTCTTCCTGGTCGACTTTCATGTCGTCGCGCCAGGTGCCGATGACGGCGAAGTCGGAACGTTCGATGGAGTTCTGGCAGTCGTTCGGACAACCGGATACCTTGAACTTGAACTTGTAGGGCAGGGCCGGGCGATGTACGTCATCGGTGAAGTTGTTTACCAGGTGGCGGTGAATGGCGTGCTCGTTGGCGCAGGACATTTCGCAACGCGCGGCACCGACACAGGACATGGCGGTACGCACACAGGGGCCGGCACCACCGAGGTCCCAGCCGTACTCGTTGATCTCGTCAAAGAAGTGCTGGGTGTTTTCGGTCGTGGTACCGATGAACATGATATTACCGGTCTGGCCGTGGAAGGTCTGCAGGCCGGAACCCCATTTCTCCCAGCTGTCGCCCAGTTTGCGCAGCATGTCGGTCGTGTAGTAGTTGGCCGGAGTAGGCTGTACACGCAGGGTATGGAATTCCTTGGATTCGGGGAAAGCGTCACCGACTTCCGAGAAACGCGGGATGATGCCGCCGCCATAACCGAATACCGATACCGTACCGCCTTTCCAGTAGCCCTTGCGGGTTTCATAGGAATGTTCGAGCTGGCCCAGCAGGGAGTCGGTTACTTTACGGATACGCTCATCCGGGTGATCATCGCGCAGTCGCTTGATCCCGGAAATAAAACTCGGCCAGGGGCCGTTTTCCAGTTCGTCGAGCATAGGCGTTGGGTAATGCTTGTCAGCCATGGCCATCTCCTTCCAGTTTTGTCGAGTGGCGGTTGCCGCGTACGTTCGGCAGCGCCGTGTTGTAGTGCCAAAATTTCAAGGTACGGTATTTCGAGCCGCAGTTCCCGTATCCATACGGCAGGATACAGATACGTGGAACCCACTCATCAAGCCAGTAGCAGTCTAGGAGCCTGAACGGGTTCCGAGAATCCTACCCTTGGGGTGTTCCGCTACCCCTGCGCTATCTCTTTGGGGATAGATAAAACCTGACTATGCGCGGCCGGCGATTATACGGTCGGCCCCGTTAAATTGCTAATTTCGAAGAATATACGAATATTAACAAAAACTTATAAATTGCGCGGTCGGGAAAAGCGTGTCGCCCACTGCACAGGGCCTGAATATTCCCCAGAAAAAACCGAAGTTTAATCTGAAATTGAGGCGGACAAATCTGATAAAATTTTCGCTTCGGTGAACAGACGCCTGCGGAGTGCGTGATGATATCGAGTGGCGGGGTGATCACGAAACCTGGTCCGAACAGCCCGTTCTGCCTGGCCGCGGATGGTGCCTATCGCGCCTGGCGGGACCGCAAACTGGAGCGGGCGCCGACTGCTGTCGACGAGCTGATGGTGGAACTGCGTGACCCGGCCTGCCCGGATGCTGCAGAACAGGCCGCACTCGCGGGGCGGCTGCAGCGCGCTAACATGGTGATCTACCGTTTCGGCCCGGACGCCGGGCAGGACAAGCAGCTGATACGCCGGTTTGGCCGTCGGCTGGGGCTGGAGCGGCTGGACAATAACCTGTGCGCGGATGAAGACAGCATTACCACACTGCGCGTAGTGACAGAACGGCGCCCGGGGGAATACATCCCCTACACTAACCAGCGCCTCAACTGGCACACCGACGGCTACTATAACCGGCCGCAGGAGCAGGTTCGTGGCGTCATCCTGCATTGTGTGCGACCCGCGCGCGAGGGTGGGGAAAACGCCTTCATGGATCACGAAATCGCTTATATTCTGCTGCGCGATGAAAACCCGGACTATGTACGTGCACTGATGGCCGGCGATGCCATGACCATCCCGGCGAATGTCCAGGGGGGTGTGGAAATACGTCCCGAACAGGGCGGGCCGGTGTTTTCGATCGACGCTGATGGTCACCTGCACATGCGCTACTCGGCACGCACCCGCAACATCGTCTGGAAGGATGATCCGGTCACGCGCGCGGCTGCGGATTTCCTGCTGAACTTGTTTCAGGTCGGTTCGCCCTATATATTTCGGCACCGGCTGGAAGCCGGGCAGGGTGTCGTCAGCAATAATGTGTTGCATTGCCGGACACCATTCAGCCATGACGGCGATGCCGGTCGTCTGCTGTACCGGGCACGCTATTTTGACCGGGCTTCAACAGCCGGTTTCAACGGGTAAACACGATGCTTTGTTTGAGTGAAATACTGTTGCAGCACCATGAGCTCGAGAACTTCGATGAGCTGGTAGAGCTGGTCGAGAAAAAAGCGCGTGGCGGCGAGCTGTTTTTCCAGATGGATGTGCGTCCGCCGTTCCCCGACACCCCGGAGAGCTGGGAAGACCGGCTCGAGGCAGCGTTTGCCGCCGCCGGCAGACGCTGAGGTCTGCGACCGTGTTCTGGGAAGAGGAAAAAGACGAAAACGCACCCTACACGGTGCCGGACGATGTCGTGGACCTGGTCTACAACATCCGCTGCAAATGTCTGCCGCTGGATCATGCCTATGCTTTTTCCACGGCGGTGCTGGCCGCGCTCCCCTGGATGGAGGGTGAACCGCAGGCCGGTATCCACCTGATCCACGGCGCGGAATCCGGTAATGGCTGGATGCGTCCCGAGGATCCCGAAAACGAGCTGCTGTACCTGTCGAAACGATCACGCATGACCCTGCGTGTGCCCCGGCACCGGATCGACGAGGCCAGTGCCCTGGCGGGCAGGGAACTGGATATCGAGGGTCATCGCCTGGAGGTTGGCAAGGCAAAGGTGAAACTGTTTAGCACGCTGTCCACGCAGTTTGCCCGCTACGTGGTCGTGCCCGAAGGGGTGGACCACGAGGATGAGTCGGCATTCATGGACTATACCGCGCAGGAGTTGAAGAACCTGGATATCCGGGTTCGCAAACTGTTATGCGGCCGTACGCACGCGCTGCAGCACCCCGATGGTGAGCTGTATACGCGCAGCGTCATGCTGGCGGACCTGGATGTGGAAGAGGCGGTTGCCCTGCAGCAAAGCGGCATCGGTCAGCACAAGAAAATCGGTTGCGGGCTGTTTATTCCCCACAAGGGGATTCGCGCGGTACACCAGATGAGCGCGGACAAAAAAACCTGATTCCGGTACGAGCCGGGCTGTTTATTTTTTAATTGGTTGATATGTACGGAGAAATAATATGGCACTCGAAGTCGACGGTAAAACCATCGAAACCACAGAAAATGGTTACCTGGTGAACATGGATGACTGGACGGAGGCCGTCGGACAGGCCATCGCCGATGCGGACAAGCTGGAAATGACGGAAAAACACTGGGATGTAGTGAATTACCTGCGTGATGAGCACTACAACAACGGGGGGGTGGAGCCCAACGAGCGCACCATTCTTAAGGCGATGGCCAAAAAATGGGGTGACAAGCCCACCAGCAAGCTCATGTACAGCATGTTCCCGGGTATGCCCAGCAAACAGGGGCGCAAGATCGCCGGTTTGCCGCAGAGCACCCGCAAGGGTGGTTACTAAACCGCTTTTTGCCGTCCGGTGATCAGGTGCGGGCTGGTCCGGCCTGCCCATTGGGGATATGGTCCGGACTGGCAGCGCGTACTATAGTGCGCAGCAATCATCGTGCGGCGCACGCCTTTTGAATGAACGCTTTGGAGGTAAAAACCATGAGCGAAAAGCAGGAGATGATCAGTAAAATGCTCGAGATGCAGAAAAAGTTCATCGAGTATGAGCATGCAAACGGCGTCTCGCAGGAAGAGTACTTTAAAGCCCCGGAAGGTCATCCGCTGGCCAGCTACCGGCAGCAGTATAATGAGCTGGCGATTAAACTGGTGGATATAGCCCACGCCGAAAAGGGCTCGCACCGCTAGCCCGCATTTCTCACCGACTTCCTGCTGCGGCGGCGTCATGCCGCGCGCTAAGCGGCGTTCACTCGGTCGGGCTGCTCGACATCGTGTCGACTATGCCTGCGCGGCCCTCGGTCG
>Ga0256841_1000665_pt1 | contig 33861 bp, 21 predicted proteins | sample 356308metaG_FD_185971 | JGI IMG/M metagenome (GOLD analysis project Ga0256841, IMG submission 185971) | Hydrothermal vent microbial communities from Mid Atlantic Ridge, Atlantic Ocean - 356-308 | ecosystem: Environmental > Aquatic > Marine > Hydrothermal vents | place: Atlantic Ocean: Mid... | reverse complement strand
TCAAGCAGATTATTTATGATACCGCTCACGATCTGGGCGATCCGGGTGAGGACAACTCATACGGCTGGGGTATGGTCGATGCTTATGCCGCCGTCCAAATGGCTCTAAGCTACTTAAACGGCTATGGTGTCATTCGCGGTCAAGTTACGGACGCCGTTACCGGCGATGGATTACCCGGGACCGTTACGGTTACCAACCGCGACCCGCAAATCGTTTCGCAATGTACTTCCGATGGTTATTATTCGATATATGTCCCCGCGGATACGCTTTGGGAACTTATGGCTGAATATCCTCCTGATTATCAGCCGGCTTATGCCAGTGCTTCGGTTTCGGAGGACGATACTACAATCGTGAATTTCGCCCTCCAACCTCCCGATTACGCAATCGATATGATACCGGATTCCACTCCGGTTTATGTGCATCCAGGAGAGGGCTTTACCTTTACCGGCGTTTTGACGAACAACACGAATGAGAATAGGACACCAGATGTTTGGATTATGCTTGATGTACCAAACTATGGTATGTATGGGCCCATCTCCCAATATAACAACATTCCGCTCGGCCCCTATCAAACCATAACGCAACCTGGTATCTATCAATATGTCCCAAATTATGCGCCGATAGGAGGCTATCAGTATATAGCTTACTGTGGCGATTATCCGAATAATATCATCGCTTCAGCTTCTTTCCCGTTTTATGTATTACCCGAAGGTGGGACATTGGCTCGGGTATGTATTCTAGCCGCCGATTATACCAATGATTGGACCAACGCACGCGATCTGCTTTTGAATGACCCGCAAGTCGAGAGCGTAGATTTCATCGATGTACAGAGCTCCACCCCCTCATTGGAAGATCTGCTAATCTACAATGTTCTTTTAGTATGGTCTAATTATACATTCGCCGATGCCAATGCTTTAGGCGATGTTTTGGCGGACTTCGTCGATATCGGCGGTGGAGTTGTAACTGCGGAGTTCTCACATTATAATGGTTGGGCTTTAGGTGGGAGATATATGTCCGATTATTCGCCTCTTGGCGTCGGGAGTACCGGTTATGTAACGACAAACCTCGTTGTCGATGATCCCACTCACCCGATTATGGCCGGGGTCAACAGCGGTTCGGAGTATTATGATTACGATGCCCCGTTTAATGGGAACACTCAAATGGTCAGCCATTGGGACAACGGATATAACGGCACGACTATAAACACCGATGTCCCGAGGTGCGTTGCTTTAAACGATTATTTCGGAAACACTTATTATCAATGGACCGGTGATGTGGGCCAGATGATGGTTAATGCTGTCGTTTGGTCGGCTAACAATAGTTTCTCTTTAGCCTTCAATCCGCCGAACGGGTTCTTTGATGAGTATATGGTTCATAACCAGAAGTCGCCGATTAAAATTGCGAAGGTCACCAAGCCAAACAACAGCAAGCCGGCAACAGAAGTTTTGGCGGAGGCTCAACGCAGCGGTGTCAATGGTGTTCCTACAACTTATTCGTTAATGGAGGCTTACCCGAATCCATTTAACGCTTCGGTAAAAATAGGCTTCACACTGCCGAAGAAGTCGATCGTTAATTTAGAGATTTACGACCTACTGGGTAGAAAAGTAATTACTTTGATTAACGGTGAAATGGATGCCGGAGTCCATTCCGTTATTTGGAATGCTGAGAATTATTCCTCCGGAGTATATTTCTACCGCTTGATAACCGGCAACTACTCGGCAACAAAAAGAATGGCTTTGGTAAAATAATCGATTATCGAAATCATTGAGCTGTTTAGGGAGGATGTTTCAGACATCCTCCCTTTTTCTCATTTACCATCCAAGGTATATTACCTAACTATGAGTGGAGGCGGAGTTTGTATGTGTGAAAGAGATATCCACCGCGCTTGAATCAAATGGAATCACAAATTTCGAAAACAACCCATAAATGCTTTGCTAAAAAGTATTATAGCCAATAAATTATTTTTCGATTTAAAGGAATTAAAAAATCGAGGGAATAATGTCTGAAGTAAAGTTAACTCCATTATATGATATCCATATCAAAGCCGGCGCCAAAATGGTCGAGTTCGCCGGATATAAAATGCCCATTCAGTACCACAGTATCACCGCCGAACACCTCCGCGTCCGAAAGACGGTTGGTATGTTCGACTTATCCCATATGGGCGAATTTATCGTCAGCGGGGAAAAAGCGTTGGATTTTCTTCAAAAGATGACCACCAATGATGTTTCCTCATTAAAGGAATATCAGGTTCAATATTCGGCTATGTGCTATCCCGACGGCGGGATTGTCGATGATTTATTGATTTATCGTTTGCCCGATAGGTTTATGATGGTTGTCAACGCCGCCAATATCGAAAAAGATTACAATTGGCTCAAAGAGCATCTGACAGCCGGAGTTAAATTGGAGAATATCTCGGATAACATCGGATTGATCGCGGTGCAGGGACCCAATGCCCAAGAAGTTATGGGTAAATTAACTGATGATAATCTCGATTCGTTGGAGTTTTATCACAGCGCCGAAGGGGTCGTCGGTGGTTATCAAATTCTGTATTCCCGCACGGGATACACCGGTGAGGATGGGTTTGAGTTATATTTGGAACCAACGGTTTGTGAGGATTTATGGTGGAAAATAGCCGATGCCGGCGAAGAGTTTGATATTGAACCGATTGGTCTGGGTGCCAGAGATTCGTTAAGGTTGGAGATGAAATATGCCCTTTATGGGAACGATATCGACCAAACGACAAATCCAATCGAAGCCGGGTTAGGATGGATATGCAAATTGGATAAGGGCGATTTTATAGGCAAAAATGTTATTGCTAAAATAAAGGAGGAAAAGCCGAAAAGGCGCTTGGTAGCTTTTGAACTGAAAGAGCGTGGTTTCCCAAGACATAATTATAATATCCTGCATAACGGCGAAGTGGTAGGAAAAGTAACCAGCGGGATTTTTTCGCCGTCACTAAATAAGGGTATCGGTTTGGGATATGTTCCGCGGTCGCTCTCGAAGGCGGGAACCGATTTGGAAATCGATATACGAGGTAAGCATTTGGAAGCGGTTGTCGTCAAGCCCCCCTTTTACAAGCGGGGGAGCCACAGATAATTATCGCAAGCCGTTTTATTATATGGAATATCTATTTATTATCTAAAATTTCCCTTACCTTAAAGGCGAGGTTTTTCAATCTGAACGGTTTTTGAATATATGAAGTTTCGGAGGTTTCGTCTATTTTATCCATAATAGTTGCCGGAGAATATCCGGACATAAAAAGCATCTTTATCCCGGGCCATAATTCTTTCAACTGTGAACTGAACTCGACTCCACTCATATTCGGCATCACTATATCGGATATTACCAAGTCAACCGGGGATCTAAGTTTGCGACAAAGCGAAAGCGCTTCCTCGCCGGTGTTGGCTTCCAATATGTCATACCCCAACCATTTTAAAACCTGAACCGCCATTTCCCTTACGGCGCTATCATCTTCAACCACCATAATCTTTTCTTCACCTTTGGGCAATCCGCTGCCGGTTTCTTTGCGTTTTCTCCTTTCCTTCGCCTGCCCTTTTGCAGCGGGCAGGTAAATCTTAAATGCGGTCCCGGAGCCTAATGAGCTTTCCACATCGATATATCCGCCACTTTGTTTGACAAAGCCATAAACCATCGATAGACCTAACCCGGTCCCCTTTCCCATCTCTTTGGTTGTAAAGAAAGGATCAAAAATTCTCGGGATATCATCGGTTTCGATACCCATACCTGTATCGGCAACGGCAATCTGTATATAATCCCCCGGAGAGAGTTCGGGTTTGGATTTCACATAATCCTTATCCAAAGCTATATTTTTTGTTCTAATGACCAATTTCCCGCCCGTCGGCATTGCATCGCGGGCGTTAACGGCGAGGTTGATAATTGTTTGTTCGAATTGGATGGGATCTACTTCGACCTTCTGTAAATCCGGAGATGTAATAGTGATAAGCTCTATATTTTCCCCAATAGTCCTCCGCAGGAGCTGTTCGGAATCCTCCAAGATTGAGTTTAAATCGACGACCCGAGGTCTCAACGCTTGTTCACGGCTGAAAGCCAATAACTGGCGGGTCAATTCAGCGGCGCGGTCGGATGCTTTTTGTATCTCAATCAAATTATTATAAAGCGGATCTTTTTTATCCATAGTTACCAAGCCCAATTCGGTATGACCGGTTATAATTGCCAAAAGGTTATTGAAATCGTGCGCCACGCCGCCGGCTAAACAGCCGATAGATTCCATTTTCTGCGCTTGGCGGAGTTGAGCTTCCAATAACTTCCTTTCGGTAATATCCCTTAATACTCCTTGAACCAATTGTTTCCCCCTGTATGGTATTCTCGCTATCGAAGCCTCAAATTCGATTTCCCTTCCATCCTTGGTTAAAGCTGTAAATTCATACCGATCGGTCGGATTCTTGCCGTTCTTGCGCAACTTCAGTCTTTCCTTTATTAAAGCTGCACTTTTCGGAGAAACCAAATTCATATAAGAAAATCCGGGGCTGGTTGCTTCCTCGAACGAGACCCCCAACAATTCTGAGAAACGGGGATTTATAAAAATAAATCTCCCCTCGTCTTCGGAAAGTAAATAAATTGTGTCATTGGATTGTTCCACCAATGTGCGATACATTTCCTCGGAGTCTTTAAGGGCTTGTTCCGCCTTTTTACTCTCCGTTATATCTTCTCCCGAGCTTAAGGTCCCGATTATATTACCGTCCGTATCTTTCAATAAGACATTATGCCAAGCGATAATCCGTTCTTCGCCGGTTTTGGTTATTAAGGGATTCTCGATATATTCACTGATATTGTATTTGCCGTTAATTATCTTCTTAAATCCTTTGAGCGATATTTTTCTAATGGATTCGGGAATGAAATTATCAAACCATTGTTTCCCGATAACTTCCTCCTCCTCATATCCCAATATCTCGCAACCTTTCCTGTTTATAAGGGTTATCTCCCCTTTTTTATTCAAGGCGATAATCATTACCGCTGCTACATCAAGGTAATTTTGGGCTTTGTCCCTCTCCTTTTTCAGCTCTTCGGCGGCTTTTTCCCTTTCGGTGATATCCCTGCCTAAAACAACCAGCCCCTTGCGACTTCCGTCCGGATAATATAATGGAGCTTTAATCACATCAAAAATCCTTTCCCCTCCTTTTTTATCGGGAACCCTTTCTTCCGCGTGGGTCGTATGCCCTTTCTCCCAAGTTAATTGGTCTGTTTTATGGCAATATTCAAAAACCTCTTTATAATCTTTTTTAATCTTTGCCAATTCTAAATCATTCTTCCCTTTATAATCTACATCCTTTAATTCGAAAACTTCCAAAATAGCATCATTCGCCTCGAGCCAATTCGATTCCGCATCTTTGAAGCAAATTATATCAGGCGTCGCATTAATCAGTGTCCTTAATTGTTCTTCACTTTCTTTTAGGGCTTTGTCGGCTATCTTGCGGTCCGTGATATCGATTATCGTAGCGAAGTCAGCGGGTTTGTCGTGGTAATAAACGGTTTTCGAATATAGATCGACCCATCTTATTTCACCCGATTTCGCTATTAGACGGAAAGAATAATAATTGATGACCTTTTCTTCTCCTGATTGTTTCTTCCTCGCTTGTTCGATTACGAACGGTCTATCATCAGGATGAATTATTTCTGCGAAACCTTCATATTCCAAGTTCGTCAGCTCTTCGGTGGAATATCCCACTATATCGGCAGCTGCCTGATTTACATATTTTAATATTCCATCCTGAATGACAAATAAGCCCAATAAAGCTTGTTCCGACAAAAAACGGAATTTTTCCTCGCTTTCCCTTAGGGCTTTCTCCGCACGGTTACGCTCCGTAATGTCTCGGACTATGGCTTGGATCAAATATCTACCGCCGATTTCAACTCGATTCAAGCTGACGCCCGCATCGAAAAATGTTCCATCCAATTTCGTATGAACCCATTCAAAAATCCGTGGCTCGCCTGCCAAAGCGGCTTTTATATTTTCAAGAGCTTTTTCCTTTGAGTCCCTTCCATCCGGTTGTTTCGGTGGTGAAAATTCATACGGTTTCCTCCTCAAAATGTCCTCGCGCGAACAGCCGAACATCTCCTCGGTTTTGCGGTTGCAGTCGATGAATGTATCCTCATCCATCAAGAATATCGCATCGTTTGCCGCCTCAAACAAAGAGCGGTATCTACGCTCGGAAATTTCCAAATCCTCAAGAATCCTTTTTGATTCCGTAATATTGTCCATTAAACAAATAGCCCGATAAACATTTCCATAAGCATCCATGAGGGGGCCCGCATTGGTTTTGGCATCTATAAATTCGCCGTGCCTCCGTCTTAGCTTGTATTCGCCAACCTTTGAAGCCGCGCCTTTAAATATCTCATTAATCGATTTTAATGCATCCTCTACATAATCCGGATGTAGTAATTTGGTAAAAGGACGACCGATTATTTCCTCGGGAGAAAAACCTAAAAGCTGCGTAATCCGCTTATTGCATTCGGTTACATTATAATCTCTATTAATGAGTATTATTGCATTTGTCGCCGATTCGAATATGGAACGATATTTTTCTTTGCTTTCTTTTAGGGATCTCTCCATTTTTTTACGATGGACATTAATTCGGAATATTATCATCCCTGACAATAAAATAAAAGCGGCTCCCACAATGCGGGCATATAACTCCTGAACGGAAGCACCCATCAATAACTTAGTCCAAAAATTCCCACCGTAAAAAACAAAAGTGTCGATTAAGGTATCAATAATCCAGAACAGGGTTGCCAAAGAAATTGATATAATAATAATTCCATATTCACTTTTCACGAGACCTCCTGAGCGATAAGTGAAAACCACCTGCTCCGTTTTAAAACCCGTGATACGGATTGAATCCGCCTTTGGGTTTACGAAGAGTAATTATTTAACAGTAAAAAACTTATAGAACGAAAAAGGGATTTTTTCAAGTTTTAATTTAATCTTCTCATTGTTATTTTTTTATTCCCGGTTGGATACAAATAATCTAATCCTCGCTATGATAGTCGAGGAAACCCGTAGGACGATAATTTGTTCCCCCGAAAGTCATTCCCCGACTTGCGGTTGTTGACCAAATAGGAGTTTATCGTCAAAAGCCTCGACAATAACTTTGAAGTTGTGAAGTATTCCCTTCCCTTTTACGAGATTTCAGCAAAGGCTTTTCGTTGGGCTTCGGCGGTGCGTTCGATTATATCTTCATTATGATACACCGATAAAAACATCGCTTCAAAAGGGGACGGCGGCAGATAAATTCCTCTTTTCAGCATCGAGTGGAAATATTCGGAGTATAACTTTTTATCGAGGGTGTTAGCATCATCGAAATTCTTTATCGCCTTATCGGTGAAAAACAAAGTCAACAATGACCCGACCCGCTGAACTACTCCATCGATCCCGAAATCATCGAGGTTCTGTTCGATATACTTTTCCAATAGGGCGCCGTTTGTCTCGAGTTTTTGATAAACACTTTGGTTATCCAAAATCTTCAGGGTTGTCAAACCGGCTATTACCGCTAACGGATTCCCCGAAAGGGTTCCCGCTTGATAAACATCGCCGGACGGGGAAAGTCTATCCATTATATCGGCTCTGCCGCCGATAGCCCCCACAGGCAGGCCGCCGCCGATAATTTTCCCGAAACAGGTGATGTCCGGGTAAACCCCGTAAAACTGCTGCGCCCCTCCAAGCCCAAGCCTGAAACCTGTGATTACCTCATCAAATATCAACAAAGAATCATATTCTTTGGTTACTTTCCTCAACCCTTCCAAAAACCCATTTTCCGGAGGGACAACCCCCATATTAGCTGCCATCGGCTCGACTATGACACAGGCAATATCTCCGCCTCGTTTCTCGAAGATATCCTCGATCGATTCCATATTATTATAGGGAAGGCTTATTATCAATTCGGTTATTGTGCGGGGAACACCCGATGATGACGGAATGCCGGCGGTTAGCATTCCGGAGCCGGCTTTGGCGAGGAATCCATCCGAATGACCGTGATAACAGCCATCGAATTTAACCACCATACGGCGATTCGTCACCGCCCTTGCCAGTCGGACCGCGGTCATAGTTGCTTCGGTTCCGGAATTAACTAATCTTATCCTCTCGACAGAGTTAACTTTGTCGATAATATATTTCGCTAATTCAACTTCCAATTCCGTCGGGGCTCCGAAAGATGTCCCTTTTTGAATTGCGTTTTCGAGGGCGCCAACGATATCGGGGTAGGAATGTCCCAATATCAATGGTCCCCAAGACAAGACATAATCGATATATTTATTCCCATCGGCATCGGTGATTTCCGCTCCCTTTCCCGATTCGATAAAAATAGGATTACCACCAACCGCACCGAAAGCCCTTACAGGCGAATTCACCCCCCCGGGAATATAATTAATGGCTAATTTGTAAAGCTTCTCGGATTTTTCAAATTTCATTATCGAACCCATTCGTCCAAAAGCCATCTTGCCGCCTGTGGAGCGTGATAAGTAAGGATAGCGTCAGCTCCCGCTCTTTTGATAGAGGTAAGTATCTCCATCGTCAAACGCTTCTCATCAGCCCAACCTACTTTGACAGCGGACTTGACCATCGCATATTCGCCGCTGACATTATAAGCGAAAAGCGGTTTGTTGACAGCTCGGCGCACTTCGGAGATAACATCCAAATAAGCCAGAGCCGGTTTGACCATCACAATATCGGCTGCCTCTTCGATATCGAGACGGACCTCTCTCAATGCTTCCCGTTTATTGGCGGGGTCCATTTGATAGCTGAATCTGTCCCCTTCCTTCGGGGCCGAATCGGCGGCATCCCTGAATGGGCCATAAAAAGCGGAACAATATTTAGCGGAATAGGACAAAATAGCGACCTCATCGAATCCCGCATCATCGAGTCGATTACGGATTATGCCGATTCTGCCATCCATCATGTCCGATGGGGCGACGATATCCGCGCCGGCTTCGGCGAAACTTACCGCTTGTTTTCCCAACAATTCTAAAGTAGCATCATTAACCACTTTTCCGTTTTCATAGATGCCGCAATGCCCGTGATCGGTATATTCGCACAGGCAGACATCCGTAATAACGGTTATTTCGTTATAGGTATCCTTAATCGCTTTGATGGCATTATTTATAACGCTATCGGGCTTCCACGACGATGAACCGATAGCATCTTTGCTGTCCGGTATCCCGAAAAGAATAAGAGCTTGTATTCCCAATCCGCTGATTTCCGCAACAGCTTTTACCAATTCATCGGGGGAGTATCGATAACAATTCGGCAGGGATTCGATCGATTCCTTTCTGCCTTTTCCGGAGACCACGAACGCAGGCCAGATAAAATCGTGAGGATGTAGATTAACTTCCCTCACAAGTTTCCTTACGGAATCCGATTTCCTGAGCCGCCTTAACCTTTCCTGCGGAAAACTCATATTTTCAACCTCATCGCTTACGGAATCAAATTTATATTTGTTTTTATGGGCAAATAGTAGTAATCTATAACAGTTACGAAAAATTTATAATCAGACTTGGGAACAAAGGCAAGATATATTCTAAAAAGAAAATACATTATGAAGCTTAAACATTTGCTATTTGGATTGGCAATAACCTCTATCTTTATTTCAGCGTTAATTGTCGGCGGTTGTTCGACGGAAAAACAGGTTAGCAAACCGATGCTAAAATCCCCGCCGATAATCGATGCTTTCGAGGTGACCCGGGAGCATATCCTATTTAATCGATTTGAAAATGGTATCCTTTATAAAGAAGCGGGGCAGTATGACAAGGCTCTGCAAAGCCTCAATCTAGCTTTAGAATCCGACCCTCATTCGATTGAAATCAATTATGAACTCGCCTCGTTGTATTTACAGATGAGGCAACCGGAAGAAGCGTTTAAGTTGAGGGAAAATGTTTCCGAGCCAAATGCGGAATTCAGCCTGTTGATGGGGAAAATCGCTGCTTATTTGGGAGATGATTCAACGGCGCAATACTATTTCCGAAAGACGATAGAGAAAGATCCGGTAAACTACACAGCCTTGTATTACCTATCCACTTATTATATGCGTAATAGTATGCCGGACTCTGCCTTGACCCTCCTGAAAAAAATGGTGGAGATAAAACCATACGATTATGATGCCCAATCGAATTTGGGGATTGCATACATCGCCAAAGGCGAATACGATTCAGCCTCAGTCGCTTTTAGAAACGCCCTTAAGGACAATCCTTATCACAAAGCCGCAACAATCGGATTATCGAACATATATGAACATAAAGGAGAGATAAAAAAGGCTCTTAAGCTTTATGATAAATACCTTTCCCGCCACCCGGAGGATTTAACGGTTCAATATCGGAAATTGGACGATGAAATTTCATTGAAACTCTATGATGAGGCTATAAAGACAGGGAATCTCATCTTAAAATCAAATCCGGATGATAAGAAAGTCATACTGAGCCTGGCGCAAATATATTTCGCTCAAAATAATTGGGACGAGGCCGGTAAATTATTGGGAAGCTATCTCAACTCAAGCCCGGAGGATTATCGGGTCGCCACACTGTTGGGAAGGTTGTATATGTACAGTGACAGATTTGCCAAAGCGGATTCCATCTTTAGAAAAATAATCGCTACGGACGACACATTAAGCGATGGATATGTGATGCTGGCATCGAATTTTGTGCGGCACGACCAGCCGGACAGCGCAATAGCGGTCCTTAAAAGAGGCATTCCCAAAGTAAGTAATCCCGATTTCCTATATAATCAGATAGGAAATGTTTATTCGCTAATCAAAGATTACGATAAGGCGGCCGATTATTTTCGTAAAGCCTATGAACGGAATCCCGCAGAACCTTCCCATAGGATTGCGTTAGCTGAAGCTCTCGACAATGGGGGTCATTTCGAGGAGGCGGAAAAGGTGTTGGTGGAGTTAATCAAGGAAACTCCCGATAATGCCACCGCTTTGAATAACTTGGCGTATATGTATGTCAATCGAGGTATAAAGTATAAGAAAGCCGAGAAACTGCTGAAAAGGGCTCTAAAACTTGAGCCGAAAAACGGTGCATTCTTGGATAGTTATGGATGGCTGTTGTTCAAAAGGGGAAAGATTAAAAAAGCACTTTCTTATATACGGCAGGCATTGGATAATTTAGGAAATGATGCTGAGGTTTATGAACATTTGGGTGATATATATTTACAAATGAAAGATTATGCAAAGGCTTCCGATTCTTATCGCAAGGCATTGAATCTCGATCCTCAAAACAAAAGGATACAGGAAAAATTGAATTCCCTGCCCTGATTGAATAGGCGAAAAGATAACCATAAGAAAAACGCCCATACTGTATTTTCAAGAATGAGCGTCAATCTTTAGCGGCAATTGAATATTCAAAGTGTGAATTATATCAACCCTTGTTCTTCACGGGGTCCTTCAACCACCGGCATTTCGCTTTTATTTTTTAGTTCCCTCTCGTATGCTTCCAACACGGCGTCCTCAATCATCTTGCGGGTCTCGTTATTAATTGGGTGAGCGATATCGTGATGCGAACCATCCTTCATCCGGCGGGAAGGCATAGAAATAAAATAACCATCGCGCCCGCTGATAACTTTCAGGCCCCGAACGACAAAAGCATTATCGAAGGTTACATTAGCAAAAGCTTTTAACTTGGGTTCATCTCTCAGGGTAATTCTAATCTCTGTAATTTCCAAGGCGGTCCTCCAATTGGGATAGCTGACTAAAAAGTTCTGATGCAATTCATAAAGTTACATTAAAAACGCTTAAATTCACCTCCCAGCTTTTAATTTTAATTCCGTTCAGTAATTTGATTTTAGACCAATAAAACTATTGGCAACTTCCTTGTTCAAAAATCATAATGTAATTTTAAGCACTGATAAATCTATCTTCATTAAATTACTGAATATCGAACTGCCTTTAATGGGGAAATTAATACTATATCACCTAATCCGTAAGAATCACCATTCGCCCTTGCTTTCTTTAATAATTTATTATAATTAAAATCATCCCTATTTGTCAAGTATTATTTTACATAAAATTATTACAATTTTAGGGAAATTATTAGCACACTCCTTCCTACTCCTATATCGAGGTTGTTTTGGATATCAACTTATAATTGGGAGATAGTTTATTATAACTTGGTTATCTTATGCTTTCCTACTTTAACATCCTTCGTGGCGTTTCTCGTATCGACGATGAGCCTGCTCCTTTCCACCACCCATTTATAATCCAGATCGGAGTGATCGGTGATAATCACCGTGCAATCAGACTTTTTCAAGGCGTTTTCCGTCAACGAAACCGATTTCATTTCTCCACCGTCAAAAGATACGGAAGGAACATAAGGATCGTGGTAGGAAACCTTTGCTCCTCGGCTCTGTAATATGCGTATTACATCCAAAGCCGGCGATTCACGAATGTCGGAAATATCTTTTTTATAGGAGATGCCAAGGATAAGTAGCCTTGAACCGGCGATACTTTTTTTGTCTTTATTGAGTGAGCGGCCAATTAACTCCACCACATACTCAGGCATATGCGAATTGATATCCCCTGCCAATTCGATAAAACGGGCGTAATAATTAAGGGAGCGGAGTTTCCATGAAAGGTAGTGGGGATCGATGGGAATACAATGTCCCCCAAGCCCGGGTCCCGGATAAAATTTCAGGAAACCGAACGGTTTGGTAGCAGCAGCATCGATAACCTCCCAAACATCTATCTGCAAACGATCACACATCAAAGCCACTTCGTTCACTAACCCTATATTCACCGAGCGGAAGGTATTCTCCAATAGTTTGACCATTTCCGCAGCCTTCGTCGAGGAAACAGGAACTACTTCAGTGATTATCTGCTCGTAAAACAATTTTGCCATTTCGGTGGAGGCTTTGTTGATGCCCCCGACCACCTTCGGTGTATTCGCTGTGGAATATTGGCTATTGCCGGGATCCACCCTCTCCGGTGAAAATGCAAGGAAAAAATCCTCACCCGCCTTCAAACCGGTTTTCTCCAAAATCGGCTGTATTAACTCGTCGGTGGTTCCCGGGTATGTTGTGGATTCCAGCACCACTAATTGATTTTTATGCAAATGATTTTTAATTTGCTCGACCGCACCCAAAATATAGGAAACATCCGGGTCCTTAGTCTTATTCAAGGGCGTAGGAACACAGATAGGGATACAATCGACCTCCTCTAAACGGGAAAAGTCCGTTGTCGCTTCAAGTCGGTTGGCTTCCCGTAATATTTTCACCTGCTCCGAAGGAACATCGCCAATATCCGATTCGCCCCGATTAACTATATCCACCTTCTTTTCCAATACATCGATGCCGATTACCCTGAATCCGACCCTTGCGAATTCCACCGCTAAAGGCAAACCGACATATCCCAAACCTATTATTCCAACCATAGCGGATTTATCTTTAATTTTGTTTTCTAATACGGAAGCCAAATCAATCCTCCTGAAGACTTAATAATATCCTTTTACATAATTAATCGGCATCTAATCCATTTGCTGAATATCCCAATAAAATAGTTAAAACCATATATATTAAATACCGAACGATTAAGCAAGTTCAAGTTTTGCCGTCTTCCATTATTACAATGCTTAGAGCTCATCGGCTGTTTCGGAGATTCGAGCCAATGAAACAGTTGCCGCAATGAGAAAATATAAATAGTAATTCAGCGCTTGCGTTAAAAAGAATGCACAGATGGCGAAACCAATAAAGGACGCCATTAAGATATCGCCGGTAGCGTTTATCCTAAAAAACAACTCGCCATCCCTTTTTTGATTTATCTTTTTTAATCGGGAAAGCGAATATATAAAAAGATAAATAAACAGCAGCAACCCGAATAACCCTGTTTCCGCTCCGATCTGCACCAAACTGTTGTGCGGAGCCATCCAGCGGTTGGAGTTGAAACCTTTCGGTTTATATGCCGTTCCAAACGCCGTCTCAAAAGATCCCACACCGACGCCGCGCAGTGGACGGGAAATTATCATATCCAATCCCGCCTGCCAAGCATATAAACGATTCACCGCGGAGGTGTCCTCTTGATAATTTCCTATCGTTCGATACCGCTGTTCGATATTCGAGGGTATTAAGGCGATAACGAGAACCGCGAGGGAACCCAAAAGCAGCAACCCTTTTATTTTGTTTCCACGATGAAAAAACATCATAAACAAGACAACCCCCAAGCCCAAAAGCCCTCCGCGCGATTGGGTTGCAATTATCCCGGCAATCAAAAGAATAACCGAACCCCAATAATAAATAGCGCGCAGGGATTTCCGTATGTTGCTCAGCTTGATAAACCCGACCAAAGGCAAAACCGATACCATCACCAAGGCTACATCATTCGAATCACCAAATAAACCGGAGCCGATTATGGCGGCGGCTCTTATATTTCCCTGAAAATATGATTGGAGGGTGGAAGCGGATAACACCAAGACGCAACATAAACTAATTAAAGAAACCGCCTTCAATGTTTTCCAATCCCCGACAATGTTAATGAATATAAAATAGAAAAGCAGTATCTTCAGAAAATCTAGGGAAATCTCCAACGATCTCGAAGGCCAAAACGAAAACGGGACTGATGCAAACAAAATTAGTGCGAATGCCGTCAATAGATAAGTCTGCTTATAACGATAAACGAAATCTTTCGTGCGAAGCTTATTTAACACAACCGCCAAAAATGTACCTCCGCCGATTAACTTCGCCAAAGGAACGGCGTTCAGCGCCGAAACGATGTCGCCCGGACGGATGTAGTTTAATATGATGAATAAAATCAAACCTACTGTCGGTCTGGCGATAATAATCATACCACCCACAAGGGCGAATACCATCACCACAACATATTCGGGAGGAAATAATAAGGTCGCCGCCACTGAAAATATAATAAAGAATATTAGAATTAAAGGGCCGATATACTCTAATTGGAAAATTCCCAATAGCTTTCGACTTCGGGAAGCTCCGTTCAGCGGGCTTAATTTCAGTTCGGTTTTGGTAGGGTTTGGCATTATGATTTGCTCCGCTGGATTTCCATTATCGATTTGAAAACCGCTGTCGGGCTTTTAGCTGCTTTCCTTATGAGCATTTTTTCTTCGGGCTTAAACCATCCTCCGAAATACAATATCATTATATAACCGATGAACAAAACGCTCTCAAAAGTGAGGTTATATGATAGAGAATGGAAATCTATATTGAACGACAGCGCTACCATCGCCGCCGCAAGAGATAAAGCGATGGTTATCCTTTTCCATTCGTATTTTAGGGGATATAATCTCTGCGAGTATATATATACGGTAATAAAGCGTAGTCCGAAGGAAATGACCGTAGAAATCGCCGCCCCATACCCCCCCCATCGAGGGATCAGCAAAAAGTTCAAAGCGATATTGGCGGCAACCGCATAACCTGTTGAATATGCCAAGTAGCGGGTCTTTTTGGTTATAAGCATACCGCAGTTTACAAATCCATGCATCCCGATGAAAAGGTAAGCCAACGAGATCAAAGGGACCAACCAAAAAGCCCTCCAATAAGCTTGAGAAGCTATGATCCGGATAGCATCGGGGATATAAATGGATAAGCCGAAACAAAACAGGATGGAGATAAAAGTCGTGTAGGTAAAGAAATCCCGAAATACTTTAGCGGCGTCATCCCGTTTTGCCACCGCGAACATCTCCGCCGCCCAAAACTGCTGGAAAGGAGCCAATATCAAAATCGAAACCATCATACCGAATTTATACCCCAGAGAATAAATCCCCACTTCGCTTAAATCGGTGTAATATTTGAGGAAATATCTGTCGGAGTATGTCAATAAAAATGCTCCCAGGCTTGTAAATATCAACGGATAACCATAGAGTAACATCTCATATAATTTGGGACGGCTGAAATGGATTCCTACTTCAAGGAAGGTCTTAATCGTTAAAAAACCGCCTATGATGATTGTCGCTATCAAACTGCTGTATAAAACCCCGAAAATCCCCATCTTCAAAACAACTATAAAATATATATTCAGAGAAAGTTGAATCACTAATTTTACTAAATTCACCATCACAAAATAAATGCTTCTCTGCTTCGCTCTCAAAAAGACCAAAGGAATCTCCACCCCCGCGAACAGCATCATCGTGATAAAGATTATTGTGAAATACGCTGACGGCTCCCCATTCCCAAGCACAACCCTCGAAATAAAACCGCTCTGTAAACTCAAAAAGCCGAAGACGAAAACAAAAACCGCCAATCCGGTAATCAGAGCGGTTGATACCACTTCATTCTTTTCTCTTTTGGTGTCGTAATTATAATAAAAGCGCAAAACCGAGTGAGCCAATCCCGCCCCCACCAACATAGCGATTACATCGGAGGTCATTGTCAAAAGCTCGAGAACTCCATAATCCGCAGGGGTAAGATATCGGGTATAAATGGGTATCATCACAAAGCCGACTAACTTCGATATGAGCATCCCAAAGATGTAAATGGAGGAGTGAGTGACTATGTGCCGATAACTGGTCTTAAGGGAAATTGTCTGTTTTAATCCTTCGGTTGTTGTCGGTGTTGATTTGTCAATTAACGGCTTTTGATCGGTTTTCATATTGGAATATTTTCAATATCTGCTTTTTTGCGAATAATCAATTATCGTTGTATCTAATCACTACCTTATTACTACGGATAATATCCCCGGATATAACCCGCTTAAATCCAATATCAAATGTATCGCTCCCCTTCTTTTCAAAATCGGTTTGCTTTATTATAATCGGCAGGATAAATTACTTATATGAGTAAAATAAGGGATATTGGCGAATTCGGACTGATAAACCGGTTAGCCGAAATATTTAAATTTGATAAGGGGATTTATCGAAGTATCGGGGATGATTGTGCGGTGATTAAATCGGGAAGGCGGTATTTATTGTTTACCATTGATGCTCTGATTGAAAATATTCATTTCGATCGACGATATACTCCTCCCGCCCATTTGGGATATAAATCCCTCGCCGTTTCGCTTTCGGATATTGCAGCCATGGCTGGCGATCCCAAAGGAGCGGTAGTTTCCCTTGCGGTTCCGCCCGATTTGGAATTGGTTTTTATCCTCGAATTTGCAAAGGGTATGCGGAGATGTGCCTCGGAATACCGTTGCCCGATAATCGGGGGGGATATATCGAAATCGACTGATAGCATTTTTATAAATACTGCCGTAATAGGCGAATCGCTTTCCAAACCGATAATGCGCAATGGCGCAAGGGATGGCGATTTGATAGCGGTAGCCGGGGTGATAGGCGAATCGAAAGCCGGGATGATGCTCCTGCAGGCTGAACTGAAAAAGGGCAAGATACACTCCAATAATCCCATTTATCGGAGGAAGTTTGTCCGCTCCCATTTAAAGCCGAAGCCCCTGATAGAAGAAGCTTCTCGGTTGGCTAAACTTTTGAAATTAAATTCGATGATAGATATCCCCGATGGTTTGTCCTCGGAGCTGAATCATATTGCGGAACAATCAAAGGTAAAAATTATCATAGAAAAGAATAAGATCCCCATCGGTAAAGGTTTGAAAAAGTTTTGTGCTGATAATCGATTGGAGGCGTGGGAGTTTGTTGTAAAGGGAGGGGAAGACTATGCTTTGCTTTTCAGCTTTCCAAAGAGGAATTATCATAAGCTAAAGAATTATAAGCTAAAAACTCCAATTACGGTTATCGGTTTTATCGAGAAGGGGGAGGGTGTTTATATCAAGGATAGACAGGAAGAAAAGATATTGCACCCCAACTCTTTCACACATTTTTAACGGCTTATCCTTTTACTTATTTAATCAAGCTTAATTTCAGTGTCAAATTGGAATTATCCATTAAAAGCCTTGCAAAATAAATACCGCTGGGTAATCGGTCGCCTCGACTATCTTTACTGTCCCATACGGTTTCATTGGTTTTATCAAGCTTCAATCGTCTGACCAATTCCCCTCTCAAGTTGTAAATATCAATTAAATCGTCCCCATTTGGGGATTTCGATTGTAAACGAATAATTGTCGAGGAATTAAACGGGTTCGGATAATTGGATAGAAGAGCCGAATCATTCGGTAAAGTATTGCCGTCGGTTTCATCCACAGATGATAATCCAATGCCGAAATACGAGAATATCTTTCGGAATAAATCCAAGCGGTTATTGGGGTATTCATAATTATCGGTATTCTCCAAATCGAATCCCGTAAGGATAATCCTGTAATCGGGAACATCTGAGGCAGCGGCAACACAACCGCACATTGCGGAATTATCTTCGAGGACGGTTATCATATTCGCATCGTAAGGCGAGGGAGTCATATTGGAGGAATAGTGTGTGGCGGCAAACCCGAAATCCAATCCGGTAAAAAATGTTCCCGAAACTCCGTGAAAGGAGGTGAAAGGATAAGATTCGCAGGTAGTCCAATCGATTCGCATATATCTATCGAAAAACCATTGATTATGCATAAATTCAAAAAATATCTCGGATTTTTCGAGGTATAGGTTCCCCCCGTTATCCAAGAAATTGGAGAGGATTTGGAAATCATCAGCGGGAATTTCCCTGTCGTTTCGGATATAGAAAATTGTTTTTACCGTGTCGATTTCCGCAATATGCAAAGACAATTCTTCAATAACCGTCGCCTGTATATCGAATTGATTGAATATAGCCGCAAATGAATCCGCCGCGGATGATCCATCTTCTGAAACGATTAAGATATCACTTTCGGAGGCGTTAGTATTAGCAAATAGGAGTATTAAAAAAAGCGCGGAGATGATTAGAGTTTTTATCCTGAAACCGCCCATAATTTCCTCCTTTGTATTTTGTAGTTAAAACCGCAAAAACCATTCCATAAACTAAAACAATATCAATACAGGGTAATGTTCCATATTTCCGCAATCTTTTTTATCTCTTGATATTAGCACACCGCTCCCGAAGAAAATATTTCCCTAATTTATTCCAAAGTTTTATCGATAATTTAATATGAATAAGGATGCACAAATTTGACACTTTTTAAGATTTCTTTTTAAGAAATTCCTTGACATTTTGGATTTTCACAATTTAATGGGTTAGCCTAAGAATTCTTTTTCGTTTAAGTAATTAACAAGATAACATTTTCAACAAAAAGGAGAAGAAATGAAGTCCCTACCCAAAATCATTTTGTTAACTATGGTCGGATTACTGTCGGTTTTTTTGATTTTCGGATGTAGCAGCAATAAAAATCCATCTTCATCGGTTTCGCAGGGAGACCCCAACGATCCGAATTATGTAGCGGCAAAAGCCCAAATAGATGAACTTGTTGCTTCCGTTTCCGGCGATATGGCCGAGGGCTCCGATTACTTGGGCGGATTCAATCCCCCACCGAGCCCGACGAACGCTACGGATACGACATATTATGGTTATGATGCCGAGACTGGTTGGTGGTATTCTTATCAGGATATGAATTCGGATCCATATAGTTATACCTATGCCGACAGTGTCCGTTATAGCGCCAACGGTACATTTCAGGAAAACCCGGACTCTACTACCGATAAGATGGAAGTCAAACTTTATACTACTATGATTTCCACGGATTCCCTATACGCCTATGACCTCAACTTCTTTGAAGATATGATTTTCACTGTTCTCTCTTCCGACACGCTTCAAACCGATGGAGATGGTGGATACTCAATTGCATTTGCGGACACAATTGGGAGTTTTGATTTTACGGAGACTTTCAATGCTATCAAGATACCCATAGAATTGGGACATCCTGTATCCGGCACGGCGAATTCAACTATGACCGCAACTTTCCCTGATGGGGAAGGTACCTGGACTATTAATCTGACATTTTACGCAGATCATATTCATATTTACGCAACCAACGGCCAATACTATTGGGAGTGGGATGAATATTACGAAGGATAATCTATCTTAAATCGGCATTGCAATCCATTCCCTACAATGGAAAGATAGTCATTCTCAAGGGCGAACCTATGTTCGCCCTTTTATATTCCCATATCCCCAATAATGAACATTTGCCAAAAGGGTTATCAATAGGTATTATTCCCCTTTAAGGGTGTGTAAATAGAATGATGAAGATGGAACCAAAATTAAGGAAATTCCCATATCCATATAAAGCTGCTCTGAGTGTGGCGAACGATTTGGATAATATGAGCTGGGAGGATTTTTGTGAGGTTCGGAAATTTCTGAATACGGAGATGGATACACTGATGGGGCGAGGGGTCGGTTTGGAGATAGGGGATACATTTTGGTTTTATTCTCTGCTTCCAAATCAGGTGAGCTATTTTCGGGGGGTGAGCGATAAGCGGTTCCCATATTCGGGATTACTGCTTGAAATGGCTAAAGCTGGTTATCTCGATTGTCTTCATTCCTATGGCGACTTCTCCCGTTGGGAAAATCCTTCTAATCCGATTTATTTCAACCGCAAATTAGCTGAAAGGGCGGTTGAAGAAGCTCTGAAAAATGGAGTTTATTTTGATACCTATATCAATCATGGGGACAATTTCAATATCCAAAATATCTTTTTACAGTTGATTAGAGCTGAGGGGGATAATCCTAAAAGCGAAGCTTATCATACCGATTTGACCATCGATGAATTAGGCGTCCGTTTTTATTGGTCGGGGGAATTAAGCGCGGTAGTAGGTCAGGACAGGAAGTTGCGTTTCGATGATTATGATTATCATCTCTTCCGAAGCGGGCATCTTTTGAAAAATATCGCCAAAACCGCTTTGAGGATGAATCACCGTAAAAGAAAGGTTTTCGGAAATGAACTATCAAGGCTCGTAGTTTTGCGCGATGGCAGACATATTATGGATTTCACGCGATATTGTTATAAATATGCCTATATTTACACCCCTCCCGGGCGTGGAGTATTAAAGATACAGTTATCGGATAAGGTGTTAAACCGATTGGAAAAAACAGCCGGCTATATGATTATCTATACACACTTCGGACAGCCTCCCAAACGCGGTTCAAGAGGTTTATTCGATGAGGAGTTAATATCGCTTTTTAAGGCATTGAAAAAGCGCAATGCCGACGGAAAACTTTGGATTACCACCACCTCGAGGGTATTACGATATAATTACACCCATAAATATCTTAAATGGTCGGTTAATAGGGACGACAGCGGTGCGACAATCATCGATATCGAAGGAGTCGGCGGTCCCATAAATATAGAACCGTTTTATCAAGGACTGACATTTTATTGCTCCGAACCGCGTAAAGCAGTTATTCGAATAGGCGGGAGGAAGGTTGAGAATCTGATAATCAACGATAAAGACGAGAGTGGGTTCAAGAGCGTTTCCATCCCGATGAACTCTTTGGAGTTTCCTGCCGATGTCCTTAACTGCCGAGACTATTCTTCCTGATAACGGACAGATAATCGTGCATACTTTGGAACTCGAATTCCGATAGAAGACTTTTTAGTTTTCGTTCGGTGGTTCTTATGTTTGTGTAGTGTCTCCATTTTTTCTTCCACGAGCATTTAATTCGAGGTTGGTCGGGATCCAACTCCCAAGGGTGAACATAAACAACCGCAGGTATATTTTCCCTGTGGAGAGAAATTATCGATCTCCTCGTAAACCAATAAGGGAACAACCGTAAATATCCACCTCCAGCCACCGGGAAATTTCTTCCCAGCAGCCTTACAGTGCTCATCGGCACTTCAATTATCGGTGCCGCCGAATCCTTATTCACGCTAAACGCCGTTCGGGGCATACCGCTGAACCCGTAGCGGTCATGCTTAATGGGATAGATGCTGGATGAATATTTAAATCCTAATTCCGCCAATATCTCCCACGCCCATTGCGATTTGTTTGTTATGGAAAAACTCGGCGCACGGTATCCTAAAACAGGTTTCCCGATTATATCCTCGATTACTGATTTCGCTCTTTTCGTATCCTCGCGAAATTCATCAGGCGTTAAATCATAAATCAATCTATGATAAAATGAATGACAGCCTATCTCATGCCCGTTTTGGTAAATCATCATCACTACTTCCGGGTACATCTCGGCAATCCATCCAAGCACAAAGAAAGTGGCTTTGGTTTGGAAACCATTCAATAATTTCAAAAGGGCGATTGTATTTGGGACTATCCTGCTTTTTTGCTTATGCCATTCGGACGGCGCAATTATTTTTTCAAAGGAGCTGACATTGTAATAATCCTCAACATCCACCGTAAAGATATTCTTAATTACACCTCCAATCTCATCCCCGGTGAATGTTGAATATTTTGAAGTTTCCTTATGGCGGCGGGATTTAACGCCCGTCTCGACAGACATAGTGTTCCCTTTTATTGTTCGGTATCAGCGCATTTTCATATTAAAAGGCTTTCCCCCCTCTTTGATTTTATCGTCTCTTTGCTGTAACTCTTAAGCTGTGGGGCTAACCGCCATAGTTAACCTATAAGTTAAATTTGATATTTAATTCCCTATTACAAACATAAAATATTTTTTGCTTGCAATTTCGTCGATTAGGGAGTAAAATTTTTGAAAGCAAACTAGGATTCGACAATAGCTGAATCAACATAACATTATGAGCGACAAGATGATAGAGAATTACATACAGAAAGGGAAAAATGGTCAAGAAAAAGGTTTCCAAAAAGAAAACAACGAAAAGGGCGATTAAAAAGACAACTACCAAGAAAGTTATTCCAAAGGGGAAGTTCGTTTATTTCTTCGGAGGGGGTAAAGCCGAAGGCAATGGAGAGATGAAAGATTTATTGGGAGGGAAAGGCGCTGGTTTGGCGGAGATGACCAATGCCGGAATCCCTGTACCTCCAGGCTTTACTATTACAACCGAAGTCTGCAAGCTATTCTATGAAAATAAAATGAAAATCCCGAAAAAGATAAAAGATCAAATTATGGTTAACCTTCGTAAATTGGAAAAGACGGTCGGATTAAAATTGGGAGATCCATCAGATCCGCTTTTGGTGTCGGTCCGTTCGGGAGCCAAAATTTCTATGCCCGGGATGATGGATACCGTTTTGAATTTAGGGTTGAACGATAAGACGGTCGAGGGGTTAGCCGCGAAAACCGGCAATGAGCGGTTCGCATCGGATTCATACCGCCGTTTTATCGCTATGTTCGGCAATGTTGTTATGGGCATCGATAAGGATGAGTTCGAGGATATTTTGGATGTGGAAAAGCAACGGTATCGCCTAAAATACGATACCGACTTAGAGCCAAAACATTTAAAACGAATTATCGAGCGATATAAAAAACTAATAAAGCGTAAAACGGGACAGGACTTCCCCCAAGACCCGATAACTCAACTTGAGATGTCCGTGGATGCAGTATTTAAGTCTTGGAATAATCCGCGGGCGATAACCTATCGAAAGTTAAACGATATCCCCGCCGATTTGGGTACAGCTGTCAATATCCAAACTATGGTGTTCGGAAATATGGGAAGTAATTCCGCCACCGGCGTAGGTTTCACGCGCAATCCCTCAACCGGGGAGAAGGAATTCTACGGCGAATATCTAATAAACGCTCAAGGAGAAGATGTTGTTGCCGGGGTTCGGACGCCGAAACATATCGCCGAATTGCAAAAAGAGATGCCCGCTGTTTATAAGCAATTGGTAAATATCACCGGCAAATTGGAAAAGCATTACCGTGATGTGCAGGATTTCGAATTTACTATTCAGGACGGCAAGCTATATATGTTGCAGACGCGCACGGGAAAACGCACAGCATACGCTGCCGTTAAAATAGCGGTCGATATGGTTAAAGAGGGGCTCATCTCCGAGAAGGAGGCGCTTTTCAGGATAAAGCCCGAGCAATTGGACCAACTTCTGCATCGCAATATTGATCCGAACGCCGGAGCTACTGTTATAGCGACCGGATTGGCCGCTTCGCCGGGAGCTGCTTCCGGCGTGGTTGTGTTTAACGCAGACGATGCTGTCCGATATGCGGAGGATGGTAAACGGGTAATATTGGTCCGCCACGAGACCAACCCGGATGATATTCACGGTATGAACGCCGCTGACGGTATTCTGACCTCCCGCGGTGGAATGACCAGCCATGCAGCGGTAGTCGCGCGGGGAATGGGAAAACCTTGTATCGCCGGTTGCGAAGATATCAAAGTCTATTATTCCGAGAAAAATTTTATTGTCGGCGATCATATCATCAAAGAGGGCGATGTAATAACTTTGAACGGCTCAAACGGCGAAGTAATGCTGGGCGAAGTGCCCACGGTTGAGCCCGAGTTATCAGGTGAATTTGGCATATTTATGTCTTGGGCGGATAAGTATCGCCGCCTGAAAATTCGCACGAACGCGGATGTTCCCAGGGATGCCGAGAGGGCAATAAAATTTGGGGCGGAGGGTATCGGTTTATGCCGAACCGAGCATATGTTTTTTGCCGAAAACCGTCTGCCGATAGTTCGGGAAATGATATTGTCGGATGACGAGCAAAAGAGGACTGAGGCACTGGATAAGCTACTCCCCTTTCAGAAGAAAGATTTTAAGGGGCTGTTTGAGGTTATGCGCGGTTATCCTGTAACAATAAGAACTATCGATCCGCCCTTGCATGAATTCCTCCCTGACCATGAAGATTTGAGGGTGGAGATAATCAAACTCAAAGCCGAGAAGGGGGACCCCGCCTTGATTAAGGAAAAGGAATTGTTGCTTCGCAGGGTGGACGACCTTCGTGAAATCAATCCGATGTTGGGGCATCGAGGTTGCCGTTTGGGAATAGTTTATCCGGAGATAACCGAGATGCAGGCGAGGGCGATATTCGAGGCGGCCTGCGATGTTTCCAAGACAGGAGAGCCTGTTTTACCTGAAATAATGGTCCCTCTGGTCGGAACCGTCGCCGAGCTGAAAAACCAAAAAGAGATTATAAACCGTGTCGCCAAAGAAGTGATGAAAAAGAAAAAGGTCGAACTTAAATATATGATCGGGACAATGATAGAAGTTCCCAGAGGAGCGTTGACAGCCGATGAGATAGCTCAAGAAGCGGAATTCTTCAGCTTCGGCACCAACGACCTAACCCAGATGACTTTTGGATATTCTCGGGATGATGCGGGCAAATTCATTAAATATTACCTCGCCCATGGGATACTTGATGAGGATCCTTTCATTTCTTTGGACAGAAAGGGCGTGGGCCAATTAATAAAAACAGCGGCTCAAAAAGGAAGGGAAACCCGAAAGAAATTGAAACTTGGCATTTGTGGAGAACACGGCGGAGATCCAGCATCGATTGAATTCTGTAATGATGTAGGATTGGATTATGTAAGCTGTTCCCCTTATCGGGTTCCGATTGCAAGACTTGCTGCCGCTCAAGCGAATCTCCGCAGTAAGGGTTGGACTTCATAATAATCCGCGAGGATAACCGCGATCTAATTCCCCTGTAAAAGAAAAGAGCGACTTATTCGAATAATAAGCCGCTCTTCCTATCCCTAACTAAAAGGAGGTTTATCTTTTCTTCTTGTGGACATAGCAGAATTTAGAAGGAGCAACAGCCCAGTTTTTGCACCGTTTCCCCTCTTTGGTCTTAGCAGCGCAACGAACTTTCTTCGGAGTTTTTTTCTTGGCTACTTTTTTCTTAATTTGCTTCTTAACTTTTTTTACAGTCGATTTTTTTACAGTTTTCTTCTTAGCCGCCATGAGCAACTCTCCTTCTGTTATTAGTGGTTTTTGTCCGTTCTTTAATTCCCTTATCACAAACTGCGAAATGTTGTCAACTAAAAATTTATTTTATTTAAATATTTTTCATTTTTTTCAAGCACCAGTTATAATCCTGCAATATCAATTACCCTTTACCCTTGAAAAAGATACTAAAATCATTTCCATATAATTGGTCGTTTGGTTAATATCATTGAAACCTAATCGTATCTATTGTGGTTTAAGGTAAGACACCGAACTTCGGATTGGTAAATTGATGATGCTTGTGTTCAAAGAATGAGTGCATCCTAAAAAACATAAAATGGTTATGGTTCCGGAATGAATAAATCGAAAGTAGCTATAGTAAAATGCAATTCCTATTATCCCGCCGATATAAAGGAATCATTAACGCGCCTTCTCGGATTGCTCAACTATCGGTATGAGACTGCAAATGGAACTATTCTTATTAATCCTAACCTTCTCTCCGCGAAAGGTCCGGAGAGAGCCATTACCACCCACCCTTTTTTAGTCAGGGCGGTAGCCGATATGTTTTCCAATCCCCAAACCAAAGTTTTTGTCGGCGATTCCCCAGGGGGAATTGATAGGGGAATAAAAAGGGTGTGGAGGAATACCGGTTTGCTTGAAGCGATGAAAGGTTCCAAAGCCTCGCTCCATTCATTCGAAACCAACCCGGTGGTTCCCGTTAAATATGACGGTAGGGAATTCAACATTGCCGAAATCGTAAAGAGAGCCGATTTGGTTATCGGTATGCCGAAGCTCAAAACTCACATTCTAACTTTGATGACCGGCGCAGTTAAGAACTGTTTCGGATTTATTCCCGGATTTCGGAAGAGTATTTATCATAAAGAATATCCCAAGCCCTATGAGTTCTCGAAAATGCTGTTTGATTTGTATGCCGCCTCGAAGCCGGATTTGTTCATTATGGATGCTGTTGTTGCGATGGAAGGAGACGGCCCATCATCGGGGAAACCAAAGAAGCTTAATATCCTGTTGGCTTCAACGGACGGGATCGCTTTGGATACGGTGGCGGCATCGATTATAGGTTTTGAACCGATGAGGATAGATTATCTGAAAATCGCCCGCGAGAAGGGAATCGGTTGCACTGAGTTGGAAAACATAGAGATAGTCGGAGAAAGTTTGGATAAATGCAAAAGCAAAGACTTCGATCTCCCTTCCAACACAAAGCTGAAGTTAATTCCGGATCTCTTGATAAAATTTATCAGCCCTTATGTATGGGCACACCCGGCTATCGATTATGACAAATGTATAGGATGTAATATCTGTAGAGATAGCTGCCCCACAGGAGCCTTAAGCGATAAAGACGGAAAACTTATTTATGATTACTCGAAGTGTATCGATTGTATGTGTTGCCACGAGCTATGCCCCAATGAAGCGGTATATATCAACAAAAGCTGGTTGGCTAGAAAATTTATCAGCTAAATCCCGCGACTGCAAAGAAAAGGATTAAATCCTCAAGCATCTAAATTACGGACATACTTCGCGTGTTCCTCGATGAATTTTCTGCGGGGAGCTACTTGGTCCCCCATCAGGGTTGTAAATATCCTGTCCGCTTCGGCGGCGTTCTCAACGGTAACCTGCAACAAGGTACGCTTCTCCGGATCCATAGTTGTAGTCCATAACTGTTCGGGGTTCATCTCACCAAGACCTTTGTAGCGCTGAATAGTTACGCTGTCTTTGCCCATCTGTTGCAGAAACCTATCCCTCTCCTCGTCGGAGTAGGCATATTTAGCTACTTTTCCCTTCTTCAATCGGTATAAAGGCGGTTGGGCAATATAAACATAACCATTCTCCACCAGTCCGCGCAAATGCCGATAAAGGAAAGTCAAAATCAGCGTGCGGATATGAGAACCATCAATATCCGCATCGGTCATAATGATTATCTTATTATAACGGGCTTTGGTTATATCGAAATCCTCCTCGCCGATGCCGGTTCCCATTGCAGTGATGATGGTTCTTATCTCTTCATTGGAGAGAATTTTATCTATCCGCGCTTTTTCCACATTCAGAATTTTTCCCCGCAGAGGGAGTATCGCCTGAAATTTCCTGTCCCGCCCCTGTTTTGCCGACCCACCTGCAGAATCGCCCTCGACGAGATAAAGTTCGCACAGAGCTGGATCGCTAAGCGAACAATCCGCCAATTTACCCGGAAGGGATCCGGATTCAAGCGCTGTTTTGCGGCGGACCAGCTCCCTTGCTTTACGAGCCGCTTCCCGCGAACGGGACGCCGAAATACATTTCTCCACAATCCGCTTCGCCACCGAAGGGTTCTCCTCCAAAAACTCCCCTAATTTCTCGCCGACGATCGATTCCACCGCCCCCTTGACTTCCGAATTTCCCAGTTTTGTTTTGGTCTGACCCTCGAACTGCGGGTCCCGAACGCGTACTGATATGACCGCAGTCAATCCCTCGCGGACATCATCCCCGGTCAATGCCTTATCGCCGTTTTTGAATAGGTTATTCTTCGAGGCGTAATTGTTGATGGTTCTGGTTAGGGCTGTTTTGAATCCACTTAAATGAGTTCCGCCTTCTATGGTATTTATATTGTTTACATAGCTGAGTATATTCTCATTATAGCCGTCGTTATACTGTAAAGCGATATCGAGGAATATCCCGTTCTTTTGATGTTGGAAAACAATCGCCTTTTTATGGAGGGGATTTTTGTTCTCATTCAGGTATTTCACGAAAGCCGCAAGGCCTCCCTTAAATCGGAATTTTTCCGATTTACCGCTTCCTCTCTCATCGGTTAAAATTATATTTAAACCGGAATTAAGATAAGCCAATTCGCGAAGGCGAGCCGCTAGGGTCTCAAAGGAAAAATCTATCTTGGAAAATATCTCCGGATCAGGATGGAATGTGGTTTTGTTCCCGGTCTTCGAGCTTGTTCCGATTTTGCGCAATGCTGTGGTGGGCCTGCCCCGTTCATATTTTTGATAATATAATCTTCCATCCCGAGCAACTTCAACTTCGCACCAATCCGAAAGTGCATTGACGACTGAAACGCCGACGCCGTGCAATCCGCCGGAGACCTTATAGGTATGATGATCGAATTTTCCGCCGGCGTGCAGAGTGGTCATCACAACCTCCAAAGCGGGCTTTTTCTGGGTGGGATGGATGTCAACAGGTATTCCTCTGCCGTTGTCTTTAACGGTTACGGAATTATCGTTGTGAATGATAATCTCTATCTCATCACAATACCCCGCCATCGCCTCATCGATTGAATTATCGACAACTTCATAAACTAAATGGTGCAATCCCCGGCTGCCAACATCACCGATATACATCGCCGGACGACGACGGACCGCTTCCAATCCCTTTAATACTTGAATAGTAGCTGCATCGTAATTATCTTTATGCATAGTTTCCACTTTCGGGTTATCCATTTCATTTATGCCTTTCAACGGAAGATTATATCCTTAACACCGCTTTCCGGTGCTTCTTTAATAAGTTTTTCCAACAAGCGTGGTTTTAGAAAAGTCAGCTCATTTCTAAGTATAGGTGAATCCACCTTTACTATAAGGTGCTTGTTTTTCACATCCACCGCTTCCGTATGACCTGCGAGCCTTTTGCCGGCTATATTTTCCCAAGCGGTAATAGCCTTATATTCGGCTATTTTTTTGCCAAGCCCTGCTTTGTCGAACTGTTGAGTTAATAACTCCCCGAGCAAAGAGAACCCATTGAAATTTATTTTTTTGTTAATCTCCCTCATTCCAATAATAATATAACTTACAAATATATAAAACAATAGAACAATTTGCAAATAAATACTTCCGATAATGGGCGTGAAAAGGAGGATAAGAGGTATCCATCTGATAAATTAAGTTTGACAAATATATTATATGTGTTATAATTAAATATCAATCATTGGGGATAAGATGAGATATTCAGTGGGAATAATTATAGCTTTGTTTTTGATGTTTGGGGAGGCGTTTGGGGATTATCATTATGCGTCGCATACGGGGAGTGATGAATATCCATACACCAGCTGGGAAACAGCAGCTGATAGTATAGGCGATGCTGTCGCGGCTGCATCGAGGGGCGATACTGTTTATGTCGGTCCGGGTTTATATTATGATGCGATAGAATTAAAAGAGCGGATGGGGTTGATCGGTAGTGGTATGGATAGTTGCGAGATCGATGGGCTTTATGGGGATTGGTATGTGATACTGCCAGGCCCTCTCGACAGTTTTGTAGTGGTGGAAGGGCTTTCATTAAGGGGTAAATGGGCACGGACGGGGGTTAATCAGGTTGGGATTGATGTGGTACATCATCATATTACGGTAAGAAATAATAAAATCTACGAGTGCGAGCAAGCCCTGGGAGGTTTTGGAGAGGCGGTTATCGAAAATAATGTAATTTACAATAATAAATATGCTCTTTATATGGGTGGTGAAGGTCCGCCGGAAATAAGGAATAATACCTTTTACGGCGAAAGTGATTTGGGGGATTATATCCGTCTGGAGAGTTTCGATTTTATCTTCGAGAATAATGTCTGCTATACCAGCCTTTATATATGGATGCCGTGGCGCGAAAATACCCGAATAGCAAATAATTTATTTTTCGGTCCCCCCGGTTATTGGAAGATAATAGGAATAGATAGGGGGAATCCGACAATTATCAATAATACAGTGGTAGGTAGCGAGGGAATAAATTATGCCTTTATGTTTAGTGCTTATGGTATAGATTCTTGCCAGGCGTCCTTGATCAATAACATCCAATGTAATTCTGATGGATACGCCTTTCGTTGTGAGGGTTCTTCTGATAATTATGGTAACGATGGATATTGCCATCCGAAGCTATATTACAACGATTGCTGGAACAATGCGAAGGGGTTAGCCAATATATACGGCGATGCTGTGAGCTTGGATACGATAGTAGGTAATATATATGTTGACCCGATGTTTGCGGATACGGTTGATTTCGAGTTGCAAATGTTTTCGCCTTGTATAGATGCCGGTGATCCCAATATAACCGATGTTGATTGGACGCGTTCGGATATGGGGTATTTGGGTGGTCCGGGTGGCAGGAGTTACGAATATATGGATCTTCCGCCGGCGATACCGGACAGTTTTTACACGGCGATAGGGGTGGACACGATTTTTATTGGCTGGAGATATGCCACCGAATCCGATTTCAGTCATTATAATATTTATCGCTCCAACGAGTCCGGCTTTTCGCCCTCGCCGGATAATTATTATGCCCCTGCGGACAGCTCGGAGTTCAAGGATACCGATTGGTATAATGACCGGAATTATTATTACCGTATCACCGCCGTTGACAATCAGGATAACGAATCGGAGCCATCGGAGGAAGTGCCGATAGTATTTGTGGGTGTCGATGGTAATCCTCCCCCGTTGCCGCCGAAGGCATTGTCGCTTTATCAGAACTATCCGAATCCGTTCAATCCGCAAACGACAATCAGATATTACCTTCCCACGGTTGGTGCTCAACCTGCGGAGGTGAGGATAGTGATTTATGATTTGCTGGGGAGGGAGGTCAAGGTGTTGCTTGATGGGAAGCAATATCCCGGCGAGCATAGGGTTGTCTGGGATGGCAGGGACAAAAGCGGGAGTATTCTCCCCTCGGGGATATACTTCTACCGTTTGGAATACTGGGGCAGATGTCTAACTGGTCCCAAGAAAATGATATTGATGAAATAGGAGGCTTGTTTTGGGAAAATATCTTTTGGCATTTGTATTTGGAATTATATTCTTGATTTTATCCGTACGGGTGGGCTTTGGAATCGGTCCAAACGAATTGCCGCACGGGGTTATGAACGGCCGCGGTGGTGATGGGACACTACAATATGATGATTTATCCGCTTTGGGTTTTAACATTGTTCGTGAGGGTCTGAATGATAACTCTCATCAAAACGATTCGCTGGAGAGCTTGGGGATAAACTTGATTTTTAACGGAGCCCGATGGAATGGTCAAAATATAAATGAGGAGCGGTGGGCTATATACAGCGCCCGTTCTTACGCGGTTTGGGAGGCGGAGTGGACATCGGAGTCAGGAGTGAGCGATACCTTGTGGCATAATGATTCCTGCACGGATTGTTATTATGATGGGGATTACTTCGTGGTGCCGGAAACATTTTCAGGAAATGCGATTTACGGTCCTTACTCTTATTTACGGATACACAGCTACCTTCACGATTATCGGAATCCTCATGGTAATGCGCAAGATAGTCTTACTGCCGAATTTACCTTGAAAATCGACAGTATAGGTTTTTTGGAAGATGAGGTATGTTCTTTGGATGTTCGGATTGATAATTATGATATAATAATAGCCGATACCATATTGACTGTGGCGGATTTCGTGGATACACTTGCCGATCCGGATACATTGTACGATTCGATAATGGTCCCCCTCCAATTCGATTTTTTTGCAGACACTTTCAGTGTTTGGGATATGGCTCGAATGGAATACAGGGTTTTCAGTAAGGGGAAGAGGAAGTTATATATCGATAAGATAAGGATGTGGGATGATTTAGGGAAAAAGATATGGGATAGAGATGCGCAGACTATTCAGGATTTGGTTGCCTCTATGGATACTTCCTGGGGGAATCATCCCAATACGATAAATTTCTATACGCTGGACGAACCGACTTACAATAATTATCGGGTTGATTATGTAATAGATAGTTTATTGGAAGAGACGCTCGGGATAAGAACCATAACAGCTTTGCCCGGGATCAGGGGCGATATGATAAAATTTGCTATGCCGGAGAATTATGATATTTTGGACTCGATCAAGGTTGATGAATTCAATCGGCGGATACCTCTTTTTGTGGATAGCGGTGCGGTTATAGCCCATTGGTTTTCGGCGTTCATCGATTCGGTATTGCCTCTTTATGATGATGAATGGTATTGCGAGGAACCTGCGGGGGGGATGGATCCGGAAAAGCGGGTAAGAATATTGATAAGGAGAGCGCAAGGTCATCCTACTAATTTGATAAAGTTGCCGGAATATCTGCCAACTTCCTTATCCGATAGTATGAAAAGTTATATCGAGAGTTTGGGTAGTCCGAAAATAGCTCCACCGATAGACGGGGATAACAGCAGGGGAAAATCAGCAGGGATTTCATTATGGAATTATCCCAACGCCTTTAACTCATCGACTGAGATTAAGTATTATCTTCCACAGGAAGCGGAGATAAAATTGGAAGTATTTAATTTGCTCGGTAGGAAGGTGGATATTTTATATGAGGGTAAAAAGAGTAAGGGTTATCACATCATAAATTGGAAAGCTAAAGATCTACCTTCGGGAATATATTTCTGCAAGCTTACCTCTGCGGGAAAGAGTGTAATTAAGAAGATGACTTTACTGAAATAAAAAGATAAGATAAAATGATTCCGGGGTAATCTTACCCCGGGGTTAGAAATTGGATAAAAGTGCCCTTTCGAGGTTGTAAAATGAGAAAGAGATATTTTATATTGTTTGCAATTGCCATATTAATGTTCCCAGAATTACTTTTCGCGGAAATAGATACACTTTGGACCAGAAATTATTGGGAAGGAGCCATAGAATCAATTTTGGAAACATCAGGGGATGGGTTTATTTTTACAGGTGCTAACGGAGGTTGGGATGGAATTATTGAAGTAACCAAAGTAGATTCTATTGGCGAAATACTTTGGTCGAAAAACTATGGTGATTATAATTATTCCGCTGGCCTAGGTATTATTAGGGCGAATGATGATTATCTAATAACTGGTTGGTGCGGTAATAGCGTTTGGTGGGCAAGTGATTTATTTTTAATAGAGATAAACTGCGTAGGTGATTCTTTATGGGCCTATATATATGGTAGCGATAGTACTGACGAGGAAGCGCATTGTATTATACCAACGCAAGATGGTGGGTATATAATTTCAGGTTATACAAATGCCTCGCCATCAAGTAGTAATGATATAGACAATATAGTATTTGGTGATAATATATTATTACTCAAGACGGATTCTATAGGTAATCTAAAATGGGTTCGGATTTATGGTGGTGAAGGAGACGAATATGGCGAATCCGTGGTGCAGACTGACGATGGTGGATATTTAGTAGTGGGATATGGGGATTATGCGAGTATGTTGTTGGTGGATTCGCTTGGGAATGAGATAACCCATATCAATGATGGTATGGAGTATTATTCGGTGATCAAATCTATTGATGGAGATTATGTTGCGGCGGGTGCTAAATGGCATGGTGAATATTATACTTTGTATATAGCGAAGGTTGACAGAGAGTTGAACCTTTTGGATTGGAAGG